>Ga0210044_10000356_pt1 | contig 68335 bp, 62 predicted proteins | sample CryGey13umfilter_2_FD_183959 | JGI IMG/M metagenome (GOLD analysis project Ga0210044, IMG submission 183959) | Groundwater microbial communities from aquifer in Utah, USA - Crystal Geyser 4/9/14 3 um filter (SPAdes) (version 2) | ecosystem: Environmental > Aquatic > Deep subsurface >... | reverse complement strand
ACAGCGAGCAGTGCGAGGCCCGCGCCGCGGATCATCGGTCCTCGTCGAGCTGCAGGGTGAGGCGGGCGGCGAAGATCCAGCCGAGATCCATGCCGCCACTGTACCCTCGCCGGCCGTCGGCGCGCAACGTGCCGCGACGGCCGTGCACCTGCCATGTGCCCTTGCCCGACGTGGTGTTCATGCCAGGCAAGACAGAGGACGAGCTTCGCCTCGTGCCGCTCGCACCGCAGAGAACAGGGACGTCGAGGGCGTCCTCGAGAAGGTCGTCCGACGCGTCTCCGCCAAGATGGCGGCATTTGCGTTGCATTAATTTGCCAACAACGGCATATTGTTGATATGCATTTTGCCCGCCTGGTCGAGATCGTGGGTTCGGATCCCGTGTTCGAATCAGGCCTGCTCCTCGCCGGAGACGTGGACCCGAACCACGTGCGGCGCCAGCTCTCGCGCTGGGTCAGGACGGGCAAGGTGCACCAGCTCCGTCGGGGGCTCTACGCGCTGGCGCCGCCCTACCTCAAGGCGACGCCCCACCCGTTCCACGTCGCCGGCCGCCTGGTGCTCGGCTCCTATGTCAGCCTGCAGTCGGCGCTGGCCTGGCACGACCTGATCCCGGAGCACGTCCCGGTCACCACCAGCGTGACCTCCTCGCGGCCGGGCGTCTGGAAGACGCCGCTCGGCGTGTTCGAGTACCGGCACCTGCGCTGGGCCCGCGGCGGCGCCTACCTCGCGCTCGAGGTCGCCGCCGGGCAGCCGGCCTGCGTGGCCCGGCCCGAGCAGGCGCTGCTCGACCTGATCTACCTGCGGCACGGCGACGACCTGCCCGCGCACCTTTCGGGGCTGCGCCTGCAGAACCTTGACCTCTTAGATCTGGAGCGGCTCGCCGGGCTCGCGCGCGGCCTGGGCAAGCCCCGGCTGATGCGCGCCGCGCAGCTGGTGGCCGAGCTGGCCTCCGAGCAGGCGCGGGAGTACCGCGCGCTGTGAAGGGGCAGCTCCAGGCGCTGGTGCGCCAGAGCCCCTCGCCGGCCGCGGCGCACAACCTCGTGCGCGAGTATCTGCAGGCCCGCATCCTGGCCAGCCTGCAGCGGGTCGGGGCGATGATCCCCCTGGCGTTTCACGGCGGGACGGCGCTGCGGTTCCTCCACGCCATCGGGCGCTACTCGGAGGATCTGGACTTCGCCCTGGAAGGTGATCCGGGCCGCTACGATCTCGTCGCCTACCTGGAGGCGATCCGGGCCGATCTGCGGGCCGAGGGCTACGAGCCGACGCTCAAGGTCTCGGACCGCAAGACGGTCCAGGGCGCCTTCGTCCGCTTCCCCGGGCTGCTGTTCGAGCTCGGCATCTCGCCGCGCAAGACCCAGGTCCTCTCGATCAAGGTCGAGGTGGACACCCGGCCGCCGGCCGGCGCCGGCCGGACCACCTCGGTGGTGCGCCGGCATGTCACGCTCCAGCTCCAGCACCACGATCGCGCCTCCCTGCTGTCTGGCAAGCTCCACGCGGTCCTGCAGCGCCCCTACCTCAAGGGACGCGATCTGTTCGATCTGCTGTGGTACCGCTCCGACCCCGGCTGGCCCGCGCCCAACCTGATCATGCTCAACAACGCGCTCGCGCAGAGCGGCTGGGCAGGGGGCCCGCTGGACGGGCGGAGCTGGCTGGCGGCCGTGCGGGCGCGCATCGAGCAGATCGACGTGGAGCAGGCCGTCGCCGACGTACGGCCGTTCCTGGAGCCCGGGGCCGGGCCGGAGCTGCTCACGCGGGACAACCTGCTCAGGGTGCTGGGAGGGGTCGGTAGGCGCCGCGGATCATGAGCCCTCGTCGAGCTGCAGCGTGAGGCGAGCGGCGAAGATCATCGATCGCTCGGATCGCCGGCGGGCCTCGGTCAGCAGCAGCCTGCGGTCACGGCGCACGTGGCTCGACAGCAGCAGCCGCTCCCGGGAGTAGACCTGCACCGGCTGGCGCAGGTCGAGCTGGCTGTCAGCGAGGTACAGCCCGACGCGAGCCACGTTGGTCGATGTGATCCAGATCCGGTTCCCGTCCCGGCGGGCCTCGATCCGGGCGGGCCTGGACGGGTCCCGGCGCAGCTCGATGTCGGCCCAGTACTGGGGGACCCTCAGCGTCTGCTGTAGCCACAGGTCGTCGGGCAGGATGGCCGAGGCCTGCGTCGCCAGGTGGTACACCACCCGGGCGGGGTAGGGCTCCCGTGGACGCTGCAGGGCCCAGGCCACCGCCTGCTGCCAGGTGTCCAGAGGCCACACGTGGCCCTGGCCGGGGAGCTCGGTGTAGACGAAGTCCGCGCCCTGCCCCTCGAGACACAGCGCGCAGCCGCGGTTCTGGTACAGCATCAGCGCCATGTCCAGCGCGCCGCTGATGTAGTGCAGGCGGAGGTTGAACACGTTCTCGGTGTGGGGGCAGCAGTAGGCCTTGTGAAACCCCAGATCGCTGGTGTTGTGCACCGCGCCGATGGAGCCGGCCACCGGCACGACCCCGCAGTAGGGCTCGGGGTAGGCCACGCCGACGCTGAAGGAGCCGCGTCCGCCCATGGAGAAGCCGGACAGCACGACGCGGTCGTCGTCCACCGGGTAGCGCCGCTTGAGGTGCTGCACCAGCATCACCGTCTGCGACATGCACTCCTCCAGCTGGTTCCAGTCGCACTTGGGGTTGCTGGTGGGGGCCACGAGGATCGTGCCCAGCGCCTCCGCGGCCTGGCGCACCGCCGCTTCGCCCACCACGTTCGCGCCGTCGCCGCCCGCTCCGTGGAGGAAGATCAACAACGGAAAGCGGCGGGTGGTGGTGTTGCTGGACAGCGTCGGGGGAACATACACGTGGTACGTCTCGGTCCCGCCGTAGAACGGATTGACCCAGCTGTGCTGGTGCACGCCAGTCCCGGGCCAGGTCGCGGGCGCGACGTCGCGCACGGCGCGGGCGACCTCGGCAAACGGGACATCTCGGTACACCGTGTCCAGCCGCCCGAGCAGCACAGGGTTCGGCCCCGGATCCTCCGCGGTCAGGTAGGCCTGGACCTCGTCGTATAGCGCGTCGAGCAGCGCGTCGGGCGTGCTGTCGCCCGGCGACCGGTCCGTCACGGGTCCGTCGGAGGCCGCGGTGTCTGTCGCGGGTGGAGCGCCGGGGCAGCCCGCGAGCGCGAGGAGCAACAGCAGCCGCGGTGTCAGCCCAGGATTCACGGGACACAGTATACAATCCTCCGTTGCCCCGCCCAAACTGCGGTATCCTGCCTGGCGGGAGAGCCACAGCGGATGAGCTTCGGGGCCGGGATCGCGGAGGAGGCCATCGAACGTGCCGAGCACGTGGCCACCGTGCTTCGCATGCGCAAGGCGACGATCATCGGGCTGGTCGTCTAGCCGACGTTCGGGCTGCTGGACTGGTTTGTCGTGCGCCACGTCCACACCGGGAGGCTGTGGTACTACCTCGTGCTGCGGGCCATCGGACTGCTGTGGATCGCGCTGGCCGCCGCCCGGGTGCACGCCCGGCCCATGCCGTCGCCCGGGCTCGTGCGCTTCATCGACGTCGGAGGATTCACCGCGCTGGCGGGACTGATCTCGGCCTCGGCGCTGGAGTTCAAGGGGATCGCCAGTCCGCTGGCCATGGGCGTGATGGTGGTGCTCGTGGCCCGGGCCGTGGTGATGTCCGACCACTTCCGCCAGGGACTGCTCCCGGCAGGGCTGATCGCCCTGTCCTATCCGGTGGTCCTCGGCGTGCTGGCCATGGTCTCGCCCAACGTCGCGGCGCAGTTCCGCGAGCCGGCGGATCTGGCGAGCTTCGTGCTCAGCATGCTGTTCCTGCTCGGCGCGGCCGCGGTCGCCGTCGCTGGCGGCCATGCCGTGTGGCAGGTGCGGCGGCAGGTGTTCGTGGCCCGGTCGCTCGGGCGCTACCGTCTGAAGCAGTGCATCGGCAAGGGGGCCAACGGCGAGGTCTGGGCCGCCCAGCATCGGACCCTGGGGCGCGACGTGGCGGTGAAGATCATTCGCCCGCAGCCGGAGCATGAACGCGCCACGGCGAGGGTGGCGCGCTTCGAGCGCGAGGTCCAGGCCACGGCCTCCCTGTCGCACCCCAACACCGTGCGAGTCTTCGACTACGGCGTGACCGAGGACGGCCTGTGCTACTACGCGATGGAGCTGCTCACCGGCCGTGACCTGGGTCAGATCCTGGAGCGCGAGGAGAGCATCACTCCGGCCCGCACCGCGCACCTCATCCGCCAGGCATCGCTGGCCCTGGCCGAGGCCCACGCCTGCGGCTCAGTCACCAGCAGGAGAGGGCCCATCAGGAGCCTCCGAACGAAGGCTCCTGCGGGCGCTGCCGCGGCTGGCCGGGTTGCTGGCCGCCGGGGCGATTGAGCGCACCCGGCGCGGGACGATCGGGTACAATCGAGCTGTGAGTCGAGCCTGGACCCGGGTGGGGGCGGAGGCACTGGCGGTGATCGTCACCATGACGGTGGCCGCGGGTTGCCACCTGATCTACCCGCTCGACCCGGGGGTTGACGCTGGCGCCGACGCCGCCGTCTGCGCCGAGAAGATCACCATCAACCCGGACCCACCGTGTACCGCACAGTGTGTCGAGCCCGCCGTCGCCGACTCGGACTGCGACGGCCTGAGCGACACGGCCGCGGACCACTGGACTGGCAGCTGCAACGCCCTGATGCTCGCCGAGGAGCTCGCCGCGCCGCCATGGGCGCGCTGGGAGCAGACTTACGCCCCGGTCAAGGACTACGCGGGGCAGAGCTGCGGGACCGGCGGTGGCCGCTGCTTGCCCGGCGACGAGTGCAACAACGTGCGCTGCAAGACGAAGCAGACCTGGAGCTGCGGCCAGCTGCGCCTGGAGCCCGGGCAGACCTTCGCGCTGACCGACGCCGGCACGCTCTACGACGCCACGTACCTGGTGGAGCTGCGCTTCTCCATCACCAAGATCACCAACAGCCAGCGCTGGAGCTTCGGGGTCACGGCGAACGATAACGGCCAGGTCCCCTACCGCCGCTCCTGCGCCGTCTGGATCGACCAGCTGCCCAGCGCAGACTGTGTGACCGGCTGCGCGCATGTCCCCGGGCTGCACATGAATCACACCATCCCTAAGATGTCTACAGGCGCCTGGACGCCGGACGCCAACGACAACAAGATCAATGACCCGCTGAACCGGACCTTCCGGCTCCAGCTGTGGGGGGACGACCGCACACAGAACTGCTCCCTGCTTACCGAGAACGGCGCGCAAAACATCAGCGTGCTGACGTTCCCCACGATTTTCAAGAGTCAGGACTTCAACCCCACCACCCCGGGAACAATCCGCGTCGACGCCACGGGGTGTCAGGCGACCCTGGATCACCTGCGCGTGTTCGACCACGCGCTCTGATCGTCTCGCTCAGCCCCGGCTCATCGCTCCCCTCTCACACTCCCGTTCACGCGGCCACCGGCAGAGTCGCATCACCGGCTAGCTGACCAGCCATCGGCCGGCCGCTGACCGGAGGGTGCCGAGGGAACGCGACGATTCCATCTTCAATTCCATAGTCGTTTCGGGGGGGCGCCTCGCTCGGTCTTGGCGCGCGCCTTGCGATCCCCATGGCAACTCTTGCGTTGGAGGAGATGCCGTGGAATCAGACGAACGCCAAGAAAAGGGCGGCAGCGAATCGGGAGCAGGTTGCCGACATGGCTGCCCAGATCGCAGCGCTGGAGCGCATGACGACCGCGGAGCTGGCGGCCCGCTACGCCGAGGTCTTCGGCGAGCCCACCCGCAGCCGCAACAAGGGCTACCTCAAGAAGAAGGTGGCCTACCGGATCCAGGAGATTGCCGAGGGCGGCCTCTCTGCCCGCGCCCGGGCGCGCATCGACGAGCTCGCCGAGGAGGCACCCATCCGGCACCGCCAGCGTCGAGACCGCGTCGCCTCGGCGGTCGCGGTGGCCGCAACGGGACAGGAAGACGAAGAGCAGAAGCCCCGGGACCCACGCCTGACCGCGGTGGGCGAGGTGCTGGTCAAGAAGCACAAGGGTCTGGAGCACGAGGTGCGCGTGCTCGACGACGGCTTCGAGTACCAGGGCGAGCGCTACTCGAGCCTGTCCAAGATCGCCAGAGCGATCACCGGCACGACCTGGAACGGCTATCTGTTCTTCGGGCTGACCCGGCGCAAGCCGGCGGCCAAGGCGACGCGATGACCGGCCGGGGAAACGGCGCAACGAGCACCGGGCAGGAGGCTCGTCGCTGCGCCGTCTACACCCGCAAGTCCACCGCTGCTGGCCTCGACCAGGACTTCAACTCGCTCGACGCCCAGCGAGAGTCCTGCGAGCAGTACGTGCGCAGCCGCGAGCGTGACGGCTGGCGCCTCCTGCCCGAGGCCTACGAGGACGGCGGCTTCACCGGCGCCAACATGAACCGCCCCGGCTTCCAGCGCCTGCTCGACGACATCGAGGCCGGCCGGATCGACGTGGTGGTGGTCTACAAGGTGGATCGACTGTCGCGATCACTCCTCGACTTTGCCCAGATGATGGAGCGCTTCAACCGCGCCGGCGCGGCCTTCGTCAGCGTCACCCAGAACTTCTCCACGGCCGACGCCATGGGCCGGCTGACGCTCAACATGCTGATGAGCTTCGCCGAGTTCGAGCGCGAGATGATCGCCGAGCGCACGCGGGACAAGATCGCGGCGAGGTCGAGGACCAGGCCACCTTGGCCCGCCGTCTCGGCTTCAGCCGGGCCCGGGTCACCCAGCTCCTCGATCTGCTCCTCCTCGCCCCGGACATTCAGGAGGAGATCCTCTTCGCCGAGGTCCCACCCGGCCGCGACCCGGTCACCGAGCACGGCCTGCGCGAGGTCGTGCGCGCCTGCCTGTGGACCCGGCAGCGGGAGATCTGGAAGAAGACCTCCTCCGCGTGACCGATCCGGACCGATCCAAGCCGATCCTTTTCGATATTGAGCGAGTGGGGCAGATCGTGTTACCCTACGGCGTTTTCTGACGGGATGAGTGCGTCCACGCGACGCCCTCCCGGCTCGGAGCGTGCCAATGCCAGACCAGGAACCCTGGGTGTCCGTTGAGGTTGTCGCCAATCACGTCGGCATCGCCAAGGACACTGTCTACCGCTGGATCGAGGCCAAGGGCCTGCCCGCCCATCGGATAGGTCGCCTGTGGAAGTTCAAGCTCTCCGAGGTGGACGAGTGGGTGCGGGCCGGGGGTGCGGATTGGAGCGATGAGCCCAAGCACGGGCTTCGACGAAGGTGAGGGGAGCTTCGAAGTTGAGCACTGGGAGCAACAAGAAGGAGAACGTGCACGTCGGCCACCGGGCGCGGCTCCGACGGCGCTTCGTCGAAGAGGGGCTCGACGCATTCGAAGACCATCAGGTGCTCGAGCTTCTGCTGTTCTTCGCCATTCCCCGGCGCGACACGAACGAGCTCGCGCACCTGCTGCTCCGGCGCTACGGGTCCTTTGCCTCCGTGCTCGAAGCCGATCCTCTCGACCTCGCCAGCAGCGAGGGCATCGGAGAGGCGGCGGCGACCCTGCTGTCGCTCGTGCCCGCGTTGACGCGCCGGTACTCCGTCGGCCGTGCTCGACAGGCGCGACACACCCTGTCAACGAGCGAGCGCGCCGCCGAGTTCCTCGTGCCGTTCATGGCCGGAAGGACCGAAGAGGTCTTCTACGTCGTTTGCCTCGACACCCAATGCAGGGTCATCGTCCCAGCCCTCGTCTCGGAAGGTCTTCTGGATCGTGCGCACGTCGAGCCCCGCGCTGCGGTCGAGGCTGCATTGCGGCACAAGGCTCACTCGGTGATTCTCGCCCACAACCATCCCACGGGCCGCGCCAGGCCGACCACGGCGGACCACCGGGTCACCGAGAGGCTCGTCGCCGCTTTCGGAGCCATCGATATCGCCGTTCGCGACCACCTCATTGTTGCCGGCGAGGACTGGCACAGCTTCGCCCTTGCCGGTGACCTGCCGGCCATGGGGATAGCCGGAGGGCAAAGGCAATGAAGCTCACGGAAGCCCAGAAGAAGGCCGTCGCCCACAACAAGGGCAACCTGCAGCTCATTGCGTGCGCGGGCTCGGGCAAGACGGAGGTTGTGGCGCGCTTCGTGGCGAACCTGCTCAACCCGACGACCAAGCCCAAGATCTTGCCGGCCAACGTCATTGCCTTCACCTTCACGGAGAAGGCCGCGGCCGAGCTCAAGGAGCGCATCGTCACCAGGTGCCGGGAAGAGAACGGCGACCTGCCCGGGCTTGCCGAGCTCTATGTCGGCACCATCCATGCTTTCTGCCTCGATCTGCTCAAGAGCGAGGTGCCTCGCTTCCTCAAGTTTGAAGTCCTGAACGAGGTCCAGCAGGCGCTCTTCGTCGACCGTAACAGCAAGAAGAGCGGGCTCACCGCGACCACGGATCTGAAGGGCAGGACGCTGCAGCGCTACAAGGACACGAGCCTCTACGTGTCGGCGGTCTCCATCCTCCACGAGGCCGAGCTGGACGACGCTGAGCTGCGGGGCAGCTCGCTGGTGGCGGGCCTGCGCTCGTACCGCTCGCTGCTCGAAAGCAAGGACTATCTCGACTACTCGTCCATCCTCGACGAGGCCGTCACGGAGCTGCGAGACAACGCTGGCCTGCGAGACAGGATGCGGGAGCGTGTCCGATTCGTGATCGTCGACGAGTACCAGGACGTCAATCCGATCCAGGAGTGCATCGTCAAGCTGCTGCACAATCTTGGCGCCTATCTCTGCGTGGTGGGCGACGACGATCAGACGATCTACCAGTGGCGCGGCAGCGATGTCTGCAACATCCTCACCTTCGCCGAGCGCTACCCGAAACCCAAGCAGATCCGTCTGGAGGAGAACTTCCGCTCCAGTCAGGGCATCGTGGAGACCGCGCGCGATTTCATCAGTCAGAACACCGAGCGGCTGCCCAAGGCCATGCAACCGACCGACGCGCAGACCTGCGATCCCGGCGACATCGTCGCGCTCGCCTTCGGCGATCCGGACGCAGAGGCGCAGCACATCGTCTCCACCATCAAGAAGCTACGTGGCGTCGCCTTCAAGGAGGACGGCACGGAGCGCGGCCTGGCCTGGTCGGACATGGCCGTCTTGCTGCGCAGTGTTCGCAACAGCGCCGAGCCGATCACCGACGCCCTGGAGGCCGCGGGCATTCCCTTCGTCATCGGCGGGATGAACAACCTCTTCGCGCGTCCAGAGGCCGAAGCAGCCCGGCAGCTCTTCTACTTCATTCGGGATCGGATCGACGAGAAGGCCCTCGCCGACGCCTGGAAGGCGGCGGATCTGGGCGTTAACAAGTCGGCGCTCAAAAAAGCCGTCGCCGGAGCCAGGACGACCAGGGAATCGCTCGGCGAGCCAGAGGAGAAGCGGTGGAGCTTCTACTCCTTGCAGCGGCAGTTCCTGACCTTCCTCGAGGATCTGGAGCTGCGAGAAGAGTCAGTGCCCGATGGCCGGGGTGAGGTGGTCTTCTACAACCTCGGCAAATTCAGCCAGCTCATCTCGGACTTCGAGACCATCCACTACCACTCCAAGCCGGTCGACAAGTACGAGGCCTTCTGCGGTTTCCTCCAGTACCGCGCCGACAGCGCGTACCCAGAGGGCTGGCAGGACAGCCAGTACGCGGCCCCGGACGCCGTGCAGATCATGACGGTGCACCAGGCCAAGGGGATGCAATGGCCGGTGGTCTTCATCCCGGCGCTCGTGCGCAACCGTTTCCCCTGCCGCAAACCTGGCGGCCGCAACGTCTGGCACCTCCTGCCCAGGGAGGGAGTCGTCGGCCAGGCCCGCTACGAGGGCTCGGTCGAGGACGAGCGACGGCTCTTCTATGTCGCTTTGACCCGCGCGCAGAAGTTCTTGCACATGACCTGGGCCCCGGTGCCGGGCAACCAGCAGGCCCAGCGGGTCTCGGAGTTCTGGGAAGGCGTGCTCGCGTCCAAGTGGGTCAAGCGCCGGCCGCCCGACTACTCGAAACGCAGGCGGCTGTCCCCCGCGCCCAGGGCGAGCGTGGCGAACGTCTCGCTGTCGTTCTCCGACCTCAAGTACTTCTTCGAGTGCCCGTACCAGTTCAAGCTGCGCATCCTCTACGGCTTCAACGCCCCCATCCACGAGGCGCTTGGCTATGGCAAGTCGCTGCACGATTGCCTGCACGAGGTCCACTCGCGCGCCATCCAGGGCGACGTGCCGAAGGCCGCGGAGGTCTCCCGCCTGGTGGACACGCACCTGCACACGCCCTACGCCTACCCGGCGCTGCGCGACAAGCTGGAGGAGTCGGCGCGGCGGATCGTGTCCGACTACCTGAAGGACAACAAACACCTGTTCGACAAGATCGAGTTCTCCGAGAAGGGCATCGAGATTAATCTGGGCGACGGGGTCACGGTGAATGGTCGCATCGACCTGGTGCGGCGCATCGACACCGGCGAGACCACCATCGTGGATCTCAAGTCCAACGACCGGGCCCAGCCGGAGGACGTCACCGAGACCCAGCTCCACATCTACGCGCTCGGCTACAGCGAGCTGACCGGGAGAAACGCCGACTACGTCGAGATCTACGACCTCGACGGACGCAAGCGCAAGCCGCGCTCGGTGGACGACGACTTCATCGACGACGTGAAGAGGGACGTGCGGCGGGCCGCAAAAGCCCTGCGCGAGGGCGGCCTCGACAAGAAGCCCGCCAAGAAGAAGTGCGCGAGCTGCGACTACCGCATGATGTGCAGCGCCGGCGCCAAGACGACGGGAGGAGAGGCGCGATGAAGCTCAAGAAGGCAATCCTGACCGTCATGGGGCGCGACGCGCTCAAGGCCGCGGTGGACGAGATCGATCTCGACGGCGTGGACCGGCGAAGCGTCGAGGACATGCGATCCCGCCTTTCGCGCGCTCACCGGGCGACCCCGGAAGCGCTGATCGAGCATCTGGGCGAGAACGAGGTCAAGGAGGTCTGCGAGCTGGTGGGCGTCGAGTCAAAGGGCAGGCGGCGCGCGCTGATTGAAGCCCTGCTCGGTTCAAAGAAACGCCCGCGCGGACGGGCCGCAGGCGCGAAGAAGCCCAAGACACCCACCCGGACTATGCCCAAGACTGCCGAGCCCCATCGCGGCCAAGCCGAGCCCGAGGTCGAGGACGAGCCCACCCGGTGGATGCGTCCCGAGGAGACAGAGATGACAGACCAACCCAAAGAAGAGCCAACGGTGCATCGCCACCGAGAAGAAGGCCGTCCCTTCGAGATCACCCGCACCGAGCTGGTCTGGCCCGGCAAGTACGACGAGCACGGCCAGCTCGTCGAGCCGCCGCGCGTCTCGCTCCCGTTCCAGGTCATCGAGGTCATCGAGGAGGGGCGTACCTCCCGCGAGGGCCTCCTCGACGCCCAGCTCGGACTGTTCGGCGCCAAGCCCAAGGGCCCGTCCGAGGACGGCTGGCGCAACAAGCTCATCTGGGGCGACAACCTGCTCGTCGAGGCGTCGCTGCTCAAGGACTTCGCCGGGAAGATCGACCTGATCTACATCGACCCGCCGTTTCTCGCAGGCCGTAATTTCAAGCACTCTGTCATTATCGGCGACGAGCAGGCTGTCGTAGAGGAGGCCAAGACCGAGAGCGTCTTGCAGGTGAAGGCGTACTACGACACCTGGGGCAAAGGCCTTGAGTCGTATCTCCAGATGCTCTACGCGCGCTTCATTCTGTGCCGGGACCTTCTGTCTTCTCGTGGGTCAATCTACGTGCATCTAGGCCCTGGCTTCAGCCACTACGTGCAAGGACTTCTTGACGAGATATTTGGCCCGTCGAACGGGACTGGCGTCGTGTGGAAACGGACAACGGCGCATTCGGACAGCAGCATATTTGCCACCGTACACGACCACATTTTCTTCTATTGGAAGAGCGACGGCCACACGTGGAACCAGCAGTATGTGCCACACGATCCTAACTATGTTGAATCGAAGTACTGCTACAAGGATGAGGATGGCCGGCGGTTTAGGCTCGACAACATCACGAGCCCCAACCCGCGACCAAACATGACGTATGAGTGGAAGGGGCACTCCCCGCCAGCAATGGGCTGGCGTTACTCGAAGGAGCGGATGGCTGAACTCGACGCAGAGGGGCGGATTGCGTATCCGGACAGCAAGTCCAAACGACCGCAGCTAAAGCGATACCTCGACGAGTCTCCAGGCGTGCCACTATCCGGCTTCTGGACAGACATCAACCCCGTCAACTCCCAAGCGGGTGAGGACACTGGATACGATACCCAGAAGCCCGAAGCACTATTGGAGAGGATCATCAAGACGAGTAGCAATGAGGGCGATCTCGTAGCGGACTTCTTCAGCGGTTCCGGCACCACCCTCGGTGTTGCAGAGAAGCTTGGTCGTCGGTGGATCGGCTGCGACATGGGGCGATTTGCTGTGCATACGGCACGGAAACGTTTGCTCAGCCTGCGAGCTAAGGACCCGGTGTCCGGCGAGGAGCGCGGCTGCCGGCCCTTCGAGGTGCTCAACCTCGGTCGCTACGAGCGCAAGTACTGGCAGGGCATCACCTTCGGCAACGAGCCCAAGTCCGACGAGGAGACCGCGCTCGCGGCCTACGTCAACTTCATCATCGATCTCTACAAGGCCCAGCCGGTCCAGGGCACCCACATCCACGGCAAGAAGGGCGGCGCCTTCGTCCACGTGGGCGCGGTGGACGCGCCCGTCACCATCTCCCAGATCGAGGAGGCCTCGGCGGAGGCCAAGGCGCGCGGCGGCAAGGAGCTGCACGTCCTCGGCTGGGAGTTCGAGATGGGCCTGCACGACCCGATCACCCAGTACGTCCGCGCCCAGCACGGCGTGATCGTGCGCCTCGTCTCCATTCCCCGCGAGACCATGGAGCGCCGCGCGGTCGAGGCAGGCGACGTGCAGTTCTTCGACCTCGCCTACCTCGAGGTCGAGGTGAAACCCGAGAAGGGCAGCAAGAAAGAACGCGCCATCAAGGTCAAGCTCAAGGACTTCGTCATCCCGTCCACGGACCTCATCCCCGAGGAGGTGCGCGCCAAGATCAAGAAGTGGTCCGACTACATCGACTACTGGGCCGTGGACTGGGATTTTCGCGACGACACCTTCGTCAACCAGTGGCAGACCTACCGCACCCGCAAGGACCGCTCGCTCGCGCTCGAGACGCCGGCCCACACCTACGACAAGGGCGGCGAGTACCAGATCCTGGTCAAGGTCGTGGACATCTTCGGCAACGACACCAGCCACCTGGTGAAGTGGAGGGTCAAATGATCAATCGCATTCAGGCCCTCAACTTCAGATCCCTGCGCTGGGTCGACTGTCCCGTGTCGAATTTCGAGGTTCTGGTGGGCCCCAACGCCAGCGGCAAGTCCACCTTTCTCGACGTGATCGGTCTCTTGAGCGACGTCCTCAAGGTGGGGCCGGCCAAGGCGATCTACGGAGATCAGAGGCTCGGGATCGTTCAGCGCGCAGCCGAGCCTTCGCAGCTCAGTTGGATGCGCTCCGGCGACCGATTCGAGGTCGCGCTCGAATCGCCGATTCCCGACCAACAGCTCGAGCGCTTCAAGAAGGACGATGGAACCTATCAATACGATACCTGCAGGTACGAAGTGACCGTCGGTCTGGGGAGCAACGGCGAGCCGGTGTCGTTGCACTCAGAGGCGTTGTGGCTCGTTCCCCCTGGTGGGAGCACTCCTTGGGTTGAGTTGCCAGAGACCATCGTCCAGGCCGCCAAGACTCGCTCCCCGACGGGTTGGCGTAAGATCATCAACAAGGTCGGTGGATCGGGCAACGACTACTTCCTGGCCGAGACATCCAAGTGGAACAACCTCTTCAAGCTCGGCCCAGCCAAGTCCGCCCTGGCCAACCTCCCTGAGGACGAAGATCGGTTCCCTGTAGCCTCGTGGTTCAAGCGCGAGCTCATGGACGGTGTGCAGCGGATCGTGCTCGCCAGCGAAGCGATTCGACGACCGAGCCCTCCGGGTCTCGCTCCGGGGCTCCTGCCCGATGGCTCGAATCTACCGTGGATCGTCGAGTCGTTATCTTCGGAGCTGCGACAAGAGTGGGTGAATCACCTGCAGACGTCGCTGCCCGACATTCGCGACATCACGACGATTGAGAAGCCCGAAGATAAGCATCGCTACATCCAGATCGTGTACGAGAGCGGATTGAATGTCCCGTCCTGGCTCGTCTCGGACGGGACGCTCAGGCTCCTCGCCCTGACGCTCCTGGCCTATGTGCCGGACCTGAAGGGCATCTACCTCATCGAGGAGCCCGAAAATGGGATCCATCCCAAGGCCGTGGAGACGGTCTTCGAGGCGCTCTCCCAGGTTCACAGCGCACAGGTGCTCTGCGCGACGCACTCGCCGATCCTGGTGGGTATCGCCGAGGCGAAGAGACTCCTGTGTTTCACCCGCGATGCAGAGCATGGCACCCGGATCGTCCGCGGCAGCGAGCATCCACGGTTGAAGGAATGGAAGGGTGAGGTCGACCTCGGCACCTACTTTGCGAGCGGGGTGCTGGAATGACCGATCTCATCGTGCTGTGCGCTGATAAGAAGATCCAGACCAGCTTGCAGGCTGTCCTGGCGCGGCCCCAGGCCATCGGCATTCGACCCATCACTCACGTCGTCGAGGTGATGGTCGGCAAGAACGATCCCGGCTGCTTCCACTATTCGCATGGCTACCTCGCTCCTCGGCGCTCGGAGTACGACCACGCGCTCGTCGTCTTCGACCGGCAGTGGGATGGCGCGCCGAACATCAGCGCTGCTGAGATGGAACGAGTTGTCGGTAACAAGCTGCGGCCTAACTGGGGGCAGACCTGTGGCGTGGTGGTGATCGACCCGGAGCTCGAGGCCTGGGCCTTTAGCGATTCGCCCCATGTCGACGATGTCCTCGGATGGAAGAACAGAGCTCCGGGGCTTCGCTCGTGGCTGCAAGCCGAGGGGCTTCTAGGCCCGGGTGAGGTCAAGCCATCAGACCCGAAGGCGGCCATCGAAAGAGCCGTTGTGAAGGGCCAGCGCCGCTGGACCGCCGGGACGTGCAAGACCCTTGCCTCGAAGGTCGGGTTGGCACGTTGCCAGGATCCCTCGTTTGGCAGGCTCAAGAGCCTTCTCCAGGGCTGGTTCCCGCCGGAGGTGCTCACATGACGAAGGACAAGACGAGCGTCCTGGCCATCGACCTGCCGGAGGTGGCGGATCGCAGCCCGTTCACCGTCCCGCGCAGCCACCTGATCAAGACGGGCGCCGAGACCTGGGCCGAGACCGACGGCCGTCGTCCCTCGAAGACCTTGATGGTCAACCGCATCCGGGAGGCGGTCGACGCGTGGCGCGAGGAGGGCTACCCGGGCGCGTCGGCGACATCCTCCAGGCTGCTGCAGTTCTGGTTCGAGGAGACCCACGTCCAGCCGAACCGAACGGCGTTCCGCTACTTCTTCTGTCAGCGCGAGGCCATCGAGACGGTCATCTACCTCTACGAGGTCAGGGGCTTTCGCGATGGCTTCAAGCTCGTCTCCGCGTACTTCGAAGAGCCCGAGGGGACCCAGCTCGAGCTCGGCGTGACCACCAAGGGCCAGCGCAAGATCCGCCGCTACATCCCGGAGATCGCCAAGGAGGCCGAGCAGGATCTGCCGCGCGAGGGGCTGACCCGCATGGCGGTGAAGATGGCCACCGGCTCGGGCAAGACCGTGGTCATGGCCCTGGCCATGGTGTGGTCCTACCTGCACCGTCGCTTCGAGTACGGCTCCGACCTGGCCGACAACTTCCTGGTCATCGCGCCGAACGTCATCGTCTTCGAGCGGCTGAAGGTCGACCTCGAGGGCGGTCGCATGTTCCACGAGCTTCCGCTGGTGCCTCCAGAGTGGCGGGGCGAGTGGCAGGTGGATGTGATCCTGCGCGGCGAGGCCAAGATGCCCAAGGCCTCGGGCAACATCTTCGTCACCAACATCCAGCAGATCTACGAGCGCGAGCCGGTCGACGACGCGCCCATCAACCCCATCGCGGCACTGCTTGGCAACAAGCCGCCGGCCAAGATCCACGCTCCTGTTCCCATGCTCGATCGGGTGCGCACGCTCTCGAACGTCATGGTGCTCAACGACGAGGCGCACCACCTCTGGGACGACACCCTGCGTTGGAACGAGACGCTCCTCGAGCTGGACGACCACTTCAAGCACAAGGAGGTGGGTGGGCTCGTCGCCTGGCTCGACTTCTCGGCCACGCCCAAGAACCAGAACGGGACCTTCTACCCCTGGATCGTCGTCGACTACCCGCTCGCCCAGGCAGTCGAGGACCGCATCGTCAAGACGCCGCTCATCATCCACCAGACCGACAAGAAGGATCCGGACAAGTACGCCAAGGAAGAGGCCGGCGACGTCTACAACGAGTGGATCTCCATCGCCGTGGCTCGGTGGCGCGCGCATGTCAAGGACTATGGGGGCGTGGGGGAGAAGCCGATCCTGTTCGTCATGGCTGAGACGACCAAGGACGCGAACAGCATCGCCGAGCGCCTGGAGCGGGAGTCTGACCTCAAGAACCGCGTGCTCATCATTCACACCGACCGCTTCGGCGAGGTCAGCAAGAAGGTGGAGGACGAGGTCCGGCAGGCGGCTCGTGAGATCGACCACGGCAAGAGCAAGTACCGGGCCGTGGTCTCCGTGCTCATGCTGCGCGAGGGCTGGGACGTGCGAAACGTGAGCGTGATCCTCGGCCTGAGGCCGTTTTCGGCCAAGGCGAACATCCTGCCTGAGCAGGCCATCGGCAGAGGCCTGCGGCTCATGCGCAAGATCCCGATGGGCAACACGCAGATTTTGGAGCTCATCGGCACCCATGCCTTCGAGGACTTCGTCCGAGAGCTGGAGAAGGAAGGGCTAGGGGTCGGCACTGTGCGCACGCCGCCCAAGCCGGGCAAGCGCGTCTATCCCCTCGATGAGCGCCGAGAGCTCGACATCGTCATCCCCCACACGACGGCCATGTTCGAGCGCGAGTTCAAGAACGTGGAGCTGCTCGACCCCATGGCCTTTGGTCCCATCGGCACCGAGGAGAACCTGACCCAGGAGGTCATCCAGCGCATCGAGCTCATTCACGGCACCGTGGACGTCACCGTGCATTCGGACGAGGTGGAGTTCAACGAGGAGAACGTGCCCCCGGTCGAGAACTTGCTCTCGTCGTTGACCAACCGAGTCATGAAGCGGGCGCGCATCACCGGCTTCTTTCCTCAGCTCTATCCGAAGGTGCGCGGATATGTGCGCGACCGCTGCTTTGGCGGCAAGGTCGAGCTCGACGAAGTACCCGTACGCAGGGCGCTCAATGACAGCGCGCTCATGGATGGAATCGCCGCCCTGTTCTCCCGCCGCATCGGTGAGCTGACCGCCGAGAAGCGACACGTCAAGGTGCTCGGCGACCCCTGGCGGCTTTCCGAGACACAGGAGTTCTCCTGGCGCAGGCACTTCACGGTGGCCGACAAGACCATCTTCAACGTGGTCGCCTGCTTCAACGCTTTCGAGGCCGAGTTCGCCCAGTTCGCCGACAAGGCGCCGGATGTGATTCGGTTCGCCAAGCTGTGTGAGCACTTCACCGGCTTCCACGTCCAGTATCTGAAGTCGAGCGGAGCGCTCGGCACCTACTATCCCGATTTCGTGCTGGTGCAGAAATACGGAAAGGAGCCGCGTCACTGGATCATCGAGACCAAGGGCCAGGAAGACGTCGAGGTGGCGGCCAAGGACGAGCAGATGAAGCGTTGGTGCTCCGAGGTCACCGTCGAGACCGGTGAGACCTGGGGCTACGCGAAGGTGCCCTATGCGGTCTTCCACGGCAAGCACTTCGGCAGCTTCGAGAGCCTGCGCAAGGCCTTGGCCGGGGAGACGGGGCAGCTCGTTCTGCCGACAGAGCCCGAAGATCGGGAAGTGCCCGACCCACCGGCAGGACCGCCGGAGGGCGTCGTGAAGCACTTCTGGAAGGTCTACGCGGCCAAAATCCCTCAGGATGCCATCGTTCTGGCAAGCGATGTCGAGCTGGAGACAGAGAGGGTCAGAAACGCGCTCGAGCAGAGGCTGAATCCATCAAACGCTCCGCCTCGCGCATTCCTCTTCTTCGTCGATCTGACGCCAGAGGCGAACTGGGCACACGCGTGTGCCTATGCCTTCGTTTCGGCGTCGAAAGAGGTTGCGTGGTGCGATGCCGAGTGGCCGCCGCACGCTTCCATCGCGCTCAGGCTGCAGGCCTGGCCATGACGGAGAGACACGAACGCAGGTGCCTGCTTCTGGCAGGCGGCCTGGATGCGGCCCGCAACCATCGGCGATACGGCCACGAGCTGCTCTGGTGGGGCGAACGGCTCGACGCGGCCGGGTTCGCCTGCTGGGCAGCGCTCGGTGACGGCGCAGTGCCGACGACTCCGACGTCTTCGATCAAGTTGACCAGCGCTGCACGAGCCGACGTGTCTGGTGGGCTCACCTGGCTTGCGAAACTGGGCAAAGACGACCTCGGGCTGCTCGTGGTGTCCAACCACGGAAACTCCTCAGGGATTTGCCTGTGGGGTCCAGACGTCTTGACGCCGAGCGAGCTGCAGCAAGCGCTCGCGCCGGCGAAAGGGACTCTGGTTCTGGTGATGGGCCAGTGCCGCGGCGGCGTGTTCGGATCTCTCGCTGGCCCGAGGACCGTTGTCGTAAGCGCATGTGCCGAGTACGAGAGCTCGTGGGCGTGCCCCCCACCACCAGGGCTCGCCTACGACGAGTTTCTCTATCAGCTTGGCACCGCTCTGTTCGGGGCCCCAAAGGACGCGCCACAGCCCGGCCCAGCCAGACGGCCATTGTCGCTCGTCGAGGCATTCTACTGGGCTCGCGCGCAAGATCGGCGACAGGCGCCACCGAAGCAAGAGACGCCGATGATGTTCGACCCGGCGGGTCTCACTTCGGGGATCTTCTTGTGATGGAGAAGGATGAGTCGTTGATTTCATGAACATGACCTCCATCGAGAAGCTCGTCGCCAAAGGCGAGTCCGACAGGGTCGAGCTGAAAAAGTCGACTGCGCAGCTCAAGGGTGCTGGTCAGACCCTGTGCGCATTTCTCAACGCCGAGGCCGGCAAGGTGGTTTTCGGCGTCACTGACAACGGCAAGGTCGTCGGCCAGGAGGTCTCCGACAAGACCCGCCGCGAGATCGCGGCGATGCTCGACCGCTTCGAGCCGCCGGCGCCGATCGAGGTTACCTACCTGGACATCCCGGGCGGCAGCAAGAAGGTCATCGTCCTCGATGCGCCGCCGAGGAAGGCGACCTCGAAGGTCAGCATCGGGATCTTCGCCGCCGAAAACGCGCCCAGATAGATGAATACGTTTCTCGGCACGCAGCCTTTTCGCCAGAGGCTGATGGCGACCGGAAACGCCGCGTACAGCGGGCCGGCCTGCACCGTGGCGAGGAGAACCATCCACGGGATCGCCGCCGCACCCGCACGCCGCCCGGCGTGCCGCTCGACCAGCTCCCGCGGCACCCACGCCTCGAAGAGCCCGACCAGGAGGAACATCGGCGGCAGCACCGAGACCATCTCGACCAGGAAGGATCCCAGGCTCTCGCCGGCCTTCAGCCCGAAGGCGAGCCCGCCGCCGAAACGGCCGTAGCCCCAGAGCCCGGCGACCAGGGCCACCAGGACCCAGAGCCAGACCTTGCCGAGAGTGGCCAGCGCTTTGCGGTGCGTGCTCATGCCAGCACCCAGGCCATCCCGGCCGCGACGAAGAGCGCTCCGACGAGCGCCAGACCGTTGCGCAGGAGCGAGACCCGCCAGCCGAAGAACCTCGCCTCGACCGGCAACGTGAGAATCCCGACCATCATCAGCGAGGTGATGAATGCGGCGAGCACGGGCGTCGAGGCGCCGTTCTGGCGCAGCACGGCGGCGAGCGGGTAGGCGATGAAGCCAGGGATCAGCGCGATGCTGCCGATCCCGAGCGCCGTGAAGAACGGCAGCGGCCCGGGTCCTGCGCCGGTCGGCAACGAAGGAGGCCAGCAGCGCCGCCCCGGTGATGATCCAGAGCACCGTCACGGTCGGGTCGATCCCTCGTTGCCCGCGGAGCCGCCCGCCTCACGTCGGCAGAGAACGGCGAGCACGAGGGTGGCCTGATGGGCCTCCATGCTGCGGGTCGTGGCCCCGCCCGGGATGAACACGGCGCCGGGAGCGGCCACGACGGCCTCCTCTTCTCCGGCGCGGAAGGTGACGCGCCCGGCGACGACGACGAACACGACGTCCTCCTGCATCTGGCAGGGCGGGATCCTTGCTCCATGGGCCAGCTCGATCCGGCGGACCTTGACCGCGCCTTCCTCGAGCAGCACCTCGGCGGCAAATCCCTCCCTCGCACGCTGGAGCTCAGAGAGATCGATCGTCTTCATGGCTCTCCTTCGGTTGCGCCACCGGGTCTTCGCTCAGGCGGCCTACTCGTTCTGACCGCGCCGGCCCGCGGGTGACCAGCGTGTAGAGGACGGGGACGAGGTACAGCGCCACGAACACCCCCATGACCAGGCCCCCCTGCGCGGCGACGGCCATGGGCTGCAGCATGTCTCCCCCCTCCTCGATGTTGAGCGCGATGGGCGACATTCCGATCAGCACGCCGAGCGCGGTCATCAGGCGGGGGCGGAAGCGGATGGTGGCCGCGTGGACCACGGCGGCAGCGGGTGCCAGCCCGTCCCGGGCCCGGATCTCCTCGGCGTAGGCCAGCACCAGCACGCCCTCCATGACGTGGGCCGCCACCACGACCAGCATCCCGATCACGACGGTGGCGCCCATGGGGATCCGCGTGGCCACCAGCAGGATCAGGATGCCGGCCAGGGAGAACGGAACGGTCCCCAGGACGATGAACGGGACGCGAACCCGGTTGAACTGGACCACCAGGATCACGAGCGCGAAGAACAGCGCGAAGCCGAGGACTCGCACCAGGCTCTGGCTGGCCTCCCCCATCAGATCGGCCTGACCGCCATAGGCGACCTCGTAGCCCTGCGGCCAGTCGATGGCTCCCAGGCTGCGGCGGAGCTCCGCGAGCGCCTGACCGACGCTCACCCCGGGCGCGGGGTCGGCCGACACGACCACCTGCTTGACCTGGTTCTCCCGGATGATCTCCACTGGCCCCACCGCCTCGGTCACGCGGGCCACATCTCGCACGCGGGTGCAGCCTCCAGCTGACGTGCAGGAGAGGGGGAGCTCCTCGAGCGAAGCTCTGGAGGTGATCAGCGGCTCGGGCACCATCAGCCGGATGGGGTAGTACTCGTCGCCATCGCGGTATTTCGACGCGACCTCTCCTCGGACCAGCCGCTGCAGCGAGATGGCCACGTTGCTCGCGGTGAGGCCAAGATCCGCGGCCCGGAAGCGGTCCACGGTGACCTGGAGCTCGGGCTTGCTCATGTCGAGGGACTGATACACGTTGGTCAGGTACGGTGCCCTCGCCATGCGCTTGCCGACCTCCTGGGCCAGGGCGAAGAGACGGTCCGTCTCGGTCCCGCGCACCTTGACCTCGATCGTGGAGAGCGAGCTGCCGCGGATCCCCTTGACCTTGGCCTGCATCGGCATGGCTTTGCCCACGGGCAGCGGTTTGGCGGCGAGCTGCTTCGCGAGGCGCGCCACGAACTGCGCCGTGCTCAGCTTGCGCTTGCCGCGGGCGACGAGCTGGAGGTCGAGCTCCCCCTCGTTGGCGATCTCGTAGGTGTAGAGCCCCCACACCCTTCCCCCGACCAGGGTGAAGGCGCTCTCGACCAGCGGATCGCCCGCGACCAGCGCCTCGACGTGCCTCAGGGCCTGGTCCATCTGCGAGACCGCAGCCCCGGTCGGCAGGCGCACCTTGACCATCACGCGGCCGTCATCCATCTTGGGGAGGAACTCGGTTCCCAGCCGCGGGAGCATGAAGACGGCGCCAGCGGCGATGCCGGCGAAGATCAGGATGGTCGCCAGCCGCCAGCGCAGCGCCTTCTCGAGCGAGCGGCCATAGGCGCCCGTCAATCGGTGGATGAGCCGTTCGAAGAAGGTCTCGCGCGCGACGCCGGTCGTCCCGCGCAGCAAGAGCGCCATGATCAGCGGCGTCACCGCGACGGCGTTGACGAAGCTGATGCACATCACGCCGGTGATGACCAGCACCAGATCCCGGAACAGCAGGCTCGCCAGCCCGGGGACGAGCAAGAACGGCAAGAAGAGGACGACGAAGGAGAGCGTCGAGGCCAGGACCGACGGCCCCACCTCCCGGACCGCGGCCACCACCAGGGCGGGGCTGGAGAGCTCCGGTCGCTCGCGTCGCAGGCGGGTGATGTTCTCGATCACGATGATCGAGTTGTCGAGATCGACGGCGATGGCCACCAGCAGGCCGCCCAGGGAGAAGATGTTGAGCGAGAGGCCGGCCAGGCTCATCCAGGCGAAGTTCGTCAGGATGGTCCCGGACCATCAGCCGCGAGACGATCCCCGGCCAGGGTGCCGAGACCCGAAAATCCGACACGCTGACCCCGCCGGCGGTGGCCGACGCGCTCGCGCGCTCGAGATCGGCCCGCGCCTTGTCGAGGAGCTCGCCCGGGACCGCCCCCCGCTTCACCAGGCGCTCGACCCGGTGGAGCTCGTCCTGGGCCTTGCGCAGCTCCTCCTGGTCCGAGGCCAGCCGCGCCCGGGCCGGACGGTCGCGCCCGATCACCAGCACGAGCTGCCCGGCGCGGACGCGATCTCCCTCGCGCACCAGCAGCGTTCGGATCGGTCCCTCGGCTGGGGAGGCGAGCTGCGCGAGGCGCGTCGGCTCCACCGTGCCCGCGAGCTCGAGCCGACGGGAGACCTCGCCCCTTCCGGCCGTGACCACGCGAACCTCCGGGACAGCACGCGCGGTCTTCTTGCTGCGGTCGTCCGCAACCGGCTGGCCGTGCCAGAGAAGGTAGACACCGGCCACCGCCGCGACGACGACGAGGAGCACGGCTCCGTTCCAGAACAGGCGGGCGCGGCGGGTCATGGCGTTTCTCCGAGGACCAGGGTGAGAGCCGCCTCGGCGATGTTGGTGTCGGCGAGGGAGCGCGCGCGCTCAGCCTCGGCGTCGAGGAGGTCGGACTGGGTGCTGAGCAGGTCCGTGATCGTGCTCTTGCCGGCAGCGTGCTTCTCGGCCTCCACCCGGTAGGTCTCCTTGGCGAGCGCGATCGTCGTGTCGGAGACGGCCACGCGCTCGGCGGCGGCGTCGCGGTCGAGGAGCGCCGTCTGGACCTCGACGCGGATGCGGAGCTCGAGCTGTCTCAGGCGGTCGGCGGCCACCTTGATGCGTGCTTCCTGCTCGCGGATCTCGGCCCGCACCTTGCCGCCGAGGAAGATCGGCACGTCGAGCATCAAACCGACCTGGCCCACGTCCGCGACGGTGCTGACCCCCTCCGGCGACTCGGTCGGCCAGAGCCCCCAGCGAACCCCGTAGGAGCCCTGGAGCGAGAGCTGCGGCCAGCGACCGGCGCGCGCGGCGAGCACGCGCTCCTCCTGCGCTCGGAGAGAGGCTCGCGCCGCCAGGTAGTCCGGCCGCCGCTTCAGCGCGGTCGCGATCGCCTCCTCGGCCTTGGACTTCCGGGGCCGCGGGGACGTGCTCAGCGTCCCGGCGATCTCGATCGGCTGCTGTAGGCCGTCCCGCCCGAGGAGCGAGGCCAGGCTCAGGGTCAGCGTGGCGAGCGTGCTGGTCTCGCGGATCCGCCGCTGCCGCAGCGCTGCGAGGCGCACCTCCACGCGCTGGCGGTCGAGCGGCGCCGCCTTCCGCTCCTCGACCAGCGCCGCGAGCTTCTTCTGCTGCTCGCGAAGCACGTCCTCCGATATCAGGAGCGCGCTGCAGAGCTGACGCTGGGCGAGAATGGCGAAGTTGAGGCCGGTCACCTTGTAGATCACCTCGGTCTTGCTCCGCGTCTCTGCCTGGCGCGTGCTGCTGAGCCCGTGATCCGCGGCGCGAAGGTTCGCGCGCAGCCGCCCGCCGGTGAAGAGCGGCAGGCTGGCGAAGAGGTCCGCGCCAAGCAGGTGATGGGACACGATCGCAGGCTCGCCGGGGCTGGCCGCCGGGTAGAGCCGCTGGCTGCGCCGGTTCTCGGTGAAGAAGGCGAGGCCGCGCACCGCCGGCCACCGCTCCGACGCGGCCTTGTCTCGCTGGGCTCGCGCCACGTCGATCTCGTGCCTCGCGGCAGAGAGCTCAGGGTTCTGCGCCAGCGCGAGCGCGATCGCCCGCCGGAGATCCACGCGCTCTCCCCTGGCGGCTTTCGCGCTGGCATCGTCCCCCTTCGGGAGCGCCTCGGTCTTCGTCAGCGCGGTGGGAGGTGCGGCGAGGAGGCGTGAGGGCGCGCTGCTCAGCGCCACCACCCACATCAGGAGGCGTAGCCTCGGTCCGTTCATTCGTCTCATCTGTGTGTGACCTTCGGATCGGAGATCGGCTCGAGGGCAGCGGCCGGGCAGGCGGCCATCCCGGGGCCGCCCCTGCGGAGGATCTGCGCGAGGTGCGCCCGCTGATCGGGCCGGAGGAGGCCGTGCATCTCGAGGAGGTTGACGGCGATGCGAAAGAGCCAGGTCGGGGAGGCCGCGCGGGGCTGGTAGCGAGCCGCGCCGCGGTAGGCGCGCAGGAAGGTCTCCTGGAGCAGCTCCTGGGCGATGGCGGGACGCCACACCTGGCGAAGAATGAACCGATAGAGCGACGCCCCATGGCGGTCCACCAGGGAGCGAAAGGCCCGCGCATCTCCGAGCCCGGCGCGGGCCATGAGCTGGTGATCTGTTTCTTTCGACACGCTGGCGCTCGGCAACTTGGATCTCAAGTATGGCAATCTGGCCAAGTTGTCAATGCCTTCCCCGGGCAACAATCGGGCAACAATCTGGAGATTGACAACATGGCCCTTGCACCATATAAATTGCATCATGCGAACCGCGGTGAAAAAGCAGCCGGTCGTGCTCAGTCGGGAGACCTATCGCCAGCAGGCGCGGGTGCTCAAGTCGCTCGCCAACGAGTCGCGGCTGATGATCATCGCCCGGCTCAATCAAGGTCAGTGCTCGGTCGGGGAGCTCGTCGCGCTGGTGGGCAGCGACCAGTCGACCGTCTCCAAGCACCTCGCGGTGCTCCGCGCCCACGGTATCGTCGAGGACCGGCGCGAGGGGACGACGGTCTACTACACGCTGCTCACGCCCTGCGTGCTCTCCTTCTTCTCCTGCGCGAGCCAGGTGCTCGAGGAGCGGCGGCGCTGATGCGAGCCGGGTTCATCGCGAGACTCCGCGGCCCCTCGGGCGGGAAAGGCCCCCTTTTTTAAGCCAATATTGCTTGCATGGCCATGTTGGCACAAATGGAGCGCGCGGAGATGAAGGAAGGAACGGACCTGCGCCGCGCCGCCGGGGGCGTGATTATCCTGGTTGGGGCGTTCTTCGTCCACAGCGGGCTCAAGTGAGGCGTTTGTCATGACGCGAACGAACAATCTGCTCCTGGCCGTCTGTTCTCTGGCCCTCCTCGCCGGTTGCGCAAGGTCCTGAAGTGAGGGCCGCATAACGAATCTGCATTGGCTTGGGTTTGGCAATCTGGCAGCGGTGCTCATCCTGCTTGGCTGTCAGCGCACGAGCGATCCGCGGAGCTCACGGAGCACTCCGGGCGGTTCGCCTGATCCGGCGGTGTGCGCGCCCGGGCCCGGGGCCTGCGGCGCCAGCGTGCCCGGGACGTCCAGCCCGGCCGCGACGGCGAAGCCGGGCCGCGTCGCCCGGCTCGTATTCATCGACCTCGAGAAGAGCTGCCCCTGCAGCGAGAAGCGGATCGCGAGCTCCTGGAAGGCCCTGGCGGCGGTGCTCGGCACGCCGCCCTCGATCCCCCTCGACCGCTTCCACCTCAACACGCAGGACGCGAAGGCCGAGCCGTTCCTCGACAAGCGGCCCCTGGTCGCCGCCGCGGGGCTCTACGTCCTCGACCGAAGCGGCAACATCATCGATCTGCTCCAGGGTGACATCACCGAGGCGCAGATCCGCGGAGCCATCCGATGAGAGTTCTCTTTTCCTGCACCGTCCTCCTCTACAGCTTAGCGTTGCTCGTTCCGGGTTGCGGCGGCGACGAGCACGTCGTCCCGCCGAGCGCTTGGGCCACAAACGGTCCCGGGCGGGCCATGGGAGTGTGCCCGCCTTTCCCGCTGCGGGACGAGGCCGGCAAGGTGATCTACGCGTGGCTCGCGGGTCCGAACGCCGCTGCGATGCTCCAAGCAACATCCAGACCACCTTGCGATCGTGTCATCTTCAGCAGGTTCATCCACAGCCGCGTAGCGTGCGTGACACACCGCGTCCAGCACTACGCAGGATCGACTGTGGCGGGTACGGTGGGGAGTCGCTGTTCTTCACGTCACACCCCAACGAGCTGAGGGCCGGTCTGGATCTGTTCGCCAACGGGCAGAATCACCGTCGGGGCTACAGGTTGTCGGCCCGTGGCTCGAAGCAGGCCACGGGGTTGACGCCCAGTGGCCCGAGCGTGATGGACCACAGCACCTGGCGATTGGGGTCACGGCTCAGATCCAGCACGGGTCCGTCCACCGGACGGCCCTGCGGGTCGAACACCAGATGGACCTCGGGGCGCTCCATGTCGCCGCCCTGCCGACCGCTGACGACGCCGATCTCGCCGGTGGTGAGCAGCACCGGCGAGCCAAGCGGGTAGAGCCCCACCGTGCGAAGCACGGCGAGCGCCACCGCCGGCTCCAGGTTCACGTTCTGGCCGCCGAGCGCGGTCTGCAGCAGGGTCATCATCGCGAAGTGCGCCGTGCGCTGGCGCTTGCCCGGCCGGTCCCACTTGACGGTGTTGTACAGATCACAGGCGGCGATGATGCGCGAGTAGAGGCTGTGCTGCGGCTGGCCCGGGAACAGGTCCGTACACCCAAACTCGAGCTGCGCCTCGTACAGCGTCACCAGCCGGGCCAGCATCTCCTGGGTGAAGCCCCCCAGATCCACCACCCGCCGCAGGACCTTGAGCCACAGCCCCTCCACCCGCTGGCGATCCTCCGGCGGCATCGCCGCCGGCTGCTCCAGTCGATTGAGCGCCTCGTCCTTCAGGCCGGCCTTGGGCAGGTCATGCAGCAGCGCCGCCGTACCCAGCGCCATCAGCTCCACCCGGCTCAGCCCCAGCTCCCGTCCCACGGACAGCGAAAGGATCGCGGTGCTGACCAGGTGTCCCGCGAGCTCGGTCTGAAACGCCGGCGTCTGACACAGCGTCAGCACCAGGTTCTGCTGCCCCTCGAGCAGGTCCACCATCACCTGCAGCGTGCGCTTGATGCGCAGCATCGGCGGGCGCTTCCCCGCACGAACCCGCTCGACCATCTTGCGCGCCAGCGCCATCAACGCACAGTAGGAGCGCAGCGTGAACTCGTGCGGTGCCAGCCGCGTCCCCGGACGGTCGTCGCCCAGCACCGGTACGAGCCGCACGCCGCCGGGCTCCCGGGTGAACAGCGACGGGCGCAGGTTGGGATCGGCCATGGCGCCGAAGAGCAGCCCGGCGAACTCGGTCAGACCGGCCAGCGTGGGCTGCTCCGGCAACCGCAGCTCACCGATGCCGAACTGGTCCCAGAAGTGCTTCAGCTGCTGGGCCCGTCGATAGTCGGCGAAGTCCAGACGCACCAGGCGACGGTTGATGAACACCGAGTAGCCCACCATCGTCAAGACCATCTCGACGCGGCTGGCCTGAACGAACCGGCGCACGGTGGCCAGGATCTCCTCCAGCAGCTTGCGCACCATGTCGTTGTTCAGCTCGTACAGCCGTCCGGCCTGCTCCAGCCCGCACAGGTGGCCGATGAGCTCCACCGCCAGCTCCTGCTGCAGCTCGGCCAGCTGGTCCCCACCGTCGGTGGGCGAACGGGTCATGGTGTCTGCTCCAGCTGGCGCAGAGCCAGCTCGATCGCCGCGCGCACGGCCCGCGACGGACGGTACTCGAGGCAGGCCTGCAACAGCTGCTGGCTCCGTCGACCCGCCGTCTCACCCAGCGCGCGAATCATCTCCCTCCGCAGCGTCTCGATCCGCTTGCGACGCAGCGGGTTGAGCGCCGTGACGGTCTTGATCAGGAATTCGTCGCACTCCTGGCCGCCGATACGCACCAGCATCTTCAACAGCCGCGTGCGGTGGTCAGGGCCCCAGTCGTCGAATTCGTCCTGGCGCGCGAGCTGGATCAGGTGCGCCACCAGCTGGCGGTCGACGCGAACCCGCTCCAGCAGGGTCAACGCCAGATCGCGCAGATCCCGGTGCCCCATGGTCAACGCGCTAACCAGCTGAGGCGCGAACGACTCGTCCATGTACTCGGTCAGCGCCCGCAGCGCCTCCAGGCGGACCCGCGGGCTGGGGTGGACCGCGGCCTTGCGCAGCGCCAATACGGACTTGGCGGTGTTGAGCCGGCGCAGCTCCTCGATCGCCGAGATCACGTGCATCAGGTTGGGGCTGGCCAGCCGCTGCCCGAGGAAGTCGGTGAGGTCCACTCCTCGTTCACGGAGCAGCAGCACCAGCTGGTCCTGTACCTCGCCCGGTGGGGTGCTGGTGGTCAGCGCCAGCAGCTGCTGATCTGCATCGTGGGGCAGCAGCCGCAGCAGCTCGCCCAGCTGGTGGTACTGCGACAGGCTGCAGGAGACCAGCATGTTGCTCAGCGCCAGCAGCCGGTTCCCCTGACACAGGTGGCCCAGGGCCGCCCGCAGCCCCTGTATCGCCTCCGGGCTGCGCACCGCGCCCTGGCGCATCACGTCCGCCAGCGCCTTGCACGAGGCGCCGAGCATGGTCCACTGGCCCTCGCTCATCATCTCCCCGATGACCTGCACCAGGACCCTCGAGGTCTCGACGCCGCGGCCCATCTCCATCATCCGCACCAGCACGTGCATCGTCCGCCGCCACAGATCCTGCGTCAGGCTGTCTGCTTCCTGCTGAACCGAGGCGCGCCAGCCATCCACGTCCACCGCGGACAGTCCATGGACGCAGGCGCTCCGTTGCTGCTGCGCCTGCGCCAGCAGCTCCCGCGACAGCTGGGACATGACCTGGCGCGCGACCTGTACCGGCTCCTCCGATGGGTGGAGTGGACGGCTGGGCTCTCGCAGCAGCTCCTCGATCAGCGCCTGGAACCGCTCCGACTCCCCGATGATCATCCCCTCGAGGAAGAAGTCCACCGCGTGGTAGCGCAGCCCGGTGAAGTTGCGTTCCCACAGCTGGGTCACGCTGTCTTCCTCGTTGCTGTTCGCCTGGGTCACGCGCAGGATCTGCAACAGGTCGTCGAACTCCTGCCGGCTGATGTGGGGCAGGATCTCCAGCTCGCGCACGCCATCGCGGAACAGCCGGTAGGTGATCCCTCGACGATCCTCCTCGCTGGTGTAGACCGCCTCACCCTCCAGCAGAAACTCGTAGGGCGTGACGGTGAGCAACACGTTTCCGAAGGCCCGCATCGTCTCCAGCAGGTGACCGTGGGCCAGCTCGATCTGACGGGCGCAGGACTCCCCCGTGCCCTCGTACAGATTGAGCATCTTGATCGCCTTGTCCACCTGGCGAAACAGCTCGGCCATCGCGGTGAAGCGCGCCCGGCCCTCCACGGGCGCCGGGAACTCGCTGGAGATCCCCGAAGCCTTGTATTCGCCCGAGATCAACGACGCGTCCGGCGGGCCGGCAGGCGTCAGATCGAGCCGGGCGACTCCCGACGGCGGCCCCTCGAACACCGTTCCGCTCCCCGTGTCCGGCCGCACCGGGTCCATCGCCAGCTCGAGGTCACCTGGCGGAATGACCGCGGGGGCGGCGGAGCTGAGTGTGGTCGTGGCCGCCGCGGAGGGCTGGTCGCCGAAGTCCAGCTCACGTGGACCGCGAGGCAGCTCCACCTCCGGCAGGCTCCCCGCAACGCCAGCCAGATCGAGCTCACGCGCTCCGGAGGAGGAGGGCGAGACGGCGGACCCGCGTGGCTGCGGTGCTGCCGGCTGCTGCCACGGGTCCAAGGGATCCGGCGCGCCCGGACCGGGCGTCGGCTGCCACGGCGTGGTCTCCATCGTCGACAGCCGCGGGACGCCGCCAGGCGGCGGCTCCCACGGCGTGGTCTCGAACACCCCCGCCGGCAGGCGCTCGCCCTGCAGTTGGTCTGCCGCGAGCTCCACCTCCGTGGTCTCGAACACGCCAGACGGGATGCGATCCTCCCGGGGTCCCGGTTGAACGTCGCCGGGTTGAACGCCGAACTCCAGCTCCCGCGCATCCACGGCCTTGCCCGGGTACACCGTGCCGCCTGGCATCTGGGCGCTGCGATCCAGGTCGAGCCCGTCGGCCGAGGTGCCGTCGAGATCCAGCATCGGCTCGTCCACCGGCATGGTGAAGGTGGGGTCGGTGTCGGACTGACGCATGGGTGGGGCCGATGAACGGGATGGGGTCGGCGGGACAGAGCGCACTTCCGGCTCCTGGTCCAGGTCCAGTTCCTCCCCGGCGTCGGGATCGAATCCCCTTCCTGGTGGCCGCGTCATGGTTTGCACCGGGATCTTGATCGGATCCCGAGTCGATGTCGAGGATATCAGGTTGTTTGTTCCAGGGACAGATCGGGGACCGATGACCGGCAGCACGTCCCTCGAGTTGTGGCGTCGCACGCCACGCCCTACAATGGCGAGGCTGCGGAGGAACGAATGCGAACCTGCCCCAAGTGTGGAACCAGCTACGCCGACAACGTCCAGTTCTGTCCCACGGACGGCAGCGGTCTGACCCAGGCCCAGGCCCACGGCGATCCCAGACTCGGCACCCTGATTGACCGCTATCGCCTGATCGAGCAGTTGGGCACCGGCGGGATGGGCGTGGTGTACCGCGCCGAGCACACGCTCATCGGACGACCCGTGGCGTTGAAGCTGCTGCATCCCGATCTGGCCCGGGTCCCCGAGGCCGTCGACCGGTTCTTCCGTGAGGCGCGGGCAGCCAACGAGATCGAGAGCGAGCACATCGTCCAGGTCACCGACTTCGGACGAACCGACGATGACGCCAACTTCCTGGTGATGGAGTTCCTGGAGGGCATCAACCTGGGCGAGCTGGTCACCGGGTTTCGACCCGTGGACCCGCGACGGGCCGCGCGCATCACGTTGCAGATCACCAAGGGGCTGTCCGCGGCCCACGCCAAGGGCGTGATCCACCGCGACCTCAAGCCGGCCAACATCCAGCTCGTGCGCCGGGGCGCCGACGGCGATTTCGTCAAGATCATGGATTTCGGTATCGCCAAGATTGCCGAGGGGAACACCCATCTGACCAAGACCGGCGCGATCCTCGGCTCACCGGCCTACATGTCCCCCGAGCAGGCCTCGGGCAAACCGGTGGATCAGCGCACCGATATCTACGCCATGGGGGTGATCCTGTTCGAGCTGCTCACCGGCAAGCCCCCGTTCCTCGGGGAGACGCCGACGCAGATCTTGGTGGCTCACGTCACACAGCAGCCCCCGGCCCCCCGCGCACTGCAAGCCGACGTGCCCGAGGCGCTGGAGCAGCTGGTTCTGCGCTGCCTGGCCAAGGAGGCGATGAATCGACCCCAGAGCGCGGCAGAGGTCGGCGCCGCGCTGAAGGGCTGGCTCGACGGGCAATCCGCAGACGCCGTGGTCCCGGCCGTTGCTGCTGGGGCGGCGCTGGCCGCGACGGCCTATGCCAGCAGCACCGCGAGTGCTCCGCCTGCCGCCAGCATTCCACCCACGGCCTACGCCACCGGCCCCGCCGCAACGGGTGGCATCCCTCCCACGGCCTACGCCGCGAGCCCGATGCCCGTGAGCGCCACCACCGCCGCACAGACCGTGAGCACCACCGGACGGGGCAAGGGTCTGCTCATCGCGCTCATTGCCGGTGGCGTGGTGTTGCTGGCCGGTGGCGCCATCGCCGCGGTGTTGCTGCTGGGCGGAAACAAGACCGAGGTCGGTGCGGGATCCGGTACGGGCCAGCTGGCTCAGGCCTCCCCCGATGCCCCAGGCGCGCCCCCCCCCGATCTGAGCCGCCTCGCGAACAACGACCCGGACGCGACGCCCACCGATCCCGCGACGCCCACCGATCCCGCGACGCCCACCGATCCCGCGACGCCCGCCGATCCCGCAACACCCGCCGATCCAGCGACACCGGCAACGCCGGCCCGATGGGTCAAGACTCCCGTCGAGAAGCCGGCTCCCCACGATCCGGCCAAGGCCACGCCCCGAACCCACAGCGTCTCCATCCGCTCGGTCCCGGCCGGGGCCGCGGTGTACCGCGGCAAGACCCTGCTGGGCCAGACACCGGTCACCGTCACCGTCGGGAGCGCTCCGTTGAAGCTGGCGCTGGCCCTGCGCGGCTACAAGTCGTACTACCTCACGGTGCGGCCCGAGAGCGGACCCGTGCTCGCGCGCATGGTCCAGGATCTTCCGGCCTACAAGCGAACCCACAGCCACGGGCAGCTGAAGCAGATGTATCAGGGGGGCCAGATCACGCGGCAGCAGTTCAACCAGCGTCGCGAAGAGATCAAGATCGAGCTGAAGTACAAGGTGGAGCTGATCATCCGCCGATACAAGCGGGGCGAGATCTCGCGCCCCGAGCGACGCCGGCTGGTGAAGGCGCTGAAGGACACCTATCGCTGACCCGAGTAACCCCATGGACACGGAGCTGGAGCTGCCAGAGAACCTGCAGCTGATCCTTCAGACCGTACGCCGATTCGAACCCGTCTTCGTCCCGCGCTACTTCCACACCTCGAGCTTCAGGTCGTCGTAGTACACCAGCCCCTCGTAGTAGTTGCTGTGTGGATCACCGAAGAAGAAGTAGTCGGGCCAGGCCTTCCCCGCCGGCCAGTGGGGATGGGTGCTATCCAGCGCGGCGTAGTGTCCGTCGTCGATGCAGGGCGACGACGCCTCGAGCGGGGTGTTGTTGTAGTGCCAGACGCACTGCGCCCTGGCGTCAATCGTGGCGCTGTAGCTGGTCGTGCCGCCGTACCGGAAGTCGCCGGAGATGGTGATCGTGAAGCGGTCGTCGAAACGCTCGATGATCACCCGGTACCAGGTGCCGGGCTTGTAGGCATCCACGGCGCGGATCTCCCCCGCCGGCTGCCATTGCCCCGCGGCCCATGACAGAAACGGCTTGCCGCTGGTCTCGTTGCCCTTGCCGTTGCCCACGGCGAACAGCATCACGGGGTTCACGCCGCTCTTCTCAAACGACGAGCCGTCGTAGATCTCCATCCACGGCGGGTAATTGTTGTCAGAGTCCAGCACCACCTTGCGATGGTGATGGAGCCAGATGTTGTTGTGGGGTCGAGGGACAGCATCCAGGATCGTGAGCCAGTAGAAGCCGTTCTCGGCGGTGGCGTCGTCCGAAAGCCAGGGCTCCGCCGTCTCGTCCCCGCTGTCGTATCCGTTGGGGCCGTTCTTTCCGTCGCCGAACTGGGGATAGCCCACGCGCAGCGACACGCGGTAGCGGGACGGCAAGGCGCTGGTCGGCCGGATCACCGTGGCGTCGGTGTGCGCGGGCGAGGTGATCTGCAACACCTGGTTTTTCGATCCGTCGGGGTCGGGCACGATGGCCGCCAACTGGGACAGCTTGGTGCCGCTGTCTCGGGTGTAGGATTCGATGGTGAGCCAGCCCCCCGCGCCAAACGGCACGCTCAGTCGATGCGCCGTGGGGGGCGAGATCCCCTGATCCGTGAAGTACACGCCGTCGTCCGAGAACGGTCCGTCGTCGGGGTATGTGTCCTGGCTCCAGGAGGCGACGGGCAACGCGGTCTCGAACCGCTCTTCCGCCAGGACGGCCCACGCTCCGACGGAAGCTTCGGTGGGTGATCCCTCCGTCCGGCTCCGATCCACTGCAGCGCCATCGATCACGCTTTGATCTCGACCGGTGACCTTCTCGTCGCAACTGCAGGTACAACCAGTCAGGATCATTGAAACCAAGATCCACCGAACCCGCATCGTGGTCCCCTTGCTCCCCCTGCCCAAAGGTAGTTGGCGCAAAATGGACCGTCAACCGTCCGTCTGCTCAACATCGGTGCAACCCCTCCGATAGATGTCCCTGTGAGAATGGATTGCACACCACGATGACTGTCGACTCGCCATGCGGGTGGGACCTGGTTGACAACCTGCTTCGGGGCGGATCGCCCTGCAACGGCGTTGGTCATGAGCTGAATGCCCAGTTTGTCCAATTCCTGCGCGAGGCGGAGCGAATCCTGATCTTCACCGGTCCCGGGGTCAGCCGTGCGAGCAGCCTCCCCGAGATGGGAGAGCCGCAGCGGGCGCCTCCCACCCCCGTGACGCATCAGGAGTTCATCTCCTCCGCCGACGCGCGAATGGCCTACTGGGAGTGGAAAGACCGCCAGTGGAACCAGTTCCGCCGTGCACGCCCCAACGCCATCCACTGGGCCATCGTGGAGCTGGAGCGCGCCCAGAAGCTGGAGCTGTTGGCGACCCACGGCGTCGACGGGCTGCAGCTGTGGGCCGGGACGTCGCCCAGCCGGGTGGTGGAGCTGCACGGATCCAATGCCGAGCTTGAATGCCTCGTGTGCGGACAGCGCCAGGACCCTGGCCTGCACTACCAGCGCTTCCGACGCCAGGGCGTGGTTCCGACCTGCGACTGCGGTGGGTTCCTCAAGGCCACCGCGCTGTCTCTGGACCAGACGCCTCGGCTCGAAGATCTGGAACGTGCGGCCACCGCCGCGGCGGCGGCCGACCTGGTGGTCTCCGTCGGGTCGACCCTCGACACCTACCCCGCCTCCTCGATCCCACTGCTGGCCGCGCACAACAGCGTGCCCTATGTGGTGGTCAGTGACGAACCAACGCACCACGACGACCACCCCCAGGTGAGCCTGTGTCTGCATGGCGACCTGCTGAGCATCTTCGCCCCGACCGTGGCGGCGGCATGCCATCCCCGTCGAATGTGAGCCGACACCGCCTGGTTCGCATCTTGCAACGCCTTCGCTCGTTGTGATGTTGATGTCGACCACCGAAGGAAGTAACCTATGAACGTGCAGACACGCATGTTGGTCGTGATCCCTTTCCTCCTCGCGGGGGCACATCTTGCTCGGGCCGAGGTCAAGGACGTCCAGTACACATCCACTCCGATCCAGATGGGAGCCGGTCTGTCCCAGTTTCCACCCGCGTCGAAGCTCTTCGATCTGAGCGGACAGATCAGCGACAACACCGTCAGCTTCTACGGCCTGTGGGACAAGCAGGCGATCTACTTCGCGGTGGATGCAAAGGACACCGCGCTGATCTGCAACGCGGTACCCGCCGACTCCCAGATTGCCTGGTCCAACGACTCCATCGAGTTGAACTTCGACCTGAAGAAGAAGAAGGTCCTGACCCCTGCAGACAAGGACTTTCGCCAGTACATCTTCCCCGTATTGTTCAACAACAACATCTACGATGCCTATGGCACCGGGGACACGGCGGATGTGTCGTTCATCGGCACCGCGGGCTTCAACATCCAGGTCAATGGAACCCTGAACGACGCCACCGCCGACACGGGCTACAAGGCGGTGATCCGGATCCCGTGGGCCGATCTGGCGCTGACCCCAGCGAACAACCTGTCCTTCGGTTTCGACGGTGCGGTGAATGATCGGGACAGCCTCGAGGGTGAACCCACCTGGGCCGACTGGGCCAAGCTTCAGAGCTTTGCACAGGTGGACAAGTGGAACGAGCTGCGCATCGTCGGAGGCCCCGTCAACCCGAACACCGACGGCCCCGTCTCCACCACCGACGGTCCCATCATCACCACCGATGGGCAGATTGGACCCGGCGCAGACCTGGGATCCACACAACCTCCCCGACCGAGCGACAAGATGACCTGTGACTGCTCGGTCGACCCCGGACCTCCGCCGTTGCAGGTCGTCCTCGGCCTGTTGTTCCTGGGCGTCTTTCTGCGTCGGAGGCGCTGATTGGGTCTTCGAAACCAATTGATATCACAACCGACCCGTGGGCCTGGGGGACGTCGGGACCGGTCTCTCCGCCGCGGTGCGCACGGCTGCCCCCACCTCCACGACGAAGGTCACGACGAAACCCGATGGGATCTCATAGGGATGATGGAAGGAAGGGCGCTGGGGTCATCTGTCCCCCTTGCGGACTGTCCTACCGGTGGCATCACGCCCCAGGGCCACCCCATCGGAGCCCGCAAGCTCCGGGATCCAAGGTAGATGGCTGGCTGCACCCGAGTATGATGGATGGTCCCCTTCTTGCTACCAATCGGACCAGGCGCACACGAGGAGCTGACATGAATCGGTATCCCATCCTGGCTCTCATCACTCTCTTGGCCGGCTGCGTCGGCGAGAGCGCCTCCAAGACTCCCCCGACGGACAGCATATGTCAGGCGGGGGTGGATTGCTGCAAGAAGGACGAGCTGGTCTGTGTCGGGAATCCCGATGACATGACCGTCTGTCGTTGCTTCAAGGCCTGGGAGTGCGAGACCGCGGTGGATCCCAAGAAGTGCTGGCAGAATCCATCGGATATCCCCGACGGCAACAGCAACTGGACCTGCCAGAACCTCGGCGCCATCGAGAAGTGCATCCGGGCCGGATCGGATGTCCCCACGGGCAAGAATGGCTGGAGCTGCAAGCAGGTCGGCGGTGCCGTCGAGTGCACCCGACCGACCAACAGCCCCGACGGCGCCAGCGACTGGAACTGCTCGCAGAGCGGCGAATTCAAGACCTGCGTCAAGGGTACACCGACCCCCACGCCCGATGGGGGTCTCCCCGCCCCGGACCAGGGGATCGTCCAGACCTATGACTCGGGGACCTTCCCCCCGCCAGGCTGGACCTGCACCAAGAACACGCTGGGTGAGCTGATCTGCAAGTTCTCGGGCGGCGGCATGCCACCGCAGGGGATGCCCGGTGGTGGGGGCTCGTTCAAGTGCTTCTGGAAGAACAACGTCATCACCTGCGAGGGAACCAGCACCACCCCTCCCGGCGGTGGGGGATGGACCTGCTACGAGGACGAGTTCATCGGCTGGCGCTGCACCAAGCCCCTGGCCCCGGGCGACACACCGGGCGGCGCCGGCACCTGGAACTGCTACTCGGGAACCCCCTTCGGCGGGATCATCTGCGTCCAGCCTCCACCCAAGCAACCGGGATCCGAGTGCCTCCCCGGCACCAAGAAGTGGTGCGACGGCAACACCTACTGCGGGTGGGGCCAGGTTGTGTGTGGTACGGACGGCAAGTGGAAGACAATCAAGGATCCGACCACGGGCCAGACAAAGCTCGACTGCATGGAGCTGTCCGACGGACGGCGGCCCAACACCAAGTGCGCCTGCTACTTCTACTACTGGAACAAGGACTGCTGTGAGACGCCGGATTGCATCGTTCCGCCCAACTCCAACGGCCAGATTTGCCCGGTCAGCGCTGGTGGCTACTGCGACTACTGCCACCCGCTCAGCCCCGAGTGCAAGGGGGTGGGAGCCAAGTGCATCGTCACCACCAACAACGAGACCTACTGCGGCCAGGACTGCGCCGGCGGCAAGCCTTGCCCCACCGGCGCCAGCTGCCAGAAGCTGAAGGTGGACACGGTCTACGTCTGGCAGTGCGTGCCCAACGACCTCAGCTGCTACTACTAGATCACCGAGTTTCGCCGACTGATGGCGTCGCGATACTCCGGGTTGGTCTGCAGCAGCACCTGGTGGACATACCGTCGACGCTGCTTGTTCTGACGGCGATACTGGGCCGAGTCCAGCGGGGGCGGAGGCGGCTGCGGCTGCGGTGGGGGCTGCACGATCTCCACCGGCGGGGCCGGAGTGGCCTCCGGATAGGGTTCAGGCTGGGCCACGACCCACGAGGGGCAGGCAAGGATCACGATCGCCGTCAACACCCGCATCGCAAGCTCCCTCCATCTCCGATGCTGCACAGCATGCCACGGCGCCGCAGGCGGGCCGTGCGAGGGCCTTTACGTCCGGGGCGGTCCGTGCTGCAATCAGCCCCCGCATGCACCTGCTGCACCTCAGCGATCTCCACCTCTCACGCTACGGCGAGTCTGGAACCTGGACCCGGCGCGACAGCGCAGAGGACGGCGAATGGGAGGTGCTCCACGCCTGGCAGCGCTGGCAGATCGAGGGTATCCGGGATCGCAAGGGCAAACGCGACACCATCCGGCTCACGGATCCCGAGGGCGTGATCCACAAGGTCAAGAGCTGGCCCAACCGCAAGGACGACAAGGTCATCGCCGGCCTGCTGTCCATCGCCATGAAACGGCACCAGACCTCCTCCGAACGGTTGATCACCAACCGGCCCACGCTGGAGGACCTCAGGGCCATGCTGCACATCGATCCCTACAACACGAACCTGCGCTTCGTGCTGCTGATGGAGCAGGTGCTGTCCCTGGGGCCCGATCTGGTGCTGCTCACGGGGGACATCACCGACAACGGCTTCGGCTACGATCTGGTGCAGCACTACCTCCAGCCCTGGATCGAGCGCCGGCACCTGTTCGTCATCCCGGGTAATCACGACACCTACGACATGCTACCGCGCATCGGCCGGCGGGCCCGGGCCCAGGAGAAGGAGGCGCTGTACCTGGAGTTCGCCACTTCGGTGGGCATGGAGCCCGGTCCCTCTGGCGCCTATGTTCGCCGGGTGGGTGATGTGGCCGTCGTCGGCCTCAACTCGTGTCACATGCCACGCACCCCGTTGAGCGCCAGCGGTGCGGTGTCCCACGAGCAGCTGACCTGGCTCGAGCAGCTGAGCCAGGACGTCGCGTTCCAGGGCACCCGCCTGCGCATCGGTCTCGTACATCACCATCTGCTGCGCATGCCCTTCGCCGTGGGCAAGGGCAGTCCGTGGGAGATGGGCATGCGGCTGCGCAACGCCACACACGTGATGGAGACCTGCTCCAGGGCGGGCCTCGACTTCCTGTTCAACGGGCACCGGCACCACGGATACGCGGTGCAGCTGCCCGGGCGACCGATGGTCATCTCCGCGCCCTCCTCCACCCTCGGCTGCAAGTCCCTGGTGGGTGCGGTCTACGGCTGGTACATGGACCTCGACGCGAAACACCCGTTCCCCGTGATGCACCGCCTGCTGGCCCCGCCGGCCAACGCCGAGGTCCACCCGTGACCACCCGTATCTGTATCGATGGACAGCTCACCGACGAGAGCGCCGCCCGGATCTCCGTCATGGATCGCGGCTTTCTGTATGGGGACAGCATCTACGAGGTGATGCGAACCTACGGTGGGCAGCCCTTCGCCCTGGACCAGCACCTGCATCGACTGCAACGCTCGGCGCAGCTGCTGGACATCCACCTGCCGGTGCCGCTCGCCACCCTGGAGCAGGAGATCCGCGACACCGTCGCCGCCGCCGCGAACCCCGAGTCCTACATTCGCTTCATTGTCACCCGCGGCACCGGGCCCATCAACCTCGACCCGGCCACGGCGGAGAACCCGTGCCGCGTCACGATCGTGACGCCCTTCACCCCGCACCCCGAGCCGCTCTACACCCAGGGCGCGAAGATCTGTCTGGTGTCCGCCGGGCGTCTGTCGGGTGGTGCCGTACCGGCGGGGGCGAAGAGTGGCAACTACCTGGTGAACATCATGGCCCTGCGCGCTGCGCGCCAGCAGAACGCCCACGAGGCGGTGATGCTCGACGGCGGCGGGCAGGTGTCCGAGGGCGCCTCGAGCAACGTCTTCGCCCTGTTCGGACAGAAGCTGCGGACCCCTCCGCTGAGCGTCGGCATCCTCGAGGGCATAACCCGCCATCTGGTGATCCAGCTGGCGCAGGAGATGGGCCTGCAGATGGAGCAGACCGGGCTCACGCCCCACGACCTGCGCCAGGCCCAGGAGCTGTTCCTCACCAGCACCCTGCGTGAGGTGTTGCCCGTGACCCGTGTCGACGACTGGGTCGTGGGCGATGGCCAGGTGGGGCCGGTGAGCCTCGAGCTGCGTCGCCGCTACCGCGAGCGAGCGTCAACACGGCGAGACGTCTGACGGATGGTCCCGCGTCCCTCGAGATACTCCACCCTGCTGATCCTGCTGATCCTGCTGCACCTGGTGCACAACGCCGCGGTGATCGCGCTGGACCACCACTTCGACATCCCCGACGCCGCCGACTACTACGACTGGGGGCTGCAGATCGCGGCCAAGCTGAAGCGAGCCGAACCGCTGCAGGCGCTGCGCGTGCTGTGGTCCAACCAGGAGCGGCCACCGCTGGGCATCGTGCCCACGGCGCTGTTCATGGCCGTCTGGCCCTCCCCCGATCCGGTGGTGGCGCGGTGTTCGGTGCTCCCCTGGCTCGCGCTGTTGATGTGGGCCGTGTATCGCGTCGGCATCCGGCTGCACTCGCCCGCCGCGGGTCTCGTCGCCGCCGCCTGCACCGCAGCGTTCCCCGCCGTGTTCGGCTTCTCCCGCCTGCTGTGGCTCGACGTGCCGCTGGGTGCCATGACCGCCCTGGCCATGCTGGCCATGCTGCGCACCGATCACTTCCGCCGGCTGCGCCCCACGCTGCTGTTCGGCGTGGTGACCGGGCTCGGCCTGTTGACCAAGCACGCCTTCCCCATATTCCTGCTGCCCACCGCGCTGGGCTATCTGGTGGTGGGGCTGCGCCAGAGCACCGGTCCGAGACGGCGACCGCTGCTGCACGTCACGCTGGCCGCGCTGGTGGCCGCGGCGCTGTTTGCCCTGTGGCTCGTGCCGCACTTCCAGTTCTACATCTGGATCTTCTACCTGTCCCAGACCGACACACCGCAGCACGGCCCACAGGCCTTGACCGCCATCCCGCTGGCGGCGCGGGTGCTGCACAACCTGTGGTTGATCCCCACCGCGCTGATGGGCCCCGTGCTGCTGCTGCTGTACCTCGGGTCCGTCGTGTGGCTCGTGCGCCGCGATGCGCGTCGCGTGGTGGGCATCACCACGCTCTGGCTCTGGGGTTCGCTGCTGCTGCTGTCGTTGTTCGTCAGCTGGCCGCGCTACCCGATCCCGGCGCTCCCCGGCGCGGCCCTGGCTATCGGCGTCGGGGTGACGTTGCTGCCCGGTTTTGACCGCCGACGCTGGCACCTGCCGCTGGCCCTGGGGCTGCTGTGCCTGCTTCCGATCCAGTCGACCTGGTTCGGCCCGAAGCTGGTGTGGTGCGAGAACAACCACCCCACCGAGCGCGTGTTCTGCGCCGGAATGATCCGCCCCGAGCGCCACCGCAGCCAGCGCCCGTCGTTCGCCGCGCTGCCCCGCAAGCACGACGTGATGGTCACCGTGCTGCCCCGGTGGCTGCACCGGACCCGTCCTCCGGAGTACGTGCCCGCGCCGTTCGATCACATCCCCGAGGCGGTGCGCTACTGGATGCTCGAGGACGGACTGACGCTTGTAGAGTGCAACTGGGAGATCCGCGAGCTCGTCGGCTCCGGCCTCGACCGCAACCAATACGTGGTGGTGGTGGAGGGGGCCGGCCTGCTCCAACCCTCGGTGGAGGACCGCATGATGCTCGACGATCTCGTCCGTCGACTCCAGGCCCGGCCCCGCTGGTGGCGTGAGATCATGACCTATCGCTTCGAACGCGGTCCACGGCTGCGGCTGTTCGGTCACCGACTGGCGCTGGACCTGCCCTGACTTCGCATCCCGCTCACCGGCTCGTGATGGTATGCTGATCGGTGTCTTCGCCTCGCACCCGGCTGGCGCTCCGGCTGGCCGTCACACTGGTCGTGCTGACGCTGTGCGGCTGGGCCGCCTCCAGGCTCGACTGGCGTGGGGCGATGCAGGCCATGGGTCAGGCCCGACCCGGCTGGCTGCTGCTGGCCTGCGCGATCAACGCACCCTTCGTCCTGCTCCAGACCTGGCGCTGGCGCGTGCTGCTGCGCCCCGTGGGGCGCCCGCCGTTGTGGTCGCTGTTTCGCTACCTGCTGGCCTCCCGCGCCGCGAGCAACCTGCTACCGGCGCGCGCCGGCGAGCTGCTGCGGATCTACCTGCCGCGGGTGCGCGACGGTTTGCCCGCGGTGAGCCTGGCGTCGATCCTGGTGATCGAGCGCTTCTTCGACGCCTTCGGCCTGGCCAGCGTCTCGACGCCGCTGATGGTGCTGCACGGCACGCCGCCATGGGTCCGCAGCGGGCTGCTGCTGCTGCTGGGGGCCGGGGCGGTGGGCGTCGTGGTGGTGGCCGTGTTCGCCACCCGCCGCGGCGAGCGGCGCCCCTGGCTTCACCGCATCGTGCAGCTCACGGCGGGGCTGCGGCGCCCCGGGACCCTGGCCCTGGTCTTCGGCATCACCCTGCTGTGCTGGCTCACCGAGATGCTGATGGTGCTGACCTGCCTGGTCGCGGTGGGACTGCCGGCGTCACCCGCGGTGGCGTTGATGGTGCTGCTGGCGGTGAACCTCGGCATGGTGCTGCAGGTCACCCCGGGAAACCTCGGTCCGTTCGAGGCCTCGGTGCTGCTGGCGCTCGCCGCGCTCGACATCACGGACCCGCGCGCGACCGCGCTGGCCCTGCTGTATCACATGGTGGTGCTGGTCCCGGTCACTCTCGCCGGCCTGGACGGGCTACGGTTCGTCGGGGCCGCGCGACGCGAGCAGCAGGCCAACGGCCATCCCCGTGACACGACGTCGTGAGCTACGATACTCTCTCCGAGAACATCTTCACGAAAGGGAGAACTACCATCTTTTCAGGGGGTACGGATGCACACCGGCATCCGCAAACAAGGAGGTCAAGATGCGAAGCATGAGACTGCTGCTGGCAACCGCACTGGTCCTGAGCGCCTGCAGCGACGACTCGGGAACCAGGCTGGACGGCGCGGTGGATGCGGCTCCAGATATCGTCCGCACCGACGGGGCGCCTCCTGACCTCGGGGTTCCCGACCAGACCGTCGTCGACCAGGCTGTTCTGGATCAGGCCGTCGTCGATCAGGCCGTGGCGGACCAGATGCTGCCGGACCAGATGCTGCCGGACCAGGGTCCCACCGGGGGCAAGGTGCTGTACTTCACCGGATCGAGCTCCTCGTCCCTGACCCTGACGCAGGTCAACAACGACGGCACCGGCAAGATGGCCGTGCCGGGGCTGCCGAACCCGATGGATCCGTACTTCCCCTATGTCTACGGCCGGCGACGGGAGTACGCCTGCGTCAACCGCAACCGGCCCATGCCGCTGGTGCACGTCAACGCCAACTTCCGGCCCACCTCGCTGCCCGGCAACCTGGGCCAAATGTGGCACTACATCGAGACCGGGACCAACGCCGGGGCGCTAGCCATGACCAGTCCATCTGCCACCTGACGGCAGATGACTCGGCCTTCATTCCACGCGTGTGGAGCTGGCCGACTCCTTGCAATAGCCCCGGTCAAAGCGATGGAACATGCGACTCACCTGCGTCATCGTCCTGGCCACCTGCTCTCTGATTGGACTGTCCGCTGCCAGCGCCCAGACCCGCGGGTTCAAGAGCCCCGGGTTCAAGCCCGCGATCCAGCGCGGCGTGCGCCTGATGAAGGACTACGGCCGGGTAGCCGTGGTCGACAACTACCGCGGCAGCATGCAGAGCCTGCAGCGCCACAGCTTCTTCCGCACCAAGGTCGGACGGCGCACCGCGGCGGGGCTCGCCGGCGCCAAGACGGCGCTGACCGCCACGCTGGCCACGGCCATCCTGGGCACCGGCTACCTGACCTACAAGCCGATGGTCAACCTGGGCCGACGGTTGAGAGGCAAGCACCCGTTGACCTTCAGCCAGATGCTGAACGGGGCTCAGTATCGCGAGTCGGCCGAATTGAAACCGGCGTCGTCGCAGCTCCCCGTCCGACCGTAGATCACATCGTTGGCCAGGCATCGAGCCGCCGGACACCCCCCACCGCAGCCACGAGCCAACTTGCAGGAGGCACACTCCGCGGGCAAAGCCGCGAGGAGCGCGCCCGACGAGCCCGCGCGGGGTCGACCGAAGTACGGATGCCGCAGCACCTGCGTCAACGGCCGCGCCAGCAGGCTGCCTCCGGAGGCGGGCCAGTGGTTGCACGGCCGCAGCGTGCCGTCGGGACCGATGGTGGGATAGGCGTTGGCCGTCCCGATGGGGCAGCGCAACGTGTCCTGTCTTCGTCCGGGCCCGACCTCGCAGCACGGCAGGGGCGTTCCCAGCTGCACCGGCGCCATCCGTCGCAGCTGCGTCACCTGTTCCATCGCGCGCTGGAGCTGCACCACCGTCGGCGTCAGCTCGCGCCAGCAGGAGAGCGCCCGACCCCCGGGCTGGAAGCGGTTGAACACCAGCACATCGGCGCCCAGCGCCAGCGCCAGTCGCGCGGCCCCTGGCCACTCGTCGATGTTGTCGCGGGTGGCGACGAAGTACACGGCGACGGCCAGGCCCGCCTGACGCGCGAGGTGCATCGCCGCCAGCACCTTCTCGTGCGTTCCGGGTCGTCCCACCATCCGGTCGTGGGTCTCGGGGCGTGCCGACAGCAGCGTCAGCTGCACCAGGCGCACCCCGGCCCGCGCCAGATCGTGCGCGCGGCGCTCCTCGAGCAGCAGCCCGCTGGTGGAGAGGTTGATCTGTACGCGCGGCATCCGTTCGGCGATGCGGCGCACCAGCGACTCCAGGACGTCCAGCAGCAGCGGCTCGCCCCCGCTGAGCGTCAGGGTGCGCAGCCGACGGCGCAGCGGCAGCAGGCGGTCCACCAGCGCGAGCCGTTGGACCGGCGACCGCTCGTGCGGCGTCGGTGCACCCTCGATCGTCCACACGTTGTAGCAGTGGGCGCAGGACAGCGGACAGCGCGCCGTGACCTCCCACACACCAGGCTGCGCGGCAGGACCACCCGGCTCACCACCGTCGCCCGGGCAGCTCCCCGATGTACCGGCGGGCGGTGCGCGCGACCTCCTCGGGGATCTCCCCTCGCTTCACCCCCTGCTCGAGGATCTCCAGCCGCTCGTGCCGGCCGCTGCGTGAGCTGCAAAAGGATACCATGCCGAAACACGGGACGAGGGACGCGCAGCTTCCGGCGGTGACCAGCAACGCCAGCACGCCGCACAGCGTGATCGAGGCGACCCCCGCGTCGCGGACCGGCCGACCCCGCCATCGTACGCTCACCAGCACACCGGCGAGGATCAGCCCCAGCAGCCCACCGAACTGCACCGCACGCAGGCTCGAGGCCCTGTGGTCCAGGGTGCGCTGCTCCCGATCCCGGTGCTGCAGAAACAGCGAGGCGAGGGCGAAGGGTCCACCTCCGGACGGAACTCCGCCGGAGGCCTTCACCACCTTGCGCACCGCCGGAACCAGCGCGTCGTCGCTGTGGACCCAGGTGCCGTCGGGCCGTGGCCCGGGACGATACCGGATCGGCAGCCCGAGGAAGTCCAGCTCTGGCGGCGGGCCTTCGCCCTGCGCCGCGCGCACCGGCTTGTGGTCGGGATCGGGGTGCCAGGGCTCGTCGACCATCGACTGCCAGCCGCGTTTCCGGGGACCGTCCAGATCCAGCAACGCCTGGAACCGGGGCATGTCGGCCGCGCACTCTGCCAGCGTGCGCGGCAGGTGTCCGATACGGCCGGCGCAGCGCTTCAGGCCCACCACCCGCAGCTGGAGCTCCATCCGCGCCAGGTCCATCGCCTCCGCGTAGGACCGGGAGGAGCCGGCCCTGCACAAGACCAATAACCTCGAGATGTCCAGCACGTTGAACCACACCGCGGCGATCACGATGGTGAGTGTGATGGGCAAAGCGCGGGAGTTTCTCTTCTGATCAGCGCGGTCGCTCAACAAGTCCCTCCGATGCCGAGTGCGAAGCGAATGACCCACGGCGCAGCAAAAACACCAGCCGCCGCAGGGGCAAGAACAGAGCCACGGGGCCAAACATCGCGGTCAGCACGACGACGAAGGTCCAGATTGGCAGGTTGGGCAGTCGATCGACAGCCTGGATCCAGCCCACCACGAACACGACCCCCACCAGCGCCAGCGCCAGGAGCCCCATCCACACCACGGCCCGCCCCGTGCCCTGGTGAAACTGCTCCTCACACGGCGGGCAGCGCGTCAACGGCGACGTTCGGTGCTCGTCGCACAGCGGGGCGCCGCAGCGCCGACAGCGGTGTGACCCCTGTTCGTGGCACAGGCCGCACACCGGGGCGATGGTCTGGTTGCGGTAGGGCATGCTTCAGTATACGGACGCCCGCCCCGGGGCTTTCACCCGCGGGTCAGATTAATCACCCGGGCAGCAGCCGCGTGATCTCGTCGGCCTCGAACATGGGCACCAGCTCCCCGCCGTCGAAGCGACAGCCCGGCGTGGCCGTCACCTCCCCGATGGGCGTACAGCTCGTCCCCAGCGCCGTGACGGCGGCCGTCACCGCGTCCGCCCGCTCCGGGGCCACCGCGATGAGCAGGCTGCCCGACGCGATGAGCCCCAGGGGATCGAGCCCGAACTGCTGGCACAGGGCCCGGGTCTCCGCGTTCACCGGCAGCGACCGCCGGACCGTGAGCCCCATGCCCGATGCGGCGGCCAGCTCGTGCAGCCCGCCGGCCAGACCGCCCTCGGTGGGATCGTGCATCGCGTGCACGCCGCCCGCCGCGCTGGCGGCCAGCGCCTCGGGCACCACGTTGATCCCCGGGTCATGAACGAAGCCCAGCGCCCGCTGCAGAAAGGCCTCGCCGTGGGCCTCGCGCACCTCGTCGCGGCGAAGCCGGGCGATGATGCTCACCGCCTCCACGGCCAGCTCCCGCGTGAGCAGCAGACGATCCCCCGGCCTCAGGCTCTCCTTGCGCACCAGCCGGTCCCGCGCCACCTCCCCCAGCATCTGACCCACCACCAGCGGGGCGGACACCGTGGGGCTGACCTCGGTGTGGCCGCCGACCCACGCCACGCCGTGCGCGCGGCAGGCCCGCGCCACCTGGCCGAAGATCTGGTCCACCTGCGCCAGCTCCGATCCCGGGGGCAGCAGCAGCACACAGGAGAAGAACAGCGGGGTCGCCCCGAGGGTGGCCACGTCGTTGGCGTTGACCGTCACGACGAAGTGGCCGACCTCTTCGGTGACGAAGGTGATGGGGTCGGTGGCCAGCACGAGGTACCGATCGGGCAACTCGATCACGGCGGCGTCCTCTCCCACCCTGGGCGGAACCACCAGCCGTTCGCCGATGACGGCGTGACGTGCGAGCAACCGGGTCAACACTTCGCCGGACAGCTTTCCAGCGCGAAGCAGGGTCATATCGGCGCATGATGCACTGTCACCAGCCTCGGTGCAACCGCCGGCGTGCTGCGCGCTGGATTATTTCCGGGTCCGGAGGTATGACCTACGTTTCATTGTCGATTCAAGTCACGGGAGGTGTCATGCCAAGTCTCGCCGATCATTTCGAGGAGCTCATCCGGCGCGCGTCGACGCTGTTGCCGCCGGACATCGAGCGCAAGCTCAAGCTGGCCGCCGATGCGGAGGGGGACACCCCGGCCGGGGCCACCCTGCGTCAGATGCTGGACAACGCGGCCCAGGCGGCCCAGGCCTCGACGCCCATCTGTCAGGACACGGGGACGCCGATCTTCTATGTGGACCACGGCCCCGACCACCGGCAGAAGGGGATCGAGCAGGCCATCCGCCAGGCCGCGGCCAGCGCCACCAAGAAGTACTACCTGCGTCCCAACGCGGTGCACCCCGTGACGGGCAAAAACTCCGGGGACAACACCGGTCTCGGCTTCCCTTACATCCACTTCCACGAGATGGACGATCCGGGCCTCAAGGTGCGGTTGATACTCAAGGGCGGCGGCTCGGAGAACGTGGGGACCCAGTACCGGCTCCCCGACGGCCGGATCAAGGCCGGACGCGACCTGGAGGGCATCCGACGCTGCGTGGTCGACGCGGTGTTCGAGGCCCAGGGCAAGGGCTGCGCACCGGGCACCCTGGGCGTGGGCGTGGGCGGCGATCGCGGCTCCTCCTTCGTCGAGTCCAAGGAGCAGCTGTTCCGTCTGCTGGACGACACCAACCCCGACCCAACCCTGGCCGAGCTCGAGCAGCGGCTGTACGGCGAGCTCAACGAGCTGAAGATCGGACCCATGGGCTTCGGCGGCAAGACCACCGTGCTGGGGGTCAAGATCGGGCTGCGCCACCGGGTCCCGGCCTGCTTCTTCGTCAGCGTGTCCTACGTCTGCTGGGCCTACCGACGCGCCTCGATGATCCTCAAGGGGGAGGAGGTGACCTATGCGTGAGATCAAGCTGCCCGCTTCCGAGCAGGACATGCGTCAGTTGAAGGTGGGCGACGTGGTGGCCATCACCGGCGTGATGATGACCGCCCGCGACGCGGCCCACAAGTACATGGTGGAGCAGGAGGCCCCCGAGGTGGCCGAGGTGCTGAAGGGCGGGATGATCTACCACTGCGGCCCGGTGGTGAAGAAGGAGGGCGAGCGCTACAGCTTCGTCGCCGCCGGCCCCACCACCTCCATCCGCGAGGAGCCGTACCAGGCCACGGTGATGAAGAAGTACGGCGTGCGGGGCGTGATCGGCAAGGGCGGCATGGAGCAGAAGACCCTCGACGCCTGCAAGGAGCTGGGCGCGGTCTATCTCTCGGCGGTGGGTGGGCTGGCCACGATCCTGGCCAAGAGCGTTAAGCGCGTGCTCACCGTGCACAAGCTGGAGGAGTTCGGCGTCCCCGAGGCGATGTGGGTCATCGAGGTCGAGCGCTTCCCGGCGGTGGTGACGATGGACTCCCACGGGCGGTCGATCCACGACGAGGTCCTCGCCGCCTCGCGCAAGGAGTACCAACGCCTGGTGTTCGGCAGCTGATCGGCAGCTGACCGGGAGCTAAAACGCCACGCTCTCGGTGCTCGCCGGGTTGGCCACGATCCCCCTCGGCCGGTTGAACTCCTTGAACCCCATCCCCGTGATGCTCTGCATCACCCGCTCGTAGACCGGGTGGTTCGGCAGCAGCGCGACGTTCTTTGGCAGGTCGGTGGCCCAGACGTAGATGTCGACGTTGCGGAACCAGTCCGCGGGGCTGTCCTTCTTTCTGGAGGGGTAGGAGGCGATCATCTGCACGTTCTTCCCCGGCTCCAGCGTCCGGCTGGTCATGCCCTTCGCCGTCTCGGCGAACAGGTACAGGTCCGGCTGGCTGATCCCCCGGCTGGTGCCGTAGCCGGGGTGGGTGTGAAGCATCAGGCGACCGTGCCTGGCCTCCATCGCATAGCTGCTCACGCTGTTGCTCGACCCGATGAGGTAGGTGAAGCGATCCCCGCGCTTGAGGATCCCCATCTCCACCCCGGTGTTGGTTCCGCCGAAGACGATGGTCTTGTTCGTGGCCCACAGATCGACGCTGTGGTTGCGCCAGCTCAGCCGCCGCAGCAGCTCGAGCTTGTCGGTTTGGGGGTCGCTGGTGCGGAAGATGGCCTTGTCACCACGGCCATCCATGGAGGCGCGCCGACGTCCACCGCCATAGACAAAGGCCGGGTGCTTGAGCAGCCGCTGCACCACGGCCCGCGCCACCGCCTCGTCGCCCACGTCGTAGAACTGCTGGTGCTGCGTGGTGTCGGCCCGACGCATCTGCTGCGCCAGACGACGGGTGTGCTGCGCCACCCGCGCCTCGAACGTCGGCGACTGGGCCGCCGCGAGGCTCGCGAGCAGGAGGATGGTGCCGATGGATACGATCCGGGTCATTGCAACCGGTATTGCAACCTCGGTGCCGTCCATAATTGCCTGGAATCACAAGAAGGCGGCGATGCTGTTGACCGAAAACGAAACACCGGAAGACTCCCCGGCACCCTGCGTAACTCTTCACAATAACATCCCGAATCGAGGGGGATCGCGCTGCATCCGGCATCACGCTGGTGATCGTCGCCCACCTGGCGTTGCTGGCCACCGGTCTGGTCGGCGATCTGATGCGGATCGTCGTTCGCTATCAGATCGAGCACGCGGGAGATGCGCTCTCCGCCACACGATGGATCCAGCCCCTGGCCCTGACCCTCTCCCTGCTGAACCTGGTGCTCTTCGCTCTGTTTCCGCTGGGCTTGCTGCGCTACCACCGGGCGCTACGGGACAGCGGGCGCTGGCTGACCTGGCTGGCCATGGTGGCGGGCTTCACCGCGCTGCTGTTCCAGCTGGTGCGCGACGGGGTGCACCAGCTGTTCGAGCTCCCACCCATCTGGGTGCTCCGCGGATCGAGCCTTGTCTGGCAGCTGGCCGAGTTGCACCAGCTGTTCGAGCTCCCACCCATCTGGGTGCTCCGCGGATCGAGCCTTGTCTGGCAGCTGGCCGAGTTGGCGACCTACGCGCTGCTGTTGACGGTGGTCGTCCAGGGCATCTCACGGCTGGGTCACCGAACGCCACGGGCGCTGCTGGTCGCGCTGGCCATCTCGGCCCTGTACTGCTTCGTCTACCCGCTGCTACGCGCCATCGGACTGCCAGCGCTGGTCAAGGGACCGATCCTCGGCGTGGCCGTGTACGCCACGGTTCGGTCCGGGTTCTCCGTCGCCTTGATCCTGCTGCTGCTCCGCCACCGCCGGCACCTGCGCCAGCTGCCCGCGCCGCCGGCCGGCGAGTCCGCCCCGACCCTCGACGATCCCGGCTGGGACCTGGCCGCCCGCGGGCTCAGCACCTACGGTGGAGGGGTGCTGCTCCAGATCGCGCTGGCGCTGCTCGGGATGCTGTTCACCCTGGTCGCGGCCCGTTCCGGGAACCTGGAACAGATCAAGGGCGCCCTGGTGGTCGCCGGCGTTCTCGGCCTGCTGGCCGCGCCCGTGGTGCTGGTGGGCATCGCACGCTACGGCCGGGTGCCCTGGGAGTCTGGCGCGCGGCCCGCCGCCACCGCGGGGCTGCTGCTGATGCTCGTCACTCTCGCGCTGAATCTGCTGTCTCTGGTGCTCGTGATTCGAGCCACCCGGTCGCCGAGCATGTGGGCCCTGATCTGGTGCAGAAGGACCTCCCGATGGTGGAGGGTGCAATCTACCTCGTGGGCCTGGCGGGAACACTGGCCCTGCTGCGCTCCTTCGCCGCGCTCGCCACGCACCTCGAGCTGTCCCCCCTTCGGCTGCGAATCGCATCGCTCAGCTGGGCCGTACCGATCCTCGCCGTCTTCGCCGTGACCGCGCGGTTCTTCGGCAAGCAGATCCCGGTGGCGCTGCTGCTGCCCCTGGCCGTGCTCACACTCGACGGTGCCGTGGTCCTGCTGGTGCAGTACCTGCGACTGGTGTTCGCGCTCGCACGCGAGATCCGCGGCCGGACCGCGCCCGCGCTGAGCGCCGTTGCCACGGCGCCCATATCTGTTAGCCTCGAGCCATGAGATCCGGCCTGGTGCTGTTGTTGCTGCTCCCCGCCTGCCGCTGCGTCGAGACCGCCCCTTCCCTGGACCGGGGGCGCTCCGCGGCCCCCCCTTCCCTGGACCGGGGGCGCTCCGCGGCCCCCCCGCGGCTGTCGAGCTCCCGACCCGCGCCGGTCCCCGGCGTGGGCATTCTGCCCAACATGCCCCGCGCCACGGCGGCGAGCTGGCGCTGGGCGGTGCACAGGGAGGGCTCCACCCGCCGGGACCACCCGCGGCGAACCGAGATGCACCTGGTGCAGCAGGGCAAGACGGTGGACACCTTCTTCTCCATCGTCGACGTGAACGGCGAGATCGCAGTGGTGGCGATCCGCGGCGCTCGCGACGCGGTCCCGCCGCTGTGGCGCCACGAGACCCGCTGCCGCCGGGCCCTGCCCAGCGGGAAGCTCGACGGCGCGCTGTACGTCGACGCGCTGGACGACGCGCTGTACGTCGTCTGCTTTCCGGTGGCCGGGGAGGGCTACCAGGTGCACGCCCTGCAAGCCACCACGGGCACGGTGCGGTGGATGGTGGAGCCCCGACCCCTGGGCCGCTCGAAGAACGAACAGGCGATCCAGCTCGACGGCCAGGGCCAGCAGGTGGCGGTCCACTGCCACAACCCGGTGGCGCCCTTCGTCGATCTGCTGGACCGCGCCACGGGCCGTCCCACCGCCTCGGACGCCCCGCCCCCGGCGCTGACCACCATCGCGTGGCACGCCGCACGCTCCCCCCGCGCGGCCTGGCCCACGCTGAAGCTGGATCACGGTCACGTCGAGGTGCGCGGCCAGGGCGGCAAGGTCGTCGTGCGCAAGCTGGACGGCAAGCGCCCGGTCTGGAGCACGACGCTCGCGGTGCGTCCCTATGGCAACCAGGCGCTGATCGTCCCGGATGAACCGGCGGTCAAGCGACTGTTCCTCGCGATCTACTGCGGCGGCGCCAGCGGCGTGGAGCTGTCGGGTCTGGACGCCGCCACCGGCCGCGTGCTATGGCGCACCAGCCCGTACGGCGTCGGCCCCATCGGCCACTCGAAGTACTGCAACGCCGTGGGGATCGAGGTGCTGCTCGATCACCTGGTGGTGTTCGGCGACGAGTCCGGCGGCCACTACGTCGAGGCCCTCGACCTGGCAACAGGTCGGTCGGTGGCTACACGGCGGTTCTACGACGACTGATCCAGCAGGAGGTTCCGATGCCAGGCCCGTTCTTCGAGAACCAGGCGTTCGCGCTGTACGGCATGTCGCGCAACCGGTCCAAGTTCGGCAACACCCTGTACCGGCACCTGAGCACGCACGGCTACACGGTCTATCCGATCCACCCCGAGGCGCCCGAGCTCAACGGGGTGCAGACCTACTCGAGCATCGCCGAGCTGCCGCAGCCGGTGCAGGCCGCCGTGGTCAACCTGCCGCCGGCCCGCACCGCCGAGCTGATCCCGCGCCTGGCCGCCGACGGCATCAAGCAGCTGTTCCTGCAGCAGGGGAGCCACTCCGACGCCGTGCTGGCGCTGTGCCGCGAGCACGGCCTGCGCACGTGGTACGGCAGCTGCGCCATCCTGAACTCGAAGCCCACCGGGTTCCACGCGATCCACGGCTTCTTCGCCCGGCTGTTCGGCGGCTGGGCCCGCGAGCTCTAGTCGTACCATCCCTGCTCGACAGCCTGGTCAAAAAGGAAGTGGCGCCGATTCTACATGACCTCGGTTTCCAGAAGATCGGTCACAGAAAGAGCTACCTGTGGAGAGGGGAGATCGCCATCAAGTTCGAGATCAAGTCCGTGGGTGGGGCCACACTTCTCCACCGTCACGCGTTGGCCCGGTAGCTCCTTCCAAGCCACGTTCGCACACTTTCTGGCGTTTCTCTGCGACACGGACACCGAGACCGTCACTGACACGCAGGGAAGGACATTGCCAAGGCGGTGGCCCAGCATGGGGGGGCTGGGCCTCACGGTCACTGTCGATCAAACAGACGTCCTGGGCGGATTGAGCGAGAGCGAGCGGGCCCGTCGGGACCTGTGGTGGATCGATGAGCGCGAGGCCACCGTGCGACGATCGGTGGCAGACTTGGCCGAGCAACTGAAGGCACCCCGAGTGCGAGAATACATAGCTCGCTGTCCACTGGATGACTATCGAGACCGCCGACAGTACTTTCCGCCCGAGGCCGATCGATTGAAGGACCATGTTCGGGGAGCATCCATCGCCGGCGCCAAGTACTGGGTGGACACGATGATTCGGTATTCCCGCCATCTGGACCAGCGTGCTGACCTGCAGACGTACGAAGCGATGAAGGCCGCCTTGAAGGAAATGACTCGGGGCTAGTTCACCCGCATCCCGATCCTCCAGCATGAACATGTGAAGCCCCGGGTGATGTGACACAACTCCCAGGGTGAGCCCGCTCATCGTTGGTGCTGTAGCACCAACAGCGACACATCTCCCGAAGGGGGGCATGGGCATCACCTCGGGAGATGTGTCGCACGAACAGCGACACCCACGCCTCGGCGGCCTGCCACCTCACGAGATCTGTCACACGCCGACGTTCATCCGATCGCGAGTCTGGCGGACCAGCCGATCCAGTCTGTTTCTCCCTTGAGATCGATCAGCTACGCCTATCTGATCGGCATTGACCGTTGCGGGCGCGCCGACAACTCAACGCCCGTGATGCTCACTCGAACAGCGCCAGAAACCGCGCGTCGTCGTGGAGCCGGGCCAGGCAGGGGTCGTTCCGGATCGCCTCCCGGCGATCGAACCCCAGCTGAAAGCCCTGCCTCAACAGCTCCAGTGCCCGCTCCGTATCCCCCAGCTCACAGAACGCACAGGCGCCGTTGACAAAGACATACGGATCGCGCCGCCACAGATGGGCCTCGGTGAAGGCGCACGCCTCCTCGAACTGGCCCAGTTCGTTGTAGCACACGATGAGGTTGCCGTGGGTCTGCGGCAGGCAGTCCGGCAGGTCGAGACACGCCTCGTACAGCGCCCGCGCGCCGTCGCGCATTCCGCGCCGCGATGCCGCGCATCCGGCGTTGTACAGCGCCCGGGCCAGTCCGTCGCTCCGGTCCGATTCTGTCCCGGCGGCGAGGCGGGCGAGATCCACAAGGTCGTCCGGTGTGCCCCATTTTCCAATCTCGTCGGCGAGCTGGCTCAGCTCCCAGGCCGCGTGTCGGAGGAACCGGGTCGGGTCCTCGAACCGATAGAGCCACGGTCCGTAGTGCGGGTCCGTGGTCTCGAAATCCTTGAACGCCCGCGTGGTGGGCGCGGAGCTCGCACTTCCGATCTTCAGCGGACGCAGGAGCGCCTCGACCTCGGCCATGCCCTCGGGGACGCCCCGGGTGATGTGGCGCAGGTCCGGCGCGGGGCCGGCCTGCAAGATGAGACCCCCATGGTCGCCACGGGTGACAGCGACGTGATCCGAGGTCGTGATCGGGCCACCCGCCTCGAGGGCTCTGGCCAGCGCCGGGCCGACGACGGTGATCCAGCCCGCACCACCCACGCCCTGGCGCAGCGGCGGGTAGACCATGTCGGGGTCCTGGAGGTCCAGCCCGGGAAACTGGCGGCACCAGTCGTGGCACCGGGTCGGATAGCGCGAGTACCGCGCCTGAACACCTCCGACGCCGGACCGCACGGGCAACACCTCGAGCAGCGCAGCGGCCAGGCGTGGAAGCGCTCCGCGATCCGTCCCCAACGGGAGGGTAACCAGGCACAACGGTGATGCCTGGGCGTACCCGTCCTCTCCCCTCGCCTCCGAGAACACACGAATCGAGAACATGCGGGCCTCGGTCTCGGAGTCGCCGCCTTCGGTCTCGATCCAGACCAGGCCGTACCTGGCGTCGCTCGGATCCGTATCCAGCAGCGCGGCCCACGCCGTCTCGTCGCCGGGGTCCTCGAGCGGCTCCGGGTGGACGTAGGCCCGATAGCTCCCCGCCTGCACCGGACCGTCCCAGCGTGACCAGGCGCGCCAGGCGCGCAGCGCCGCCCGCATCTCGTCCGCGGTGGGCGCGAAGGCCAGATACAGGCTGAGGCCGAGGCAGACGTATCCATCCTCGTCCTCGAACACCGGCGCCTCGCGCCAGCGCTCCCGGCGCACGTAGGCCGGGACCACCGATAGATCCACCTCGGCGCGGCGCATGGGCTCGCGGGCCGCCAGCGCCTCGAGCCCCCACGCCTCGACGGCGGCCTCGGTCCGGGCGCGAAAGCCGGGGTCCAGATCGCGGATCAGCTGCCCTTGCGTCTGCTGGATGTCCGCCAACCACTGATGGACCTGCTCCAGCCGCTCCTCGAGATACTCGCGGAACGTGGCGTATCGGCCGAGCTCCTCGTGGCAGTGCTCGACGATCTGGCCGTCCGTCGGATCGACATACATGATGTGCGCATCGTTCTCGCTCCACAGAATACCAATGACGTCACCGAGTTCCTGTCCGGTGTTGTCCTCGATGTCCCGCTTGAGCACCTCGAACTGCTCCTGGTCTTCGCCCAGCAGCTGCTCGATGCTGAACAGGATGTGCCCGAAGGTGATCTGCGCCCACCCGTCGTGGAGCTTCAGGAACTCCACGTAGTCCGGTGGAAGGTGTTCCCCATGGGTCGCGAGCAGGCGCTCGATATCGTCGGGCGCCGCCGGGGGACCGGGTCTCGAGTCGCACTCCTCCTGCTCCAGCGCCGCCACGGCCTCCCACCCGTCCTGGATCGCGTGGCACAGGCTACGGATGTCCATCAGCCAACTCGGTCAGCGGCGTCAGTTCGGCGAGAAGATCAGCGGGAAGGTCACCCGCACCGGACGGAAGGAGGGCCTGGTGAGCTGGATCGTCTGGGCCTGGGTCAGGACGCATTGCTTGAGGGCTGCATCGGTGATCTTCGCGCTGTCGGTCTCGAACTCCACACGCTCGGTGATGCGGATCATCTTCTCTGCCACCTGGACCCGCAGCACGGGCGCAGGGGGCGGAGGTGGCGGCGCTCCAGCACGAACGCTCAGTGGCTGGAAGCTCAGCGCCAGCAGTCGCGGGCCGCATCCAACGCTGGCCGTCAGCAACAGCAGCGCAAACAGAAACAGCGCCACACCCGATCGGTTTCGTCTCATGGTCGCCTCGCAGATCTGCGGATTTTATCTCGATCGGGCGGCCGCTGCGAAGCGTGTCAGGGGAGAAACCCCAGCACCACCTGGGTCGCATAGCCGTTGCAGGGCACGATGGTCATCTTGCCAGACTGCAGGGCGGCGAGGGGGATCGATGGGACGGCGCAGGTTCCCATCATCTCGGCCGGCAGGAAGCCGTCATCCTCCTTCACCTGGCACGTCACACCGAAGTTCAGCATCGCCTCGGTCTCCACCAGCACCTGCTCGTTGAACACCGGGGTGAAGGTGTCGTCGATGTACTTGGACTTGCCGGTCTTGCCCGTGGCGTTGACCTGCACCACCACGAAGGGGTCGGGCTGGGGCCCGCTGATGCTTCCGCTGGCGTCCCAGCCCCCCGGGCGATCGGTCACCGCCGCCGACAGCACGAGCACCTTCCACGCCTTGAGGCACTGGCCGTTGGTGCAGATGTCCTGGCCGTTGCAGAGCTGGCACGGGGCGGCGTTGATCCCGCACGAGCCGGTGGACTGCTGCGCGAAGGGTAGGCACTGCTGCTGCGGGTTGCAGCACCCCTGGGCGCAGGTGGCCGCGGTGCATGTCGGCTTGCACTGCCCGTTCTCGCACGGCTGCTCGGACGGGCATGGGGCGCAGGCGTCGCCACCGGCACCGCAGCTCACCGGACTCTGCTGGTTCAGCGCCAGACACTGCCCCGCCGAGGCACAGCACCCCTGGCAGTTGGTGGGGTTGCAGCCCACGCTCTGACACTGCCCGCTGACACAGTCCCCCACGTCGCACGGCCCGCAGGGATTGCCCGCCTTGCCGCACTTCGTCTTGTCCTGCTGCGTCCCCGTGAGACACTGACCCTCCGACGAGCAGCAGCCCGTGGCGCAGTTCCCCGGGCCGCAGGCCGCTCCCTGACACTGCCCGGCCACGCACTCCGCTCCGGCGCACGAGGTACAGACCGTGGCCCCGGTGCCGCAGGCCGTCGAGTCCTGCTGATAGTAGGACAGGCAAGCGCCCTGGCTGCTGCAGCACCCGTCGGCGCAGCTGCTGGCGTCGCACTGCACCTGCTGGCACTGCCCGTTGATGCACTGGCCCGTCCCGCAGGATTGACACTGACTCCCCCCGCCCCCGCAGGTGACCATCGTCTGGTCTATCACTGACACGCACCGCCCGTCGCTGGTGCAGCACCCCTGGGCGCAGGTGGTCGCATCGCAGGGCGTGCAGACCCCGACGACGCAGCCCTGGCCCGCGGCGCACGCCTGGCAGGTGTTTCCGGTGACCCCACACAGCGCGCTGGTGTTGCCCGGCCGGCAGACACCGCCCAGGCAGCACCCCGCGCAGCCGGGGCACGCAGCCTCTTCGGACTTGCACCCCGTCCCAATCGCGATGGTGGTGCACAGCGCGATGATAGGGATCGGGCGTCTCACGGGTCTCTCCTACGATGCTGTCATTCTGATCTTCCCGGATTCTGACACAGGTTGCCAGGCATTGACAAAAGCTGCCGCGCCATCACCGCTGCCGTGCGACACAAACACCCGGTAGCGCCCGTTTGTCTTCCCGGTGGCAGCTCTGACGCGGTAGTCTGTGGCGGATGGACTCCACCCTCGACGACCGACGCCAGCGGCTGAACCGCCTTCGCAATCGATTCATCGCGGTCAACCTGCGCAGTCGGAGCCTGCGTCTGATCCGCACCACCCGCAGCGGGGCCCTCGATCTGCAGCGGCTGGCCTGTGACGCCCCACTGCAGCTGCAGCAGCTGACCCGAAGCCTGGGTCGAGGTGAGGCGGAGCTGGAGCTGGCGGCCACGGCATCGGAGGTGCTGGCCAGCGACATCGCCTACCTCCATCGTCGGGTCCACGAGAGCTGGCTCGAGACCGGGGCCCAGGACCTGGCGGTGGGCTGGCCGATCCTCGAGGGGCGATCGGCCCAGGGGGTGTGGCTGCGGGCCCCGCTGATGCTCTACGCCGCGGAGCTCGTCCCGGGTCGACGCTGGACGCTGAGGCTCCTCGGTCCGCCGGAGGTGAACGAGTCCCTGGCCCAGACCCTGGCGCGGCTGTGCGGCGTCCGGCTCACGCTCGACGAGCTGCTGCAGGACGACGATGACCGAATCTTCGCGCTGGACTCGCCCACCTGGCGCGGGATCGGCGCCTGCCTCACACGGCTCGGTCTCCCGCTGACAGCGGTGGGCGATCTGCCCCCGCTGACACCGCTGGAGGATCGAACGGCGGAGCAGCGGGAGAGCGCCCCGATCAACCAGTTCGCGCTGCGGCACCACCTCGTGCTGGGTCGCTTCCCCTGCGCGGCGTCCGCGCTGGTGACCGACTACGACGCGCTGCTGGCCGACGAGCCCACCGACGAGCGGCTGGCCCTGGCCGCGGATCTGCTCCAGGTCGACGAGACACAACCGGCCAGCGAGCCGCTGTCACCCGCTCGCCCGGGACAGGAGGCCACACCGGACGGGCTCGATGGGCTGCGGCAGTGGCTGGTGCTGGACTCGGACAGCAGCCAGGACGCCGTCCTGCGGTGGGTCGAGCAGCCGGATCCAGCCAGCCGGGGTCTCGTGGTTCAGGGGCCGCCGGGCACCGGCAAGTCACAGCTCATCGCGAACCTGGTGGCCGCGGGGCTGGCCCGTGGCCTGTCGATCCTGCTGGTGTGTCAGAAACGGGCGGCGCTGGACGTGGTGGCCGACCGCCTGGGCAGCCTCGGACTGCGCGAACCCATCGCCCTGGTCCATGACATCCACCGCGACCGCAACGACGTTTGCGCCGGCATCGTGCGCTCGCTCCAGCGCGGGCACGAGGAAGCCCAGAGCACCACGGCCCATGAGGAGGAGCGCGCCTTCGCCCGCACCCTGGCCCGGCTCCAGGGAGGCATCGAGGCCAGCCAGCGCTCGTTCGACCTGCTGACGCGGCATATCGAGGGCAGACCTCCGCTTGCGGAGCTGGACGAACGCGCGCTGGACGACCCAGGTCATCCACTGCCCGATCTGTCACCGATCGCCGGTGCGGTGACGGAGGCGGAGGTGGGACAGGCGCTGCCTCGTCTGACGAGCCACGCCTCGCAGACCCAGGCCATGGCGCACCCACATCCGCTGGCGGCACGCGACGACTGGGCCACGGCGACCGACGCGCTCATCGCCCGCTCCTTCGCCGCGGTGGACCAGGCGTTGGGCACGATCACGGAGCTGCAGCAGGTCGACGGCGGACACCTGACGCCCGGCCACAGCCTGGAACACGCCCGGCTGTGGGCCGCGGCCGCACCCCTGCTACACCACATCGAGGCGTGCGGAGCGGGGGAGCCTCGCTCGAGTGCGGAGCGGAGCACGCAAGATGTGACTGCCCGCGACCTGTCCGTGGTCCGCCGCTTCGAGCTGTTCTGGGTCTGGACCGGCGGTCGCACCGCTCATGGCGCATGGGCCCGGGTGGTGGAGCAGCTGGAGCACGCAAGAGAGACGCTGCGCCCCACCCCCGAGGAGCTGGTGCTGGAGCGGGAGGCCGCGTTGACGCGGTGGATCGACGAGCTGCAGCGACTGAAGCAGCTGGCGCACCGCTGGTATCGGCTGTTCCTGCCCCGCTTCTGGCGCCTGCGACAGTTGCCGCGGCAGATCCTCGAGCGCTGCGCATCGTGGTCCGAGCAGCTCGCCACACCGGCGCTGCTGGACCTGTCCGACCTGTGCCAGCGGGCGCTGCAGTGGCAGGCGCTCATCGCCGGCCTGCCCACCGACAACCCGTTCTTCGACTATGGCCTGATGGGGCGGATGGAGGACATCGACAACGCGCTGGGGGATCTGCGGCAGCAGCATGATCGGGTGGAGGCGGTGCATCAGCTGCACCAGGCGCTGAGCCAGCGAGGCGCGGCCTACGCCGCGCTGCCGTCCATCGGACCGGACGCGCCCGACCCGTGGGACCAGTCCTTCTTCCAGGCGGCCCTGGCGGACGCGAGGCGCGCCCGGTTGCTGGCCGAGCTGGACGCTCAGCTGGACCAGGCCCAGGGCACGATCGACGCCGGGTTTCTGCGGCTGATGCGGCGCGCCCGAGCTCGAGCCTCCCAGGGAGCAGACGTCCACGGCCTGCGCGAGATCCTCGACGCCCGCGGCGACGTGGAGCGGGCTCGCGAGCTGGACCGGCTGCTGGCGCAGGAGCCGCCGTGGGTCCGTCTGTTCCTCCGTGGCTGGCGCCCCCGGGCGGATCACGATCCGCCGGACCCGGTCACCGACGCGACGCTGGCGCTGCAGCGGGCGTGGCGTGAGCTGGCGCTGGACGGGCAGCGCCGCGCGGCGGTGGAGGCCCCGCTGGTGGACGACGGGGCGCTGGAGCGTCTGGGACAGGATCTGGACCAGTGTCGGGACCGGGCCCGCGGCACCATCGTGGCGATGTACCACGGTCGGCTGCGGACCGCGCTGCAGGACACACGGGGCCGCAGCCTGCGCCGGCTGGAGGCGGAGGCCCAGAAGCAGCGACGCCGACTGACGCTGCGCCAGCTCATCGCCCGCTACTGGGACGACGCGCTGTCGCTGGTGCGTCCGGTGTGGTTTGGCTCGCCCGAGACCGTCGCCGCGCTGTTCCCGCTCAAGGCCCGCCTGTTCGATCTGATCATCTTCGACGAGGCCAGCCAGTGTCCGGTGGAGAGCGCGGTGCCGGTGTTGATGCGCGGCCGCCGCGCCGTGATCGCCGGCGACGAGAAGCAGATGCCCCCCAGCCACTTCTTCCACGCCACGGACGATGACCCTTTGGCCGAGGAGGAGGAGGAGGTGCTGGCCAGCCAGTCCCTGCTGAGCCTGGCCCGCATCGCCTTCGGCTACACCGTTCTGCGCTGGCACTACCGATCGCACCACGAGTCGTTGATCGCCTTCTCCAACAGCGCGTACTACGGTGGGGCGCTGCTCACCGCCCCCGGCACGAGCCAGGCTCCGGGCCCGTTCTCCGGCGTGCACTGGCAGCCGGTGCGGGGAGCGTGGATCGACGGCACGAACCACACCGAGGCCGTGGCCGTGGTGGAGCTGATGGGCCAGGTGCTGTCGCTCGGGTCGCTGACCGTGGGCGTGGTGACGTTCAACCTGCCACAGGCCGATCTGATCCGCGAGCTGATGCAGAACAGCGCCCGCCTCGCTCCCCTGCTGCAGGCCGACCGGGCTCGCCCCCCGGTGGAGCAGGTGTTCGTCCGCAACCTGGAGAACGTCCAGGGCGACGAGCGCGACGTGATCATCTTCTCCGTGGGCTACGGTCCCACGCGTCCCGGCGGTCCGGTGCACGCACGCTTCGGACCGCTGGGGCAGATCGGCGGTGAGAACCGCCTGAACGTCGCCATCACCCGTGCACGCCACGGAGTGTGGGTGCTGTGCTCCTTCGATCCGGATCGGCTGGACGTGGCGACCTCGCGCAACCCCGGTCCGCGGCTGTTCAAGCTCTACCTGCAGTACATCCGCACCAGCGCCGAGCTGGCAACCGATCCATCCGTCACGCACGACATCCTGCGGCAGGCCGCGTCGCTCGCCGGGGAGCCGGGGGCCGTGGCCGGCGTGAGCCACGTCCAGCGTCGAGTTGGCGCACGGGTCGCTCGGGAGCTGGCGGCCGCGCTGTCACAGGCCGGGCATCCACCCCTGGAGCGGCACGGACTGGGCCCACTTCGCATCGATCTGGCGTTTCCGCAGCAGCAGCTCGCCATCGATTGCAGCGAATTCCTCGCGCTGCAGGATCCGCTGACCCGTGACGTCTACACCCCGCGCTTCTGGCGACGCATGGGCTGGCGGCTGCAACGCGTGACCCCTGGAATGTGGAACGAGCAGCGGCTCGCCGTCCTGAGCAACATCACCGACCACCTGTCACGGTGAACACCGCAACAACGGCATGAACGTTCTCACCCGGGACCGTAACTAAACCCTCCCAGAACAGACTGCTTCCCGTAGTCGCCTGATTGGCCGCAATAGCCTGATTGGAGGGAGAGATGCCACGTGTGGTGACGATGCTGTTCGTTCTGCTGCTGATCCCCGCCTGTTCCGACGATGGCTCCCCTGGCACCGACGGTCACGCGTCGACGGACGGTGGCTTCACGCTCGACGGCCAGGCCGACCAGCAGCCGTGGGAGACCGCACCTGACGCATCCGCGAGCGACGGTGTCATGGTGGACGGACCGGCAGACGCCCAGCCAACGGACACCGGCGCCGACTGGCTGCTGTGGCCCGACGGCGCCCCACCCTGGCCCGACGGCGGGCCGCCCTGGCCCGACGGCGGAGGCCCCGGGACCCACTCGTGCGACGACGTCTACAGCTGTGTCTACTACTGCAGCAGTCAGAGCTGCATCAACGCCTGCATCGCCCAGGGGACCGTCGTGGCCCAGCAGCGGTTCTCGGCCATGATGGTGTGCCTCTCCACGGCCGACGCCGGCACCTGCAGCTCGGCCTGCTCCAACCCCCAGAGCCAGGCGTGCCAGAGCTGCCTGTACAGCGCGTGCGGCACCGAGATCGTCGCCTGCATCGGTGGCTCCCTGCCCGACGGCGGCCCTCCGCCGAGCGACGGCGGCCCTCCGCCGAGTGACGGATGGCCCGTGGTGGGCGATGGCGGCGGCAGCGCCACCTGCGACCAGCTCTTGCAGTGCATGTACAACTGCACCACCTCGGCCTGCGGCCAGGCCTGCTACAACACCGGCAGCCCCGCGGCTCAGGCCCAGTACACGGCGCTGGCCAACTGCATCGACACCGCGCTCTACACCACCTGCACCAGCGCCTGCGCCAGCCCCAGCTCAACCACCTGCGATACGTGCCTGAACCAGGCCTGCAGCCAGGAGATCTTTGCCTGCTTCGGACCGTGAGCCCTCAGCGGAACGTCACCTCCTGGCCGCCCACGAACAGTCGCCGGATGGCGCTCTCCCCCGAGGCCGCCACCGCCAGCTCCACCGAGGTCTGTCTCATGGCGTGCTCGATGCGGCGGCCCTCCCGCTGGGGCACGAAGTACTGCTCCACGCCATAGCGCACCACGAGGTGCTTGCTCCAGCGCGGGTAGAACCGCCGCACCACCTCCCCGCGCAGGACCAGGGGGTATCGACGGTGCAGCGGCTCCAGCTCGCGTCCCACGGCCACGGCCCGGGCCACAGGTTCATGGGTCGGCTGCAGCGCGACATACACCCGATCGTGTTCGCGGAACTCCTGGCCCTCGATCCCCTGCACCTCGCCCCGCGCCAGACGCGAGATGGCGAAGTTGAGCACGACGTAGTCGCCGCTGAGGATGCTGCGCGGGTCGATGGGCTGGCACTGGATCTGTACCCGTTGTCCGGTCTGCAGCAGGTGCAGCCGCCACGCGATCATCCCCGCCAGCGCGGCCAGCTGCAGCGCGACGATGACGATGAAGGCCACCCGTCGTTTCACTGGCGTTCCTCCCTCTGGATGTGCTGGATCACCTTGCGTCGATTGACCTCCAGCAGCAGGCCTCCGCCGAAGAGCACGATGCCGGTGACGATGAACAGCAACGATCCGCTGAGCAGGTCCCAGAAGATGTCGAAGTAGCGCGTGGTGACCTGCAGCCCGAAACCGGCGATGGCCAGGTTCAGCAGCAGCACGGAGTTGACCCGCGTGCTGTAATAGATCAGCACGCCCACCACCACCAGCAGCAGCACGTTGAACGCGATGGAGTACACCTCCCAGCTCACCTGGGGCCCGGCCACGAACAGGATCAGCACCGAGACCAGGAACACGACGCCCGACAGCACCAGCGGCAGGCGGTGCACCCCGCGGCGCCAGAGCAGGAGGTAGAACAGCAGCGCCAGCGCGATGAACAGCAGCAGCAGCACGAGCACCACGGGATCGGCCCGCAACACCGTCTCCTGCGCCGGCACGCGGAACGACACGGCGTACACCATGAGGAACATGCTCAACCCCGACAGACCGCACAGGCCGGGCAGGTTGAGCCGTACGGCGCTCGGTCGCCGCGCCAGCAGATCATCGGTGTACAGCGCCAGCAGGAACATCACCGTGGCAAACACGACAAACCCGAGGCTGTAGGCCACGTAGTACGAACGGTGCGCCACCGCGACGATGAACAGCCCCAGCCCCTTCACCATCAGCGTCGAGATCGCCACCAGGTAGGCCAACACGCGATCCACCGTCCGACCCGTGTCCGGCGCGTGGCTGTGATACAGTAGACCCATCACCAGGCCGAGCAGCCCGAGGTGGGTCACCACCAGCAGCACCACCTTCTGCCCCATGGGCAGCAGCAGCAGCGCCAGACCCAGGGCCAGACCCAGCGCGGGCAGCCACACCGGCTCCTTCCGCCCGCGGCGAAACAACACCAGCGCCGTGCCCGTGACCAACAGCAGCACATGCTGCACCGCGAGAAACGGATGCTGCAGCAGCAGGAAGCGGCCGTCGAGCTGCATCGGCCAGGACAGGCCGATGAGCGGCACCAGGAGGAACAGCCACCCCGTGGCGCCGAAGACCCCGGCCACGACCCGCAGGCGCGGCGCCTGCAGCAGGTGCGGCAGCGCCAGCAGACACACGCCCAGCGGGACGTGCAGCAGCAGGAACGCCGCGGCGGCCCCGCTTCCCAGTGGAACCAGGTGCTGGATGTTGACCTGGTAGAACCACAGCAGCAGGGCGAAGCCCGCCGTCACCATGCCGACGTGGTCCCCCTTGCGGTGGAAGCCGTAGAACAGCAGGGGCGGCACGAACACGAACAGGTAATTGGGATTGTCGAAGACGAACCACTCCCATCCGTTCCACACCAGCGCCAGGATCGTCGCCAGGTAGTAGCCCCAGCGCTCCTGCATCACCAGGGACAGCGACAGCGTCGCCACCAGCCACAACAGCACGCCGTCGGCGGGGTGGGCGCTGATGTGAAACACCTGGGCCACGAGCCCGATGGCGGCGCCGAAGGCGAACATCCCCAGCAGCATCAAGCCCCGCCCGGCGAGCTCCAGTCGATGCTTGCTGAAGTGGAAGTAGTAGCTGCCACCGTAGCTCAGCAGCAGCACACCAAACACCTGCGCCAGCTTCACCCCCGCCGACATCTTGCGCCAGTTGGCGGCGTAGAACAGGAGCAGCCCCGCGCCCAGCAGCACCACCGCCAGGCCGATGAGGATCGCGGGGATCCAGGACACCACACGACGGGGCGACGCGGCTGGCGACGCGGGTGCATCCTCCGCGTAGCGCGCCAGGATCCGCTCCTGCTGCTCGGCGGTGATCAACCCGTCGCTGACCCAGCGCGGCAGCTCGCGCCTCAGAAACTCGATGTCGCGCAAAGCGGCCATGGTCAGGGACACGCGGGCGGCTGGCCGCCGCCGGTGCTGTAGGCCTTCACCTTCGCCACCAGGTTGCCGTTGTCGGTGGAGGGCGAGGTCTGGCCGCTGGCGCCGGAGCCGAAGGCCATGCCGATACCGCCGGCCGCCGCCACCTGCTGGGTGTGCACGAAGAAGTAGTCCACCCGGTTGTCCTTCCACTGCCCGCTGGTGTTGGAGAGCGACATGTTACCCACCGGGAGCTGCCACCACAACAGCGGGCGCCCCACCTTCTGGCTCAGCGCCGCGGCCCAGGTGAAGTGCTGGTCGAAGTCGGGCAGCTTGGTGTTGGTCGCGTCCCACCACCGGTTCTGGCCGATGGAGTCGTAGTACCCCGCGTCCCGATCCGACGCCTCCACCACGACATAGTCGCCGTCGGCCGCACCGCACGCGAGGAGGAACGTCCCCACCTTCTGCGCCTCACCCTTCACGTCGAGCGTGGAGCTGGTGTTGAGGCTCACGTCGATCCCGCTGGCCCAGGCGCTGGCGTGCAACCCGACCCTGGCGCCCGGGGCGTACTTGCGCACCATGGCGATCATGCAGCGCCCCAGGCCGGCGATGGTGTTGGGCAGCGTGGCGCAGTCCGTGGGATTGGCCGAGGCCACGGCCGCGGCGAGCTTCGTCGGATCGGACCCCGCCTGCTGGGCGTAGCCCCACAGGTCGGGCTCGATGTGCAGCAGCACCTGCTTCGTCCCGATCTGCTGCAGCACGAAGCGCCAGTCACCGAGGTAGCGCTTGATGAACGCCGCGTCGACCGCGGCCACGGTGATCTCGGGCTTGCCCTCGGCCACACCGCTGCCGTGCAGCAGCTCGTAGTAGGTGATCATCGGGATCTGCTTGTCGGCCATGACCTGGGCCAGGAAGTCCCGCACATACTGCCCCGGGGCCACCTGGTCCCACTGCCAGCACCCCCACCAGGCGCAGCCGCCACCAGCGCAGGACTGTCCACCCGAGGAGCAGCCTGACGCGCAGCTGGCGCAGGGACCGGCCTGGTCGAAGATCCCACCGGCGAGGTAGATGTAGCGCAGATCGAAGGGGGCCTGCTTGGCCACCGCGTCCTCCATCGACGCCCCGGCCAGCAGGTGCGTCTTGCCCAGGGCGGCCAGCAGCGCCTTCGCGTTGCAGGTGGCGACGGGCCCGTCCGTGGTGGACGTCCCGTCCTTCGAGGGGATCCCGTCCCGCACCGGCCCATCAGGCGCCGATCCATCGCGCGCCGGACCGTCTCCGCCCGTGCCCTCCATCGTCGCGTCGTGGCCACCATCCCACCGCCCCGTCTCCAGCCCACGATCCTGGCGAGTCGGGGACTCGTCACAGGCAGTGAAGCCCAGCACCAGAACGACCACCAATCCTCTCGTCATGCCCAAGACTACCACGGGGCGAACAGCCGGATCTGCATCCCGTCTGGCCGAAGCGCCAGCGCCGCCAGAGCCAACCCCCAGCGGCTGACCGCGGGTTGCCGTCTCAGGCTCCCCGCCAGCTTCACCGCGAACGGAACGATCAGAAAGAACAGCGCCTGGAGCTTGACCAGCAGGCACAGGCCGCCGAGCAGACCTGCCACCAGGTAGTCCCGCGCGGGGGACCGCTCCCCCAGCAGATGCACCCGCCACACGCACAGCGTCAGCACGCCGGTGAGCGGCAGATCCAGACCGTACTTGCGTGACAGGCCGTAGATCCCCGGGACCAACGCCACCAGCGCCGCGGCCATCGCCCCCGTCGGTGGGTCGACCATGTCACGCCCCAGCAGGTAGGTCGCGAACACGCACAGCGCGAGATACAGCATCCCGCTGGTCCAGACCAGCGCAGCGTGGCTGCTGCCGGTGAGGGGTAACAGCAGCCAGCCGGGCAGATACGCCGTGGTGGGCCAGGTCGGGACGACGGGGTCGTACAGCAGGTCGGTCCAGGACAGCGCGTCGCGGCAGGCCCGCGATGCGAGGGTGATGGAGTGGTTCAGGTGCTCGAACACGTCCACTCCACCCACCACACCGCCGTCGCACAGCCAGAACCAGAGCAGGTTGCCCGCGCCGTGGAGCATCACCGTGGCGACAGGCACCAGCCACAACCAGCGCGGCGCGGAGCCCTCGAGGTCATTCGCGGTCAAGGGAAATCATGGTAGTGTCCCGCAGGCTGTATGACAATGAGAGACACGATGCGGTCGTGGCTCGCCGCGATCCTGCTGCTCCTTGTGGTGGCCATCATCATCGTCGGCCGGGCGGTGCACAGCCGCGCGGGATCGGAGCGGGTGCTCACGGCCCGTGACGTGGTGCTGCCATCACGTGGCGCCTACTGCGTCGATGCTGCCGGGGCGACGCACGCCTTCCGCGGCGCTCCGCCCGCACCGTGCTTGATCTCGGTCCCTTCGGGAAGGCTGGAGCTGCTCCTGGAGCGGGCAGACACCAGACGTACGGTGCTGGTCACCCTGCGCCAGCCGCGGGGCGAAGGGCTCACGTCCCTGCTGCACAGCGTGGTGACCCCGTCCTCCAGCTCCGTGCTGCAGTTCGCCGTCACCACCGGCGCCGGTCCTGTGCTCATCCAGCTGGACAACAACCAGGACCGGCCGGTGGAGCTACACCGTGTCGAGCTGGGCTCGGCCCCTCGCTGGTGAACCTGGCCGTTCAGCGACTGCGGTCCCACCCCACCTGTCGCAGTCGGCATTGGCTCGGCGGCACCACGCGATCCAGCGCGTCGGGCGGCAGCTCGAACAGGGCATAGCGCAGACCGATGGGGGACGGACCCCACCGACCCAGCGCTCGTGCACGAGGCCTCAGACCATCGAACCACCCGTGGCTGACACACAGGGTATAGGTCCCCGCCTCGAACTGGGGCTCGTGCCAGCCGGGCTGGTGATCGCCGGTGACCTCTACCACGCACACCGGCTTACCCGCGGGATGCTCGGCCCGATAACCGCGCAGATCGTCCATCAGCGGCGAGGGCGAGCCGCCCTGGATCCGCCAGCACAGGTCCCGGAACAGCTGGCGCTCCTGGAGCTCGGGGCCGGCGAACACCATCAGACAGCTGGTGTGGCGCGCTTGCACGGCCCGGATCACGGCGGGGTAGGTCGTGAGCGGACGAC
>Ga0210044_10000355_pt1 | contig 68337 bp, 61 predicted proteins | sample CryGey13umfilter_2_FD_183959 | JGI IMG/M metagenome (GOLD analysis project Ga0210044, IMG submission 183959) | Groundwater microbial communities from aquifer in Utah, USA - Crystal Geyser 4/9/14 3 um filter (SPAdes) (version 2) | ecosystem: Environmental > Aquatic > Deep subsurface >... | reverse complement strand
TGCCACTTGCCAGGTTCACCTTGGGCTGGTAGAAAAGCACGAATTCTTCGTTGTCGAGGGCCTGGCGCAACTGGTTTTCCAGCGTCAGATTGGCCAGGCCCGACACGGTCATCGACGGCGTGTAGAACAAGTAGCGTTGACCGCTCGCCTTGGCTTTTTTGAGCGCAGCCTCGGCATGCTTGAACAAGGTGTCGGCATCAGCGCCGTCATTCGGAAAAATAGCCACGCCCACCTTCACGAAGACCCGGAACACGGTGTCATTCAGGCGAAACGGCTGTTTCAGCAAAGTGTCAATCCATCTCTCGATCAACCGCGTCAAATGGCCCTGCGGCCTGACGACCGGCATCACCACGGCGAAATGGTCAGGGCCCACCCGCGCCAACAGATTCACGTCACCCGCGGCGTTGTGCGTCAGTGACTGCGCTACCTGGCGCAGCAATTCGTCGCCCACCGCCCGGCCAAGGTTGTCGTTGATATTTTTGAAACGCTCCAGATCAATCACAAACAACGCAAGCTGGTGCCCGTCACTTTCCGCGCCGCGCATGAATTGCGCCACCCGTTCCAGAAACAGGCTGCGGTTGGCCAGGCCGGTGAGCGCATCGTAGTAGGCGAGGTAACTGAGCCGCTCTTGCTTGTCGAGGTGATCCACGGCGAACGCGATGTCGTTGGCCAGTTCGGTGAGCAGCGCCATCTCTTCTGCCTGAAAAAAGCCGACTTCACTGGCGTACAGCGCGAGCACGCCGACGGCTTCATTGGCCACCATCAACGGCAGCACAGCCATCGACAAAACACCTAAGTCGGCGTATTTTTTGCGAAGAAGCACCTGATGGTCGTTTTGCGAATCGTTGGACACGATGGCCCGCTTTTCGCGCATCGCACGCACGCCCATGGTTTTGGGAGCCTTATCAGCAGAGGACAAGATATTTTCGACAGCGTTCAGCAGCGCCTTATTTTTGCCCTGCGTGGCAATCGGCACCAGACGCTTGGTGGCAGGGTCCGCAATCGCAATCATGGCCATGCGAAAACCACCGGCATCGACCGCCACGCGGCAGGCGTCCCTAAACAACTCGTCACGGTGGCGCACACGAACAATCAGCGCATTGATGCCGCTGAGCACCGCATGCACGCGGTTAAGCCGCTTGATCGTGTATTGGGCCAACTTGCTTTCGGTGATATTGATGTGCATGACAACGGCACCATGCGGCAACTGATCCGTCAGCGGTGTCACCTTCATCAAGAACCAGCGCTTCTCGGTGGGCGAATGACAGGGGTATTCGAGTGAAAATTTTTCTAACGTGCCCGTCAAGACGGTGCGAATGCCCGCGGCCACCTGCTGCGCTTGAACAGCGCCGTCGCCCTGCGCGTTGTCGCACACTTTGAGGTAGTTGCCGCCAATAGCGTGCGCCAAGGCTTGCAGTTCGTTGCTATCGGCAAATTCCCGCCACGCCTGATTGACCGAAATGATGTAGCCCCGCGCATCAAGCAAGGCGATGTGTGCTGGCAAGGCGTTCAGGATGGCGGCCTGCTTGGCGGCCTCGTTTTGGCGCATGTGGTCCTGCGCGCGGCGCAACAACACCATGCGGCCGCGCCGGTCCATCACGGCATCCACCTCGCCGGCTGTCAGGTCTTCCAGGCGCCGCCCGGTGTCATGCAGCAGCTTGATGAGTGCTGCAACTTCTTCATTCGGGTGCTGCGCCGCGGCAAATTGTTGCGGCTTCACGGCGTGCGGTCCTGTAGCCCCAGGGCCTGCAACACGGTTTGAGTGTGGCTCAGGGTGCCCACAATGGTTTTTGTCGGCAGCGGCGCCAGTTTGACCAGCTTGGGTGTGAGGTAAATGGCGTCTGCCAGCGCGCGCTCGGGTTGCTCGAACACGTCGATCACTTCGATCTCATGGCGACCCACCAGGTATTCACGGCACAGCGCCGTCAGGTTGGCCAGCGCCATCACCACGTCCAGGGCATCGAGCACAATGCGCTGCGCCTGCATGGCTTTGGCCTTGACGGCCAGCGCCGCCAGCATGCCGCCCAGGTAAAAATCGCCCGACTGGACCAGGCCAGAGGGCGGTTGGGCATCAGAGTTTCCATCTTCCAGCCGAAGCTGGCCGCGTTGGCCACAATGCGCTGCGAGGTTTCTTCGAAGGCGACAAAAATGCCGGGTTCTTTGCAATGGCGCGCGCCGTGCACCAAAAATTGCAGCGCCATCACGGTTTTGCCCGCACCAGAGCCACCCATCAGCAGTGTGGTGCGCTTGCGCGGCAGCCCACCGCCCGTGATTTTGTCGAATCCGACGATTCCGGTCGCCATTTTGCTCGAGGTATTTGCAGGATTAGTTTGCTCAGGTTTCATCGCTATTGACTCTTTTGATTGGCATTATTTGGACACTGAAGCCGAAGCGGGTCTGTGTGCCAACGCACCAACGAGATGCCCACCAATTAACCAGTACACCAGCGAGGCATGTGTGCGCTGTCGTACAGACGGGTGACCACGCAATCACTTAAATTAGTGCTGTGGTGGGTTTTGCTTGTCCAAACTGCGTCAATTCACCAGCAGAAAACCACTTTTTTTACTTTTTAAGGATTCCAAATGAAATACACATTACCAATGTTCGCCCTCGTCGCCGTACTGGGCTTGGCCGCATGTGACCGTGAAACCGTGGTTGTACCCACACCCGTGCCCGGCCCTGCCGGCGCAACAGGTGCCACAGGTGACACCGGCGCCTCAGGCGGCACGGGTGCAACTGGCGGCACAGGTGCCACTGGCGCCACGGGCAGCACCGGCTACACCGGCGCTACTGGTGACACCGGCGCCACTGGCAAAACGGGCTCTGGCGACACCACTGTCATCGTGATGCCGCCCGCTTCTGCTGCCCAGTAACTTGACACTTTCGACCATTTAGGAGAATGTCATGAGCTTAGGCACCATACTATTGATCGTATTGATACTGATGTTGATCGGTGCTATTCCAAGCTGGTCGCACAGCAAAAGCTGGGGCTACGGACCCAGTGGCGGCATTGGCCTGGTGGTGATCATCATCATCGTGCTGCTGTTGATGGGTCGCATTTAGCGCCTGCGTCAATTGATTGACGGCTTGATCACACGGCGCACAAGCGCCGTATTGCTGGGCTTGGTCGTGTTGGCGGTGGCGGCATGTGGTGACATCGCCATGTTGCCGCTTGCTGCCGGCACCGGGCCATCGCCCACTTTGCCAGCACCCAAACAAACCCTGATTCCAACCGTATACATTGCACCGGCCAAAGGCTGGTCCAGTGGCGTCATGCCGAAGGCCGCGCCCGGCATGGCGGTGAACGCCTTCGCCCGCGACCTGGATCACCCGCGTTGGCTGCATGTGTTACCCAACGGCGATGTGCTGGTGGCCGAGACCAATGCGCCGCCCAAACGCGAAGGCACCAAGGGCATCAAGGGCTGGCTGACCGGCCTGGTGATGAAATGGGCCGGCGCAGGCGTACCCAGTGCCAACCGCATCACACTGCTGCGCGACACCGATGCTGATGGCGTCGCAGACCAGCGGTCTGTGCTGCTCGACGGACTCAATTCGCCTTTTGGCATGGCCTTGGTGGGCCACGATCTTTTCATCGCCAACACCGACGCGGTGCTGCGCTTTCCCTACGCGGCTGGTGACACACGCATCACCGCCGCAGGCACGCAAGTGGTCGCCCTGCCCGCTGGCCTGATCAACCACCACTGGACCAAAAATATCATCGTCAGCCCCGACCAAAACAAATTGTTTGTCACGGTTGGCTCCAACAGCAACGTGGCTGAACGTGGCATGGCAGTAGAAGCCGGGCGCGCCGCCATTTGGCAAGTTGATCTGCAAAGCGGTGCCCATCGGGTTTTTGCCTCAGGCCTGCGCAACCCCAATGGCCTGGCCTGGGAGCCGCACAGCGGCGCGCTCTGGACCGTGGTCAACGAGCGCGACGAGCTTGGCAGCGACCTGGTGCCTGACTACCTGACCTCGGTGCGCGACGGGGCTTTTTACGGCTGGCCCTACAGCTATTTCGGCCAGCATGTCGACCCACGCGTTAGCCCGCCACAACCGGCGCTGGTTGCCCGTGCCATTGCGCCCGACTACGCGCTTGGGGCACACACAGCGCCGCTCGGCCTGGTGTCTTCTGCCGGCACCACCCTGCCCTTGGCATTTGCCAACGGCATGTTCATTGGCCAGCATGGCTCCTGGAACCGGCGTCCGCGCAGCGGCTACAAGGTAATTTTTGTCCCCTTCAAAGACGGCCAGCCCAATGGCTTGCCTGTCGATGTGCTGACCGGTTTCCTCAGCGACAAAGGCGACGCTTTTGGCCGGCCTGTGGGCGTAGCGCTTGACCGCCAGGGTGCTTTGCTGGTGGCTGATGATGTAGGTAACGTGATCTGGCGCGTGGCCGCGCAGGCCCTCAAAAAATAACAAAACCATGGCAAGAAGAATCAGAAGCACCATTTTCAGCCGCGCCATTCAGCGCTCGCTCAAAGCGCTGACACGCAGCACCGTGCGCGCTGGCACCAAAGCGATGACGCAAGCCTTGCTGCCCAGCAAACCTGTAATACGCAAACCTGCGGTGCGCAAACCTGTAGCACGCAAACGCGTACCCGCCAAAACTACTGCGGTCCGGCCCAAGGTCGCCGCGACCCTCAAACTGCCCAACAGCTTCACGGCCGGTATTGCCGGGGCGCAGCGCTACTGGCTGTTTGTGCCGCCCGGCAGGCCGCGCAATGAGCGCATGCCGCTGATGGTGATGCTGCATGGCTGCAGCCAAACGGCCGAAGGCTTTGCTGCCAGCACCCGCATGAACCAGATCGCCGCAAAAGAGGGTTTTGCGGTGCTTTACCCTGAACAAAACAAACTGGCCAACCTGCAAGGCTGCTGGAACTGGCACCGGACGAATTCGGGCAAAGCCCAGTCTGAGGCCGATGCCATCGTTGCCACCATGCTTCAGGTGTGCCAGCGCCATGCCATTGAGCCGGCGCGCATGGCGCTGGCAGGTTTGTCGGCGGGGGCCAGCATGGCCGCCCTGCTGGCGGTTCGCCACCCGGCGCTGTTTCGGGCTGTGGCGATGCATTCGGGCGTTGCACCGGGCATTGCCCATTCTCTGGTGGGCGCGCTCAAAGCCATGCGCGGGCACAGCGTGGCCACGCCACTGTTACCCCTGTTGCCAGGCAAGCACTTGCCGACGTTGCTGGTGATTCAGGGCAGCGCCGACCCGCTGGTGGCACCCAGCAACGGCAGCACGGTGGCACAACTGTGGGCCACGCGCGAAGCCGCCAAACCCGGCCAGCCGCGTGTGGTGCAGCGTGGCGCGCGCCACGCCGCCACCGTCACAGACTACAAGACCAGGGGTCGGCTGGTGGCCAGCCTTTACGACATCAAGGGGCTGGGCCATGCCTGGAGCGGTGGCGCTGCCAGCCAGGATTACAGCGACCCCAAAGGGCCCGACGCTTCGCGCTTGATCTGGGCTTTTGCGCGCAAACAGTTCGCCAAGCTGCCAGCTTGACCGGCTTATGTGGGGCGGCGCACTGACGCCACGCGCCTGATTCTCTAGGATGGCAATGCGGGTTACACACGGCTCGCTGGCTTGACGGTTGGGTTACCGCTTGACCATGGTTTACCGCCCAACCCAGGAGAACACACATGCCCGGATTTTCATCACCCTTCTCAGTATTGGCCAACGACAGAAAACTCACCCACGAGGAACTGGTGCGCGCCATTCGTTTCATGGTCGCCTCTGAATACGAAGCCACCCAGATGTACACGCAGCTGGCCGAGTCCACCGACCATCCGCTGGCGATTCAGGTGCTGACAGAAATTGCCGACGAAGAACTCGTCCACGCCGGAGAATTTTTGCGGCTGCTGCACGAACTGGCGCCAGAAGAGGCAGCCCTGTACGCCGAAGGCGCCAAGGAAGTCGAAGAACAAATAGAAAAATCGCGAGATCAGGTTTAGCATGAACCGCCTGATCGGTAGTCTGAATAACACCTCGCCTTTTACGTTATCCCGCGACTGTCATTAACCCATCCGCCATCGCTTTCGCACCATGAAGACGCAGCGCGGCGATCATTTCCGTTAATGTGTACGGTGGTTTTTTCAGATCACTGAGCGACTTTGCGATCGCCTGACAAGTTCTGTCTGGTGCGGCGTCAAAAAGCCGATCCAAAAATGCCCCAGCCTTGATAACTTCGATACCTAGCTTGCGGGAGTCGGCAACCGCCAGATGTTTGGTGTTGTCAGAAACAATCATTACCTTGTGCTGTGCAGGTTCATCTTCTTCATCAAGGCCGTTGACGATGGCGGTCCGTCACTGCGCTTACCTACTTTTTGCAAGCGCCTTGACGCGGCTCAACACGTCTGCTTCGGTGCTTTTATAAGCCCCGGCTTTTTGGCCTTCCGCACGCAAGTCGCTGGCCTTGCCCGTTACTTGGTGCGCAGCTTTCCAGTCCAGCACGGCGGCAAGGGAAACCCGCCGATGACCGCCAGCGGAAACAGTGGCACCCTTGAGCTTGTTCTGGTCGATCAACATGGCGACATAGGGACGGCTGAAACCCAACAACTCAGCGGCCTGCGCCGTGCTGATCAACTCATTGGACGCGGCAACCGACTTCGGCATCTCGATACCTACCGATTGGCTTTCAATGTCCACCAAGTAGCGAATCAACTGCAAGCGGGCGCTTCGGCTCTGCGGTGTGGCGTCTTCAAGCACCTGGTGCAGCGCGCTGGCAACCTCACCAGACAAGGTTCCAGTGATCTCTCCGATGGAATCTGCCAGAGGCCCCAGCGGGTCGTAGCGGTGGGCCGGTGTTTTACCCAATGTGACGGCAGTAGGCATGATGCCCTCCAAGAATTGATTCAGATGTTGGTCCAGTATAAAACGAAAATAACGAAAATAACGAATAATACAAATTTTTACGCCCCAGCTTCATCGACATCATTGACAAAGAGTGTGCTGAATAAAAAGCGATAAACATCAATGCCAAAGTGCGATGACGCACAGATGGAACCGCGTCACGACCCTATTCTCGACAGTGCACATCAACCACTTGATGCTGCTTTTGCTTTGCAGCAACCCTTTAAGGAAACTCAAATGAACTACGCAACCACTACCTCCCCCATGGCACAAACAGCTGAGATTGTTAACGGCCCCGGTCCTGCTTTCATGTCGGCCAGCTCGCTGATTGGCAATGACGTTTACAACAAACAGGATGAAGATTTGGGCGATGTCAAAGAACTCATGCTTGACATGCACACCGGCAAGATCACTTATGCCGTGCTGTCTTTCGGTGGCTTTCTGGGCATGGGTGAAAAGCTCTTTGCCGTGCCATGGTCAGCGCTGACGCTCGACACCGAGAACAAGCGCTTTACCCTGGACGTGAGCAAGGACCGCCTTGAAAGCGCCCCGGGCTTTGACAGCGACAACTGGCCCGACATGGCCAACCCGGAATGGGTGGAAGGCATCCACACCTATTACGGCACCACGCCCAGCCCTTATTAATCAAGTGTCACGGCGCTGATTCAGCCCGTTTGGGGTGATCACGCTGCCAGGCAGCAGCACTCGAACGGCGCTTGTGGAAGACGTTTCCAGAGTGCCTTTTTTATGAATTGAGGTATTTTTATGTTTCACATTGTTACCACCCGAAAGCCCTTTGACCAGGCCAGCACCGACCTGCAGGCCGCCGTGCAACGCCATGGTTTTGGCGTGCTGCATGTGCATGACCTGGGCGCCACGCTGCGCAGCAAAGGCATCGATTTTGCTGAAGAGTGCAAAGTGTTCGAGGTTTGTCAGCCAGCGCAAGCGGCCAAAGTGATGGCTGTCGATATGCGGCTGAACATGGCGTTGCCGTGTCGCATCTCGGTGTACACCGAAAAAAGCAGCACCAGCATCGGCCTGATCCGCCCCGTGCCCATGCTCGCAGCCTTGTCGCAAGATGCCACGCTGCTACAGGTGGCCGAAGAGGTTGAGAAAAAACTTCTGGAGATGGTGGAAGAGGCCAAGTAAGCCTGGCCGCCTAGGCCTCTGCGAGCTTGAGTTCAAACCAGAACTCGCTGCCCTCACCCTCGGTGCTCTGTGCGCCCATGTCACCGCCCATGGACCTGACCAGCCGCTGGCTCACTACCAGACCGATGCCCGTGCCTCCGATGATGCCGACCTCCTGACCGAGCCGGTTGAACGGCTCGAACAAGTGGGCCAGCTGCTGTTCTGACAAACCCACCCCCGAATCCCGCACGCTGATGCGCACTTTGCCGGCATCCGGGGCATCACACGACACATCCACCGAACCGCCCTCCTTGTTGTACTTGATGGCATTGGACAGCAGGTTGATGAGCACCTGCTTGAGCCGGGTCGGGTCGGCCATCACCCCGCAGGCGCAAGACGGCTCGAAAAAATTGAGGTGAACGTTTCGGGCTGCCGCCAGGGGCTCGGTCAGGGTCTGGCAGTCCTTCAGCACGGTGGCCAAGGCCACCACCTCCAGGCACAGGGCAGCATGCCCCGACTCGACCGAGGCCAGGTCAAGAATGTCATTGATCAGCACCAGCAAATACCAGCCGCCCTTGATGATCTGCGCCAGGCTGGCCTGCTGATTGGGCGTGGGCGGCGGCACACCGACCTCAAGGAGTTGGGCAAAACCCAGAATGGCATTCAGTGGCGAGCGCAGTTCGTGACTCATGCTGGAGAGGAACTCGGATTTGGCCAGATTGGCCTGGTCGGCTTGCAGCCGGGCAAGCTCCAGATCCTGGATGGTCTCCTGCAACACCTCGACAAGGTGCTTGCGCTCCGAGATGTCGCCCAGAACCAGGCGCAAGTCTGTGTCTTTGGTGCCGGGCTGCACCGCGCTCACCACTATCTTGACCCACAACGGGACACCATCGCTTTTCAGCACCTGTAGTTCGCAGCTTTGGGCCTGCCCGGTTTCCAGCAACTGTCGGCGGCATTGGTAGTAACTGTCCTGATACGTTTTGACAATGAAACGGCTCAGCGGCCGCCTGACGAGCGCACTGCGGCCCACCTCCAGCAGCGTTGCGGCGCTCAGATTGGCCTCCTTGATCAGCCCGTTGGCCGCCACCGTGAGGTACCCCACCGGCGCCATGTCATACAAATCAAAATAGCGCGCATGCGACTCTTCCAGCGCCAATTGCGCCTGGCGCAGTTCCTCGTTCTGCTGTTGCAGCTCGATCTGATGCACCTGCAGGTCGTGCGTCAGTTGCGCAGTTTGGTCGGGCAAGTTGCTCATGACAGTCCTGTTGAAAGGTCATTGTCCATGATTGAGCGCGTGGGCCGCGCTGGCGCGCTCGGTGGTGGCAATGGCATACACCTTGCCCGACTCATCAAGCAGCGCGGTGGCGGTGAGGGCCACGTCCAGCACGCGGCCGTCCTTGTTCAGGCGCCGGGTGTCAAAGGGGGCCAGCGTTTGCGCCTGGCTGAGTTGCTGCACCTGGTCGAGTGCGATCGGTTGCAGCGCCTTGGGAATGCGATCGCGCACATTCATGCGCAGGGCTTCGGCCTCGGTCCAGCCGTACAGCTGTTCGGCGGCAGGGTTCCAGGCGATGGTGTGGCCGTCCAGCCCCTGCACCGTGATGGCATCGCTCGCATCGCGCACCACCACCGCCAGGCGCAGCAGCGCATTGGCTTTTTGCAGTGCGTCGCGGCTGCGCTTGACCTCGGTGATCTCGACAAAGGTGATCACCGCGCCCTCGATCACGTTGTCGAGCGTGCGGTAGGGCAGGATGCGCAGGGTGTAGCACTTGCCGTCGCTGGTTTGCACTTCGGCCTCTTTCGGCGCCAGCGTCCTGAGCACCTGCTGCACGTCGGCTACCAGCGTGGTGTAGCCCACCAGGTTGCTGACAATGTGCGACACCGGGCGGCCCACGTCGCTCAGGATCAGGTTGATGATGCTGCTGACCGCCGGCGTGAAGCGCATGATGCGCAGGCTGTGGTCAACAAAAATGGTGGCGATGCCGGTGCCCGCCAGCAGGTTGTTCATGTCGTTATTGGCGCGTGACAAATCGGCCACCTTGGTTTGCAGCTCGGTGTTGACGGTGCTGAGCTCCTCGTTGATCGACTGCATTTCCTCCTTGGAGGTCTCCAGCTCCTCGTTGGTGCTCTGCAGCTCCTCGTTGACCGACTGCATTTCCTCGTTGCTGGACTTGAGCTCCTCGTTGGTGGTTTCCAGCTCCTCGTTGGTGGCGCGCAGGTACTCTTCCTTGACTCTCAGCTCTTCGTTGAGCTCGGCAATCTGGGCGCTTTCGGCTTTGTGGGCGGGCGCTTTGGAGGCTGGCACCGAAACCACCGCGGCCTCGGTCGGCGGCGCCTCGGGGGCATGCTCCAGCATCACCAGAAACAGCGGCGACTCCAGCGCGCTTGACGGGCCGCCCAGCACCGGGCAAACGCTCAGGTTCACCAGCGTGAAGTGGCCGTTGGTCTTGACGCGCACACCCTGCGCCTGCGCCATGTTGCGGCTGGCCACAGCCTTGTGCAGCGTCACGCTGAGGTCGCGGCGCAAGCCTTCGCGCGCCATGTTCAGGATGTTGTAGATGCCCGCCACACCTGGCGCCGGCTCCAGGTACATGCCGGTGCGTCCGTGCAGGTAAAGAATGTCGCCGCTGCCGTTGACCAGCGCCGCCAAGGTAGCCACGTGCTGCAGCAGGGTTTGCTCGGTCAGTTCGCGCAGCGAATGCGCCGACGGCAGGGCTTGTTTGTTGTCAGAGTGCACCAGTTCCTGCTCAACCAGCGGCGGCAAAAAGCGGCCCAACGCAGCGCGTTGCGCGCCCTGAAAATCTTCCTTGCGCTGGTAGAGCTTGGCCTTGCGGTCGAGCACGGCAAATAGCTCACCGTGTTCTCCGGCGGTCTCCGAGGTGCCCAAAAACAAATAACCATCCGGGTGCAGCGCGTAGTGAAACAGCGAGATCAGTTTCTTTTGCAGCTCGGCACCCAGATAGATCATGAGGTTGCGACAACTGATGAGGTCGAGCCTGGAAAACGGCGGGTCCTTGATGATGTCATGCTCGGAAAACACCAGCAGGTCGCGAATGCTCTTGTGCACCCGGTAGGTGCTGCCGTCGGACGTTGGCGTGAAAAACCGCGCCAGCCGCTCCGGCGTGATGTCGTCGGCAATGCTGGCCGGGTAAACACCGGCGCGGGCCACGGCAATGGCGCGGCTGTCGATGTCGGTGGCAAACACCTGTAGCTTGTAGCCCGCCCGCAGCAGTTCGAGCCGCTCCTGCAGCAGGATGGCCAACGAATAGGCCTCCTCGCCGGTTGAGCAGCCGGTGCACCAGACCCGAATGGCAACGCCCACCGGTTTGCCCTCGAACAGCTTGGGAATGACGTGCGCCTCGAGTGCGGCAAAGGCCTCGGGGTCGCGGAAAAAATTGGTCACACCGATCAGCAAGTCGTTGAACAATGCCTGCACCTCAAGCGGAGTTTGCTGCAGGTATTTGACGTAATCGTCAATGCCCTCGATCTGGTGCACCGCCATGCGCCGCTCGATGCGGCGGTGAATGGTGTTGGGCTTGTACTGGGAAAAGTCGTGCCCGGTGTGGGTGCGCAGCAGCACGAATATTTTCTTCAGCGCGTTTTCGCTGAGCAGCTCGGTCACCCCGATGCGATGCGTCGGCCGGGAAAAGGCATGCGCCGTGTAGGCGATGAGCTGCGCCGCCATTTCGGTCGGCGGCAGCTCGTAGTCCACCAGGCCGGTGGCCAGCGCGCTTTGCGGCATGCCGTCGAACTCGCACGAGGCCGGGGTTTGCACCATCACCATGCCGCCCTCGGCCTTGATGGCGCGCACGCCCAGCGTGCCGTCGCTGCCGGTGCCCGAGAGCACGATCCCGATGGCGCGCTCATGCTGGTCCAGGGCCAGCGAGCGGAACAGGAAATCGATCGGCAGGCGGTGGCCGCGCGGCGCGGCGGGCTCGAGCAATTGCAGCGTGCCATTGAGGAAAGCCATGTCGCGGTTGGGCGGGATGATGTAGGCGTGGTTGGCCTGCACCACCATGCCGTCCACCACCTCGGACACCTTCATGCGGGTGCGCCGCTGGATGAGTTCGGTCAGCAGGCTTTTGTGGTCGGGGTCAAGGTGTTGCACCAGCACAAAGGCCATGCCGGGATCGACATCGGGCGGCATGCCCGAAAAAAACGCCTCGATCGCCGCCAGGCCGCCGGCCGATGCGCCAATGCCGACGATGGGAAAGGACGGCGACAGGGCCGACGACGGGGTCTTGTCAGCGTCTGACTTCTTGGCTTTGACTTTTGGGCGCGTGGCCATGGAATGCTCCAGTGTCAGGCGCGGCGGCCTGGTAAATCAATAGCGGCCAGTGTAGTGCCAGCTTCTCCCCTGGTCTTGCGTTCATGACCCATGGGTGTCGGCGCGCGCCAGCCCTTCGTCGAGCGCCGCCATGAACTCCTGCACCCGGATGGGCTTGGTGAGGTAGCGGAAAAATCCGGCCGCCAGGCCTTTGTCTATGTCGCGCGGCATGGCGTTGGCGCTCAGCGCCAGCACCGGAATATGCCGGGTGGCGGCGTCCTGCTGCAAAATCGCCAGCGCCTGCGTGCCGCTGATGCCGGGCAGGTTGATGTCCATCAGAATCAGGTCGGGCTGGTGCGCCCGCGCAAGGGCAATGCCGCGCGTGGCATCCGGGGCGCCCAGCAGGCGCATATCCGGGCGGCGCGCAATCAGCTGTGCCACCAGCGCCATGTTGGCCTTGCTGTCTTCCACATACAGCAGGGTGCGCACCGAGGCATCGGTCGGCTGGGCGATTTGCGGCACAGTAAGCGGCATAAAGTCAGCGCATGACAACTCGGGGGCGTGCGCGGCGCTGAGTTCAAACCAGAACACACTGCCCACGCCCACAGTGCTCGTCACGCCAATTTCGCCATCCATCAGTTCCACCAACTGGCGGCTCACCACCAGGCCAATGCCGGTGCCCTCCTCGGCGCCCGCCTCTTGCCCGAGGCGGTTGAACGGCTGGAACAATTGCGAAATTTTGCTCGGCGACAGGCCTTCGCCACTGTCGCGCACGCTGATGCGCAGGCGCCCGGCAGAATGCAGCCGGTAGCTCACATCAACAGTGCCGTCGGGACGGTTGTATTTGATGGCGTTGGAAAGAAAATTGACCAGCACCTGCTTGAGCCGGGTGCGGTCGGCAATGACAAAGCAGTCTTCGGCATCGGCCGGCGGGAACTTGATGAGAATGCCCCTTTGCTGGGCCTGCGGCTCGATCATGGCCTGGCAATCGCGCAACACCTCGTGCAAAGAGGTGGGCTCCAGCGAAAGCGACAAGCGACCAGATTCGATCAGCGTCAGGTCCAGAATTTCGTTGATGAGCTTGAGCAGGTACCAACCGGCTTTGAGAATTTGCCCAATGCTGGCGGCTTGTCCCGGCGACGGCGGCGGTGTGCTCGACTCCAGCAACTGGGCAAACCCCAGGATGGCGTTGAGCGGCGAGCGCAGCTCGTGGCTCATGCTCGACAGAAAGTCTGACTTGGCCTGGTTGGCGTGGTCGGCCACGCGGCGCGCCCGCTCGAGTTCGGCGTTTTTGGCTTGCAGCACCTCGTCGAGCCGCGCACGCTCGGTCTCGACCTGCTGGCGCGCGGTGTTGTCGGTGCCGATCAGCAGGTAGCCGATGATGCCGCCCTGCGCGTCGCGCAGCGCGGTGACCGACACCAGGGCGGGGAAACGGCTGCCGTCTTTGCGGATGTAGGTGAGTTCATAAATGTCTTCAATGCCGCGCGAGGCCTTGAACACCAGCGCCTCGAAACCGGGGCTGATCTCGGTCTCAAGCTCCTGGCTCAGGGACTTGGCCCGGGCAATCAGCTCCTGTGGGTCGGAAATGTCGGCCGGCGTGACCTTGTTCATCATTTCGGCGGCGGTGTAGCCCAGCATGCGCTCGGCACCCACGTTGAAAATCTGGATCACACCCTTGGCATCGGTGGCAATGCTGGAGAAGTTGGCGCTGTCAAAAATGGCTTTTTGCAGGGCGCCCGCTTCGCGCAGCGCCTCTTCAGCCTGTTTGCGCGCTGAGATGTCGCGCAAGATGCCGGTGAAGTAGCGCTTGCCGCGCAGCGTCATTTCGCTCACGGCAATCTCCAGTGGGAAGGTGCTGCCGTCCTTGCGTTTGCCCACCACCTCACGGCCCACGCCCATGGCGCGCGCTTCGTCGCTGGCCTCGTAGTACTCAAGCGACATATTGGGCTGGTTTTGGTCAAGCTCGGGAATCAGCAGGCTCAAGGGCTTGCCAAGAAGCTCTGCGCCAGTGAAACCAAACATCAACTCAATGGCCGGGTTGTTGGTTTCGACGATGCCGCCATCAGCGTTCACTGTCACCAGACCATCCACCACCGTGTTGAGAATGGTCAGCACCAGCGCCGCGCTGTCGCGCAGTGACTGTTGCGCCGCGTATTCATCGGAAATATTGCGAAACACCAGCACCGAGCCCACCACCCGAGCGTCGGCATCACGAATCGGGGCACAGCTGTCGGCAATGTCGAATTCGCGCGCGTCATGGGCAATCAGCACCACGTGGTTAGCCATGTTTTGTACTGTGCCTTGGGCCAAGACCTCTGTCACCGGATTCATGGCCGGGGTGCGGCTGTCCTTGTGGATGATGTGAAAGACCTCATCGACCGGCTTGCCCTGCGCTTGCGCCTGCGTCCAGCCGGTCAGCGCTTCGGCCACCGGGTTGAGCAAGGTGATACGCGCGCCAGCGTCGGTGGTGATCACGCCATCGCCAATCGAATTGAGTGTGACCCAGAGCCTTTGCTCTTGCTCGTGCAGGCGTTGGTTGGCCTGCGCCAGCAGCGCGTTGCTGGCTTCCTGAGCTTGCAGCAAGTGCAGGGTTTCAAGATGCACCAGTTGTTTGATGTCATGCTGGGATTTTTGATAAATCAAATAGACAAAGGTCAAGGCAAACAGCAGCGCCAGCGCCGCAACCACAAACAAAATGAGCAGCAAACGACCCATGCCGGCATCAAACTTCGCCTCGTTGCGCAGGCCCTTTTGGGTCTGCGCATCGATCAAGCCCTCGAGCCCGCTGCGAATCTGGCCCATCAGTTGCTCGCCCGTGCCGCCCTCCATCAGCAGTCGCATGGCGTTTTGGTTGTCTGCACGGCGCATGGCGATGCCACTGGCAAGGTCGACCATTTTGGCTTCGATCAAGGGCGCCAAAATGTCCAGATTGCCCGTGGCATCGGCAGTGCCAATTTCGACACGCAGTGCCTTCAGGTCGGGAATGACCTGGTCGCGCACCACCAGGTAGGGTTGCAGGTAGGCTTCATTACCCGTCAAGGCGTAGCCGCGCTGGCCGGTTTCGGCGTCTTTCAAGTCCGACAGAAGGTTGTTGGCCATGCTCATCACGTTGCGGGTGTGCTGGCGATCAACGGCCGCAGCCGAGATCTGCTGGTACGACCAGAACATGAACGCGATGCCGGCAGTTGTCAGCAGCAGCGCAACGACCAACCAGGTCAGGGTTTTGGGAAATATTTTCAAAGTGCGGTGCTCGGTGATGCAGGCCAGAGCCTAAAGATGTGGCATGGCACCGTCTGTGTGATGACGCACAGAACTATTGCCAAGTAATGCCCATAATAAGCGTTCTCTCCGTGCCTACACGCGCCGCGTGACACGATTTGACTTTTAATCCACCTGGAGAATTTTCATGAACTTTGACAAACGTATTTCTGCTGCTGTGCTGGTGTTGGCCGCCTTGGGCCTGGGTGGCTGTGCTGGCATGACCCATCAAGAAAAAGGCACCGCAACCGGTGCCGTGATTGGCGGCGTGGCCGGCAATGTGGCGGGCGGCGGTTTGCTCGGCACCGCGGCCGGTGCAGCTGTCGGTGGCGTTATCGGCCACGAAGTGACCAAGTAAATCGCACCCAGCAACCCTGGCAATTTTGGGGTTGACCGTGATCACCGAAAGGTACGGGCGCTGGCCAGGCATTTTGCGATGCCTGGCCGGTTTTGTTTTGGCCTGCAGCTTTTCCGGCGCCTGGGCCAAAACAGAGGCCGCCTTGGCGCCGGCGCTGCTGGCGCAGTACACGCGCCTGCAGCCGCAACTGCAGCACAACGCGTTTGAGCGGCCCCTCGTGCTCCAGTCTGCCGAGAGCGCCGATGGCTTGTCGGGCGACATTTACGCCGTGGTGGCCTACCCTTTTGCCACGGTCAGCACGGCCATGCGGTCACCCGTGCATTGGTGCGAGGTGTTAATGTTGCACCTCAACACCAAATACTGTCGCGCCGTGACGGGGCCCAATGGCAGCGCCGTGCGCGTCAACATCGGCAAGAAAACACCCCAGCCAATTTCTGCCGCGCCACGGGTTGAGTTGCACTACATCGAAACCACCGTCAGCCCGACGTATTTCGCCATCACACTCAGCGCCAAAGACGGGCCCTTGGGCACCAGCAACTATCGCATTCATCTGGAAGCGGTTGAACTGCCGGGCAACGAATCGTTCTTGCATTTCACCTATGCCTATGACGTGGGCGTGGTGGGCCGCGTGGCCATGCAGACCTATCTGGCCACGCTGGGTGCTGGCAAAGTGGGCTTTTCCCAAGTGGGTAAAGGTGCCGACAGCCAACCCGTTTACGTGGCCGGAATGCGCGGCGTGGTGGAGCGCAACACCATGCGCTATTACCTGGCAATCGACAGCTTTTTGGCGTCGCTGAGCAAGCCGCCGGCGGCACAGACCGAGTATCGTTTGAACGCCTGGTTTGACGCGGTGGAGCGCTACCCGCGCCAGTTGCACGAAATTGAACGTGCTGACTACCTTGCGATGAAGCGCACCGAAATTGCGCGCCTGCAGTCGCCAAACTGAACGCCACGTTTTTCAAAATGATATTTGACCTGCGCGTGTACTGGACCTTGCTGAAAAAGGTGGTCGACTCGTGGCTGGCCGACGATGTGCCGAGCATGGGCGCGGCGCTGGCCTACTACACGCTGTTTTCGCTGGCGCCGCTGCTGCTCATTGTGATTTCTGTGGCTGGTTTGGTGTTTGGCCAGGAAGCGGCGCGTGGCGAGATCGAGCATCAATTGCGCGGGCTGATGGGCGAGGCCGGCGCCGGCGCGGTGCAGGCCTTGCTTGCCAGCGTTGGCAAACCCGCAGAGAGCACCTTGGCCACGCTGGTGGGCCTGGTGCTGCTGCTGATTGGCGCCACCACGGTGTTTGGTGAACTGCAAAGCGCGCTCGACCGCATCTGGCGCGTGCCGTCGGCGCCGCCGGTGCGCGGCTGGCTAAACCTGATCCGCGCCCGGCTGCTGTCTTTTGGCATGATTCTGGTGATCGGCTTTTTGCTGATGGTGTCGCTGGTGCTGAGTGCGGCGCTGGCCACCATGGAGCGCCTGTGGAGCCCGTTTTTTGGCGGCTGGCTCACCATTGCCAGCGCCAGCAACGCCGCCGTCGGGTTCGTGCTGGTCACGGCCATGTTTGCCGTGATCTACAAGGTGATGCCGCGCGCCCAGGTGCAGTGGCGCGACGTCTGGACCGGCGCGCTGTTCACCGCCCTGCTGTTCAGCCTGGGCAAAGCGCTGATTGGCATCTACATTGGCCGCAGCGGCATTGTGTCGGCCTTTGGCGCCGCCGGTTCGCTGGTGGTGGTGCTGTTGTGGGTGTACTACTCGGCCCAGATCTTTTTGATCGGCGCTGAATTTACCTGGGTGTATGCCAACATGCTGGGGTCAAGAAAAAAAGAGTCGCCGTAGCCATTTTTTCCCAGGCTTACCTGGTGTGGTGTTGCACGCTAGGCTTGGGACCGTATTATATTAAGGAAATATTTACACATTATCATTTTGAAGTGATAATAAACCAATATTACTTTAAGATGGTATTTCACTATGGACTATCTCATCTCAATCCCGGACCAGCTCGCGCCACAGCTGCGCTCCCTGCGCAAAGCGCGTGGTCTGGGCCAGGCGGACCTGGCTGTCAAACTCGGGTTGTCACAGTCTCGCATCGCGGCGATTGAGCGAAACCCTGCAGCGGTCAGTGCCGGGCAACTTCTGGAAGTTCTGAAGGTTTTGGGGGTTGATTTGGTCTTGCGGGATGCGCCTGCCGTCGCCAACGACAAATCACTGCCAGCAAACATCTCCGACACCAGCGGTCAAGGCGAGTGGTAATGGGCGCGCTTGTCGTTTGGATGAACGGTGAACTGGTAGCGACCTGGCGTGTGGGGCGCACCGGCCACCACCGGTTGGACTATGTCCCGTCCTGGCGGGCCTCTGCGCGAAGCCGTCCGCTTTCCCTGTCTCTGCCTTTTACCGCGGACAACCGGTTGGAGGGCGACGTGGTACGCAACTATTTTGACAATCTGCTGCCTGATAGCGATGGCATTCGCAAGCGCATCAGTTCCCGGTTTCATACCAAGGGCACGGATACGTTTGCGCTGTTGCAAGCGGTTGGCCGCGACTGCGTGGGTGCGGTGCAACTGCTGCCGCCCGGCGCTACCCCGGATGGCTTTGACCAGCTGCGGTACGAGGCCCTCACGCCTGAACAAATTGAGAAGCATCTGGGTGCCTTGGGCTCACAAGCCGGCGCTGGGGATCAGGATGACGATGAATCTTTTCGGCTGTCCATTGCCGGTGCACAGGAAAAAACTGCGCTCCTTCAAGTGAACGGCCAATGGTGTCGACCCCTGGGTGCCACGCCCACCACCCACATCCTCAAGCCGCCCATCGGCATCACTCCGGGGCGCAACCTGGACCTGCGGCTGTCCGTCGAGAACGAATGGCTTTGCAACCAAATCGTGCGAGAGCTTGGTTTGCCGGCAGCCGAGTGTCAGATGCAGGACTTTGGCGCACGGCGGGTGCTAGTGGTCAAACGCTTTGACCGAAGCTGGCACCCGCAAGACTGGATTGTCCGATTGCCCCAGGAGGATTTTTGCCAGGCTAAAGGTGTTTCGAGCGAGCAAAAGTACGAGCAAAAGGGAGGCCCTGGTATTGAGGCATGCCTGGCGGTGCTCAAAGGGAGCGAGGCGTTTCATGAAGACGGGCGGAATTTTTTGTGTGCCCAGTTGCTGTTTTGGTTCCTGGCCGCCATCGATGGGCATGCCAAGAACTTTTCCTTGTTCGTACTGCCCGGTGGTCGCTATCGGATGACTCCCTTGTACGATGTGCTGTCGGCATGGCCCTTGATCGGCACCGGTCCGTACGCACTTCAGTACAAAAAGACAAAGTTGGCCATGGCCGTGCGCGGCAAGACGGCACACTACAAGCTATCCGAAATCAAGGTTCGCCACTGGGAAGCGCTGGCCAAGCGCAGCGCCGTGCAAGGCGCGTGGGACGCCATGCAGGGCATGACGCACCGCCTGGAAACGGCGCTGACTGCGGTTGAACAGCGATTGCCGGCCGACTTCCCTGTGGAACTGGCTCACACGGTATTTCAGGGCGTGCGACGACACTTGGCGCAGTTCAATCGGGAGGCTGTGCTTCCAGACGAAGGCTACTGAGGCAGTGAGTTTTTCTTCAAAAAAAAACGCCCCAGTCAAAGACCGGGGCGCATTTGAATCAATTGAATCAATCGGCGCTTAGCGCGGGATCACTTTGCCGCTGTCGTCCGACAAAACGATCTCGACCCGGCGGTTGAGCTGGCGGCTGGCGACGCTGCTGTTGGCAGCTACCGGAAAGGATTCGCCGTAGCCGCGCATGTCGATGCGCTCACGGCCCACACCCATGTCCAGCAAGGCGGTACGCACCGCATTGGCGCGACGCTCTGACAGGGCCTGGTTGTAGTCAGCGGCACCGACACTGTCGGTAAAACCTTCAATCAGCACGCGGCGTTGCGGATTCTGTTGCAGCACATCGGCCAGCTTTTGGGCGCTGCGCATGCCGTCGGTGGTCAGGCGGGAAAGGTCGGTGCCAAACAACACATCACCGAGCGTGATGACGGTGCCGCGTGCGGTTTTTTTGGCGGCCAGTTCAGCCAGTTGGGCCTCGAGCTGTGCGGCGCGCGCCTGGGCATCTTGCGTCTGGCGCTGTGCATTGGCTGCGTCGAGTTGGGCTTGCTGGGCAGCCAGTTGCGACTGAGCGGCATCGCTTTGGGCCTGTTGCGCAGCCATTGCGGCTTTTTCGGCGCTCAGCTTCGCGGCGTTGGCTTCGTTGGTGCGCGCATCGAGGCGCAATTGGTCACGCTCTTTGCCGGCACTGGTAATGTCAGCTTCGGCCACCTTGCGCTTGGTGACTTCTTGCGCGAGGGCAATTTTTTGCTTGGCCAGGTAAGCCAGGTTGTCGATTTCCTTGTCGCTGCCGCGGTCATTGGCTTGCACGTTGGCTTGCGCCATGGCCTGGGTGGCCTGCTTCATTTCAAGCGGTGCGTAGGTGGCAACGTCAGGGTTGGCTTTGGCCGCCATGTAGTCGTTGCGGGTCTGGTCGAGCAGCGATGTCGTTTTGGGGGTTGAGCTACAGCCCGCCATGAGGGCGGCAATAGCCAGAACGATCGGTGCAAAGTGGATTTTTTTCATGATGTTTTCTGTCGGGATAAAAGTGTTTACAAAGGGGTTAGCGCGGGCGGTTGAGTTCTTCGCGCAACACGCGAATGTCGTCCTGCAGCACATCGGCCGCAGCCTGTGCCTTGAGGGAGCTGGCCGTGCTTTGCGCCAGCTTGGCGTCGGCTTGGGCCTGGTTGGCCAGTTCGATGGCCAGTTCGTAGTCTTTGGCCAGCATGGCTTTGTTGGCCCGCGCCAATTTGTCGCGCGCCGCGGCCATTTCAACCGGCGCATATTGGGCACCACCGGCACCCGCAGCGTTGGCTACAGCAGCCTTTGACACTGCCACATCGGCCGTTGCCGGGGTTTTCAAGCTGGTGCCGCAGCCCACGGCGAGCGTGAGGGCAACAGCGGACAAAATGGCAAGGCCGCCTCTGGTGTAAATATTCTTCATGGAAATCCTGTAACGGTTCACCCAAAGCGGAATCGCCTTGGCTAGATGAGGTTATAGGCGGTCCAGCCGGAAAAGTCTGTTCGCTGGCAGACAGAGTGCGGGTGAAGGGTGTGAGCGCTGTGAGCGCTGTGAGCGGGATCAGGCTGTCTGGGTGCTCTGATTCGTATCTCCCGGCCTGCGGCCTCCTCCTTGACCTGAGCAGAACACCCAGACAGCCTGATCGCTGGGGTGGGCTATCGTTTCAACAATGAACTGCGAGCATCGCAAAACCCTTGAAGCCCTGCTGGCTTATCCTATCAAAGGCAATCGAGTGGGCACGTATTGAAGCGTTGCTGGTCGCGCTGGGATACCGCGTCAAAGCGGCACGGCCGGCGTATTGGGGCCCGCCGATGTCGCAAAGTGAAGCGCGTCTGAGGCGGGTCAAGGCCGCATAAACAACCAGATGCATTGGCTTTATGAATCGGTGCAACTCTCAAAACTTATCTAGTAGAATGATACTTATCAAAAAACGTAATAAGTTTAGATACCATGATCAAAGCCTTAGTGTCTGCCGACCCGTGGCACTATCCGCGTCCAGAGCTGGCCAGGAAATACCTGGAGATATTCGGCATCGGCCTGACCTCAGCGCGAGGTTTGTTTGCCAAACGCCGCATGGGCAAGTCAGAGTTTCTCGAGCAGGACCTTATTCCTGCGGCTCAGGCCGAGGGTTATTTGACGGCGTATTTGAACTTGTGGGATGCGCGCACACACCCGACACCATCGCTTGTGGCCGCGCTCAGCCGAGCCATGGAACCAACGGGCCTGTTCAAATTGGTCAAGCGGCTCAACACACCCCTGAAAAAAATCAAGGCCTCGGGCAAGTTACCGGGTCTGGCTGAAGGGTCGCTTGAAGCGGAGTTGGCTGATGACGCCGCTGTGGCCGGGCCCTTGCTGAGCGAACTGCTGCGTGGTTTTGATAAGCCTGGCAAGCGCATGCTGCTGGTGCTGGACGAGGCACAGGTGTTAGCCTCACCGGCGCATAGTGAGTTGGCGCACTCCCTGCGCGCGGGTCTGGACAGCCGAAAACAAAACATCAAGGTGGTATTTGCCGGCAGTTCCGAACCCACGCTCAGGCTCATGTTTGGGCGCTCCACAGAACCGTTTTACAACTGGGCACCGCTCGAACCTTTTGAGCTGCTCGGCACCGAATTCGTCAAGGCCATGGTCAGCAAAGTGAACAAGCTATCGCGTTACCCGCTGACAGACGAAGACGCCTTGGCCGCCTTTACGGCTTTGCACAACACGCCTGAGTTTTTTCGCCGCTACCTGAATCGCTACCTGGCCTACGCTGAGCTTGGGGCGCAGGCTGCGCTGGAGGACACGCAAAAGCATGTATTCAACGGGGCCAACTTCAATGACGTTTGGCAAAAGCTATTGCCTGCGGACCAGGAGGTGCTCAAGCTGCTCGCCCAAGGGGTCACAGAACTGTATTCCGAGCCAGCGCGCATGCGTCTGGGCAGCGCGCTCGGACTGGACAAGCCTGTCAACAAGAACACGCCTCAGCACGCGCTGCGCCGCCTCCAGCAGGAAAATTTAGTGGCAAAGCTGGACTACGGCAACTATCAGCTTCAGGATGACGCCTTCGCTGAATGGCTGCGCACACTTGAACTGGACACCTGAATCGCAATTCGGCCTTTTTTAAACGATTTCTGAACGTCTAAGCAGAAGAAGCAACCGGATCCAAAGCCAGCTCTTTCTTGGCCCCCGGCACTTTTTTGCGTGCCAGCAAGGTGTACATGGTGGGCACCACGAACACCGTGAGCAGCGTGCCCAGGCTCATGCCGCCCACAATCACCCAGCCAATTTGCTGGCGACTCTCGGCACCGGCACCGGTGGCCACGGCCAGCGGCACGGCGCCCAGCACCATGGCACCGGTGGTCATCATGATGGGCCGCAGGCGCTGCGCGGCCGACTGCTGGACGGCGGCCAGCGTGTCCAGGCCCTGCTCGCGCAACTGGTTGGCAAATTCCACGATCAAAATGCCGTGCTTGGTGATCAAACCCACCAGTGTGATCAGTCCGATCTGGCTGAACACATTGAGCGTGCCACCCGACCATTTGAGCGCCAGCAGCGCCCCCGCCATCGACAAGGGCACGCTGAACAAAATCACAAACGGATCAACAAAACTTTCGAACTGCGCTGCCAGCACCAAGAAGATAAACAACAGCGCCAGCGCAAACACCAGTGAAAGCGAATCGGACGATTTTTTGAACTCACGGCTGATGCCGTTCAGGTCGGTGGCGTAACCGGGCTTGAGCACTTTTTGCGCGGTGGCATCCATGAAATTGAGCGCCTCGCCCACCGAATAATTGGCCGTCAGGTTGGCGGTGATGGTAGCAGCGCGGCGTTGGCCGAAGTGGATCAGCTCGCGCGGCACCACCACCTCGCGAATGATCACCAGGCTTGACAGCGGGATCAGCTCGGTGCCTTTGCCGCGCACAAAAATGGCCTCAATATCGTCCGGCGTGTCGCGGCCCGAGGCCGTGGTTTGCACGATCACATCGTACTGTTCGCCGCCACGCTTGTAGCGCGTGACCTTGCGCCCGCCCAGCATGGTCTCGATGGCGCGGGCGATGGCGTCGACATTGACACCCAGGTCGGCGGCACGTTCGCGGTTCACCTCCAGTTTGATCTCGGGCTTGTTCAAGCGCAAGTTGCTATCCACCTGGACAAAGCCGGGGTTTTTGGCGAGCTCGCCCATCAAGGTTTGCACCGTCGTGTTGAGTTCCTCATAGCTCTCGGAGGTGATGATGACGTATTCAAGCGGCTGGCTGCGAAAGCCCTGCCCCAGCGACGGTGGCGTGATCGGCGTGGCGTTGACGCCCGACAAACCGGCAAAGCGCGGCGACATGGTGCGCGCCATTTGCAGCGTGGTGCGCTCGCGCTCATTCCAGGGTTTGGCCCTGAAAAACACATTGGCCTGCGACACCGTGGGGTTGCCGACGGTGGCAAAGATGCGATCAAACTCAGGATAGTCTTCGGCAATTTTTTCCACACCGCGCACATAGCGGTCGGTGTAGGCCAGCGTGGCGCCGTCGGGCGCGTTGACGCGCGCCAGCACCACGCCGCGGTCTTCCAGCGGCGCCAGTTCGCGCTTGATGTCGCCCAGCACCCACCATGACACCAGGCCACTGGCTACCATCACGGCCAGCACCAGGTAGCGTCGGTGCAGTGTCCACCGCAGCAGCGTGGCATACACCTGCGTCACCCGCTGCAGCAGGTTTTCCATGTGTGAATCAAACCATGTCGGACGTGGGTTGTGCCTGAGCAGCAGCGACGACAACATGGGCGACAGCGTGAGCGCCACGATGCCGGAAATCACCACCGCGCCGGCCAGCGCAAGGGCAAATTCGGTGAACAGGCGCCCGGTGCGCCCGGGTGAAAACGCCAGCGGCGCGTACACCGCCACCAGCGTCATGGTCATGGCAACAATGGCAAAACCGACCTCACGCGCGCCCTTGATGGCGGCCTGGAATGGCGGCAGGCCCTCTTCAATATGGCGGTAAATGTTCTCCAGCATCACGATGGCATCGTCCACCACCAGGCCAATGGCCAGCACCAGCGCCAGCAGCGTGAGCGTGTTGATGCTAAAGCCCACCAGCGCCATCATGGCAAAGGTGCCGATCAGCGAAACCGGAATCGTGATGAGCGGAATCAGCGAGGCGCGCAGCGTGCGCAAAAAGACAAAAATCACCAGCGCCACCAGCACAGAGGCTTCGACGATGGTGGTGAACACCGCCTTGATGGATTGCTCGATGAACACCGAGTTGTCGTTGGCCACCTCAATCTGCACGCCCGGCGGCAGGTCACGGCGCAGCTTGTCGAGCAGGCCGCGCACGCCCCTGCTCAGGTCGAGCGGGTTGGCCGTGCTCTGGCGCACCACGCCCACGCCCACCGCGTCGCGGCCGTTGAGGCGCACAAACGAGCGCTCGTCCACCGGCGCCTCTTGCACGCGGGCCACGTCGCCGATGCGGATCGCCTGGCCATTGACCGTGCCGATCACCACCTGGGCAAATTCCTGCGGACGCGCCAGGTCGGTGGCGGCGGTGACGTTGAACTCGCGCTGCGCGCTTTCGATGCGCCCGGCGGGCACCTCCAGATTGGCGCGGCGCAAGGCGTCTTCAAGGTCTTGCACGGTGAGCTGGTAGGCCGCCAGCTTGCCCGGATCAACCCAAATGCGCATGGCAAATTTGCGCTCGCCATAAATGTTCACTTCGGCCGCGCCCGGCGCGGTTTGCAGCACCGGCTTGACCAAGGTGTTAGCCATCTCGGAGAGTTGCAAGGCGGTGTGGGTGTCGGAGCTCAGCGCCAGGAAAATCACCGGGAACGACTCGGCCTCGACCTTGGCGATGACCGGCTCGTCGATGCCTTGCGGCAGGCGCTGGCGCACGCGCGTGACCTTGTCGCGCACATCGGCGGCGGCGGCGTCAGGATCGCGACTGAGGGCAAAGCGCACGCTGATCTGGCTGCGCTCCTGGCGGCTGGCGGAGGTGATCACGTCGACACCCTCGATGCCCGAGAGCGAGTCTTCGAGCACCTTGGTGACCTGGGTTTCCATGACCTCGCTGGAAGCGCCGGCAAAGGTGGTGCTGACCGACACCACGGGCTCGTCGATCTTGGGGTACTCGCGCACCGTCAGGCTGTTGAAGGAGACCGCGCCGATGAGCACGATCAGCAGCGACAGCACAGTGGCAAATACTGGGCGGCGGATGGAGGTTTCTGCGATCTGCATGCCGAACTCCCGCGCTTAACGGCTGGCCGCTGTTGCAGCGCGCGGGGCTGCTTGCGCCGCACCGGCCCCGCGCAGTTCCACCACACGCAGCGGTGAACCGTCTGTTTGCAGCCGCTGCTGGCCGGCCACCACCACCGTGTCGCCCTCGGCCACACCCGCCACAATTTCAACCTTGCCCGTGCGGCGCACGCCGAGTTCGACTTCTTGCCGTTGCGAGACCAAGGTGACATCAGGCGGCAGCTTGGCACCGGCGGCAGGTGCCACCACCTTGATCACATATTGCTTGCCACCCTGCGGCACAAGGGCTTCTTCGGGTACCACCAGGGCGGCGTCGTTGGCCGAGAACACCGTGCTCACGCGGGCGAACATACCCGAGCGCAATGGCAAGGTTTGCCCCGTGCGCGAGACGAGCGCACGCACGCCGAACGACCGGCCAGTGGCGTCGATCAGCGGCTCGATGGCTTCGACCACCGCCGTGAGCTGGCGCCCCGGCAGCGCGTCGAGGGTCAGCTCAACGCTTTGACCCGGTTGCACCTTGGCACCGTAACGCTCGGGCAGGCGGTAGTCCACCAGCATCTGGCGCGCGTCTTCCAGGGCCACCAGATCGGCGCCGTCCTTGACGTAGTCGCCCACGTTCACCAGCCGGATGCCGGCCGTGCCGTCAAACGGCGCGCGCACCGCCATGCGGGCCAGGCGCGCCTGCGCCAAAGCCAGCTGGGCCTGCGCCACTTGCAGATTGGCCGCGCTGGTGTCGAGCGTTTGCTGGGCGACAAAATGGGCAGCGACCAGCTCCTGGGTGCGCTTGAAGCTGGCCTGGGCAATGGCCAGTTGGGCCTGCATTTGCTGCACTTCGGCACGCTGCAACTGGTCGTCGAACTGGACCAGGATTTGGCCGCGGCGCACCGGGCCGCCGTCCTTGAAATGGAGCGCGCTGATGCGGCCGACCTGCTCCGGGCGCAGCATCACGCTTTGGCGGGCGCGCAGGCTGCCCACGGCTTGGGCATCATCGCGCAGGGTTTGCGCTTGGACCCGGGCGACCTCAACGCCAGCCACTCTGGGCGCGCCCGGAGCACCGGCCTTGGCAGCGCCGCCAACGGTAGCCACGACGGGCGTTGACGCAAGCGGGCGAGATTGCAGCCACCAGGCCGCGCCGCCCGCCACTGCAATGCCCAAAACAGCGACTGCCGTGAAAGAAAATTTGGAAGCCATACAAGTGTTCCTATCCATGTCAACAGAAGTCATAGATTGCTTCACTGCGTTCGCAATGACGGGTTTATTTACGTCACTGCGAGCGTAGCGCGGCAGTCCATGCAGCGTTGGGGTCAACGCTGTGCCAAGACGACCTCGACACCCTTATTGGCCAGTTCGTCGGCGCGTTCGTTGCCGGGGTGGCCGTTGTGGCCGCGCACCCAGAACCACTCGATTTGGTGCGGGCCGCTGTTAACCACGGCATCCAGACGCTGCCACAAATCCACATTTTTCACCGGGGCTTTGCTGGCGGTTTTCCAGCCGCGCGCTTTCCAGCCCGGCAGCCATTCGGTGATGCCCTTGAGCACGTACTGGCTGTCCACATGCAGCCTGACCTTGCAGGGGCGCTTGAGAGCGCTCAGCGCTTCGATCACCGCCATCATTTCCATGCGGTTGTTGGTGGTACCGAGTTCACCGCCAAACAGCTCTTTTTTGGCGTCGGCAGATTTCAGCAGCGCACCCCAGCCGCCCGGGCCGGGGTTGCCCTTGCAGGCGCCGTCGGTGTAAATATCAATCAGATTCAAAACCTTGACCTCATCCTTCTTCATGTGAAATATTGGGCAAACCAGCGCGGTGAGAACCTGCACTGTTGGCCACGGAAACAGGCGCATTGGCCAAAATTCTGGGTGTATTCCAGGCCGGGTTGAGCAGCGTCATGCCGCGCACCCGCTTGACAGCGACCAGGCCATAGACGGCGCCAAAAAACGGCCACCAGCGCGCGCCCGCCTTGTCCATCCAGGCAAAACGCTGCAGCCAAGCCTGGCTGGCCAGGGCAGGCTTGTAGCAGCCAAACTGGCCCGATTCGATCTCAAAACTCAGCAGGCGCAACCAGTCTCGGCAACGCAGGTAGCCGATGAACTCGCCGTTTTGCGGCAAGTACAGGCGATGCACGCCCAGACGCCGGTACAGGTGCGCACGCTGCTGGCGCAAGCCCCACAAACTCATCGGGTTAAAGCCGCAAATCACCACCCGCCCCTCGGGCACCAGCACCCGGGCCACTTCGCTCAAGGCCGTGTGCGGGTCGGGGGTGAGTTCGAGCGCATGCGGCAGCACCACCAGATCAAGGCTGTTGGACGGGAAAGGCAGCGCCGCAAAGTCGGTGACAAAAGCGGCTTTTGCGTGGCGGGTTTCAGTGGCCAGCCAGCGGTGCGGCATGCGGTTGGCGGCCAGCGCATCAAGCTCAGGCAAACCCAGTTGCAAGGCATGAAAACCAAAGACATCAGCCACCGCACCGACCATGAATGCACGTTCCCAAGCCAGGAGATAAGCCCCCGGCGGTGTTGCCATCCATTGGTGCAAATCTATAATTTGTTTAGCCATGAAATTAATCCCCATACCCGCCTTTGACGATAACTACATCTGGATGCTGCACGACGGGCGCCGGGCGTTGGTGGTGGACCCTGGAGATGCCGACCCGGTACTGGCTGCATTGCAGCAAGGCGGTTTGGCGCTGGAGGCGATTCTAGTCACGCACCACCACGGCGACCACACCGGCGGCGTCGAAATCCTGCGCAAAAGTACGGGTGCGCAGGTATGTGGCCCGGCGCTTGAGCGCATGCCCGGGCCCTTGCAGCGCCTGAGCGACGGCGACGTCATCGGGCCGCTGGGGCTGCGCCTTGAGGTGCTGCTGGTGCCGGGCCACACCGCCGGGCACATCGCCTATTGGGGCCAAGTGTCGGGCGCTGACCCTGTGCTGTTTTGTGGCGACACCCTGTTCAGTGCCGGTTGCGGGCGCCTGTTCGAGGGCACGCCGGCGCAAATGCTGGCGTCCCTGACGCGGCTGGCCGCGCTGCCTGACGCCACCCGCGTTTGCTGCGCCCATGAATATACTTTGAGCAGTTTGCGCTTTGCGGTGGCTGTTGAGCCTGACAATGCTGACTTGCTGGCTTACCAGGCGCAGGCCCAGGTGCTGCGCCAACAGCGCTTGCCAACGCTGCCCTCTACCATTGGCCTTGAAAAAGCCGTGAATCCTTTTTTACGCACCCATTTGCCCAAGGTGGCCCATGCAGTGCAGCAGCGCAACCCCGACGCGCGTGACCCGGTCAGCGTATTTGCCGCCCTGCGAACCTGGAAAGATCAATTTTGAAACATTTTTTATATGCCCTGGCCTTGCTGCCCAGTTTGTGGCTGGCAGGGTGCGCGACCAACATCGCGCCACCAGGCGACGCTGCCGCTGCCGCAGCGCCTTCTACTAGCGCGTCTGGCAGCACAGCGCAGGGCGCTGACAGTGCCACGTCGATCTATCCCGGCGGTGGTCTCAAACCCCTGGCCAGCGCCCCCTTGAGTTCGCGCAGCGTCCAGTCGCTGCTGCCACCGGCTGACCTGTGGGAGCGCGTGCGCAGCGGCTTTGCCATGCCCGACCTCGATACCGATCTGGTGCGCGACCGCGAGCTCTGGTACAGCAGCCGCCCCGACTACATGGCGCGCATGACCGAGCGCGGCAGCAAATACCTGTTCTACATCGTCGAAGAGCTGGAGCGCCGTGACATGCCCAGCGAGTTGGCACTGTTGCCGTTCATCGAGAGCGCCTTTAACCCGCAGGCAATTTCCAGCGCCAAGGCAGCCGGCATGTGGCAGTTCATGCCCGCCACCGGCAAGTACTTTGACCTCACGCAGAACATGTTTCGCGATGACCGCCGCGACGTGATCGAGTCGACCCGCGCCGCGCTGGACTACATGCAAAAGCTCTACGGCATGTTTGGTGACTGGCATCTGGCACTGGCCGCCTACAACTGGGGCGAGGGCAGCGTGCAGCGGGCCATCAACAAAGCCAAAAAAGCGGGGACGGGCACTGGCTACAACGACCTGGTCATGCCCGCCGAAACCCGCTTGTATGTGCCCAAGCTGCAAGCCGTCAAGAACATCGTCGCTAACCCGGAATTCTTCAGAACGGTGCTGCCGGAGATCGGCAACCACCCTTATTTTCAGAGCGTCGAGATTGAGCACGACATTGACGTCGCGCTGGCAGCCGAACTGGCCGGTGTACCGCTGGCCGACTTTCGGGCGCTGAACCCTTCAGCCAGCAAACCGGTTTTGCTGGCAGCCAGCAACTCCCAGATTTTGCTGCCGTGGGACAACGCTGAAAGCTTTCAAAGCAGGCTCACGGCCTATAACGGCGGGCGCCTGGCCAACTGGACCGCCTGGGTGGCGCCCACCACACTTAGCCCAGCCGATGCCGCCATGCGCGTGGACATGTCAGAGGCCGAGCTGCGCAGCGTCAACAACATTCCGCCACGCATGCGGGTCAAGGCCGGATCAACCTTGCTGGTGCGGCGATCGGCGAGTTTCAACAACGATGTCTCGGCGCAGGTCGCTAACAACGGCTACCTGACGCTGGCACCTGAAGTGGTTCTGCGGAGAACCGTGGTGAAAGCGGGCAAAAATGACAACGTGGCCAGCATGGCGAGGCGCTACAGCGTGAGCACCAAGGTGCTTGCAAAATGGAACAAGGTGAGCACCTCGGCTGCATTCAAACGCGGACAATCGGTGGTGCTTTACTTGCCAGCCCGCGCCAAAGCCGGGCGCAGCGCCAAAGCGCGCAGCGGCAAGACAGCGGTCGCCAAGTCGGCCAAACGCGCGCCAGTCAAGGCCGCCGCCAGCAAAAAACCGGTCCGGGTGGCACGCCAACCCTGAGTTGCTCAATAAGCTCAGCGCCGGTCTACCAGCGCGTGGGCAATGGTGCCCAGGTCAACATACTCGAGTTCGCTGCCCACCGGCACGCCGCGTGCCAGCCGGGTCAGGTGCAGGCCGCGCGCCTTGAGTCCCGTGCTGATGACGTGCGCCGTGGCTTCGCCCTCGGCGGTGAAATTGGTTGCCAGAATCACTTCCTGCACGATGCCGTCCTGGGCCCGGTCAAACAACTTTTTCAAACCGATATCGTGCGGGCCGATGCCGTCCAAGGGGCTGAGCTTGCCCATCAGCACAAAGTAGAGACCCTTGTAAGCCCCGGTGCGCTCCACCGCTGACTGATCAGCAGGGGTTTCCACCACGCATAGTTTGCTGGTATCACGGCGGGTGTCCAGGCAGGTGCTGCAAACTTGCGCCTCGGTAAAGGTGTGGCAACGCTCACAATGCTGCACCGCTTGCGCCGCATGCGCCAGTGCCGTTGATAGCGTGAGCGCCCCGGCACGGTCGTGTTGCAGCAAATGAAACGCCATGCGCTGCGCCGACTTGACGCCCACGCCCGGCAGCCGCCGCAGTGACTGGATCAGGGTTTCAAGCGCGTTGGTGTCGGCCATCAAGCAATGAGCTTAATAACTTGTTGTGGGGTCAACTTCAGTCGACCATGGCGGGTGCAAATCCGCCCCACAGGGTTCCTGGCGACCATCGGGTCAGAACGGAAACTTCATCCCGCCTGGCAGGCCAGGCATGCCGGCGGTGATCTTGCCCATTTTTTCGGTCGAGGTTTCCTCGGCCTTGCGCACCGCTGCATTAAAAGCCGCAGCCACAAGGTCTTCGAGCATGTCCTTGTCGTCGGCCAGCAGACTGGGGTCGATGGTGACGCGGCGCACGTCGTGCTTGCACGTCATGGTGACCTTGACCAAGCCTGCGCCCGACTCGCCAGTGACCTCAATGCTGCCGAGCTCGTCCTGGGCTTTTTTCATGTTGTCTTGCATGGCCTGCGCCTGCTTCATGAGGCCGGCGAGTTGTCCTTTGTTGAACATGGGAAATTTCCTTGTCTGATTTAAATCTTCAATTGAAAAAGCGCCGGATCGCACGACTTGCGCCCGGCATAAGTACATGACTACCGGTGGAAAACATTCATGCCGGCTTGATGCTGCCAGGGACGATTTTCGCCCCAAAATCACGCATCAGCGACTGCACCAGGGGATCGTCGAAAACGATTTTTTCCGCCGCCAGTTGGGCTTGCGCCGCCGCTGCTGCGTTGCGCTTGGCGGGGCTGTCGGTAACACGCCCTACCTCCGCCATCAGCCGCACGGGGTAACCGGCAGCCGCCAGGGCAGCGGCCAGCCGCTCACGGCTGCCCGTCTGGTTGAGCGACTCGCGCTCCACACGCAGCAGCCACTGGTCTTGGTCGCGCGCCACCAGTTGCGATTGCAAGGCCAGTTCGCGCACCATGGCGGCAATCGCCTCGCTGGCAATCAGCGCCTGCACCGTGGCGTACCAGAAATCGCCCTCCGGGCTGGCAGGCACAGAACTTGCCACGCGGCCGAGCGGCTCGTTGAGGCGCGAATCTGGCTGCTCAAGCACCCTGACAGCTTCAATTTTTGCGGCTTGTGGTGGTGCACTCGCGGGGACCGGTGAAGTGGCTTGTGGCACCGCCTCGGGCGGGCTTTGTGTGTGGGCTGGCGCGCCCGGCATGTCGCGCACCGCCAAGCGCTGGCCCGTAAACACAGGCGCAGGCGCAGGCGAGGTTGCCGTGACTGGTGCCTCAGCCGAGCGCTGGGGCACTATTTTCAGCGTTTTTTTTTCCTGCGTCGCAGCCGGCGCTGTGACGGGCTTGAACGCCAGCAAGCGCAACAGCACCATGGTCAATGCCGCATATTCATCAGGCGCCAAACCCAGTTCAACGCGCCCGTGCAGACAGATGCTGTAGAGCAACTGGGTTTCATCAGCGGGCATCAGCGCCGCCACTTGCGCGATCTCAACCGCCTCAATGTCGCTGTCGTCCTGGGCGCTGTCGGGTACCGCCTGGAGCACGGCCATGCGCTGCAGCACGCCGCTCATTTCTTCCAGTGTGGAGGCGGCGCTCAAGCCGTGGGTGCGCAAGGCTTCCGAGGTTTCCACCACGGTTTTGCCATCGCCCCGGGCCAGCGCCTGAAGCAGCCGGAACACGTAGGAGCGATCGACGCTGCCCAGCATTTGGCGCACCAGCGCCTCTTGCAGCTGGCCAGAACCAAAGGCAATGGCCTGGTCGGCCAGGCTGAGCGCATCGCGCATTGAGCCATGCGCTGCGCGCGCCAGCAAGCGCAGCGAAGGCGTATCGGCACTGACCTGCTCGGTCTGCAACACTTTTTGTAAATGCTCGCGAATGGTCTCGGGTGCCATGGGCCGCAAATTGAACTGCAGGCAGCGCGACAGCACAGTGACTGGTACCTTTTGCGGGTCGGTGGTGGCCAGCACAAATTTCAAATACGCGGGCGGCTCTTCCAGCGTTTTGAGCATGGCGTTGAAGGCCGTGTTGGTGAGCATGTGCACTTCGTCGATCATGAAAACCTTGAAGCGGCCCTGCACCGGCTTGTACACCGCCTGCTCCAGCAGCGCCTGCACCTCATCTACACCTCGGTTGGAGGCGGCATCGAGCTCGGTGTAGTCAACAAAACGGCCACTGTCAATGTCGGTGCAGGCCTGGCAAACCCCGCAGGGCGTGGCGGTAATGCCGCCCTGCCCGTCTGCGCCCTGGCAGTTGAGCGACTTGGCCAGAATGCGCGACACCGTGGTCTTGCCGACGCCGCGCGTGCCGGTAAAAAGATAAGCATGGTGCAAGCGCCCGGTGGTGAGCGCATTGGTGAGGGCTTGCACCACATGGTCCTGCCCCACCATTTCGGTGAAATTGCGGGGACGGTATTTTCGGGCTAGCACAAGGTATGACATTTCTTGATTCTAAGGGGGTCAAAAACCCTTAGAGTTCTTTTCCGGGCAGCGCCGTCGAATGCCTGTCCGGTCAACCCACGCCCATTTGACAACTTTGAAGGAGAAAATCATGGTCGGCAAATTTGAATTAAGCAAGTCAAAGAACGGGAAATTCATGTTCAACCTGAAAGCGGGCAATGGCCAGATCATTTTGACCAGCCAGCTGTACGACGCCAAGAAAGATGCAAGCGACGGCATCGCGTCATGCAAAAAAAATGCAGCAGTTGACGAGCGCTTCGTGCGTGCCGTGTCCACCTCTGGCCAGCCGTATTTCAACTTGAAGGCAGGCAACGGCCAGGTCATCGGACGCAGCGAAATGTATTCCTCGGAGGCGTCACGCGCCAACGGCATCGCGTCGGTTAAAACCAATGCGCCGGGCGCGGACATCAAGGACCTGACTGAGCCGCAAGCCTGATCGCAGCCTTTACAATATGCGTTGACGGGCCTTCCCGCATGGTGAAGCGGCCAACCGGGTCAGGTGGGGAACCAAGCAGCCCTAACTGTGGAGCCAGTGCCGGGGTCAAGGCTCGTCAACCTCATTCACCCAATGGAAGATTAAATCTGTGAGATGCCTGCAGTCAGCATGCGTATGGCAAAAATCACCAACTAGGCTTCATGCAGTGTGTCAGTTGTTGAAGCAGGCTCTCGCGACGGTGCAAGCTTGAATTAAGCTCGTTTCCTAATGAAGGGATACGCCCCTCCCTCGCGATTCAGCTTTGTTTGCGTTTGCGTGAAACGGCGATTCCAATGAGTCCGAGTCCTAGAAGTGCAATGGATGCAGGCTCAGGCACACTTTTCAGGCTAAAGCCATTTAGGATGACTGCACTGCCCGACCGAATTTCGCTAGTCTCAATGAATGAAACGACATCATTGCCCAAACCGTCGCTGTGAAAATTGACCGTACCAGTTCCGATTGACGCAGGAGAATATCCATTGGTGGCAGAAAGATCTGTCAAAAGGTCAACAGAGTTAACGTTGATTTTGAGCACCGACTGAACATAAGAAGAGTCGTGGAACCAAGAGGTAAAGCTGTAATTACCCGCAGCCAAACCTGAAAAAGTCAGCTTGATCTGGCTGTTGGCGAAATAAAAATCCTCTACCAAATCGCCGAGGGCACCAGTGACATCACCCCTGTCCCGAAAGCCAAACGCATTTCCAGTCCCTTGAATTGACACCCCAATCCCTGAAAAACTCTGGCTAGCACTGGCTGCTGTGGAAGTACCTGCCAGACCAGAAAAACCTGATTGAATCTGTTGTCCGGTTAAACCGAAATCTACATTGAGCAAAGTCGCCGAGCTGATCGAAGGCAGCGCGCTCGCGGTGGCAATCAAAGCACAACCCAAGAGATGACGAATTTTTTTCATTTTGCGTTCCGTTGTTGTTTTGTTGAAAGGTGCACCTGACCAAATTCATACGTGCTCAGAACCACATGCAATATTTGGGCCGAGCGGACGACCAAGTCCAAATATCCTTACAGATCAAGAGCCTTCACATTGGCTAAATCTAACATTCCTGACACAGCCGTTGTTACTGTAAAGTTTTTCGACATAAATGGTCGGCATCTTCACCCATCAGGTTCAAGTCACTGGAGTTGCAGGATATCGGCAAAGACGGGTAAAGCCAAGTCAGCTCGTTGCACGCGCAAGTCAAGTCTTTGACAAGCTAGACCTCAGTTAACGAAACTTTTCTGCGGCGCGAGAAGATGGCCAACGAACCAAGGCCAGACAGCAGCAGGGCCAATGTCTCGGGCTCGGGCACAAGCGTAGCAGTAACGATCAAGCCGTCGAAGAACACGGAACCCGCGAGCGTTGTGGGACCGGTGCCCGTTTGGATGAAGTCAAGGGCGAGCCTTCCGTTAAAAGTCGGCAGAGTGTCTGGCAGGGTTTCGCTGTCAAGAAAGTCGGTAATCAGTTCGGGCACAGACTGACCTTCGAGCCAAAACAATCTTACATTCATCAGCAAATAGTCCCCAATCGTGAATCCGACAAGGTTGCGTGGACTCGTGCTGGTGATCGAAGGGTCGGCAGAAAGTGCCAACGAGTCGACAAGTGCGGGCAGCCTGTCATTGCCGACGATAACAACGCCCCGTGCGTCGGAGAAAGTCATACCTGATACCACACCCGACAGGTCGCTGAAGCTGGCGAGGTTGCCAGAGTTTGGATTATGGCCGCCGTACGAGATGCCAGTGCCTACATCCCCAACGGATGGCGCTTGCGAATCGTAACTAAAAGTCCCAGACACGACCGCGTTATCGAGAAACAGGCCCGCATGGGTGAGGTACCGAATGGACTTGGGCTCGTGGAAAAACTGTACGTCATGGGAGTTGACATTGAGCTACCCCACGCACCAGAAAGCATCACGATACAAACGATCTTTGATACGAGTCGCCACATAAAAACCTCCAATGAGTTGATAAGTGGATTTTTATTCAGACAGAACTTGTGCTGCGTTGAGAATTGTCATTCGGCAAGCGCAGCGTGTCATTGCCTGTCTCTTGATTTTTATCACTATGAAACCTGTAGCATGCAGCTAAATTGCGCTATAGTTTAGGCATGAGACAACCATGCAAATGACGCATTTTCCTTCCGGAAAAACAAGACAAATCAAGGAGATAAAACACATGACGTCCAAAGACAACGTGGCCATTGGTCAATTGCTCAGCCTGCTGGAGTCGCGCTATGCCATTCGGGTGTTGTGGGCGCTGAAAGACGGCCATCCGCAAACCTTTCGTATTCTGCAAGACAGCGTCGGCCGCATCACGCCCAACACGTTGAACACCCGCCTCAAGGAATTGCGGGCAGCCGGCTTGCTGACCCACGTTAGCGACGGTTACATGGCCACGCCCATGGGCCTGGACCTGCTCAAGCGTATGGGTGATCTGGCGTCCTTTGCCAACAAATGGGTGGCCAGCCTGGCGCTAGCCACTGCCTGACTGACACCGCTGCCATTTTCTTTTCCAATTTTTATAGATTGACTTCCATGACAACAACTGCTTCTGGCCTGATTTTTGAAGACACCATTCTCGGCAGCGGCGCCACCGCCACGGCCGGCCAAAACGTTACCGTGCACTACACCGGCTGGCTCTACCAAAACGAGCAGCAAGGTGCCAAATTCGACTCCAGCAAAGACCGGCGCGACCCGTTTGTGTTTCGCCTGGGCGGCGGCATGGTGATCAAGGGCTGGGACGAGGGCGTGGCCGGCATGCAGGTGGGCGGCACGCGCACGCTCATCATCCCGCCCGAACTCGGCTATGGTGCGCGCGGTGCGGGCGGCGTGATTCCACCCAACGCCACCCTCAAGTTCGAGGTCGAACTGATCAGCCTCGGTTAAGAGCCCATCGTCTGCCAGGCAGCGGGCATCAGCCCGCTTTTTTCTGCCTGCCCCCTTGCAAACATGGCACCAAGCCCCATCTACGAGGCTTGTTGTTTCAAACCCAATAACACCCGCATGACCCACCCTAGCACCACCCCACCCATTCCTCCCAGTTCCGAGCCCGCTGCTGCCGGTGCGAGCCCCAACCCCGTCAACCCCTTGAGCCCGGCCAGCGCGTCCGCTGACCTGCCAGAACTGGAAGTGCAGACGCTGGAAAGCTGTCAAGCCGAACTGGTCGCGCTGCAAGCCAAGAACCACGATTTGGCCGACCAGTACCTGCGCGCCAAAGCCGATACCGAGAACGCGCGCCGCCGCGCCGAAGACGACGTGTCGAAGGCGCGCAAGTTTGCGTTGGAGTCGTTTGCCGACAGCTTGCTGCCGGTGATTGACAGCCTGGAAGCCGGGCTGTCCCTGTCGGAAGCCTCGCTTGAACAATTGCGCGAAGGCTCACAGGCTACGTTGCGCCAGTTGATCTCGGCGCTGGAGCGCAACAAGGTGGTGGCCATCAGCCCGGCCGCCGGTGACAAATTCGACCCGCACCAGCACCAGGCCATCAGCGTGGTCCCTTGCGAGCAGGAGGCCAACACGGTGGTCACCGTGCTGCAAAAGGGCTACCTGATTGCCGAGCGCGTGCTGCGCCCGGCGCTGGTGACCGTGGCAGCCGCAAAATAATCGAGGCTTGCGGCTTGAAAAAACAGCCGCCAGCCACACTTGACACACATCTGAATTTCAAAACCCTCCGGGCACAAGCACCAGCTGCGCAGCAGTTCGGTGTGAGTCCAAACATTTAAGGAAGCATCATGGGAAGAATCATTGGTATCGACTTGGGCACCACCAACAGCTGCGTCGCCGTCATGGAAGGCAACACCGCCAAAGTGATTGAAAACGCCGAAGGTGCCCGCACCACACCTTCCATCATTGCCTACCAGGAAGACGGTGAAGTGCTGGTGGGTGCCTCTGCCAAGCGCCAGGCGGTCACTAATCCAAAGAACACGATCTACGCTGTCAAGCGCCTGATCGGCCGCAAGTTCACCGAAAAAGAAGTGCAAAAAGACATCGACTTGATGCCCTACAAGATCGTGGCAGCCGACAACGGCGACGCCTGGGTCGATGTGCGCGGCAACAGCATGGCGCCGCAGCAAATCAGCGCCGACACGCTTCGCAAGATGAAAAAGACGGCTGAGGATTACCTGGGCGAGCCCGTGACCGAAGCCGTCATCACGGTGCCAGCCTATTTCAACGACGCCCAGCGCCAGGCCACCAAGGACGCCGGCCGCATTGCCGGCCTTGACGTCAAGCGCATCATCAACGAGCCCACCGCTGCGGCACTGGCCTTTGGCATGGACAAGAACGAAAAAGGCGACCGCAAGATTGCGGTGTATGACCTCGGTGGCGGCACCTTCGACGTGTCAATCATCGAGATCGCCGATGTCGATGGCGAAAAGCAATTCGAAGTTCTGTCCACCAACGGCGACACGTTCCTGGGCGGTGAAGACTTCGACCAGCGCATCATCGACTTCGTGATTTCCGAGTTCAAGAAAGAACAAGGCGTTGACCTGGGCAAAGACGTGCTGGCGCTGCAACGCCTCAAGGAAGCCGCTGAAAAAGCCAAGATCGAACTCTCCAGCAGCGCCCAGACAGACATCAATCTGCCCTACGTGACGGCCGATGCCTCGGGCCCGAAGCACCTCAACATCAAGCTCACCCGCGCCAAGCTCGAGAGCCTGGTCGAAGAGCTGATCGAGCGCACCATTGCGCCCTGCCGCACCGCCCTGAAAGACGCCGGTGTGAGCGCCTCCGACATCAACGACGTGATTCTGGTCGGCGGCATGACGCGCATGCCCAAGGTGCAAGAAAAGGTCAAGGAACTGTTTGGCAAAGAGCCGCGCAAAGACGTGAACCCGGACGAAGCCGTGGCCGTGGGCGCCGCCATCCAGGGCCAGGTGCTCTCGGGCGACCGCAAGGACGTGCTGCTGCTCGACGTAACGCCCTTGAGCCTGGGCATTGAAACCTTGGGCGGCGTCATGACCAAGATGATCACCAAGAACACTACCATTCCGACCAAGTTTGCGCAGACCTTCTCGACCGCCGACGACAACCAGCCGGCCGTGACCATCAAGGTGTTCCAGGGCGAACGCGAGATAGCCGCCGGCAACAAGCTGCTCGGCGAGTTCAACCTCGAGGGCATTCCGCCGGCTTCGCGCGGCACGCCGCAAATTGAAGTGTCGTTTGACATCGACGCCAACGGCATCTTGCATGTGGGCGCCAAGGACAAGGGCACCGGCAAAGAGAACAAGATCACGATCAAGGCCAACTCGGGTCTGACCGAAGCCGAAATCCAGCAAATGGTCAAGGATGCTGAACTCAACTCGGCCGATGACAAGAAAAAACTCGAACTGGTGCAATCGAAAAACACAGCTGATGCCAGCCTGCACAGCGTCAAGAAGAGCCTGACCGAGTACGGTGACAAAATTGATGCGGCCGAGAAAACCAGCATCGAAGAAGCCATCAAAGCGCTTGAGGAAGCCCTCAAGACCGACGACAAGGCAGCCATTGATGACAAGAGCGCGGCGCTGATGACGGTGAGCCAGAAGCTCGGCGAAAAAATGTATGCAGACATGCAGGCCAAGCAGGCCGCTGAAGGTGCGCCAGCCGGTGATGCCGGTCAAAGCGCGCAAGGCGGCCAAGGCGGTGGAGCCCAAGCCGACGACAATGTGGTCGATGCAGAAGTGAAAGAAGTCAAGAAGCCTTAAGCACTTGATTTAACGCTGTTTTTAAACCGTTGCGTGCGCCGCGCTGAACCCTAAAAGTTCACCGCGGCGTTTGCATTGATATCAGGCAAACTCAGACCATGTCCAAAAGAGATTACTACGAAGTGTTGGGTGTTCCCAAGAACGCCTCGGACGAAGAAATCAAGAAGGCTTATCGCAAGCATGCGATGAAGCACCACCCTGACCGCAACAGCGGCGACGGTGCCAAGGCGGCCGAGGAAAAGTTCAAGGAATCGAAAGAAGCCTACGAGATGCTGTCAGACCCGCAAAAGCGCGCGGCCTACGACCAGCACGGCTTTGCCGGCGTCGACCCCAACATGCGCGGCGGCGCCGGTGGCGAGGCCTATGGCGGTTTTGCCGAGGCTTTTGGCGATATTTTTGGCGACATGTTTGGCCAGCAGCGCGGTGGCCGTGCCGGTGGCCGGCAGGTGTACCGTGGCAGCGACCTGAGCTACGCCATGGAAATCACGCTGGATGAAGCAGCCAAGGGCAAAGATGCGCAAATCCGCATCCCCAGTTGGGACAATTGCGACACCTGCAGCGGCAGCGGCGCCAAGCCCGGTACCCAGGCCAAGACCTGCAGCACCTGTGGCGGCTCGGGCGCGGTGCAAATGCGCCAAGGTTTTTTCAGCGTGCAGCAAACCTGCCCGACCTGCCGCGGCACTGGCAAGATCATCCCCGAGCCCTGTCCCAAATGCCATGGCCAGGGCAAGGTCAAGAAGCAAAAGACGCTCGAAGTCAAGATCCCGGTCGGCATTGACAGCGGCATGCGTATCCGCAGCGCGGGCAACGGCGAGCCTGGCACCAACGGCGGTCCACCCGGGGACCTGTACATTGAAATCCGCCTCAAAAAACACGAAATTTTCGAGCGCGATGGCGATGACCTGCATTGCTCGGTGCCCATCAGCATCATCACTGCCACGCTGGGCGGTGAAATCGACGTGCCCACACTCGACGGTAAGGCTGCTATCGACATCCCGGAGGGTACGCAATCGAGCAAGCAGTTCCGCTTGCGCGGCAAGGGCATCAAGGGCGTGCGCTCCAATTACCCCGGCGACCTGTACTGCCACATTTTGGTTGAAACGCCTGTCAAACTCACCGAACACCAGCGCAAGCTATTGCACGAGCTCGACGAGTCGTTTAAAAAAGATGGCAGCAAACACTCACCGACTGGCGACAGCTGGACCGATCGACTGAAAAGTTTTTTCAGCTGAAATTTATCGCCTGACAAGCCGGTAAAAAGTCCAGAATCAAGCCATGCTGTTGCGCCGCAACGGCATGGCTTTTTTCTCGGGGCAGCACAAGGAGACTCGACATGAGCGTAACCATCACCTTTCTGGGTGGCGCCAGCACCGTCACCGGCTCCAAGTATCTCGTGCAGCACGACGGCAAACGCTTGCTGGTGGACTGTGGTTTGTTCCAGGGCTACAAGCAACTGCGCCTGCGCAATTGGAACCCGCTGCCCCTGCCGCCAGACCAGATTCATGCCGTTTTTCTGACCCACGCCCACCTCGACCACAGCGGCTACGTTCCGCTACTGGCCAAGGAAGGCTTTGTCGGCCACGTCTACGCCAGCCGGGGCACGCGCGACCTGTGCCGCATTTTGTGGCCCGACAGCGGCCATATCCAGGAAGAAGACGCCGCCTTTGCCAACCGCCACGGTTTTTCAAAGCACGCTCCGGCCCTGCCCTTGTACACCCGGCAGGACGCGCTCGGCGCGCTACCCTTGATCAAGGCGGTGGAATTCGACAAAGTCATCACGCCCATTCCTGGCTGGAAAGCAACCTTCAGTTCGGCCGGGCACATTCTGGGCGCGTCGAGCATCCTGCTGGAAGTGGCGGGCCGGCGCATTTTGTTCTCGGGCGATCTGGGTCGCCCTGACGACCTCATCATGAGTCCCCCCGATGACGCACCGCAAGCCGACACGGTGCTGATCGAATCCACTTATGGCGACCGCATTCACCCCAAGGAAGATGTGCTGGCTGAACTGGCGCCTGCCTTGCAACGCGTGGCCAAGCGCGGCGGCGTGGCCGTGGTGCCGGTCTTTGCCGTGGGCCGTGCCCAGGCCTTGTTGCATGCCATTCACTTACTCAAGATCAAGGGCGAACTGCCGACCTCGTTGCCGGTTTTTCTGGACAGCCCGATGGCGGTGCACACCACCCATTTGTTTGAAGACCACCCCGGTGAACACCGCCTGAGCCACCAGGACACGCGCGCCCTGACGCGCAATGCCACCATGGTCAACAGCACCGACGAATCCAAGGCGCTGGCCAGCCGCCACGGCCCCATGGTGATCTTGTCGGCCAGCGGCATGGCCACGGGTGGCCGCGTGCTGCACCATCTGGAACACTACGCGGGCGACCACCGCAACATGATCATCCTGACCGGCTACCAGGCGCCCGGTACGCGCGGCGCCACATTCGCCAGTGGCGCCAAGTCGGTGCGCATCCACGGCCGCGATGTCGACATCAACGCCGAAATCGTGCAGCTCGAATCGGCCTCGGCCCACGCCGACGGCAACCAGTTGATAGCCTGGCTGCGCACCATGCCGCAGTCGCCGGACCAGGTCTATGTGGTGCATGGCGAGGCGGGCCCCGCCGACATGCTGCGCGCGCGCATCAAGCACGAACTTGGCTGGCGCGCCGTGGTGCCCGAACAGGGCTCGACCTGGCCGACCTGAAAATGGCTGGGGCGAGGCATGCGGTGCGATGATGCCAATGCGGCGACACACTGGGTGAATGTTGACGACGAATTAGCACAACAAACCTACAGCCGCGACGCTGACGACGACAAGTTCATTCATGCCGCCCTGGCTGCCGGCGCCCCCTGGCTGATCAGCGGCGTTCAGGACCTGTTGACCGTGCGCGCCGTACTCGGCATCAGCATCGTGACACCCGCACAAGCCCTGGGCATGGCAAATTTCTGTCCGTCGGGTACGACGAGCCGTAGCGCTTGAGGTCAAAGTCTGAAAGCCACCTGGATTGCGTTTCGCTACATCCGGACTACATTGACAACCTCAAAACGCGTCCAGCGCCAACTCTGTCACGCAGGCTGCCCCTTCCACAATGCTGTCACGCAGGCCCGGCGCCTTGGTCAGCAGGTGGTCGGCATAAAAGCGGGTGGTGATGATCTTGGCCTGCATGAAGGCCACATCCTGGCCTTTGGCCAATTGCGCTTGGGCCACCAGCAGGGCACGCGCCAGTTGCCAGCCCGCCATCAGGTTGCCCGCCAGCATCAGGTAGGGCACGCTGCCGGCAAAGACGTCGTTGGGCAGCGTCTTGGTGTTGTCCGCCACAAAGGTCACCACGTCGAGGAAAGCCAGACGCGCCGCTTTCAGGCGTTTGGCCACAGCGTGGGCATCGTCGCTGACGGTTTGCAGCAGCTCGAATTCGGTGGCTTCGATCTGGGCGGCAATGTCTTTGGCAGTCTGGCCGCCATCACGCGCGGTCTTGCGACCCACAAGGTCATTGGCCTGGATGGCGGTGGTGCCTTCGTAAATGGTCAGGATTTTGGCGTCGCGGTAGTACTGGGCGCAACCGGTTTCCTCGATGAAACCCATGCCACCGTGCACCTGAACGCCAAGAGAAGTCACTTCCAGGCTCATCTCGGTGCTAAAGCCCTTGATCAGCGGCACCATAAATTCATAAAACGCCTCGTTTTGCTTGCGCGTGTCGGCGTCTTGGTGGTGGTGTGCGGTGTCATAGGCGGCAGCGGCCACGCTAGACAAGGCACGGCAACCTTCGGTGTAGGCGCGCATGGTCATGAGCATGCGTTTGACGTCCGGGTGGTGGATGATGGGGCCGGCCGCTGGTAGCGAACCGTCAACCGGGCGGCTTTGGATGCGCTCCTTGGCAAAGCTCACCGCTTTTTGGTAGGCGGTCTCGGCAATGGCGATGCCCTGCACGCCAACGCCGAAGCGCGCAGCATTCATCATGATGAACATGTACTCCAGGCCGCGGTTTTCCTGACCCACCAAATAACCGACTGCACCACCGTGGTCACCAAACTGCAGTACCGCCGTGGGGCTGGCCTTGATGCCCATCTTGTGCTCGATGGAGACACATTGGACGTCGTTGCGCGCACCCAGTGAGCCATCGGCGTTGACCATGAACTTGGGCACCACAAAGAGGCTGATGCCTTTCACGCCTTCAGGTGCGCCGCTCACACGGGCCAGTACCAGATGGACGATGTTGTTGGCCATGTCGTGCTCACCCCAGGTGATGTAAATCTTGGTGCCGGCAACCTTGTAGCTGCCGTCTGGTTGGGGCTCGGCCCGGGTGCGCACGGCGGCCAGGTCAGAGCCGGCTTGCGGCTCGGTCAGGTTCATGGTGCCGGTCCACTCGCCGCTGACGAGTTTTTCGAGGTAGATGGCGTTGAGCTCGGGGCTGCCTGCGGTGAGCAACGCCTCGATGGCGCCGTCGGTGAGCAGCGGGCACAGGGCAAAGCTCATGTTGGCCGAGTTCTGCATTTCACCCACGGCCGAGCCGATGGTCTTGGGCAGGCCCTGGCCGCCGAAGTCGGTGGGGTGCTGTAGGCCTTGCCAGCCGGCCTCGGTGTATTGCTTGAAGGCGTCCTTGAAACCCGGGCTGGCGGTGACCACGCCGTCTTTCCAGGTGGACGGGTTCTTGTCGCCCTCCCAGTTCAGAGGTGCGAGCACGCCTTCGCAGAACTTGGCGGCCTCTTCGAGCACGGCTTGCGCGGTCTCCAGACCCGCGTCCTCCATGCCGGGGAGTTGGGCGATCTGGTCAATGCCGGCCAGGTACTCGATGTTAAAAAGCATGTCTTTGAGAGGGGCGGTGTAGCTCATGGAAATATCTCCTTGAAATCAAATAAGAAAGGGCATCGCGCCGGATGCCCTGAATGGCTGGAGACGCAGTGTCAGCCTTAAAGCGCGGCCGTCAGTTCCGGCACAGCGACAAACAAATCGGCTTCGAGCCCGTAGTCGGCCACACTGAAGATCGGCGCCTCGGGGTCTTTGTTGATGGCCACGATGACCTTGCTGTCTTTCATGCCGGCAAGATGCTGGATGGCACCGCTGATGCCCACGGCAATGTAGAGCTGGGGGGCCACGATCTTGCCGGTCTGGCCGACTTGCCAGTCGTTGGGGGCGTAGCCTGCATCAACAGCAGCGCGGCTGGCGCCCAGAGCGGCGCCGAGCTTGTCGGCCAGCGGGGTCATCAGGGCCGTGAACTGTTCACTTGAGGCCAGCGCGCGGCCACCGCTGACGATCACCTTGGCGGCAGTCAACTCAGGCCGGTCGTTTTTGGCGATCTCGCTGCCCTGGTACGTGGTTTTGCCGGGGGTTGCCACCGCAGCGATGGCGTCAACAGTGGCACTGCCGCCTTGAGCTGCCGCATCGAAGCCCGTGGTGCGCACGGTCAGCACCTTGATGGCGTCCAGACTTTGCACGGTGGCGATGGCGTTGCCGGCGTAGATGGGGCGCTCAAAGGTGTCAGGGCTGATCACCTTGGTGACATCCGAGAGTTGGCCCACATCAAGCTTGGCAGCCACGCGCGGCGCCACGTTTTTGCCAGCGGCGGTGGCCGAGAACAGCAGGTGGCTATAGTTGGCGGCCACAGCCACAACTTGCGCCGTGACGTTCTCTGCGATGCCATGCGCGAGCGATTCGGCATCGCAATGCAGTACCTTGGTGACGCCAGCAATTTGTGCAGCAGCAGCGGCCGCCGGGCCAGCGTTGTGACCGGCAACCAGCACATGCACGTCGCCACCGCACGCAAGCGCGGCGGTGACGGTGTTGAGGGTCGATGGCTTGAGGGAGGCGTTGTCGTGTTCAGCAATGACGAGGGTGGTCATGAGGATTCCTTTAATGGGTTAACGGAGACTTCGTCATTGCGGGGAGCGAAGCAACGTGGCAATCCAGAACTTCCGACTGCATGGATTGCCACGCTGCGCTCGCAATGACGGTGCTTGGTCAGATGACTTTGGCTTCTGTCTTGAGTTTGGCCACCAGTGTGGCCACATCGGGCACCTTGACGCCGGCGCTGCGCTTGGGCGGTTCGTTGACCTTGAGGGTTTTGATGCGCGGAGTCACATCAACACCGAGGTCCTCGGGTTTGAGCACTTCCATCGGCTTTTTCTTGGCCTTCATGATGTTGGGCAGGGTGACGTAGCGCGGCTCGTTGAGGCGCAAATCGGCAGTGACCACGGCCGGCAGGGTGACAGACAGGGTTTCGCTGCCGCCATCGATTTCACGCGACACGGTGGCTTTGCCGTCCGCAATGTCAACCTTGCTGGCAAAGGCGACCTGCGGCAGGTCAGCGAGGGCTGCGAGCATCTGGCCGGTCTGGTTGCAGTCGTCATCAATCGCCTGTTTGCCCAAAATGATCAGGCCGGGTTGTTCCTTGTCGACCAGCGCTTTGAGCAGCTTGGCCACCGCCAGCGGCTGTAGTTCTTCAGACGTTTCGACCAGGATCGCGCGGTCGGCGCCAATGGCCATGGCAGTGCGCAGGGTTTCCGTGCACTGGGTCACGCCGCAGGACACTGCGATGATCTCGGTGGCCACGCCTTTTTCTTTCAGGCGCACGGCTTCTTCGATGGCGATTTCGTCAAAGGGGTTCATGCTCATTTTGACGTTGGCGGTGTCCACTGCCGTGTTGTCCGACTTGACGCGGACCTTCACGTTGTAGTCCACCACACGCTTGACTGCAACCAGGATTTTCATGACTATCTCACTCCAGAAGGTTAAAAAATAGGCGGATACGCACTACGCCGACGTCAATCTGATTGACGTGCACGTCAACGCAAACATTCTATGCGGCCACCGCGCCCGGCAGGGTCGCTGCAACGACATTCTTCACAAATTACAAAAAAAGAACGACCGTTCTTTTTATTATACGCACGACGCCATCACGCGCCTGAAACGGTGCGCTGGTGAATGACGCGCTGCGGGAACGGGATTTCAATCTGGTGTTCGCGCAACAGGCGCAAGATGTCAAAGTTGATCAGGGAACGCAGGTTGTCACTGCCTTTTTCGGGGTCGCTGATCCAGTAACCCAAGCGGAACTCAAGGCCGTCGGCACCAAAGGCCAGCAACGCCACTGAAGGCGCGGGCGCTGTCAGCACCCGCTGCTGCGCGGCAGCGGCCTGTAGCAGCAAACGCGACACAAGTTCAACGTCGCTGTCATAAGCGACCGACACATTGGTGAACTGCCACACTTCGGGATCGGCCAGCGACAGGTTTTCGACCCGGTTGATGATCAGCATCTCGTTGGGAACGATGGATTCGCGCCCGTTGAGCGAGCGGATCACGGTGTAGCGCGCATTGATTTCGGTGATGACGCCGCTGAAGTTGTCGACTTGCACACTGTCGCCAATGCGCATGCTGCGTTCGGCCAAGATGACAAAACCCGACACGTAATTGGCCGCCAGTTTTTGCAGGCCAAAGCCAATGCCCACACCAATGGCGCCGCCCAGCACCGACAAGGCGGTCAGGTCAATGCCCACCGTCGACAAAGCCAGCAACAGGCCAACAAACATCAACAGCGCCCGGGCAGCATTGCTGAACGCCTTGCGCAGGCTTAACTCGCCACCCTTCGCACTGCGCAGCAACCGGGACTCGATGGCCGATGAAATCCACAGCGAGATGATCAGCACCAGGCCCGCGGTGAGCGTGCCCTCAATGATTTTGCGCACCGACAAAGTGGCGCCGCCAACACGCCAGCTGATCTGGTCAAGCTCATCCATCACCAGCGGCAGAAAACCGCTGACCCACAGCACCATGGCAACCCAGGCAACCCAGGAAATACTGCGTTCGAGCATCCGGATCGCCGGGGTGTCGTTGAACGCGGCCTGCAGCACCTTGACGCCAAGCCGGATCACCAGCAGGGAAATCAGCACCGGAATGGCCAACTTGAACAGCGCCATCGCAATGCTTTGCGCCAGCAGCGTGCGTGCCGCATAGGCCAGGCACAACAGCAGCGCCGGGAACAACACGCCGTCGACAATGCGGCGCCCGAACATGATGGAGTTTTGCTCACGCTCGGCAAAGGGTTTTGACACCAGCCGGGCCAGTTGCCAGGCCAGCAGGCCGCACGCCAGGAGGGCGCCCAACTCGATCAGCACGCTGGTCTGCGTCAACGCAGCCAGCCAGTCCTCAAGGTCGGCAATCGCCGGTTCAGACATCCGCCAATGCCCGGATGTGCGCCTCCACGCTGCGCGACAGCGCGCTCATCACGTAGCCGCCTTCCAGGCAACTCACAATGCGACCCTTGGCATGGCGCCGCGCCACGTCGACGATTCGGCTGGTGATCCAGGCGTAATCCTGCTCGACCAGGCCGAGCTGACCCATGTCGTCTTCGCGATGGGCGTCAAAGCCGGCGCTGATGAAAATCATCTCGGGCTTAAACGCCTCCAGGCGCGGTATCCAGGCGGCCTCGATCATCTCGCGAATTTCCATGCCTTTGGTGTAAGCCGGCACCGGCAGATTCACCAGATTTTTGGCGCTTGAATGCACCCAGTCCATCGGGTAAAACGGGTGTTGGTAAAAGCTCACCATCAGGATGCGATCGTCGCCGGCCACGATGTCTTCGGTGCCGTTGCCATGGTGCACATCAAAATCAACAATCGCCACGCGCTCCAGGTTGTGCCGCTCCAGCGCGTACTTGGCAGCGATGGCCACGTTGTTGAAAAAGCAAAAACCGCCTGCCTTGCTGCGACACGCATGGTGACCCGGCGGGCGCACCGCACAAAAAGCGGTCTTCATTTCGCCCGCCATCACTGCGTCGGTGGCGTCAATGGCGGCGCCTGCGGCATTGAGCGCGGCCTCCCAGGTGTACATATTGATGCTGGTGTCGGGGTCGATCTGCAGTTGGTCATGGCCACCTGCGGCGATTTGCTCCTGCAGTTCGGCGTTCAGGCCGCGAATCGCCGCCACATACATTCGGTCGTGCGCCAACTCGATGTCAGACACTGCTGCGGCAGTGGCTTCGCGCCGGTCCAGTGCAACATCGAGGCCTGAAATAAGCAAGCGGTCGTCAATGGCATCGAGACGCTCCGGGCACTCGGGGTGGCCCGGCATCATTTCGTGCTTGCGGCAGCTTGGGTGAGTAAAGTAACCAGTCATCGTCATATAAAACAGTCCCCTCTTGAATTTTTTGCTATGGTGCAGCCTATGGACATACAGCTTAAACTTAAATCTCTCGTTGATCAGCTTAACACGGTCATTGTCGGAAAACCTGATCAAACGCAAGATTGCGTGGCTTGTTTGCTGGCTGGCGGCCACCTGCTGATTGAAGACGTGCCCGGCGTCGGCAAAACCACACTAGCCCACGCGCTGGCTCGCACTTTTGGCCTGCAGTTTTCGCGGGTGCAATTTACCTCAGACCTGATGCCCAGTGATTTGTCAGGCGTATCGGTGTACGACCGCGGGCTGGAACAATTCACCTTTCACCCTGGCCCGCTGTTTGCCCAGGTGCTGCTGGCCGACGAAATCAACCGGGCCAGTCCCAAAACGCAGAGCGCGCTGCTGGAGGCCATGGAAGAAAAACAGGTCACGATTGAAGGTGAAACACGTCCCCTGCCCGCGCCATTTTTTGTCATTGCCACACAAAACCCGCACGACCAGTTGGGCACCTACCTGCTGCCCGAGTCGCAACTTGACCGGTTCCTGATGCGCATCTCGCTGGGTTACCCTGATCGCCTGGCCGAGCGCGAACTGCTACAGGGGCGCGACCGCAGCGAACTGGTCGAGGCCCTGCCCAGCCTGCTGACGCCGCAAGAGTTGCAAACACTGCAGGCCCAAGTGCTAGGGGTGCATGCCGCCGGGCCGCTGCTGGACTATGTGCAAGACCTGATCCAGGCCACCCGCTCGGGTCAATGGTTTGTGCAAGGCTTGAGCCCGCGCGCAGGCATTGCGGTGTTGCGCGCTGCCAAAGCCCACGCTTTGTTGAATGACCGCAGCTATGCGGCGCCCGATGACGTGCAGGCCATCCTGCCGCAAACCATCGCGCACAGACTGGTGCCGCTGGGCCAGGCCGGGCGCGGCGCCAGCGAACAGGTCCGCGCCATGCTCGACGCGGTGCCGCTGCCTTGACCCAAACAGCCGCCTTATCCCCAGTGGACAGCCTGCCGCGCCTCTGGCGTCATCCACTGGCTCATGTGCGTGCCCGCGTGGCGCGCTGGTGGCAAAGCCGACTGCCGCTGAGCGACAGCATCACCCTGAACCAGCACAATGTGTACATCATGCCCACCCGCGCCGGCCTGATGCTGGGCGTGACGCTGCTGGTGCTGCTGGTGGCTGCCATCAACTACCAACTTAACCTGGGCTATTTGCTGACTTTTTTGCTCGCTGGCAGCGCTCTGGTGGGGATGCATGTCGGCCATGGCACGCTACGCGGGCTGAGGATGAATTTGACCGCACCCGAGGCGATCCATCTCGGCAGCAAAGCCGTTTTCCGGGTCCATCTGCACAACGCCCGCAGGCGCACCCGCTATGGCATCGGGCTGGCCGTGCACGGGGCCGGCCAGTGGGCCTGGACCGACGTACCCGGCCAGGCCAGCGCCACGGTGCAACTGGCCTTTCTGCCCGCGCGGCGTGGCCGCCACCGACTGCCCACGCTGACCGCAGAAACGCGTTTCCCGCTGGGCACGTTCCGGGTCTGGACGCTGTGGCGCCCGGCCGCCCAGGTGCTGGTGTACCCGGCGCCCGAAGTGCCCGCGCCGCAGCTGCCCGAGGGCCAGGCCCATGAGGGCAGCGCCCACGCCAGCGCCACCAGCGTGCAGGGCGAGCCCGATGGCCTGCGCGCCTACCGCCGCGGCGATGCGCTGAAAACCATCGTCTGGAAAAAAGCCGCCAAGACCGGCGAACTCGTCAGCCGGGACAGCCAGACGCTACAGCAGCAAACACTGTGGCTGGACCAGCAGCACACCGGCCTGGGTCAGTTTGAGGCACAACTCAGTCGCTTGTGCGCCTGGGTGCTGCTAGCCGAGCAACTGGGCCTGATTTATGGTCTGCGCCTGAAAACCCAGGACATCGCCCCGAGCAACGGGCTCGCCCACCAGCAGCGCTGTCTGCTGGCCCTGGCGCTGGCTTGAAGCACACCATGAAGCTGCCCACTTTGAGCCACCTGCCGCGCGACACCCACGACACCTTGTTCGTGCTCGCGGTCATTGCCTGGGTGCTAGCGCCGCTGAGCCTGCAAGTGCCGCTGTGGTGCAGTCTGCTGAGTGCGACTGTCATCGTCTGGCGCGCTGTGCTGGCGTGGCGCGGCCAGCCGTTGCCGTCCAGGTGGTGGCTGCTTGGCCTGTTGCTTTTGAGCGTGGTCGGCACGCTGATCAGCTTCAAGACCATTTTGGGGCGCGATGCCGGTGTGACGCTGGTGGTGGTGCTGCTGGCGCTGAAAACGCTGGAGCTGCGCGCCCGCCGCGATGCCTTTGTGGTGTTTTTTCTGGGCTTCTTTTTGATGCTCACCAATTTTTTCTATTCGCAGTCGCTGCTCACCGCCGCGGCCATGCTGGTCGGTCTGCTGGGCCTGCTTACCGCTTTGGTCAACGCCCACATGCCGGTGGGCAAACCACCGCTGTGGCAGGCAGCGCGCATGGCCGGCGGCATGGCGCTGCTGGGCGCGCCCATCATGGTGCTGCTGTTTGTGCTGTTCCCCCGAGTAGCGCCGCTGTGGGGCTTGCCCAGCGACGCCATGAGCGGGCGCAGCGGCTTGTCGGCTGATATGACCGTGGGCAACATCGCCAGCCTGGCGCTGGACAACAGCGTGGCGATGCGGGTGCGCTTTGAGGGCGCGGCACCGGTGCAGTCGGCGCTGTACTTTCGCGGCCCGGTGCTAACGCACTTTGATGGCCGCAGCTGGCGGGCACGGCCCTCAAGCCTGCCCGACCACCTGCGCTTGCCAGCCGACCTGAAAGTCGCGGGCGAGCCTGTTCGTTACCAGGTCACGCTGGAGCCTAACAAGCTGCCGTGGCTGCTGCTGCTCGACGCCACGCCACAGGCACCCGCGCTGGCCGGCAAAACCGCCCGCATGACACGCGAGCTGCAATGGATTCTGGACCAGCCGGTGACCGAATTGCTGCGCTATGACGCTGTCAGTTACCCCCGCTTCCAGCACGGGCCACTCGTGCGCGCACCCGGCCTGCAAGAGTACCTGGCGCTACCCAACGGCTTCAACCCGCGCACGCTGGCGCTGGCCGCCGAACTACAGCAAGACCCGCGCTACCTGGCTGCTGACAACGCGCGTTGGGTGGCCGTGGTCCTGGAGCGCCTGCGCAGCGGCGGCTACCGCTACACGCTGGAGCCGGGTGTGTATGGCCAGCACAGCGCCGACGAATTCTGGTTTGACCGCAAGCTGGGTTTTTGCGAACACATCGCCTCCAGCTTTGTCATCCTGATGCGCGCCTTGAATGTGCCCGCGCGCATCGTCACCGGCTACCAGGGCGGCGAAAGGAACACGGTCGATGATTTCTGGACCGTGCGCCAAAGCGACGCCCACGCCTGGACCGAAGTCTGGCTGCCTGGCCAGGGCTGGCAGCGCGTGGACCCAACCTCGGCCGTGGCGCCAGCGCGAACTGGCACTTATGATCGCCTCACGCCGCCGCGCGGGGTCATTGCCGAGGCACTTTTTGGCACAGTCAGCCCGGCGCTGGCGCTCAATCTGCGCGCCGCCTGGGACGCCGTCAACAACCGCTGGAACCAGTGGGTGCTCAATTACAGCCAGTCCCGGCAACTCGACCTGCTCAAAAACATTGGCTTCAAGGAACCCAACTGGCAGGACCTGATTTATGTGCTGTGCGCCATCGTGGTCACCGCCAGCCTGCTGGGTGCCGCATGGAGCGCCTGGGAGCGCCACCAGCAAGACCCTTGGCTGCGCTTGCTGCAGCTTGCGCGGCGCAAACTCAAGACGGCGGGCGTAGTGCTCGCGCCAAACAGCACGCCGCGTCAAATCGCACAGCAACTGCAAGTCAATGCAAGGCGCGCTGCCCAGCCTGCACATCAACCCGATCGCATAGTGCACGCCTGGTGCAACTGGCTGATCAGGTTAGAGGCGCTGCGCTATGCACCAACGGATGTTGCCAATGCCAAGAACTTCAAACAGCAACTCATTGCACTGCACAAAGAATTCAAACACCTGTAGCGCTCATTTTCTTAAAATGAAGGTGAAAAACCACTATAAATAAGAGTACCCAAGAGTAGTGTTATGAAAACATAATAAATAAAAGCCGGTAGCGCATTGATTCTTATAATATTTCCTTCAGCGCCGATACAACCAACCGTTGCAGTAACAGCCACAATGTTATTAATACAGATCATATTTCCGATGCCAGCACCTATGCCTTGCATTGACAAGATCAGAATCTGCGGAAAATCCAAAATGGAGGCAGTTTCGAATTGAAATGACATAAACAAGATATTAGAAACTGTTGCCGAGCCTGACATAAATGACCCCAGAATTCCAATCATGGCAGCGAACAATGGATACGCGGCACCAGAAATATTTGCTGTTGCGCCTGCCATCGTGGTTAGCATGCTCTCCATACCACTCGCATTTACGCCAGAATTCAAAATCAACTGCACCATTCCCACGCCAGCAAAAAGTGCGATGGCAGCACCGCTAAGTTGCTTGAAAGTCAACTGCCATGCTTTCTTTACATCAACCCAACTCATTCCATGAATGAAATGAGTGACCAAGGCCACCAGTATAAAAGGAATAATTCCAGGCAAATACGCCCATTTCAAACTGTAATTCAAACCTTCTATTCCAGCGACGTTGTTTAACGTGAAAGCCTGTTCAAGAAGGAGTTGCTTGAACCCAAAAGTAGGGATTCTTGTGACGACAAGAATGATGGCAATGAGCAAGTAAGGTGACCATGCTCTGAAAAGTGACATTTTTGCTTCGCTGGTGCTGCCGGTGTCAATTTTTGAACGCCATAGATCAGGCCATTTGGAGCTCTCAGGAAAATCCCATCTGTCATTTGGAACAAGAAATCGACGCTTCGCAGCGACGACAACAATAGCCAAACCAATCAATGCCCCCACCAAAGAGGGGAGTTCTGGGCCAAAGATCATGGCAATCAAAACGTAAGGAATCATAAATGACAGGCCAGCGAAAATCGCAAACGGTGCAACGACCAAAGCTGGCTTAATTGACTTTTCTTGTCCAAAAAATCGTGTCATGATGGTTATGCCCAGCAAAGGAATAAGAATACCAGCAATAGCGTTTGGAATGGCAATCCATTCTGTTAACGCCATTTTAAATACCTCGGGAGATATTCCGGTTGAAGCGACATTTGTTTCCAGTGTACTCATGGCTCCAAAAATAGGCGTTCCTACAGCGCCAAAAGGGACAGGAACACTATTATAAATAAGCGCTACCAGTGCTGCCGCCAACGGAGGAAAGCCTAAGCCAACAAGCAAAGGCGCTGCCAGTGCAGCTGGCGTACCGAAACCGGCAGCACCCTCGATAAAAGCACTGAACATAAACCCGATAATGATCGCTTGAATGCGGCGGTCATCAGTGATGCCACTGAAACCCTGGTTAATCGTTGCCATTGCACCTGATAATTTGAGTGTATTCAATATCAAAATAGCACCGAAAATGATGATAAGAATATCAATTGCCTTCAAAAATCCGAAAAAGGTATAGCCCAAAATATTTTGAAGACTCATATTCCATTCAAACAAGGCAACCAGCATAGCCAACAGCAAAGAAAGAGGCAATGCTTTTTTAGCCCCCCAATTAAAACCAGCCATCAAAATAATTGTCAAAAGAATGGGAGAAAACGCGAGCAGTGCATCCATATTAAATAAAATTTAAAATATTATTTTTTTAAAACTTGGTAAGATTTATTTCAGAAAAATTTGCTTAACACACATCGGAAAAACCCTTGTGCCAGCATAGTTTTTGAAAAATAACTAGCGCTAATGATTGGCATTTTGTAATTTGCAAGATTTGTCTATCCTCTGATTCTTTAGTTTATTTCCGTATATTATGCCCGTGTCCAAAAGTTACTCCGAGTGCAGATAAAGCTGGCCACCTGTCGCAGCCAAAACCGCAAGGCCGATCTATCCCCTCCAGCAATCAGCGCAAACGTTGAGGTTGTGCGGAATATTTTTAGGCCGTGAAGTCTCGGATTCATGAGAATGTAGACTTTCAACCTTCTACCTTGCAGGCCCTCAGTGCATAAATATGCTCACTCTGCCCACTGGCACCTACGCCACTTGCTGACATTACTTGTGTTCATGGCAGCCGCCACGCTGGCCGTCAGCGCCTCGGCGGGCCAGAACAGCAAGAAAAAGGGTAAGACCGCGGTCAGTGCCAGCGTCGGCGCCAGAGCCAGCGTTATTCCCGGCCCCAGCTATGCCCAGCGACTTGATGCCCTGCAAGCGGCTGATGACATCGCGCTGCGGCGCGACCTCGACCCGGTCTGGGTGCGCCAGACGCTGGGCCAGGCCCTTTATGTGGCCGCTATTGCCAAAGCCGTGACCCCGCCGGCGGTGGGCATGGCGAAGAACTGGCAGATTTACCGCAGCCGCTTTGTCGAACCGTTGCGCATCCGCGCCGGCGTTGCCTTCTGGCAAGCCTACGAAGATGCGCTCAAACGCGCCGAACTCGAGACCGGTGTACCCGCTGAAATCATCGTTGGCATCCTTGGCGTGGAGACCATTTACGGCCAGCAAATGGGCAATTACCGGGTGCTCGATGCGCTCGCCACGCTGAGCTTTGATTTCCCGGCCAGCCACCCGCGCGCGGGCGCACGCAGCGCTTATTTCAAAGGCGAGCTGGCGCAGTTTTTAAGCTGGACGCATCGCAGCGGGCTCGACCCGCTCGGCATCAGAGGCAGTTACGCCGGCGCCATGGGCTGGCCCCAATTCATGCCGTCGAGCTGGCACCAGTACGCGATTGACTTCGACGGTGACAGCAAGGTGGATTTGTTTGGCAGCCCGGTGGACGCGATCGGCTCGGTGGCCAACTACTTCAAGGCCTTCGGCTGGCAACCCGGCCTGCCCACCCATTTCGCGGTGACTTTCGATGCGCAAAAGCTCGACATGGACGCGCTGATGGCCCCCGATATTCTGCCTACTTTCAGCGTGGACAATTTTCAGGCCGAGGGCGCCCTGCTCAGCGGTGAGGCGCTGTCACACACTGGCAAGCTGGCCTTGATCGAGCTGCAAATGGGCGATGCGCCGCCAGTTTATGTAGCGGGCACCGACAACTTTTACACCATCACCCGCTATAACTGGAGCAGTTACTACGCCATGGCCGTGATCGAACTGGGGCAGGCGGTGGCGCAGGCCATGGCGGCCCAGGCCGTCACGCCGGCACTGGCACCAGAAAATCGTGACTGATGTTGGCGCCCAGGTCATTGATGCGATCGAGGAACTGCGTCAGGTAGGCGTGCAAACCCGTCGCCAGGATTTCATCGATGCGGCCATATTGCAGCTCGGCGCGCAGCTTGCCGGCGCGGCGCTGGGTTTCACTTGACTGGTCGTTGGCCACCATGCCCAGATTGCCCACCACCTCGTTCAAGCTGGCGTGCAAGGAGCGCGGCATGTCGGGGCGCAGAATCAATAACTCGGCCACCCGCTCGGGCCGGATCACATCACGGTACACCTTGCGATACACCTCGAAACCGCTGACGCTGCGCAAAATGGCGCTCCAGTGGTAAAAATCGTACTCTTGGTCCTTGCCGTTGGCGGTGCCGTAAAAATCTTTGTCAACGGCGTGAAATTTCACATCGACCAGGCGCGCAGTGTTGTCGGCGCGCTCCAAAAAAGTGCCCAGTCGCATGAAGTGCAGCGCTTCGTCCATCAGCATGGTGCCCACCGTGACGCCGCGCGACAGGTGCGAGCGGAACTTGACCCACTCGAAAAACTGCGACGGGTCGGCCTCGAAGTCGCCTTGCTTGATCATGCGCTTGACTTCCAGCCAGGTCTGGTTTTGGGTTTCCCAGACCTCAGTGGTCAGCGTGCCGCGCACGGCGCGGGCGTTTTCCCGGGCGGCGCTGAGGCACGACACGATTGAGGACGGATTTTTTTCGTCCTTGACCATGAAGTCCATCACCTCGCGGGCAACGATGGTGTCGTGTTTTTCCTTGTAGGCGGGCAGCAGTTCGCTGATCGACAGCAAACCCTGCCAGCCCGCCTGGGCCATCGCAGCGGACTGCGGCAACAGCGAGGTCTGGTAGTTCACATCGAGCAGCCTCGCCGTGTTCTCGGCGCGCTCGGTGTAGCGGTTCATCCAGAAAAGATGGTCGGCGGTTCGTGAAAGCATGTTGATTCTCCGGTGACTATTTCGCTTTGACTTGGTCTTGGCTTTGGTCTTGGTTTTGGTTTTGGACCTGATCTTGGACTTGGTCTTGGGCCTCAACTTGGGCCTGTGCTTCGGCTTGGGTCTGCGGATGCACGGCCACCACTGGCGCGGCATCGTCTTCAAGAATCCAGGTGTCCTTGGTGCCGCCACCCTGCGACGAATTGACCACCAGCGAACCCTCCTTCAGCGCCACGCGGGTCAGGCCGCCAGGCACCATCTGCACATTTTTGCCCATCAACACATAAGGCCGCAAATCAATGTGGCGCGGCGCAATGCCACTCTCCACAAAGGTCGGGCAGCTCGACAGACTCAGCGTGGGCTGGGCGATGTAGCCGCTCGGGTTGGCCAGCACGGCTTTTTTGAAGTCTTCCACCTCGGCTTTGGTGGCGGCAGGGCCCACCAACATGCCGTAGCCACCGGCGCCGTGCACTTCCTTGACCACAAGGTCTTTCATGTTGGCCATCACATAGGCCAGGTCGTCCTTGTTGCGGCACATGTAGGTCGGCACGTTATTCAAGATGGGTTTTTCGCCCAAGTAGAAGTCAATCATCTTGGGCACATAAGGGTAGATCGACTTGTCGTCCGCCACGCCAGTGCCGACCCCATTGCAGATGTTGATGTGGCCGGTCTTGTACACCTCAAGCAAACCTTCGCAGCCCAGCGTGGACTTGGGGCGGAACACGGTCGGATCGAGAAAGTCGTCATCAACGCGGCGGTAGATCACATCGACGCGCTGCGGCCCGCGGGTGGTGCGCATGTAGCAAAAATTGTCCTTGACGAACAAGTCCTGGCCCTCGACCAGTTCCACGCCCATTTGCTGCGCCAGAAACGCGTGCTCGAAGTAGGCGCTGTTGTACATGCCCGGCGTGAGCACCACCACGGTGGGTTCGGCGGTGGAGGGTGGGCTGCTTTCGCGCAGGGTCTCCAGCAGCAGGTCGGGGTAGTGAGCAATGGGGGCGACACGGTGCATGCTGAACAGGTCGGGAAAGAGCCGCATCATCATCTTGCGGTCTTCGAGCATGTAGCTCACGCCGCTGGGCACACGCAGGTTGTCTTCGAGTACGTAATACTCGCCGTTGCCCTTGGCATCCGGGGCGCGCACGATGTCGATGCCGGAAATCTGGGAATAGACGCCGTTGGGCAGGTCAACACCCATCATTTCAGGGCGGAACTGGGCGTTTTGCTCGATCTGCTCACGCGGAATCAGGCCCGCCTTGAGGATTTCCTGGTCGTGGTAGATGTCGTGCAAAAACCGGTTCAGGGCTGTGACGCGCTGCTCCAGGCCGAGTTCCAGGCTGCGCCATTCGTGGGCCGGGACGATGCGAGGGATCAGGTCGAACGGAATCAGCCGCTCAGTGCCTGCACCGTCGGCATCTTTGTCGCCATAAACCGCAAAGGTAATGCCGACGCGGCGAAAGATCATCTCGGCCTCTTCGCGCCGTTTGGCCATCATGTTGCCCGGCTGGCGCGCCAGCCATTCGTCGTAAATTTTGTAATGGTCTCGAATCTGGGCCCCATGGGTAAAAAACTCATAGGGCAGCTTGGTGTACATCTCGTCGAATTTCTGCATCATTTTTTACTCCTGCATTGTTCTTAGCAAAGTTTGGGCCAAAGCGATGGGATCACCAAGACACGAAACACGCTCATGGCGCGACATGATGCCAATAGCGTTTTTGCATTTCACGGGCACATTGCACACCATCTGGGTGCCAGGACTGCCAGCTTGCTGCACCACAATGAGGCGTATCAATCATCTTGATCTTTCGTTCATCGTACCGCACCAAAACAGGGCCTGCAGGGTGACCAAAGCGATTCCGGTAGCCCGACTGAACCAGTGCCAGGCGCGGCTGAATCGCATCCAGAAAAGCCGCGCTGCTGGAGGTTTTGCTGCCGTGGTGCGGCACCAGCAGCACATCGGCCTGCAAATCCGCTGTAGGCTGGGGCATTGCGGTGACACTGCCCTGGGTGCGTGCCAGCAATTGCGTTTCTTGCGCCTGCTCGATGTCACCCACCAGCAGCGCCGTCTGCGCGCCAGCGGTAATGCGCAGGACGCAGCTCATGGCGTTGGTTTTACGCACCTTGTCGTAGTCTGTGGTTAGCGGGTGCAGCACCTCGAAGCCGACCCCGTCCCACTGCCAGCGCTGGCCGGCCATGCAGCGGGTGGCGTGGCGCAGAGCCTGTAGCGCGTGATCATCTTCGATCGAACTAAGCAAGTTGGCCTGCGCCTGCATTTTCAGCACGGCGATGGCACCGCCCGTATGGTCACTGTCACGATGACTCAACACCAGTGTGTCGAGCTGAACCCCCAGCGCGCGCAACAGCGGCACCAGCACCCGGTGACCTGCATCGCTTTCACGGCTGTACATAGGGCCGGTGTCATATAGCAGGGCATGGTGGGCGGTGCGCACCAGCACCGCATTGCCCTGACCAACGTCAGCCGCCAGCAGCTCGAACTCACCTGCCGGAATGGTCGGCACCTGCCAGAACACCAGCGGCAACAGCAGTGGCACACCGCCCAGGCGCAGCGGCCAGGGCAGGCGCAACGCCAGCAACAAGCCACCCAGCACAGCCGCAGCACCGAACCACCACGGCGCCTGCGCCAGGGTCACGCTGGCCCAGGGCCACTGCGCCAGGGCTTGCAGAAACAGCGCCAGCAGTCCGATGGCCCAGGCGGCCATGTCCCACAGCGGGTGCAGCAGCACGCCCAGCATGGCCAGCGGCGTGACCAGTAGCGTGACCCACGGAATGGCCAGCGCGTTGGCCAGCAACCCTACCAGCGAGACCTGTCCGAACAGCAGCAAACTCAGGGGTGTGAGCGCCAGCGTGATCATCCACTGCTCACGCATCAGGCTGCGAAAACGGTTGGTGAAACCCACACCTTCAGCGCGTGAAATGCCGGCATCGGTGGCAAAGAGCACGCCCACTGCCACAAAGCTCAGCCAAAACCCGGCCTGCAACAGCGCCCACGGGTCCACCGCCACGACCACCGCACAGGCCAGCAGCCAGACCTGCGGCCACGGCCAGCGCACGCCCAGCAGGCGCAAGGCGCCGACGGTAGCCAGCATCAAGATGGTGCGCTGCGCGGGCACGCCCCAACCGCTGAACAGGGCATAGGCCGTGGCCAGCGCCATGCCGCCTGCCAGCGCCGCGCTGGGCGCTGGCAGGCGTAGACACAGCCGGGCCGAGCGCCGCCACAACCAGCCCAGCGCCAGCGCCGCCGCCCAGGCAAACATGGTGATGTGCAAGCCCGAAATGCTCATCAGGTGCGCCACGCCAGTGGCCCTGAAGACATCCCAGTCTTCGCGGTCGATGGCCGCCTGGTCGCCCACCACCAGCGCGGCGATCAGGCCAGCAGATTCAGAGTCCGCCAGCCGCAGCAAAATCTGATCGCGCACCTGACCACGCGCCCACTGCACCGGGTGCTGCCAAGTGAAGCCGAGCAGGACCGGCGGCGCATCGTGCGTGCCGACGCGCACATAGCCGGTAGCTTGAATGCCCTGCTCCCACTGCCACAACTCGTAGTCGAAGCCGTACGGGTTGATGGCACCGTGCGGCGCTTTCAGGCGCACCGTCATTTGCCAGCGCTGCCCGGCTTGCAGCACAGCGGGCTGGCGTTCAAGTTCGGCCGCGGATTGAGCCGGCGCGTCGCCTCGGGCCGGTGAGACGGCGTACCAGCCCAGTGCCAGCCGGGGCTGCAGGCGCAGCGGCTGTCCGTCCAGGCTGGCAGATTCCACATCGAGCAAAAAGCGCACCCCGCCCTCAAAAGACTGCGGCATGGCGGCCACCACACCGGTCACTGCCACGTCGCGCCCCTCCAGCGCAGGCGCAAGGGCCTGGCCGCCAAACGCCTGGGCGCGCCAAGCTGTGCTGGCAAATGCCAGTATGGCAAACGCCGCAGCCATCAGGCCCCAACGCAGCCCGGGCCAACGCGCGCGTAAGGCAAAAGCCAGAAACAACAGGCCCAGGCCCATGCCAAGAAGACAATCATCAGCCGGCATGAGCACGGCCTGTTGCAACTGCAAGGCATTGCCGAACAACACGCCCAGCAGCGCCGGGACCATTCCACGGGTCGGTGAAAAGCGAGCTCGCGCCTCGGCGGAATGCGGTCTAGGGTGAATGTTAGGCGCCCGCATCGCGTCGGGTCACTTGGAGTGCTTTACCAGCTCACTCCCCAACACCTGGCGCGACCAGTCGATGGGGTCTTGCTGTAGCACCATGTCGATATCGAGCCCTAGCACTTCAGCCACCAACGACGGAAAGGTAACCGTCAGGGCGTTGTCATACAAGCCCAACTGATTGGCACGGGCGCGCCATTGGGCCAGGTGCAGCACGGCGGCCAAGGGTTCATAGGCATCGTTGTCCAGGGGCGCGTGCGCATAGGCCAACGCATCGCACAAAATTTGCGGCAACTGTGCCTGGCTGGCAATGACCGAGCTGAGCTCGTTGTAGCAAAACCCGAGCAGTTGGCGCTCGCAGCGGGCACGCCTCAAATCGAGCGGTGGGCAGCTTGCATCGAGCGAGAGCGCTTGCGGCAGGTTGGCGCGCATCACCAGTTCACCCAACGCATGGATCAGCCCGGCCACATAGGCAGCCTGCTGGTTTTGCTGCAACAAGCCCGCCAGCGCGCGCGCCACCCGGGCGCAGTCCTGGCTGTAGACCCAGAACTGCATCAATGGCAAGCCCGTGCCGCCCTTGAAAGAAGTTTGGCCAAGGGCCTGGCTGACCATGTCGTGCAACTGCTCCAGGCGCAGCAGCGCCAGCGCCTGTGCGATGCTGTTGACCTGTCCGTCCAGTCCAAAAGCAGGCGCATTGGCAGCCTGCAACACACGCAGGCACAACACCGGATCGGCCTTGACGAACTGGTCGATGCGGCGCAAATCGGGCTGTAGTTGCTTGAGTTCAGTCAACAGCAGCGCCAGCACCCGCGGACTGCTGGGTAGCGGCGCGGCATGGGCCAGCAAGTCAACCAGTTCCATAATGGTTAATTTCCCAAACCTTTGAGTTTGGCAAACGCAGAAGACATAGCGTTGGATTGTGGTGCACGTGCACCCAGCGCTGCGCTTTGGCCGTAACTTGGGCCGCCGCGCCCGCGCTGCTGAGCATTCGCCCCCTGAAAGCGGTTGTCGCCGACGGCGCCGCCGCGCGCCAAGGCGGCACCGAGCTTCATGGTCAGCGCAATGCGCTTGCGCACCACGTCGACCTCGACCACCTGCACCTTGACGATGTCGCCGGTCTTGACCACCTCGCGCGCGTCAGTGACAAACTTGTGGCTGAGCTGGCTCACATGCACCAGACCATCCTGGTGCACGCCGAGGTCGATGAAGGCGCCAAAAGCGGCCACGTTACTCACCGTTCCCTCTAGAACCATGCCTTCTTTGAGGTCGCGAATGTCCTCCACTGCGTCGTTGAAGCGCGCTACCTTGAAGTCAGGGCGCGGGTCGCGCCCAGGTTTTTCCAGCTCACCCAGAATGTCACGCACCGTGATAACACCAAATGTGTCATTGGCAAAGAGTTCGGGCCGCAGCGTTTTGAGCATATCGGCGCGCCCCATGAGTTCGGTCACTGGCTTGCCGGTTTGGGCGATGATGTGCGCCACCACCGGATAGGTTTCGGGGTGCACGCCGGTCATGTCGAGCGGGTTGGTGCCGCCACGAATGCGCAAAAAACCCGCGCTTTGCTCAAACGCTTTGGGCCCCAGGCCAGTGACCTTGAGCAACTGCTGACGGTTGGCAAACGCGCCGTTGGCCTCGCGCCAGCGCACCACCGCCTTGGCTACGCTGGCGCTCAGACCCGAGACGCGGCTGAGCAGCGGCACACTGGCCATGTTGAGATCGACGCCCACAGAATTGACGCAATCTTCCACCACCGCTTCGAGCGTTTTGGCCAGATCGCTCTGGTTCACGTCGTGCTGGTACTGGCCCACGCCGATACTTTTAGGGTCGATCTTGACAAGCTCAGCCAACGGGTCTTGCAGGCGCCGGGCAATGCTGGCGGCACCGCGCAGGCTCACATCGACATCAGGCATTTCCTGACTGGCAAATTCGCTGGCCGAGTACACCGAGGCACCGGCCTCGCTGATCACCACCTTTTCTATCAGACGCTCGGAGGACTTGGCCATGAGCTTGATCAGATCAGCCGCTAATTTGTCAGTCTCGCGGCTGGCGGTGCCGTTGCCAATGGCGATCAGGTTGACACCGTGTTGTACGCACAAATGGCTGAGTGTGTAGAGTGATCCGTCCCAATCCTTGCGCGGCTCGTGCGGATAAATGGTGCTGGTATCGACCAGCTTGCCGGTAGCATCGACCACCGCCACCTTGACGCCGGTGCGAATGCCGGGGTCCAGGCCCAGCACCACGCGCGGCCCGGCGGGCGCGGCCAGCAGCAGGTCGCGCAGGTTGTCGGCAAACACCTTGATCGCCACGCGCTCGGCTTCTTCGCGCAGGCGGGCGAACAGGTCGCGCTCGGTAGACAGACTGAGCTTGACGCGCCAGGTCCAGGCCACGCATTTGCGGATCAGATCGTCGGCCGGGCGCGCCTGGTGGCGCCAACCCAGCTTGAGCCCAATGCGCGCTTCGGCCAGCGACACAACAGGCGTTGCTTTGGCTTTGGGGGCCGCAGCGGCGGCGGGCAGCTCGGGTTCTGGCAGCACCAGCTTGGCATCGAGAATGTCGAGGCTGCGGCCGCGAAATACCGCCAGCGCCCGGTGCGATGGCACGCGGCTGATGGGCTCGTCGTAATCAAAATAATCGCGGAACTTGGCCACGTCGGGGTCGTTTTCGTTTTTACCGGCCATTAATTTGCTTTGCAATAAGCCCTCGGCCCAGAGCCATTCACGCAGGTCTTGCACCAGCGCCGGGGTTTCTGCCCAGCGCTCACTGAGCAAATCGCGCACGCCATCCAGCACGGCGGGCACGGTGGAAAAGTCAGGCTGTTTGTCGTCGCCTTCGAGCACCGGGCGCATCGGGATCACATAGGCAAGCGCTTCGTCAGCAGGCACCAAAGCCGGGTTGGCAAACAGCGCATCAGCCAGCGGCTCAAGCCCGGCTTCACGCGCCAGTTGGCCTTTGGTGCGGCGCTTGAGCTTGTACGGCAGGTACAGGTCTTCCAGTTCCTGCTTGGTGCCAGCGGCGTGCAGCGCGGCCAGCAACGCGGGCGTCAGCTTGCCCTGCTCGTCAATCGCCTTGATGACGGTTTGCAGCCGGTCGCGCAGTTCGCGCAGGTAGCCCAGGCGCGCCTCTAGCTCGCGCAGTTGAATGTCGTCGAGCCCGCCGGTGGCCTCCTTGCGGTAGCGGGCGATAAAGGGCACGGTGGCGCCACCGTCGAGCAGCTCCACAGCTGTGGCCACCTGATGCACCTGCACCCTGATTTCTTGCGCGATCTGCGCGATGATTTTTTGCATGAGTCAATGAAAAGCCAGCGCATGGCTGGCTGAGAAAAACAAGGTTGCAAGTGTGCCATAGGCGGCTGGGCATCCTGAACGAAGACGCGCCAAACGGCAAGCAGCGCCGCCTCAGGCCTCGCGCAGCATTTCCAGATGCGGGATGCCATCTTCCATGTAGGGTTTGCCTGCATCCGCAAAGCCATGCTGGGCGTAAAACCCCACCAAATGCGCCTGCGCGCCAATGCGAATGGCCTGCGGCCCCCAGACCTGATAGATGGCAGCCACCGCCTGCTCCATCAGCACGTGCCCCAAGCCGGTGCCGCGTGCACTCTGGCGCGTCAGCACCCGCCCAATGCTGGCCTCAGGAAACTTCACGCCCGCAGCAAAGCATCGCGCGTAGGCTTTCAATTCCTGGTCCTGCACACCCAGCAGATGCATGGCCTCGCGGTCGGCGCCATCAATGTCCTGGTAGGGGCACTGCTGTTCCACCACGAACACTTCGCTGCGCAGGCGCAACACCTCGTACAACTCGCCCACACGCAGGTCCTCAAACGACATCAGGCGCCAGACCGGGGTGCGGGGTTTACGCGGTTTGAGCGACTTCGACTTTAATGAGCCCACCGACCAAAGTTTGAATGTCATGACGTCAGCTCCTGTTTGAGCGCGTAGCCAACGCGCGGAAAGTGCACTTGCACCACGCCCGCGCGCGGATCAAACCGGCGCAGCGTGTAGCGGGTGCGGGTGGCGGCCACCAGCTCCCCCGCCGTGGGCTCGGCACCAAAGCTCTCGGCGCTGATGCTGACCCGGCTGCCCAGCGCAATGCCATGGTCGTCCTGAAAGTAGTCAGTGTCCTTTTGCCAAGCAGCGCCCGCGCCAGCGCAAACCGCAATGGCATCAGCTGCGCTCAAACGGCTCATTTGGCCATGGCCAAGCGCCGCCATCCGGTCCATCCATTGCAGCACCTGCGGCGTGACCTGCAAAATCCCGGCCATCGCGGGCACTTGGTTGCGGGTGAACCAAAGAGGATGGTAGGCGGAAAAATCAGCCAGACAAGGGGCATCGCCCAGCAAGAAGTCGTGCCAGTCGAGCATGTCGGCCAGGCGCCGCAAATACGACTTGTAGGCGCTGGTGGCATCCAGCGGGCGGGGCCGGTTCATGCCCTGCGCCATGGCCGAGCGGTCGGCGGCAAAGGCTTTGACGCTTTCCAGGGGCGTCTCGGCAAAGAGTTCAGCCATACCCGGTTTTTGCAAGTTGTAGCCCATGGCCGCCCAAAACAGCGCGCTGTCAGCCCACTGCGCGAGGATACGGGCCAGGCCTTTGCTGCCCTCGGGGTACAGCGTCGGGCTGGGTTGCCGCTGCTCCAGCACGTCGCAAATCAGCGCGGTGTCACAGTAAATGTCAGCACCTATTTGCAGCACCGGCGTTTTTCGATAGCCACCGGTGAGCGCCAGCAAGTCGGGCTTGGGCATCACAGTAGGAATGAGCACCGACTGCCACGCGAAATTTTTAAACCCCAGCACCGCACGGACTTTTTCCGAGAACGGCGACATCGGGTAATGGTGCAGGATCAACACAACTTCACCAGTTGTTTGCCAAAATTTTTGCCCTTAAGCAAGCCCAAAAAGGCTTCGGGTGCGGTCTCGAGGCCTTGGGCTATCGACTCTCTGGGGCGCAGCTTGCCAGTGGCCACCAGCGTGCCCAGCTCTTGCAAGGCTTCGGGCCAAACCTCCATGTGTTCACTCACGATGAAGCCCTGCACTTTCAGGCGGTTCAACAGAATCAGCGCCGGGTTGCTCATGGGCAACGGGGCACCGTCGTAACCCGCGATCATGCCGCACACCGCAATGCGGCCAAAGGCGTTCATGCGGCTCAAGACTGCGTCGAGCACCATGCCACCCACATTTTCAAAATAACCATCAATGCCGTTGGGGCAGGCCTCCTTGAGCGCCCTGGACAGCGAAGCGGCATTGGGGTGCAGTTTGTAGTCGATGCAGGCATCAAAAACCAGCTCGTCCACCGCGTACCGACATTTGTCCGGTCCGCCGGCAATACCCACCGTGCGACAACCCCGCGACTTGCTCAGGGCAGCAAAGGCGCTGCCCACGGCACCCGTGGCGGCGCTCACCACCATGGTTTCTCCGGCCTTGGGTTCGATGATTTTGAGCAGCCCGTACCAAGCCGTTACGCCCGGCATGCCGACCGCGCCTAAATACGCGCTCAAGGGAATGCGGCTGGTATCTAGCTTTGTCAGCGCGCCTGGCGCAGCGGCGTCGACCACGCTGTACTGCTGCCAGCCGCCCATGCCCACCACCTTGTCGCCCACGGCAAACTTGTCGCTTCTGGACTCGATCACCTCGCCCACCGTGCCACCGCCCATGACCTCATGCAGCGCTTGCGGCGCGGTGTAACTTTTGGTGTCGTTCATGCGCCCGCGCATGTAGGGGTCCAGGCTCAGGTAATGGTGCCGCACCAGCACCTGGCCGTCTGCCAGCGCAGGGGTCTGGCTGGTCACCAGCTTGAAATTGTCGGCAGTCGCCTCGCCCGCCGGGCGGTTGTCGAGGTGGATTTGCAGGTTGGTCGGCATCGTTATTTCCTGGTTTAAAAATTAATCGGTGGCAATGGTTTGCAGCGCATTCACGCTTCTGGGGCCGGTGGCAAGGCCGCGCACAAACTTGAAGGTGCCGGTGGCGTGGGCACAAGCTTTGCCCTGGGCGTCAAACACCGTACCCTCGGTAAACGCCATGGTGACAGTGCGGTGCAACAGGTGCCCACGCGCCGTCAACAAGCCGCGCGCAGGCTGCATAAAGCTGGTTTTCATCTCGATGGTGACGGCACCCATGTCCTTTTGCACGCTGCGCGCGGCCACCGCCATGGCCACATCGAGCAGCGTCATGAGCGCGCCACCATGCGTCACCGCAAAAGAGTTCATGTGCTCAGGGCGCGGGTCATAGACCAGCTCAGAGCGCCCGCCTTCATACAGCGTGAGTACAAAACCAAGATGCTCCACGAAGGGAATCGATACACCAAAATCCATTTTTCAAGCTCCAATGACCGCACTGACACCACCGTCCACCGCCAGCCACTGGCCGGTGATGTGCTTGCCCGCCGCGCTGGCAAACAACAGCGTGATGCCCTTTAAATCTTCGTCGTCGCCCAGGCGCTGCAGCGGCGCGGCAGCCGCCAGATTTTCGGCACCATACGCGTCAATCGTGCCGACGGTCATCTTGCTGGGGAACAACCCCGGGCAAATGGCGTTGACGTTGATGCCGTATTGCCCCCACTCGCAGGCCAGCGCACGGGTGAAGTTAATCACCGCGCCCTTACTGGTGTTGTAGGCCAGCGTGCCCATGCCGGCCGGGTTGCCGCCCAGCCCAGCGATCGACGCCATGTTGATGATGCGCCCTCCGCGCCCGATCATGCTCTGCCTGCCCACCAGTTGGCTCAGCAAAAAGTAACCGCGCACATTCAGCGCCATCACCTTGTCCCAGGCGGCCACCGGGTGGTCTTGCGCCGGCGCACCCCAGGTGGCACCGGCATTGTTGACCAGAATGTCAATATCACCCATGCGCTGCAGCGTTTCGGACACCAGCTTTTGCAAGTCAGCCTCCACCGCGCAATCGGCGGCCACCCAGCGCGCATCGATGCCGGTGTCCTGCAAGTCGGCGCACGCCGCCTCAAGCTCGTCGGCCTTGCGCGCGCTGAGCATGATGCGCGCGCCGACTTCGCCCAGCGCGTGCGCCATTTTCAGCCCCAACCCGCGTGAGCCACCGGTGATCACGGCCGTCTTGCCGGTGAGGTCAAAAAGTTGTTGAATGGTTCGTGGCATGACAGGTGGCGCTGTTGATAATGGTGGGCTACAAATTATGACCGAGTGCCCTGTCACGGCGCATACCTTTCGGCAGACTCGTCCCAGAACCATCAGCAGATGGCTCGCAAATTTCGCCAGCACCAGCCAAAACAGCCAAAAAACTACCCTATAATTCTCAGCTTGTTCCTCGATAGCTCAGTTGGTAGAGCGCCGGACTGTTAATCCGTAGGTCCCTGGTTCGAGCCCAGGTCGAGGAGCCA
>Ga0210044_10000353_pt1 | contig 68456 bp, 58 predicted proteins | sample CryGey13umfilter_2_FD_183959 | JGI IMG/M metagenome (GOLD analysis project Ga0210044, IMG submission 183959) | Groundwater microbial communities from aquifer in Utah, USA - Crystal Geyser 4/9/14 3 um filter (SPAdes) (version 2) | ecosystem: Environmental > Aquatic > Deep subsurface >... | reverse complement strand
AAAGTGTCTTTTTGGGATTATTTGGTCGATAGGATCACTCAAAAAACACAAATTCCATGGCTTCCAGATTTGATCGTTCAAGCGGCTTCAGCTGCTACGTAAGCGCCCCGGGTTTTTGAGAAGTTACGCAAAACCATGCTATCTCATTGATATTATAAAAATTAAGACGCACTGTATTGACGAAAAAAAATTCACTTCCTTGATTTAAGGTTTTCATCAGGTTGGTCATCTATAATGATGATAGTAGTAAAAAAAGTGCGTTAGAGAGGGTATGAGAATGGCAGAGCCAAAAACAGCTAAAGAAACAACAACAACCGCTTCTAAACTTCCAATCAGACAGATCAGAGATCTTAAGCAGTTGCTTGAGGCTGAAAAACAGTTGCTTGAGGCTGAAAAACAGTTGCTTGAGGCTGAAAAACAGTTGCTTGAGGCTAAAAAACCTCATCAGAAATTACAGTTACAGTTACAGTTACAGTTGATACAAAGAGATATAAATACTCTAACAGGCTCGATAGCGCACTTACGAGAAAATTTAAAATTAAAAAAAATAAGCCCCGACTCCGAAAAAACTCCGGAGGAATTATCGAAAGCAGATAAAGCATTATTAACACATTATGATGGAAAATTGAGCCTTCTTCATGAGTATGAAGACAAAGAGAAAACAGAATTCGAGCTCAAGGGTATAATGGCATTAAGAAACAGAATCAAAAAAGATATTGCAAAATATAAAGCTAATAAAGACAAGATGGCAACTGAAAGTGTTGTAACAATTGGAAAAAAACACACACTCCCCGATGATAAGAAGGTATTGCTCAAAAAAAATGCCTTAGACGAAGTAGATAACCTTATAAAACAATTTAAAGAGCAGCAAAGAAAAATAGAAGAAGCGGCAGAAGCAGTGACACCGGAATGGTTGGCGTATAAAGAAGCAAACTCAATGGAAGTAACACTCTCCGATGGAAAAACCTATCGCTTACTCACCAAACCCAAAGACCAAGTCACAGCAGAATGCAAAAAACAATTTGGCGCGACAGACGAATTTTTAAGCTTCTTGTTTCAAGCGCAAGATGAAATCTATAAACAAATAAGAGTCGCTGAAGCCGCTGAAAAATCGTCAGGAACTGCTAACATAACAAGCAGCAGCACAAGATCAGAAGCAGCAGCAACACCAGCAAGCAAAGAAAAAGATGAAGAATCACAAGAAGGATCAACATTGACAAGCCCGTCATCAAACACACCAAACAGCGACGCAAGAACCGAACCACAAACAACCCGCGCGGCAAACCCAACAGCCGACAAAACAAAAGAAACAGTGGCTTTAGTTAAAGTGCAATTGGCTGTTAATGCTTACAAGTATCGTACATTTAAAACAGGCACGAGCGCTGACGCTTCTTTAGCCCCAACATTTTTCATGCGACACGCATCTTATGGTTCAAGACATTTAATAAAATCCCTAGCGTTAGAACTAGCTAAAGGTAAGCCGGATTTATCCGCTGTACGCACTTTGATTAGCGACAAAATTAATTCGAAGTCTATTGGTGATACGTTACTCAAAATCCTCTACGACACCGGCTTAGTGAAAAAAGACGGTAAAAAATATATAGTTAATGAAGACGCTTTTCCAAAAGCACCAGAAAAATCGGCTTCATTTTCTGCAGCCGCTCCCAAAGCTTAAAAAAAGCGCGATCATGACGCATCGCGCTTTGTTCGTACTACGGTGCTGGCTATGATGGATTAGGCATTTTCAATTCAGAAAAGAACGGCGATAAAAGCCTCGATCTCTGGTGAGTAAACGATCACATTGCGTTAACGCATGCGCACCAATTAAAAAATCAGCGACCACGCGCTTCTAATAAAAATTGCATAAAGCGCACCATGCGTTACCGTATTTTTCAAGCTTATTTCTTGAGAATTTCAGCAACCCCCTTGCCAATATCAGCAGGTGATTTCACCGTGTGAACGCCTGCGGCTTCCAGTGCTTTGAATTTTTCTGCCGCTGTTCCTTTGCCGCCAGAAATAATCGCACCTGCATGACCCATACGACGTCCCGGCGGCGCAGTCACACCCGCAATATAAGACACCACTGGTTTTTTCACATGCTGTTTAATGTATTCTGCTGCTTCTTCTTCGCCTGACCCACCAATTTCACCGACCATCACAATCACTTCGGTTTGTGGATCTTTTTCAAACATCGCTAACACATCAATAAAATTGGTACCTGGAATCGGATCACCACCAATACCCACGCACGTGCTTTGACCAAAGCCCAATTCGGTTGTTTGATTCACCGCTTCATACGTCAATGTACCGGAACGAGAAACAATACCCACTTTACCAGGTTGATGAATATGACCTGGCATAATACCGATTTTGCATTCGCCTGGTGTAATCACACCAGGGCAATTTGGCCCAATCAAGCGTACATCTTTACCTTTCATATATGCTTTTACAGCCATCATATCTAATACAGGCACACCTTCGGTAATACAAACGATTAATTTAATACCCGCATCAATGGCTTCAATAATCGAATCTTTACAAAAGGGCGCTGGCACAAAAATCATCGTTGCATCGGCTTTTGTTTTTTCGAATGCTTGTTTAACACTATCAAAAACAGGCAAACCCAAATGCGTCTCACCACCTTTTCCCGGTGTGACACCACCCACCAGCTTCGTACCATAATTCAAACATTGCTCTGAATGAAATGTGCCGTGTTTTCCAGTGAACCCTTGTGTGATCACTTTCGTGTTTTTGTTAATTAAAATACTCATGTTATTTCTCTCAATTCGTTAAAACTATTTCACTAACGCCACAATTTTTTTCGCTGCTTCTGTGAATCCAACGGCAGGCGTGATATTCAAACCACTTTCTGCTAATTTTTTTGCGCCCAATTCTGCATTATTGCCTTCTAAGCGTGCCACAACGGGTACTTTGACACCCACGTCTGCAACCGCTGCAATAATGCCTTCTGCAATCATATCGCAACGCACAATGCCGCCAAAAATATTCACCAAAATACCTTTTACATTTTTATCAGAGGTAATAATTTTAAATGCTTCGGTTACGCGTTCGCGTGTTGCACCACCACCCACATCTAAAAAGTTTGCTGGATTACCGCCTTGCAGTTTGATCATATCCATCGTTGCCATTGCGAGACCAGCGCCATTCACCATACAACCAATATCACCATCCAATGCAACATAATTTAATTCCCATTTTTGCGCGCGTGTTTCGCGTTCTTCTTCTTGCGTGGTATCACGCATTTCACGCAAGGCAGGATGACGATACATGGCATTGTCATCTAAATTAATTTTGGCATCCAAACAAATTAATTCATTGGTTTTAGTAATGACCAATGGATTGATTTCGAGCAAGCCCATATCATTGTCAACAAACGCTTCATATAAACCCATTACCAATTGCGTGAATTGACGCATTAACTCAGGCTGTAGACCCAATCCAAAAAATAATTCGCGACACTGGAATGGTTGCATACCAACGATAGGATCCACCACGACTTTCAAAATTTTCTCTGGCGTGTTGTGCGCCACTTCTTCAATTTCTACACCACCTTCGGTTGAAGCCATAAATACGATTGATTGTGTTGTACGATCCACTACGGCACCCAGATACAACTCACGCGCAATATCAGAAGGTTTTTCAATCCACAATTGATTCACTGGCTGACCATGCTCATCTGTCTGAAACGTCACTAAACGCGTGCCCAATAATTTTTGCGCCACTTGTGTTGCTTCATCTATCGAGCTCACCAATTTCACACCGCCCGCTTTTCCACGACCACCGGCATGCACTTGTGCTTTCACTACCCAACGGTCACCACCCAAACGCATTGCCGCTTCTTTTACTTCATCTGGATTAAAAACAACGACACCATCAGGTACAGCAACCTGATATTGTCTCAATAAATTTTTTGCTTGATATTCATGTAAATTCATACTGAAATGTCCAATTGTAAAAAGTTAATGCTGCGCGCAGTGTAAATTATTTTAAAAAGATGGGCAATGCTTTGCGATATACCTATTTAGTTTCAACATACACAACAGCAAATTCAAGACAATCAGTTCGCATCTTGAAGTCAAACAGGTATAGTAAAAACAATTGAATAATGAAATAGACTCTAACGCAATTAAGGATAATGATGATTAAAAATTTCAGCGACCTTTCAGCCAACGAACGTACTTATTTATCCTGGATTCGCACCTCAATCGCGATGATGGCATTTGGTTTTATCATCGAAAAATTTGAGTTATTTTTAAATGTCATTAGCTCGGAAGTGCATTTCAAAGCAAATTTAAAATCATCTGGCGTGATTGAAGCAGTCGGTCTTGCCATGATGTTTGTATCTGTACTGATGATGATTGCGGCAACAGCACGTTATATGGCACAACACAAAAAAATTCAGTCTGAAAAAATGGAAGATGCTTCTACGCGTGGCGTTGGCTTTATGATTGCGCTGTTTCTCATCGTCATTTCATTGTTTTTAGTTATCTACATTTGGGCAAGGTTGCTTTATTGATAATGGCAAAGCAACGCGCAGTTTCATTCCAAAAGATACAGTTGGTGCTGCTATCATAATGATTAACGCTATCAAGAAAACAAATCAAGTGAGGCGCTTAAATGAGATCATCAACGCTATCTCCAGGACAAGCTGAAAATTTAAAATCCGCTCTCAGGTACTTCATTGAAACTGAACATCGTCAAAAAGACTGCTTGATAAACGGATAATCACCCTAAATCTGCAATAAAAATCTTGCAGGATCTTCGATGAATTTTTTAACACTCATCAAAAATAATACCGCTTCACGACCATCAATAATACGGTGATCATAAGACAATGCCACATACATCATTGGACGAGCAACAATTTGTCCATCTTCAACCACAGCACGTTCAACAATATTGTGCATGCCTAAAATCGCGCTTTGTGGTGGGTTAATAATAGGCGTTGACATCATTGAACCATAAGTGCCTGCGTTCGTAATGGTAAATGTGCCACCCATTAAATCTTCCATCGCAATTTTGCCATCACCTGCTTTTTTCGCATAATCACGAATTTGTTTTTCAATGCTGGCCATGGATGTTTGATCCGCATTACGAATCACTGGCACCACCAATCCACGCTCGCTACCAATTGCAATACCAATATCGTAATAATTGTGATACAACAAATCTGTGCCATCAATCGATGCGTTCACTGCAGGGAATTGTTTTAATGCTTCGATAGCTGCTTTTGTGAAGAAAGACATAAAACCCAAACGCGAACCAGTTTGTTTTTCAAATTCTGCTTTATAGCGATTACGCAAATCCATCACTGGCTTCATATTAATTTCATTGAACGTGGTCAAAATCGCTGCTGTATTTTGCACTTCTTTCAAACGTTGTGCCACTTTTTGACGAAGACGTGACATGGGCACGCGTTTTTCTTCACGGAAATGCGCGATCGGCGCATCGCCCACTGTTTGTGCAACTGAAGTTGGCAATCCGGATGATAATGCAGCACGACGAGCCGATGGGCTTAAATTCAATACGGCTGCATTGGCTGTTGCCGCTTGTACTGGTTCTGCAGTACTACTGCTTTTTTGTTCTGGTTTTTCAGGTGTTTTTGCAACAGGTGCTTCTGTTTTTACTTCTGTTTTTGCGGCTGCAACATCGCCCTCACGAATGATTGCCAACAACTCACCAGCCGTCACTACCGCACCTTCTTGCACAACTATTTTTTCAATCGTACCTGATTTTGGCGCTGGCACTTCTAACATGACTTTATCTGTTTCTAAATCAACCAAATTTTCATCGCGCGCAATCGTATCACCTACTTTTTTATACCACTTTGCAATCACAGCATCGGTAACAGACTCGGGCAATGCAGGTACTTTAATTTCGATTGTCATGTTGTATTTCCTCTGAATTCATATTTTACTAAAATCACTATCTGTTGGGATGATTATTCCCTGAAATCCGTCATCAACGTTACAGATAACCCACTCACCTCGACTCATCCGCTGAACTGATTCCCAATGCTTTATCAATTAATTCTGCTTGCTGTTTATTATGCAATGCAGGATAGCCTGCTGCTGGCGCCGCCATAGCTGACCGACCAGCATAATACAAACGCATTTTATCTGGCATGCATCGCACAATGCGATGACGTGATGCATAAAAGGCACCTTGATTTTTTGGTTCTTCCTGACACCAAACAATCTCTGTTAAGCCAGCATATTTTTTAATTTCTGATTTTAATGCTTCGTCAGGAAATGGATATAATTGTTCGACACGCACAATAACGGTATTCTCAATTTTTTCATCACGGCGTTTTGCCAACAATTCATAATAAATTTTTCCAGCGCATAGCACCATGCGCGTAATCTTTTTTACCTCTATTTCATCTATTTCAGGAATAACGCATTGAAATTCACCTTGCGATAATTCATCTAAGGTAGAGACTGCTAATTTATGTCGCAACAAACTTTTTGGTGACATCACAATTAATGGGCTACGATGCATACGCAATACTTGTCGACGTAATAAATGAAAAATTTGCGCTGGTGTTGATGGCACACACACTTGCATATTTTGTTGCGCACACAATTGCAAATACCGTTCCAATCGCGCAGAAGAATGTTCTGGGCCTTGTCCTTCAGAACCATGCGGCAATAACATCACCAAACCGGATAAACGACTCCATTTTTGCCATGCAGAACTGATAAATTGATCAATAATGACTTGTGCCACATTAGCAAAATCACCAAATTGTGCTTCCCACATAACCAATGATTTTGGGTCTGCTGCAGAATAACCATACTCGAATCCGAGCGCGCCGGTTTCTGATAATAATGAATCATAAATCTGACAATGCGCTTGATCATCTGAGATATGCAGCAACGGCATATAACACTCACCAGTTTTTTGATCAAACAACGCAGCATGACGATGGAAAAAAGTACCGCGTCGCACATCTTCACCCGTAAATCGCACAGGATGGCCTTCATACAATAATGCGGCATACGCCAATGTTTCTGCACAACCCCAATCCAGTGGTTGCTCCCCTGCCATCATTTTGATACGCGCTTGTATAATCATGTTTACATTGCGTTGCAATATAAACCCATCGGGCACAGTAGTGATTTTTTTACCCAACATTTGCAACACATCAGCTGATACAGTCGTGCTCGCTTTGTCTGTCCAATCATGATTTAAAAAAGGTGTCCAATTTGCCGTGTAATGTTCTGACAATCCATTTTTTACAAGCGTTAATGCTGATTTACCCGCATCCAATGTGTCGCGATAAACGTCCATCATTTTTTCAGCATCTTGCTCAGAAATGATTTTTTCAGAAATTAATTGTGCTGCATAAATCGCGCGCGGTGTTTTTTTTGCATGAATCACTTGATACATCAATGGTTGCGTACAAGTGGGATCATCCGCCTCATTATGCCCATGCACGCGATAACATACCAAATCAATCACCACGTCTTTGTGAAAACGCATACGATAATCAAGCGCCAATTTGATCACACGAATACAACTTTCTGCATCATCACCATTCACATGCAAAATGGGTGCATCAATCATTTTTGCTAAATCAGAACAGTATTTTGATGAACGCGTATCAGCTGGGTTACTCGTTGTAAAACCTACTTGGTTATTCGTAATAATATGCACCGTGCCGCCCACGCTATAAGCACGTGTTTGCGACATAGCCAATGTTTCCATCACGATGCCTTGACCAGCAAACGCAGCGTCGCCATGAATTAATACAGGAAAAGCATAATCTTTTTTAGGAATATCTGTTGAACGTTCTTGACGTGCACGTGTAGAGCCCATGACAACCGTATTGATAAACTCTAAATGCGAAGGATTAAATCCCAACGATAAATGAATCACACCATTTTCAGTTTGCACATCACTTGAAAATCCTTTGTGATATTTTACATCACCCGTTGTTGTGCCGTAATCTTTTTTGCCTTCAAATTCTTGAAATAATTCAGCTGATGGTTTTCCCATGATATTTAACAGCACATTCAAACGCCCACGATGCGCCATGCCGATAATCATTTCACGCACATTCTCTGCGCGCGCGTCTTCAGTGAGCATATCCATCATCGGAATTAACGCATCAGCACCTTCAATTGAAAAGCGTTTTTGCCCTGGATATCTTGTATCTAAATATTTCTCCAATCCTTCGGCTTGCGTTAATTTTTCTAAAATTCTCTTTTTAATATCCGTAGAAAATTGCATCGCGGGAATTTTATTTTCAATATAATCACGCAACCACTCACGCTCGTCTTCATTAATTAAGCGCGTATATTCAATACCAACTGAACCACAATAAAAATGTTGTAATTTTTCTACGATTTTTTGCAACGTTACTGTTTGGTTATTTAAAAATAATTTGCGTGCGTCAAACGCCGTATTTAAATCTGCATCAGATAATCCGTAATGCGATAATTGCAAACGCACATCCGGCACAATCGGCGCATTGAGTGGATCTACCATTGCATTTAAATGCCCATAACGACGATACGCAGCAATTAATGCATCAACAGCAGATTGTTTTTGTGGCGATAAAGAGGCAGAGGTAACAGATTGTGCAACATGAGGATGCGCTGCAAAATCACGAAAGTCATCCCGAATTTGAGCATGAGAAACGGGCGCTTGCCCCTCTTTAGGCAATGCAGAAAAATAACGCTGCCAAGGTTCATCTACTTGATTGGGATTTTTTAAATACGCTTCATACAATGCTTCAATATACTCAGCACTCTCGCCAGAAAGGTAAGCACTATTTTCGAATTGTTCTAACACGGACATGTATATAACCTCAAAATAGGGATGTGGAATTGGGGATGCGCATGAAATGTAACAACAATTGCCTCTCTAGCGCAGACTCCATCACTCCGCAATCATTTCTTGTCGTAATCTTGAAATCGCTTCCGTGGGATTTAATCCTTTTGGACAAACACTCGCGCAATTCATAATTGAGCGGCAACGAAACACACTAAATGGATCTTTCAATGCATCTAATCGTTCTGATTTTTGTGTATCACGACTATCTGCAACAAAACGATAGGCATTCAACAAACCAGCGGGACCTACAAATTTATCAGGGTTCCACCAATAAGATGGGCACGACGAGGTACAACACGCACACAAAATGCATTCATACAATCCATCTAGCTTCGCGCGTTCTTCAGGTGATTGTAGACGCTCTTTTTCAGGCATTTTTTCTGTATTTTGCAAAAAAGGTTTTACCCGCTTGTACTGTTCAAAAAACGGTTCCATATCCACAATCAAATCACGCACCACTGGAAAACCAGGCAAGGGCATCAACACCACACGATTAGGTAAATCATGCAAGCGAGTAACACAGGCTAATCCATTTTTACCATTGATGTTCATACCATCAGAACCACACACCCCTTCGCCACAAGAACGACGAAAACTTAACGATGGATTTTTTTCTTTAATGGCTTCCAATGCATTTAACAGCATTTTTCCTTTAATGGTTTCAATATCAAATTGATAATCTTGCATACGTGGTTTTTTATCGATAGCAGGATCAAAACGATAAATTGAAAAGGTCATTAGTCGAGATTGTTGTGTTGTCATAATTGAATTCCTAAAACTTTGGGTTCGCTTTGCTCACCGCACTCATGCTTTCATATTCACGTTTCGTGTTTCTATTATTCTCTTAACTTTAATGGAATCGGCGCCACATTTTTTGGTTTCATATTCACAGGACGGAAATCGGTTTCACCATCTGCAAAATAAACAGAATGTTTTAACCAATTTTTATCATTACGTTCCGTAAAATCGTATCTCGCATGAGCGCCACGACTTTCTGTACGTTGATCCGCAAGAACGGCTGTTGCCAATGCGGTTTCCATCATGTTGTCTAATTCAAACATTTCAATACGCGTTGTATTAAATGCAGCACTGTGATCAGACAGTTTTGCTTTTTTCAAACGCACATTTAATTCTTTTAATGCTTGCAATCCTTTTGCCATGTGCTCACCATCACGAAACACGCCAAAATTATTTTGCATGATTTTTTTCATATCATGGCGAATGGCATAAGGATCTTCTGTTTGCGATGCACTGCTCCAACGATGATAACGCGCCATCGCACGATCCATTTCAGCTGAATTTTCTGGACGATGATCCAAACCAGCTTGCAATTCTTTTTCTAAATACAATCCAATTGCACGACCAAACACAACCAAATCTAACAATGAGTTCGTTCCTAAACGATTAGCGCCATGCACAGAAACACAAGCACACTCACCAGCTGCAAATAAACCTTCAATGATTTTATCTTTGCCTTTTTCACGCGTAACCGCTTGACCATGAATGGTTGTAGGAATACCGCCCATTTGATAATGACAAGTAGGCACAACAGGAACGGGTTGTTTCACCGGATCCACATTTAAAAACTTACGTGACAATTCAAGAATACCGGGCAACCGCTCGTTTAACACTTTTTCGCCTAAATGATCGAGCTTTAGCAATACATAATCTTTTTCAGGACCAGCACCGCGACCTTCTAAAATTTCCATAATGGATGAACGCGAAACGATATCACGGCAGTCCAGATCTTTTAAATGCGGCGAATAACGTTCCATAAAACGCTCACCGTTTCCATTTAATAAATAACCACCTTCACCGCGACAACCTTCTGTCATCAGTGCGCCAACGCCCGCTAAACCCGTTGGATGAAATTGCCAAAACTCCATGTCTTGCACTGGAAAACCAGCACGTAAAACCAAACCAATGCCATCGCCTGTGTTGGTAAATGCGTTGGTTGTTGTTTCAAAAATACGACCTGCACCGCCAGTTGCTAATGCCACAGCGCGTGCTTTGAAATAAACCACCTCACCCGTTTCCATGCAAATAGCAACCACACCAGAAACACCGTCACCATTTTCAGATTTCACCAAGTCCATCGCATACCATTCGCTAAAAAAATGCGTGTTGGCCTCAATATTTTTTTGAAACAAGGTGTGTAACATTGCATGACCGGTGCGATCTGCTGCAGCACAAGTGCGTCTTGCTAACTCACCACCAAAATCACGTGTATGACCACCGAATGCACGTTGATAAATTTTCCCATCTTCTAAACGTGAAAATGGCAATCCCATGTGCTCCAATTCAATGACTGATGCAGGCGCTTGCTCGCACATATATTCCGCTGCATCTTGATCTGCTAAACAATCCGAACCCATGACCGTGTCATACATATGCCATTCCCATTTATCAGGAACCACATTGCCTAATGCGGCTGCAATACCACCTTGCGCAGAAACTGTATGTGAACGGGTTGGATATACTTTAGAAATAACGGCTACTTTTTTTCCGCTTTGCGCTAATTGCAATGCCGCGCGCATACCTGCACCACCTGCACCAACAATAACCGCATCAAATTCTTTTACTGGAATCGTATTATTCATATTTATTTCCAAAAATTAAACTGTTTAGCTATATAGTGCATCTAAACACCAAAACAAATAACCCAATAAGGTAATCGCAATAACCACTTCTAAGCACAGTCGCGCGTAACCACATTTCACGTAATCCGTTAAGACCGTCCATAACCCAATCCAGGCGTGCCATAAAATAGCAATAACCACAACGATCGTAGCAATTCGCATCCACACAAAAGAAAATAAGTTTTCCCATTCTGGATAATGCAAAGGCACATGCATCAGAAAAAAACTGAGTAAGAAAATAGTGTAAGCACCAATTAACAAAGCGCTGACACGTTGAACGATCCATTCAAATAAGCCGCGTGTATTATTTTTCAGACCCATAACCAACCTCCCGCAGCAACCATAACAACAACACCCAAAATAATGATTAGATAAGCGCTGATACGAGCAGATGTTAATTGTTCACCTAAACCACAATCCATCAACAAGTGTCGAATACCTGCAAGCAAATGAAAACCAACTGCGCTTAACATCATCCAAAGTAAAATTTTGATCAGCGGCATTCTCAAAAACGCATGCAGCTGCGCAAAGCTGATTTGTGACTGCAACGAACGATGCAGCAAATACAGCGCTAATGGTAATAACAAAAATAGCAGTACACCGGAGATACGATGCAGAATTGACACAATCGCCATCGGCGGAAACTGCATGCGTGTCAAATCCAAATGAACAGGTCTTGATTTTATTTTCACGATTTATTCCATAGGATTGATAAAATAATATCCAGTATGCCATTTATCCAAAAAGACTGCGATAAAAATAAGCGAACAAATTATAACGAGATTTTTTTGAAAAACAAATTGTTATTTCACCCGTTCGATCCTTGAGCGTATCGACGCGCTAGAATAACACCACAGCGTACGCTGATACTTTTTAAAGACAAAACCTATTCACTTTGAAATTACGAACACAATTCGTTATAGTTTTCCAACGTGATCACACGTCTCACAAACAGAAACACTATCAGAGAAACCATCATGACTAAAAAAACTGCTGTTTTATCTTTTGAAAATCAATCAATTGATCTTCCAATCTATTCCCCTACTTTAGGTTTTGATGTCATTGATGTAAAAGCGCTTGGGAAACAACAACACTTCACATTTGACCCAGGCTACTTCGCAACCGCTTCTTGCGAATCCAAAATAACTTACATTGATGGTGATGCAGGTATTTTGTTGTATCGCGGTTACCCCATTGATCAACTGGCTGCACGCTGTGATTACATTGACACCTGTTACTTATTAATTTACGGCGAATTACCAACTGCGTCAGAAAAAAAAGATTTCAACAGTAAACTACAAACAGCGGGCACGGCTTGCGATCTCACTCACAATTTATTTTCTGGATTTTCAAAAGAAGCACATCCAATGGGCATTTTGTTAAGCGTCATGGGCGCATTAAGTACTCGCCAAGGCAACGCATGCGATTTAAAAAAACCAGAAGATCGTGAAAATGCGGTGATTCGTTTGATTGCTAAAGTCCCTGTAATCGCTGCAATGGCTTATCGTCACAATCAAGGTTTACCTTTTATCGCCCCCGATAAAAATTTAGGTTATGTTGAAAATTTCTTACACATGTTATTTGGTGATGAAAATAAAACCCATAATAAAACATTGGTAACCGCACTGGATCGTATTTTTATATTGCACGCTGATCATGAACAAAACGCATCTACTTCAACCGTGCGCATGGCAGGATCTACTGGCACACACCCTTTTGCTGCAATCACTGCTGGCATTAGCGCATTATGGGGTGCGGCTCATGGCGGCGCAAACGAAGCCTGCTTGAAAATGTTAAATACCATTGGCGATGAATCACATATCGAAAAATATATTGAAAAAGCAAAAGACAAGAATGACCCGTTTCGTTTAATGGGCTTTGGTCATCGCGTTTATAAAAGCTATGATCCGCGCGCAAAAGTCATGCAAAAAACTTGCCATGATGTATTAGAAGCAATGCAAGCAAAAAATGCGCCGCTATTTAAACTTGCGGTCAAACTTGAAAAAATTGCGCTGGAAGATCCGTATTTCATTGAAAGAAAATTATACCCTAACGTCGATTTTTATTCCGGCATCACATTAAGCGCCATGCACATTCCATCCAATTTATTTACTGTGATTTTTGCATTAGCCAGAACAGTCGGCTGGGCGAGTCATTGGTTTGAAATGATGAATGATGCTGACCACCCTCTATATCGCCCACGACAACTCTATACGGGATCTGATCAACGGAATTTATCTTAATGCGCATTTTGCAAACCAAGCTTGCTTCCTATCAAAAAAAAGTAGCACGCCCGCCGCAATCGATTTGGACAAACCCCATTCACTTTATCGCTTGCGGATTCGGCTTTGGCACATTTCCTTATTTTCCTGGTACGATCGGGACACTCTTATCCATTCCACTTGTGCTTGTATTATCACCAACACCCATGTGGTTTTATATTGGGATTTGTGTCGTTTTATTTTTATGGGGTATCTACTGTTGCGATATTACCAATCGTGCTTTCGGCACAGACGATCATCCTGCTGCTATCTTTGATGAAATAGCTACTTTCCCAGTTGCCATGATTGCCATACCCATCACATGGTATTTTTTATTAATCGCATTTTTATTATTCCGATTTTTTGATATTGTTAAACCCTGGCCCATTGGCTGGGTTGATAAAAATATACACGGAGGATTCGGCGTCATGCTTGATGACTTGCTCGCTGCTTTTGCTACACTGATTGTGATGCAACTCATTTTGCAACTGACATACTTTTTTGTTTAATTCATTTTTGTTATTTTATTATGATCTGACGTCAACATCATTCACAAGGACAGCGACCGATGTTAATCGAAAAAAACCTCATTCATTCTGGCGAACGCCTCAAAAGAGCACGCATTTTAGCAGGCATCACAACACGTCGAGAATTTGAAAAAAAATATCATATCAGCGCAAATACGCTGCAAGGATGGGAACAAGGTAAAAATCCTTTATCAAAAAAAGGTGCAAAACGCATTATTGAAGCATTAAAATCAGAAGGATTAATGTGCTCACTTGAATGGCTAATGCAAGGCTCTGGTGTTCCGCCGCGTCCATTTGAAATTAATCAAGATATCTCATCCAATTCGGATTTAGAAAACTTACTGAATCATCTTAATTTGCAAGAAGAGCAAGCGATCTATCAAGAACTGCAAGCATTCAAAGCACACAACCCCAATCCCATTATCATTACCGTGTCTGACGACACAATGGAACCTCAGTTTCATATCGGTGATTATATAGGCGGCATTCGGATGTCAAAACCTGAAGATATTCAACAATACTTAGGTCAGGCTTGTATTATTGAACTAACGGATCACACTATTTTACCACGCCATATTCACTTCGACACGGAATCAGAAGCATATACACTTTCCTGCACCAACTTCCAATCTAAAAGCACACCATTAAATATTTTCAACGCCAGCATTATTAGTATTGCACCCATTTTATGGCATCGAAAAAAATTAAATCGTACTTGATGCAAAAAACGTTTATTTTTTCGGCTTGAGTTCTTTGAAATAGGCGTTTAGAACAGCATTCACAAACTTATAACCCTCTACAGCACCAAATTCTTTTGTTAGCTCAATGGCCTCATTGATCGCCACTTTATGCGGCACTTCAGGATGAAACTTGAGTTCATATAAGCCCAATCGCAATGCAGATAACTCTACAGGATTTAACTGTGATAATGGACGATCTAACAACGGCGTCATCATTTCATCAATCTCAACAACGTTTTTAAGCGTACCCAAAACCAACACACGAAAATAATTCAAATCAATATTTTTTTCTTCACTCAAATGATCCAATATAAATTCTTGCAATAAAAACGCAATGGATTCTTCCGAAAAGTGCCATTGAAAAATAGCTTGCAATGCATAAGCACGAGATTGATGACGGCGATTCGGTTGTTTGGGTTTCTGCTCAATTTCTATTTTTTTTACATTATTGTCTGAATTCATTTTTTATTTGCTCACTTCATTACTTATACACAGATTTCTAATTCTCAATTACTGCTCTACTTTCTGCAATTTCTGTATTTCTTCATGAAATGCATTAATGTCCTGAAAACTACGATAAACAGATGCAAATCTAACATAAGCAACTTGATCCATTGCACGCAATTCATCCATCACCCATTCGCCTAGTATTTGCGAACTGATTTCGCGCTCGCCTCGAGCACGCACATTTTTCAAGATGCGATTCATTGCCGCATCAACTTCCGCTGTTTTAACTGGTCTTTTTTCCAAAGCATGCAACATACCTGCACGTAACTTTTCCACATCAAAGATACAACGCTCACCATCACGCTTAATGACACGTGGCAAAGATAACTCTGCTGTTTCATAGGTAGTAATACGTTCTTGACAGGACAAACATTCACGTCGTCGTTTTACTTGCACGCCATCGTCCACTAATCGCGAGTCAATCACTTTGGTATCTGCTGTATTACAAAATGGGCAATGCATAGCACAGTTATCCGTTATCCGTTTTATAAACCGGGAATTGCTGACACAACTCCATTACTTCTTTTTTCACATGCGCCAATACACGGTCATTGTTTATATCATCTAAAATATCCGCAATCCAATTGGCTACTTTTTTTGCTTCATCTAATTTAAATCCACGTGTTGTCATCGCTGGACTACCAATACGCAATCCACTGGTAATAAAAGGTGAGCGCGTTTCTCCTGGTACCGTATTTTTATTTAAAGTCATGTGTGCTTGCCCCAAACGCATCTCACTCTCTTTGCCTGTAAAATCCTTGCGTAACAAGCTCACCAAAAACATATGATTATCCGTGCCGCCCGACACAATATCATAATTTCTTTTCTCCAACACAGTAGCCATGGCACGTGCATTGTCTAACACACCCTGCTGATACTGTTTAAATTCGGGTTGCAACGCTTCTTGAAAGGCAACGGCTTTAGCAGCAATCACATGCATTAAGGGACCGCCTTGTGTACCAGGAAATACAGCTGAATTCAATTTCTTTTCCAACTCAGGATTTTCTTTTGCCAAAATTAACCCGCCTCGTGGACCGCGCAATGTTTTATGTGTTGTAGATGTACATACATCTGCAATATTGATTGGAGACGGATATAACCCCACTGCAATTAATCCTGCCACATGCGCAATATCACACAGCAAGTACGCGCCGACTTTATCTGCAATGTCTCGCAAGCATTGCCAATCCACTATGCGAGAATAAGCAGAAAACCCGCCAACGATCACTTTGGGTTTGTGTTCAAGCGCCAATGACAATACCTGATCATAATCAATCAAACCTTGCTGATTTAAACCATAATGAAATGCTTGGTAAATTTTTCCAGAAAAATTTACTTTGGATCCATGTGTTAAATGGCCTCCATTGTTTAAGTCCATTGCTAATATTTTTTCGCCAGGTTGCAATAATGCCGCGTAAGCAGCTTGATTGGCTTGCGAACCCGAATGCGGTTGGACATTGGCGTAATGCGCACCAAATAATTCTTTTGCGCGCGCAATGGCAAGATTTTCAGCAACATCCACAAATTCACAGCCGCCATAATATCTTTTTGATGGATAACCTTCAGCGTACTTATTTGTCAGCACAGAACCTTGTGCTGACAACACAGCAGGGCTCACATAATTTTCTGATGCAATTAATTCAATGTGATCTTCTTGACGCTGCGCTTCATCAGCAATTGCTTTGTATAATTCAGGATCCGATTTTTGAAGTGATACAGAAAACATAAACAATACCCTCAACTTCTGTCATGAACTTGAATGCATTGTAACGAAGATGAATCATTCAGAACAGTTTATTAGCACAATCCACTAAATCTGCTCTAATGCGTCTTCCAATAAATCCACTGCAATAATTTCTATACCACCCACTTTTGTTTTTGGGGCATTAGCCTTAGGCACAATGGCTTTTTTAAAACCATGTTTTGCAGCTTCCCGAATACGCTCTTGTCCACTGGCGACAGGACGAATTTCACCAGATAAACCCACCTCACCAAATACAATTAAATCTGATGGAATACATTTGTTTTTTAAACTAGACATTACCGACAACACTTGCGCTAAATCAGCGCCCGTTTCCGTAACCCGCAAACCACCCACAACATTGACAAAAACATCTTGGTTATAAGTCGCAATACGCGCATGGCGATGCAGTACAGCCAACAACATAGACAAACGATTGTGATCCAGCCCAACTGTCACACGTCGCGGATTTGCCAAATGACTTTCATCTACCAACGCCTGCACTTCCACCAGTAATGGACGACTGCCTTCCCATGTCACAGTAATCACGCTGCCTGGCGTTGCTGTTTGATGCGCGGATAAAAAAATAGCAGAAGGATTGGCGACTTGCTTTAATCCATTTTCAGTCATCGCAAAAATACCCAGCTCATTCACCGCACCAAAACGATTCTTTACAGCGCGAATCACACGATAACGTGAGTCGTTTTGCCCTTCAAAATACAAAACTGCATCAACCATATGCTCTAATACACGCGGCCCCGCAATCGTGCCATCTTTTGTCACATGTCCTACAATAAATAACGCCACTCCTTTTTGTTTTGCATAGGCAACCAATTTTGCAGCACTTTCTCGCACTTGTGAAACACCGCCCGGTGCAGAGGGCAGCAAATCGGTATAAATAGTTTGGATCGAATCAATCACCATCATTTTAGGTTGGAAATTTTCTGCGGCATGAATAATTTTTTCGACATTCGTTTCGGCAAGCAATGACAAATTATCTTGCGGCAATCCCAATCGTTTTGCCCGCATAGTCAATTGCTGCAATGATTCTTCACCTGTGACATACAAGGGCTTATGTGTTTTAGAAATATGCGATAAAATTTGTAACAAAATAGTCGACTTTCCAACACCCGGATCACCACCAATTAACACCGCTGAATCAAAAACCAAACCACCACCCAACACATGATCAAACTCTAAAAGCCCCGTTGAAATACGCGACTGTGCTGCTATTTTCACATCCAACATTGCTGTGATTTCAGATAATCCTCCTGCAAAACCCGTATGACGTGCCGGCGTATTTTTGGGCGTCGTTAGCATAACCTCTTCAACAATGGTATTCCACTTTCCACATTCCGCGCACTGTCCTTGCCATTTGTTATATTGCGAATCGCACTGTTGGCAAGCATAAATGGTTTTGGTTTTAATCATCACAACCTCTTTTTTAGTCATTATCTTATACCGAAGCACATTCAGAATATACGTCATTTTCACAATACAATAATCAACAAAATCATGCCATTAAGGATTCAATGTTAAGAAAAATGATATCGACTATACTCAAGCTGAAAATACGCCAAGAAGGGTATCAACAAGATTCATCTTACCGCGATTTCATGGACACCTATTTCTCAATTTTAACAAGCATATTCAAATTCAAATAATGCCTTATTTATAACTTTATCCATGTATAAAAACTGCCGTAAGCATTTTTTTAATTTGCGATTTTCATCAATTAGATTTTTGACATTAACATTGTTGATTGCGCCATTACTATCAGCAACAGTTGTTATGCTCGATACTTTTGCTTTTTCAACCCATGCATACATTGTTCCAATGGGTACACAACTTACTCGACTAATTAAAATCGCGCCAACTGCCTGATACAATACCGTATTGCGTCCCGCCGCCTGCTGGTGCATATTGGATTGTTCCTGACGAATTAATGAGTAGCCCACCCTGCCCTGCAATTAAGCCACCTGTAATATTAAGTGCATTTTGATAAGCAATCGAAGGAGTGCTCGTTGAAGAACTAAAAATCGTGCCTTGATGAAAAACATTACCGTTAAGCGTAATTTGGCCATTATCTGTATAAATATTAGAGTAGAGTTCAATACCATTATTAAAATTAAGCGCACCTGGGTTCTGAAAGACTATTGTGCTTAATGCAGTAGCAGTACCTAACTTGAATGAGCCCTGAAATGTAACACCACTTCCATTTCCCGCGATAAAAATAGTGCTGCCACTTGTGCCTGAAATATGTGGAGTCGCTGGCGTACACCCTCCGTTGGAATTTTCGCTAATAACCGCATTAGAAGTACAAGTGAGATGAATTGCCGCACCCGTAGAAAAACCAGCGATAGTTTTTCCAAGATACATAGTTTGAAGCGCAGTAGCACTCAATGCAGCGAGCGCTGTGTCATTGTTCTTCACGCCAGAACCTCCAGTCCCACTTCCATCACATCGATTCATTCTATAAAGAGCAGAAGTACAAACAGAAACTCCATTCAATTTAAGAGTGCCATTATTATAGGGATTTATAGTAGCTCCCGTATCAACGACTATCGTAGCACCTGACAATGAATTATTAAGTATGCCATTATTCATAGTGATTTTTCCCTGAGAGATAAAGGGCGCACCAACTGCTCCGCCATACCTCATAACCGTTTCATGAATGCTTCTTGTAGCCGAACCATCGAATGATTCACCTGTGGAAGCAATTGTAAGAAATGTCATATTGTTAGCAATGCACCCATACTTCATTGTATATCTCGCATTATTGGCTAACATGCTCGTTTGTGCCGGCGTAGTACAAGCGAGAGGAGAACCTCCCGCTGTTAAACAGACGGTATTTGTCGTAGCAGCACAGTTAGATAATGCGGTGGTGACGGCGGCTATATTGGTAGTTGATGCATTCAAATATCCCAATGCATAATCCATGCCTGCTTGGGCTGCATTAAAAGCATCTAGGTTATTTTTCTGATTTTTATAAATTTTATTATCTGTAATAATAATACGCGAACTAAACATCGTGATGATTGTAATAACCGCTAAGATCATCATCATAAGAGCTAATGCAGCCATGCCTTTTTGTTTATTATATTTACTCTGTCTTAATGGTTGAAGCATAGTTGCATCCCTTCGCAATCATTGAACTTGATAACCCCTAAGACTTAGGCATTGACAGCCACGAATGATTTTGCCGTACCAGTAGTAATATAGTCCTTTATCATACTCACATACAAATCTCTTTTTACAGTTCTGTCATACATAAATCATCCCATTTTACGGGTTAATATTTAAATCACGCTATAGGTTTAACCTACATTCTTAACCTCTCCGCTTCACAACACAATAAGCAACAAAATCATGTCATTAAGGACTCAACGTCAAGAAAAATGATATCTACTATACTTAATGCTGAAAGTACGCCAAGGAGGGTATCAACGAGATAGGGTCTGTCTGAAAGAATGATAATAATGGGAGGTTCTTTTCATGGCAATCGACTTAAGCGCTATAGATCTAGATCCAGAAAAATTAAAACTGGATTTACAAGAGCACCGTCTAACCTACTATGAAGTACTAGGCGTTGAAGAAAAGGCAGGGGATACAGAAATCAAAAAAGCCTATAAAAAATTGGCATTACAATTTCACCCCGATAAAAATCCTGGTGATGCAGCAGCTGAAACCCTATTTAAAATTATAGGTCAAGGCTATGCCATTTTAATGGATCCAGAAAAAAGAAGTGACTATGACGGAGAAATTGCATCAAAGAAAATAATATCTTCTGCAGCCGAGCCAACAGACACTCCACAACCCGTATCATCATTAGTTGAAACAGAAGAAGACTTACGTGAACTCCTTGAGATTGTAGAAAAAAAATTAGCAACGCCAGAAATACAAGCCCATTATGAAAAAATATTACGACGCGCTGATCTCGGAAAGTTAAATTTAAATCATGATGATATAGAACGATTACAATCTTTTCGTAGAAGAAGCGCTAGAAAAACAGACACTGCACAACCCGCATCACCATTAATTGAAACAGAAAAAGACTTACGTGAACTTCTTGAGATTGTAGAAAAAAAATTAGCGACGCCAGAAATACAGGCTCATTATGAAACAGTATTACAACGGGTTGATCTTGGGAAGTTAAGTTTAAATCATGATGACATAGAACGATTAATGCCTTTTCGCAGAGGCGATTTTAAAAAAATGGATTTCACAAGTAGCAAAATTAACTTTAAAGAATACACTCCAGAAGGAAAAATAAATTTTAAACAAGCAAAATTAGCAGCGCATCAAATATGGGGTGTTTTGAAAAATTCTTATTTATCCCTCGAGGATAAAAAAGTCATCGTTAAGCAAATTGATTTAAGCGATATGACATTAAGCACAGGCATGTGCGAACAATTACGTACCTTAGGACGCACAGATTTTTCGGGTGTGCGCATTCAGGAAACAAGCGACACCGCTTCTCCAAAAACAGCTGGCGACCACTCAACAACCAAATCGAGCCATAGATCTTCTGTCTCCAAACCAACTTCGCCGGTGTCACCCAAATCGACAGCAGAACAAATCAAAAAAGGTGCGCCTGACTCACCTGTTTTTGGAAAACGAAAAACGAATCCAGCAGAAACTAAAAATGAGTCAAGTGGTCCAAAAAAAACAAAATAGAAGGCGATTTATATATTTTCTTGAATAAACTGCTGTAATTCGTGTTCTGGCAAATGCATCACATCTTTGTGGATTTCAGCCCAAATTAATTCCTTCACGTGTTTATCCATGTGTTTTGAGATCAATCCGTTCATGTAATCTGGTGTAATCAGAACCCATTTTTTATAAGCCTGCGTATTTCTGCCGTGATTTAATATTTCTGCAATTTCTCGAGAAAAGCGATCTACTTCAACTTCTTTTGGATCAGAATGAGGAGCATAAGCACCCCCTAATGAACTCATTGTATTATAGTGACCTGGCTTATCTGATGTCAGGTTATCACCCGTTTTTTCTCTATTTTCTGGATGATTCATTTCTTTTAGCAAGGCTATCTTTTGAGTATGCTGATCAAACTCATAAATGCGGCACAGGTTTGAATTGGTTGTTACGATCCATATCATAAAATCACCCTTTTATTTTATTTTTTTTGTAACTGCGCTACTTCTTTTGCAAAATACGTGATAATAAAATCAGCGCCAGCGCGTTTAATCGCCAACAAACTTTCCATCATCACCATATCATGATCAATCCATTTTTTTTCAGCAGCTGCCTTTATCATCGCAAATTCACCGCTCACTTGATACGCCCCTAACGGCAAATAAGCGTATTCTTTTTTTATGCGGTAAATAATATCTAAATAAGGTTGCGCAGGTTTAACCATCAGCATATCTGCGCCTTCAGCCACATCCAACATCGCCTCTTTAATTGCTTCATCTGAATTCGCGGGATTCATTTGATAAGTTTTACGATCACCAAATTGTGGCGCACCTTCAGCAGCATCACGAAATGGACCATAAAAACCTGAAGCATATTTCACGCTATAACTTAAAATGGGTATATCTTGAAAATGATTTTCATCCAACGCAGTACGAATTGCTTTAACCATACCATCCATCATACCGCTTGGCGCAATGACATCAGCGCCCGCTTTTGCCTGTGAAACTGCTTGTTTTGCAAGTAGTGCAAGTGTTGCATCATTATCCACATCATTGTTTTTCAGCACACCGCAATGCCCATGATCCGTATATTCACAAAAACACAAATCTGTTATAACCAATAATTCAGGTGCTATTTTTTTAATTAATTGGACAGCTTGCTGAATAACGCCATCATCATCACACGCAGCAGAACCCAGCGCATCTTTTTTTTCTGGGATGCCAAATAAAATTACAGCTGAAATTTTTAACAACTGAATTGTTTTTATTTCTGCAGACAATTGATCCACGCTCAACTGAAAATGTCCTGGCATAGATGCAATGGGATTACGAATCTGATTTCCTGCCTTGATGAACAATGGCAAAATTAAATCAGAAACAGAAACGCTATTTTCTTGTAATAAATGTCGTAGAGCTGGATTTTTTCGTAATCGACGCGGACGTAGCATAAGAAACCCATTGCGAGACGCGACGAATCACGTCTCTATTTATAATTATAGAAATTATGAAGCAATCTTCCATGAACCATCTGGTTGGCGACACGCTTTTCCATAAGCTTGTTGCGCTTTGCCACCCACTGTTACTGTAGTTTGATACTCACGACAATAACGGTGATGCGATGTATAAGCTTTAACAGGACGTACCGTATAAGTGACCGGCTGACCGTTTGGACCTTCTTTATTACTCGTCCAAGATGCTTGTTGATTCATTGGCGTATTAATAATTGCACTTTGCATATTGGCACGGTCTTGTGCATCCATATAATTACCAATGCGATTACCCACAATACCGCCAATTAATGCGCCTGCTAGCACGCCAGCAAAGGCATTCTTACCACTGAAAATTTGATTACCAATCAAACCACCTGCTAATGCACCTGCTGCTGTCGCACCGGGTGTATTATTTCCTGGTGTACATCCTGACATGTCAAATGCCATTACAGTCAATGCACCAACCAATAACCACTTTTTCATACCCTTCTCCCGAGATAAAAATCACAAATGATATTACCTAGTTATTTTTCCACGTGCAATAAATAGGATTTCAGAAAAAAAACAGCGTAAAATAGATTCAAAAGGATAGAAATAAGGAGCGCAACATGAAATCACTCAATGAGCAACTTTCTGTTTATCAACAACAACATACGAACCAGACTAACCTAATAACGCACTATATTGGCATTCCCGCGATTATTTTTTCATTGCTGATGCTTTTTAACTGGATCAGCATTGATGTTGCCACACAATTTCAAATTACATTTGCATGGATAGGATTGGCTGCTATTTTAGTTTATTATTTTTTACTCAATGCCCGCTTGGCATTATGTACTGCTGTCATTCTAATCCCTTTCACATTCATTGCAGCCTGGATTGCCAGACCCACACCAACAATCACAAGCGCTTCTATTTTTTTAATTTTATTTGTCGGGGGATGGGTTTTACAATTCACCGGTCATTTTTTTGAAAAACAAAAGCCCGCTTTTTTGATCAGTTTGTCACAAATATTAATCGGGCCTTTATTTATTTTAACAGAAGGATTAACAGCAGCAGGTATGATCAAATATTTTTTAACTTCAACGACAACGGATGAACCTTGATTTTATACCGCCACTAATCTTTTAGGTGCGATTTTTCCTGGTGAAATTACTTCACCCATGCCGAAAAATTGTTTTTGCTGATCCAATAATCGCACCAACCCCAAATCGGTTGCATCAGTATGCGCCACTGTTTTTCCTTGTTTTAAGTGCATTGAAGCTATTTCTGAAAAGCCTATCGTAGGAAAATGAGATAACACAGTATCCATTGGTAATAAAACAGCATCTAAAGAAAAATGCGCATCAGACAACAACAAGCCTAATTTTTCTAAACTCATCATCTGCATTTCTGAAAAAACACTCACTGATAACCGTCGCAAACGCGTCACATGTGCGCCACATCCTAATTGCTCACCAACATCATCGACTAAAGTACGAATATAAGTTCCTTTGCTACAACGAACGGTAAAGTGCACGTTATGATTTTCCATAGATAAAATGGTGATGTCATCAATCCGAATGGCACGGCTCGCTCGATCAACTGTGATCCCTTTGCGCGCATACTCATATAATGGAACACCTTTATATTTTAATGCAGAAAACATCGATGGAATTTGCTGAGTTTCGCCTCGAAATAAATCAAACACCGCATTCATTTGAGAAATAGAAAAATCAGGCACGTTGCGTTTAGCAATCACCTCACCTTCTGAATCACTCGTTGTCGTACGCACACCCAATTGCATAGTCACTGAATACGTTTTATCGGCATCTAATAAATAGCTTAAAAATTTGGTGGCTTCATTGAAGGCAATAGGCAGCATACCTGTTGCCAATGGATCAAGCGTGCCAGCATGCCCCGCTTTTTTAATCTGCAATAAACGTTTTACTTTTTGCAATGCAAGATTAGAAGAAACACCGCTGGGTTTGTCTAACAAAAAAATACCATTCACACACATTTACTCTGGAGACACATTTTTTAGTAATTGCGATACGCGCGTACCAATCATAATCGAAGCATCGTATTTAAAAATTAACTTGGGTGTATGGCGCAATTCAGTTGAACGAGAGAGTTGCACACGAAAAAATCCAGATGCTTTTCCAAAAGCACGCTCAGCAATTTTAATGCTCTCATTACTTGGCTCAAGCAAGGAAAAAAATACAATGGCATTTTTTAAATCAGGCGATAAATCCACGCCTGTAATGGAGATGCCTTGCAAACGAGGATCTGATATTTCTCTTTGCAATAAACGTGCCACAATCGTCTGAATTAAATCAGCCATGCGGGTTGTTCGTTTTGATTTTTCTAACAATGCTTCACACCTCAACTATAGACACGTGTATCTCATAACTTCCGTTCCACTTGAATCCTTTCATAACATTCAATTTGATCACCGGTTTTGACATCATTATAATTTTTCACACCGATACCACATTCCATTCCATTACGCACTTCACTGGCATCATCTTTGAATCGACGCAGTGATTCCAATTCACCTTCATAAATCACAACATGATTACGCAAAACTCGAATCGGCAAGCTACGGCGTACAATGCCTTCAATCACCATACAACCAGCAATCGATCCAAATTTTGATGAGCGAAATACTTCACGTACTTGCGCCAATCCCACAATTTTTTCATCGAACTTTGGTTTTAACAAACCCGTCATCGCCGATCTAATTTCATCCATTAAATCGTAAATAATGCTGTAATAACGCAAATCAACAGATTCTTTTTCTACTAAAGCACGTGCGCCGACATCGGCTCGAACATTAAACCCCAATACAACCGCGTTTGAAGCCATGGCTAAGTTAATATCGGATTCGGTGATACCGCCTACCGCTGCAGAAACAACGCTGACTTTTACTTCAGCAGTAGATAATTTATTTAATGAATCCGTAATAGCTTCCAACGAACCTTGCACATCTGCTTTTAACACCACATGAAGCACGGCTTGCTCTGAACCCAGATTAGAAAATAAATTTTCTAATCGCATCGCATGTTGTTTGCTTAAACGCACATCTCGGTATTTTCCATGACGGAAATTAGCAATTTCACGTGCTTTACGCTCAGTAGGCACCACAATAGCTTCATCACCAGCAGATGGTGTTGCCGACAATCCCAACACTTCAACTGGAATAGAAGGGCCTGCTGATTCCGTTGGCGCACCATTGTCACCAATCATTGCCCGAATACGTCCAAATTCACAGCCTGCTAATAAAATATCACCTTTTTTTAGAACACCGCTAGTTACCAAAATACTGGCAACAGGCCCACGACCTTTATCTAAACGTGATTCCAAAACAACACCATGTGCCATACCTGTGTTGGGTGCTTTCAATTCTAATACTTCTGCTTGTAACAAAATCCCTTCAAGCAATTTATCAACACCATCACCTGTTTTTGCAGAAATATAATGGAACATGGTATCACCACCCCATTCTTCTGAAATAATATTGTGTTGTGACAATTCTGTTTTCACACGATCTAAATCTTTATCATGTTTATCCATTTTATTAATAGCAACAACAACAGGCACATTTGCTGCACGCGCATGTTGAATTGCTTCAATTGTTTGTGGTTTCACACCATCATCAGCAGCAACAACCAACACAACAATATCCGTGCACTGCGCACCACGCGCTCGCATTGCTGTAAATGCTTCATGACCAGGTGTATCTAAAAATGTAATCGTGCCGCGGTCAGTATCAACATGATATGCGCCGATATGTTGTGTGATACCACCAGCTTCGCCCGCTGTTATTTTTGTACGACGAATATAATCTAACAACGATGTCTTACCATGATCCACGTGACCCATGATAGTCACAACAGGTGGGCGTGGAACCATTTCACGATCTGTTGTTTCGGTATAATCTAAAATGCCTTCTTCAATCGCATTTTCTTTCATTAAAGTTGCACGATGACCCATTTCCTCAACAACCAATACCGCTGTATCTTGGTCAATGATTTGATTAATTGTCACCAAGGCGCCCATTTTCATCATGGCTTTAATAACTTCAGCTGCTTTAACTGACATTTTTTGCGCTAACTCACCAACGGTAATCGTTTGCGGAATACTCACATCATGCGTAACAGGCGTCACTGGCTTTTCAAAACCATGCTCAATACTTTTTTTCTCTGCTTTTACCTTAAATTTTCTACGACGACGAAATGATTGAAACCCATCATCTTCTTCATCATCTGGAGAAGTGGCTATCATCAACGGATTGTAACGGCGCGGACGCTCTTCACGTTGCTTTATCGATTTTTTCCTGCTTGCCTCTTTTTCACTGTCTTCTTCAGAAAACGCGCCCTCTTCTCTACCGCGTTTTACTTTTTTACCTAACGCCTCTTTTTCTGTTTTTTCTTTTTGAGGAGCAGTAGCAGCAGACGTTGTTGAAGAATCTGATGTTGCTGTTTTCTTTTCAACACTTGTCTCAGTGTGTTTTTTTTCTACATTAATTTCTGTTTCTTTTTGAGTTGCTTCTGCTGCTTTAGCTTTAACCTTCTTCTCTACTGTTGGCACAGATACTTCTGTAATGATACTGGGCGCTTTATTCACAGAACGTTTTGTACGTACAGCGACCGCAACATTTTTCTTGCCTTGCATAACAACACTACTCAAATTGGTTTTTCTGTTTTGAGCAGACTGTAATTTGATGGTTGGACGTGCTGAAGTCGCTGTTGCAACCGGGTTTTTTTCAGCGGTATTACGATTTTTCAAATACAACAATAATTTTCGTTTTTCGGCATCAGAAATAGCTTGATCATCGCTTGTCACGATAACACCCGCTTCTTTTAGCTGTTCTTTCAAATGCTCTGGAGTAGAGCGCACTAACTCCGCTAATTTTTTAATCGTGACGTTTGCCATATTTCATTTCCGTTATCTGCTGTCTGACGTCTACCATTCCAACGTCAGATCACCTCTACACATACTGACTATTCAAACCAATGTGCTCGCGCACTCATAATTAACTTGCCGGCTGTTGCCGCATCCATATTTAACAAGTCATGCAATTCATCAACTGATAATTCTGCTAAATCATCTCTTGTAACCACACCATGACCCGCTAATTCCGTTGCCAATTCTGGTGTAACGCCTTCGACAGACAATAAATCTTCTGCTGGTGATTGCTGAGATGAAGCACTGCCCCCCAACAACTCTTGCGTTAATAATACATCACTAGCGCGACGCTGTAATTCTTCGGCAATCGCGGCATCAAAACCATCAATCGATTTTAATTCATCGATTGAAACATACGCGATTTCTTCCAAAGAAGTAAATCCTTCTGCCACTAAAATATCTGCGACAGATTCATCAACTTCTAATTTCTCAATAAAGACACTTTTTGTTTTGCTGGATTCAGTCGCTTCTTTTGCAACCGCATCTTTTTCTGTCATGATGTTCAACGTCCAACCTGTCAATTCGCTGGCTAAACGCACATTTTGACCTGAACGACCAATGGCTTGTGACAATTGTTCTTCGGTGACGACAATATCCATCGTACGCGTATCTTCATCAACTACAATAGAAGAAACTTCTGCTGGCGCCATTGCATTAATAACAAGCTGTGCTGGATTGTCATCCCACAAAACAATATCAATGCGTTCACCACTTAACTCATTCGACACCGCTTGCACACGTGCACCACGCATACCCACACAAGCGCCAATTGGATCAATACGTCCGTCATTCGTTTTCACAGCGATTTTTGCGCGCGAACCAGGATCACGTGCTGCACCCATAATCGTAATCACTTCTTCACCAATTTCTGGCACTTCAATTTTAAATAACTCCACTAAAAATTCAGGGGTAATTCGACTTAATGCCAATTGTGGTCCACGTTTCTCACGACGCACTTCTTTTAAATAAACACGCACACGATCACTCACACGAAATGCTTCGCGCGGAATCATATCTTCGCGCAACAATAAACCTTCTGCATTATCGCCCATATCTAAAATCAAATGGTCTCGCGTAACACGTTTAACCGTACCCACCATCAACGCACCAATTTTGGATTCATGCTGAGAAATAATCTTATCACGTTCTGCTTCACGTACTTTTTGTACCAGTACTTGCTTTGCTTGTTGCGCACCAATACGACCAAACTCTGGATTTTCAACAGGCTCTTCAACAAAATCACCCGCCGACAAACCATCATCAATCGCTTGTGCTTTTGATAATTCAATCACTTGTTCTGGAAATTCTTGCAACGCCACTTCTTCATCAGCAACCACAATCCAACGACGAAATGTATCGTAATCACCTGTTTTACGATCAATTGCAACACGCATTAATACTTCACCCGGATAACGTTTTGCTGCTGTTGATGCCAAGGCAGATTCAATCGCTTCAAAAATTACTTCTTCTTCAACACCACGTTCATTTGCAATGGATTGTGCAATTAATAATATGTCTTTGTTCATTGAAATCACCTTACGATTAAATTTGCTTTCTGAATTTCACCTAACGTAACACCTATTGTGTTTTGCTCAACACCAAAAAAAACTTTATCATCTGCCACTTTTATAATACGTCCGACAAATTGTTTTTTCCCCAAGTGCGCAACACGCAATTTCACTTTTACATCACTATCCAAATATCGTTCAAAATGCGATAAAGTTAATAAAATACGATCCATTCCGGGCGAGGAAACTTCCAAATTGTAATGACTTTTAATCACGTCTTCTACATCAAGAATGGCACTCACTTCATGGCTCACCGTCGTGCAATCATCCAGTGTCACGCCAGCTCCATCTGCGCTATCAATATAAATGCGCAATAAAGAATATTGTCCTTGCTGATGCAACTGACAGGCCCACAATTCAAAACCCAAACGTTGAATCACCGGTTCAATCAATGCTTGTATGCGATTCTCTTGCATAATCACCCCATTAAAAAAGGGGCACAAGGCCCCTTTTTCTCACACAAAAATGGTAGCGGGGGTAGGATTTGAACCTACGACCTTCGGGTTATGAGCCCGACGAGCTGCCAGACTGCTCCACCCCGCAATAAAACTAAGCCGACATACTAATCGCAAAAAACAGGAAATACAAGTCTTTTTTATATTTAAAAACCCTGTTTTTCATATAAATCAAGCAGATAAAAAATGGCGCTTTTGTACTATAATTACGTCATTCCAAACACATACATTTGGACTATAAGGAGACTGTTATGAACGGTAGCACTGAGCACTCGCATTGTCATGCACTGAAAGAAGCTTGGCATCGTGTAAAGGGTATAAAATCTGCTTTTTGGGGTGGCGCGTTTTTAGCGCTGTTAGTAACGGTGGGCGGAATCGCCATATCATGGTGTTTATTTATGGTAGCCGCTGCTCTGGTCATGCCTGAATTTTTAACGTTATGGAAACAGAATCATGAATTTTTTCTCAATCCGCACTTTGTTGTTCCAATGGGATTGGTCATCACGCTAATGGGGTATCATCTGCTTCAAGCTCTGCTTGAAATGTTTGTATTTTTACCCATGCGCATCGGATTTCAACTCATTCCATTGCGTCGCGCAGCAGACAAAAACGTAAGTGCATTATACGTTTTTAAATTTTTTCAATGGCGCTATATTTGGCGATTTGCATTTTTGATATTCTTTATTTCAATTATGGTCGGCGTTCCAATGGGATTGGGTGCATTTTTAATTTGCATAGGACACTTTATTTATCATCTCTCCATGCCACTATTAATTCTCAGTGACGTGGTCGGCGCATTATTGGTATTGTTAGCCATATATTTATCGGTTTGTTATCTTTTTTCAAGCCAACTTATTATTGATCGCAAAATGAATCCTTGGTGCGCAATGCAAACTTCACGCGCCGCAATCAGTAAAAGATGGTTTTGTGTTTTTGGCACCTTGGTTTGGTTGTTTGCCTTACTGTTTGTGAGTACTGCATTACTTTTAGTCGGATTGATTTGGACCATGCCTTACACATTTAACGTCATTGCGATTTTATATCGCGATATGCTGGGAATTGAAGGAAAAGATCCAGTAACACTATGCGAAAAACAAAACATATAAATGAGTTATCTTTGAATAACAGCCTATTTTTGAATAGGCTGTTACAAAAATAATATTTAATGTTACAACTTATACCAATCCAGACACTGGGACGTGTGACAGCAACGAGGTGTTGAAATGCGTAGTAATGAAGAACAAAAAAATTTGCTCGAACTGACAGACGAACTATATGCTGCGCTTCTCAATAATAAGCCAATTGATGACATCAATAAAATAATTCAACGCATTGAAAATCTTATTAAACAGCTCAATCTTTCCAACCTAACAAACGAAGAAAAAGAAAAAGTGCAAAAGACGCTTCACCCGTTGATTGGCGCCCTTAACTTGGCCGTTAAATATTCACCTGATCAAATTCCTGAGATTACAGCACTGATCGAAACTGCTTTTGCTACACTCACTCCAACCGACTTAGCAGCTGCGTTAACAGCACAAGCAATGACAGGTGAACTTGCTGGCACAGATGCACTTTATCGATTGATGAACGCACTCAATTGGGCTGCTGAAAAAACACCTGATCAAATTCCTAAGATTGCAGCACTGATCAAAACTGCTTTTGCTACACTCACTCCAGCCGACTTAGCAGCTGCGTTAACGGCAAAAATAACTGAAGGTGAACTTGCTGGTACAAGTGCACTTTATTGGTTGATGAACGCACTCAGCTTGGCTGCTGAAAAATCACCTGATCAAATTCCTGAGATTGCAGCACGAATCAAAACTGCTTTTGCTAAACTCACTCCAGCCGACTTAGCAGCTGCGTTAACAGCACAAAAAACGACAACCGAACTTGCCGGCATAAATGCACTTTGTTGGTTGATGAACGCACTTAGTTGGGCTGTTCAAAAATCACCTGATCAAATTCCTGAGATTACAGCACTGATCAAAACTGCTTTTGCTACACTCACTCCAACCGACTTAGCAGCTGCGTTAACAGCACAAGCAATGACAGGTGAACTTGCTGGCACAAATGCACTTTATCGATTGATGAACGCACTCAATTGGGCTGTTCAAAAATCACCTGATCAAATTCCTGAGATTATAGCACTGATCAAAATTGCTTTTGCTAAACTCACTCCAGCCAACTTAGCAGCTGCGTTAACAGCACAAAGAACAACAACCAAACTTGCTGGCATAAATGCGCTTTATTGGTTGATGAACGCACTCAGCTTGGCTGTTCAAAAATCACCTGATCAAATTCCTGAGATTACAGCACTCATCGAAACTGCTTTTGCTACACTCACTCCAGCCGACTTAGCAGCTGCGTTAACGGCACAAAGAACAACAACCAAACTTGCTGGCATAAATGCACTTTATTACTTGATTGACGTCCTTAACTTGGCTGCTCAAAAATCACCTGATCAAACTCCTGAGATTACAGCACTCATCGAAACTGCTTTTGCTAAACTCACTCCAGCCGACTTAGCAGCTGCGTTAACGGCACAAATAACTGAAGGTGAATTTGCTGGCGCAAATGCACTTTATCGATTGATAAACACACTCAATTGGGCTGCTGAAAAATCACCTGATCAAATTCCTAAGATTACAGCACTGATCAAAATTGCTTTTGCTACATTCACTCCAATCGACTTAGCAGCTGCGTTAACGGCACAAAGAACAACAACCAAACTTGCTGGCATAAATGCACTTTATCGATTGATAAACGCACTCAACTGGGCTGCTCAAAAATCACCTGATCAAATTCCTGAAATTACAGCACTGATCGAAACTGCTTTTGCTACACTCACTCCAGCCGACTTAGCAGCTGCGTTAACGGCAAAAATAACTGAAGGTGAATTTGCTGGTACAAGTGCACTTTATTGGTTGATGAACGCACTCAGCTTGGCTGCTGAAAAATCACCTGATCAAATTCCTAAGATTACAGCACTGATCAAAATTGCTTTTGCTACATTCACTCCAATCGACTTAGCAGCTGCGTTAACGGCACAAAGAACAGCGGGTGAATATAAAGATAAAAATGCACTTCAGCAACTTTTGAGTACACTAGACAGTTTGATTGCTCATAAAATAGATTCGCCGGTGTTTACGGTTTTTTTTAATTTACTTGCCACACTTTCAACCAAAAAGATAGACAATCAAACCAAACAAAAAATATTTAGATGCAAGAAAAAATTAAAATCGCAGCTCATGATTTATTTGAAGCTGCACAAAAAAAATTTTAAATTCACAAGCATGTGCGATCCAAGCACACTACTTGGCGCATTGATTGATCATCAAACAGCTTTAACGCCATTGCTTAATTCAAAAGTCACTGCTACGCGAAAAATGGTGGATGAACTTATTAGCAGTAAAACAAAAGACGTAGCTCCTGTGGCTGAGCTGGAATATAGCATCATCAATACTGTTTTACCTGAAGCAACTACCGAACCACAACCTGAAGCACCCAAAGAAAAAGGGACAACTGGCGAACCACCGCTCGAAGCACCTGAAGAAGAAGCGCCACCGCCTAGTTATGCGCAGGTCATGAAGGAGAAAGAAGAAGAGCATAAACAAAAGTTAAGAGCTTGCCAAATAGAAACACTTAAGCGAGCGGAACGCATTTATACCGACATCAAAGGATTACTAAAAACTGAAGCATATCGATCCTTATTGGAATATATTTACGCCCAAAAAGAAAAAGGGTACGACATACTTTCTAATCCGGATGTTAAAGCAGAAATACAAACATTAAGTGCGCACGTGAAAGAAAAATCTCCCCAGAAACCAGTGAGTATTGCTGACACTCAACATACTCTGTTTGGAAGCAAGCAAACTAAGGAAACGATGAGAATGATAAATGAAGAGGAGGTGAAATTACTAGAAAAATCTCTCACCGTTCCATCAGAAGAATTACCAACCACTTCACCAGAAAAAAGGACTCATAAAAAACGTGGATTGGCGTAACAGTTTCCAGGATAACAAAACAATGCATCGGTCCTATAGTCGTTGCATAGACAACAAGCGATTCACCTTGTTTATCGTTTATTACTAAAACACGCTATGACATAACAGAAACAATTGGCTCGGAAAAATACCCAACAACAATAGCAACAACCCATTCACACTAATGGCAATTGTTAAGTTGCGAGATGGCGATTGACGATGCACCATTTTCGGTGAATTTTCAAAATACATGACTTTTACAACACGAATATAATAATATGCACCAACAACGGCAAAAATAATCGCCACAACCGCAATCCAAATATCATGTACGTTAATTAACGCTTCCAAAATACCCACTTTTGCAATAAATCCAACGAACGGCGGAATACCTGCCAATGAAAACATCATCATGAGCATCATGAATGCAAACCAAGGTTGACGTTCCGACAATCGTGAAAAATCACCCAACTCATTTGCTTCAAAACCTGATTTTGAGAGTAACACAATCATACCAAATGCACCCAAACTCGTGAGCGCATAAGTAACCATATAAAAGTAAGCAGCCGCATCACCACGCGCTGTACCACATGCCAAACCCAATGTCATATAACCAATATGCGCAATCGATGAATAGGCTAATAATCTTTTAATATTTGTTTGAACAACCGCAACTGTATTACCAATCACAATCGATAATAATGCAATTACCAACAATACTTGTTCCCATTGAATATTTAACGCAGGTGCTGCATCAACAAAAAACCGAATGGCCAATCCGAATGCCGCCAATTTAGGTGCAGCAGAAATGAATAGCGTCACTGAATTTGGCGCACCATCATACACATCCGGCACCCAAACATGAAATGGCGCAGCGCCCAATTTAAAAGCAATTCCCGCAATCACAAACACCAAACCAAAATACAAAATTAATTTCTGATCTGGCGCGACTGTTGAGATCGCATTCGCGACTGTCACTAAACTTAAGCCATGTGTTGCGCCAAACAACAACGAAAATCCATACAGCAACATGCCAGAAGCAACAGCACCAATAATAAAATATTTCATCGCCGCTTCAATACAACGTGATTTACCACGCATTAAAGCAACCATCGCATAGATGGGCAGCGACATGAGCTCCACACCTAAAAACAAAGTTAAAAAACTGGATGCTGAAACTAAAATCAACATACCTAACGTAGCTAACAACCCTAAAACATAAAATTCATTTGCCGGAATGCCATTATTTTCGTTATATAAATGCGAATACCAAAACGTAAACATCATCGCAATCACAATAAAAACATCCAACGTGACTGCTAATTTATCTAGAATAAACATGCCATGAAAAGCATAAATCGTTGTGCTACCCAGCAAATAAAAAACATGCCAACTGGAAATGGCCACTAAAAATAAAGTCACTTGCGCTAAATAAAAAGAAACACAAGGCGCTCCATTTTTGGAAAACACGCCTTTCAATAAAATCAAACAAGCCATCAACAACAGAAATATCTCTGGGATAATCGGAATTAAGTTGAGTATTTGCATAATAAAAACCTTCAAAATATAGATATTGGCAATGCGTTACCGATTTGCTAACTGTAATAAATTCCCAATAGAAGCATGGAACAGATGCAACATCGGATTAGGATCCAACCCAATCCACAAAACAGGAATCGCTAAAAATACAAAAACTAAAATATTCACGCCTGAAATGTCTTTTAATTTTGCTACATTGTCATGCACCACCATGCCAAAAAAAACACGCTTATACATCCACAAAGTGTACGCTGCTCCAATTACTAAAATTGATGCGGCAATAAATGTTACCCAAAAACTCGCTTTGAATGTTGATAATAAAATCATAAATTCACCAACAAAGCCGGATGTGCCAGGCAATCCCACATTCGACATCGCAAATAACATAAAAAAGGCCGCAAAAATGGGCATGGTTTTTGCAATACCGCCAAAATCAGCAATTTTGCGCGACTGTATTTGTTCATACAACACACCAAACGCCAAAAACATTGCACCAGCTCCAAATGCATGAGAAATCATTTGTACCATGCTACCTTCTAAACTCATGTAAGCGTCTTTTAAATTACCGGTGTGCTCAATAATAATTAACGCCATGTAAGCACCGAGCGTAACAAATCCCATGTGCGAAATAGAAGAATACGCAATCAGCTTTTTCATATCAGTTTGTGCAATGGCAATAAATCCGATATAAACAATGGCAATCAACGACAAGACAATCATTAACCAAGCCAAAGTATGACTGGCATCTGGTGTAATTGGTAAACTGAATCGTAAAAATCCGTATGCACCCAACTTCAACATCAACGCAGCCAATACAACTGAACCGCCCGTTGGCGCTTCTGTGTGCGCGTCAGGCAACCAAGTATGGAATGGCCACATAGGCACTTTGATTGCAAAAGCCAACAAGAACCCAAAGAAAATCCAAATTTGCACGGTGAGCGACATATGCAAATGATAGAACTTTAAAATATTAAAACTATGTGCATGCAATCCCAAATATAAAAAGGCAATCAACAATAAGGCTGAACCTAAAAAAGTATAAATAAAGAATTTCATGGCTGCATAAGAACGGTTAGCACCACCCCAAATACCGATACTCAAATACATCGGAATTAACATGCCTTCCCAAAAAAAATAAAATAAAATGGCATCAATTGCAGCAAACACACCCACAACCATGCCCTGCATTACTAAAAAAGCAGCAAGATATTCAGCGACTTTGTGATTCACCATGGTCCACGATGCCAACACAACAATAAACGTGGTAAAGCACGTTAGCATAATTAATGGGAATGAAATGCCATCCACACCAATGTCATAATTCACATGCATCACAGCAATCCAAGGAATTTGCTCACGAAACTGCATCGCTGCCGTATTCGAATCAAAATGCATCAGCATCACACCACATAAAATAAGTGATGCAAGCGCAATCAATAACGCCAACCAACGCGCTTTATTTTCATGGCGTGCCCCACGCAATGCCAAAACAGGAATGGCACCCACCAAAGGCATCCAAATTAAAACACTCAATATAGGAAAATTGCTCAACATGCACTTGTCTCTTTATTTATTCGCTGCGTCTTACACTTACTTTTTTTATTTAACGTACTACGCATTTAACCGTTAACTAATAAATCAGCCAAACCATAAATGCCAATAATCCGATAATCATCAGCACAATGTATTGATTCAAATAACCCGACTGCAATTTACGCAATAACATGGATATATGCGTCACATTACGCCCCGATCCATCAACCATGCCAGAATCCAATATTTTTAAATCACCTGTGTGATAAAACACGTCACTTAAAAAACGACCGCCACGCACAAAAAACCAATTGTTAAAAATATCAAATCCATATTGCGCGACAAATAAACGACGTATCCATGAAAAACGTTTTTCGAAAAAGTCATTTGTTTTTGGCGCAAGCACAATGGTAAACCAAGCACAAACAATACCAGCTATTGAAAACCAAAAAGGCAAAGTATAAATAGAATTTCTTATTTCATTAAGCGCGCCATGAAAATGGGTGCTCATCGCCATAAGCACATTATATTGTGGCAAAACCATCACACTATTTCCCAAAAAACCAGGCGAAGCATACAACATGGGCTTAACCACAAACATACCCAACAGCAAAGAAGGAATAGCCAATAAAATAAGCGGGAACAACATAATCCAGTGCTCTTTTAAATGTGCACGAGTATGCTCGTCCATACGTTCTTTGGTGTGAAACGCCATAAAAAAAGCACGGAAAATATAATACGCCGTCACAAAAGCACCGATTAATAAAACAACATAGGAATAATGCGCACCAAAAATGCTACTGTTATGCACTGCTTCAATCACAGCATCTTTTGAGAAAAATCCTGCTGTGGGTGGAACAGCAGATAAGGCTAGCGCACCAATTAAAAAAGTAATATAGGTAATGGGTAAGTATTTTTTTAAATTGCCCATTTTTCGTAAATCTTGCTCATGATGCATGGCAATAATCACAGAACCGGCGGCTAAAAATAATAGCGCTTTAAAACAAGCGTGCGTCATCAAATGAAAAATAGCGGCATTAAAGGCAGAAGCACCATTTGCTGCCATCATATAACCTAATTGCGACATCGTAGAATAAGCAATCACACGCTTAATATCATTTTCCACAAAAGCCAATAAACCTAAAAACAAAGCGCCTGTTGCACCTACAATCATCACGACACTTAACGCAGTGGACGATAACTCAAAAATAGGTGACATACGCGCAACCATAAATACACCCGCTGTTACCATTGTGGCAGCATGAATTAAGGCAGAAATAGGCGTTGGACCTTCCATTGATTCTGGTAACCAGACATGCAATGGTATTTGCGCTGATTTTCCCATTGCGCCAATAAATAATAAAATACAAATCACGGTGATAATTGACCAATGCATATGCGGTAAAATAGTAATCGTTGTTTGTGTTAAGGTTGCTACTTTTGCAAACACTGTCGTGTAATTCAAACTACCGCAATAATCTAAAATTGCTGCCAATCCCAACAAAAATCCAAAATCACCAACACGATTAACCAAAAATGCTTTCAAACTACCTACTGCCGCTGATTCTTTATCAAACCAAAACCCAATTAACAAATAAGAAACCAAACCAACTCCTTCCCATCCAAAAAACAATTGCATAAAGTTATTGGCGGTCACCAACATCAACATGGCAAAAGTAAAACCCGACACGTAAGAAAAAAACCGTTGGTCACCAGCATCTCCTTTCATGTAACCAATACTATAAATATGCACAATGGTTGCCACAAAAGTCACAACTACCATCATAATGGCAGTTAACCGATCAATTAAAAACCCGACGTCAAAATGAAATGAACCACTTTCAACCCAGGTATAAATAGCACCGTTAAATACCTTGCCATCCAGCACGACTAATTTAAAAATAATCAGTGAACACATAAAAGAAATGAGCATGAAAAAAATGGTGCTGATATGCGCACCGCGCACGCCTATTTTTTTGCCAAATAATCCTGCAATCAAACTGCCAACCAATGGCGATAATACGACCAATAAAGATAATGTTTTAATCATAGATGATACCTTAATGCAGAATTTGGAGTCTAAAACACGAGATCAATTTTAAAATCAATCACAGCCAATCACTCACAAACAGCAACTACCCCTTCAATGTATTAATATCTTGCACATTAATCGTGCCGCGACGACGATACAATAAAACCAAAATAGCCAACCCAATTGCAGCTTCAACAGCAGCAACCGTTAAAATAAAAAACACAAATACTTCGCCAGAAGGATCCTGAAAGTATTGCGCAAACGCAATGAAATTGGTGTTCACTGCTAACAGCATCAATTCAACACACATCATCAACATAATAATATTACGACGGTTGATAATCATGCCAACGAGACTTAAGCCAAATAAAATGGCGCCTATCATTAAGTAATTAATTAGGGGGATCATAAATATTTCTCATTCATCTAACGCTCATTATTTCAAATCAACTATCCGTAATCTGTCTTTTTTCGTTGCGGATAGTTGTGATGCAATTGATTGCGATTTTGTACCTGGTTTTTTACCGTGAAAAGCCAGTGCAATCGCAGAAATCATACCTACCAACAACAACACAGCGGCAATTTCAAATGCATATAAGTAATGTGTAAATAACAACATACCCATGGCAGTGATATTGTTATACTGCGCACCATGATACGTAGGCAATGTATTGGCGCCTGACCAATGCTTTGACGAAAAAACATAGAGTGCAGTACCCACCAAAATAACAAGCGCTAATAATCCTGCGGGATAGTAACGCGCAACACTGTATTTTAAATCAGCGGGATCTAAGCGAATCATCATGACAACAAACAAAAATAATGTCATCACCGCACCGACATAAACAAAAATCAAAACCAGCGCTAAAAATTCTGCTTGCATCAACATCCACAACACACTACTGGCAAAAAAAGCCAAAACCAAGGCTAAAACGGCTTTGACTGGATTTTTAGCCGTAATCACCATCGTTGCTGCTGCAATGAGCACAACAGTGAATGTGTAAAAAATGATGGCATGTATTGGAATCATTACTTTTTTCTCAATCTGGTTATCCGTTATTAAAAATCTACTTCGATCTTTAATCCTTATCGATACTTCGCATCCACAGCGCGGTCTTTTGCTAATTGCGCTTCATAAATATCACCAATGGCTAATAGTTTTTCTTTAGTTAAGATATTTTGCCCCCGCTCTGAGATGTGATAGTGCATTTCAGATGTCAGCACAACAGCATCAACAGGACAGGCTTCTTCACAAAATCCACAGTTAATACATTTAAATGCATCGATGTCATAACGTGTCGTCCGACGTGAACCATCTTTTTCACGCGGTCCGGCTTCAATTTGAATCGCCAAAGCAGGGCAAACTGCTTCACACAATTTACAGCCAATACAACGTTCTTCACCATTAGCATAACGACGCAATGCGAGCATGCCACGGAAACGAGGTGAAATGGGCGTTTCTTCTTCAGGATACTGAACGGTTGTTTTTTTCTTGAAAAAATAACGCAGGGTGAGTTTCAACCCTTTGAGTAATTCCCACAATGTAAAACTTTTTATAACTTGAATAATTCTTTTCATATTTTCTCTTAGTGAAACCAATATCCAAAATGAAATTCAACTGCCAGTGCCACTACAACTAACCATACCAATGTAACGGGAATTAATACTTTCCAACCTAAATGCATAATTTGATCGTAACGATATCTCGGAAAAGTCGCCCGCATCCAAAAATATAAAAAGATAAAAAACGACATTTTTAATAAAAACCAAACAATACCAGGAACAAAGGCAAATAAATGACCCAAAACAGGAATGCCTTGGAATGGAGACAACCAACCACCAAAAAAGATAAGCGATGCCAACGCCGAAACCAAAATCATATTCGCATACTCTGCCAAAAAGAAAATCGCAAATGCCATGCCGGAATACTCAACGTGAAATCCCGCTACAATTTCAGATTCACCTTCTGCAACGTCAAATGGTGCACGATTGGTTTCAGCAACACTCGCAATCCAGTACACAATAAATAACGGAAATAACGGTAGCCAAAACCAATGCCACAATCCACCAGATTGGCGCATCACCAAATCAGATAAATTCATTGTGCCGGAAGCCAAAATAACGCCCACTAATGCGAAACCCAATGCAATTTCATAGGACACCACTTGCGCTGCAGAACGCAATGCACCAAACAGGGCATATTTAGAATTGGATGCCCAACCGCCCACCAAAATGCCGTAAACACCAAGCGATGTCATCGCAAATAAATATAAAAGTCCGCCATTCACATTCGCGACCACCCATCCTTTCATAAAGGGGATAACGGCCCATGCAGCCAATGCCGGCATAATCGCTAGCATCGGCGCGATCACAAACAAATAGGGATTCGCCTGTGAAGGCATAATCACTTCTTTTGTAAGCAACTTCAGCACATCAGCAATGGGTTGCAAAATACCGCGAAAACCAACACGATTAGGACCAATACGTCCTTGCATATAACTAATGACTTTACGTTCTGCCATCGTGACATAAGCAACAGAAATAAATAACGGAATCAAAATACATACAATTTTGATAATAATCCAAATGAGTGTTTCGATTTGTCCTAACATTTTTATGCCCGTTTTTTAAATATAAAATGATTTGCTATACAAAACTTATCTGCTTGCATTTGCATACTCACTATTCTATTGTTTCTTGCAGTGCTTTCGCGCGACGTACCAATGCATTATCACGATACAAATCCCATTTCGGCACCACAGCAGCGCGATCTGTTTTTGGTAAGTGAATATCCACTGTTTTTTTACAATCATCACAACAAGCGACTTGATTCATTTGCGCTTTTATCGCTGCTGCAATGAGCGCGCTCGATTCATATGAAAATCCTGGTAAATTCATCATCTTTGCTAATACCCGTAAAATCTTCCAAGCCGGTTTTGTATCACCATGCGGAATACTGGCATGCGAAAAAGATTGCCAAACACCCGATGCATTGACAAACGTGCCGTCATTTTCTGAAAAGGGCGCAATCGGTAAAATAAAATCTGCATACTCACGCATTTTTTCAGATGCAAATGCTGAGAAACAGACGACTAGTTTTGCTGCTGATAATGTTTCCATTGCTTTTTGTGCATAAGCAGAATCGCATTCTAATTCAGCATCTAAAATAAAATAAGCAGCAACAGGATCTGTTGTTAACAATGCCCTTGCATCACGACCCATTTTTTTTACAACAGCGCCTACTGCAGCGCGATGCGGAATACATCCAGCAATCCAAGCACCTGCACTATTGGCGCCATCTGTTAACAACCCAACAGTTGCACCCGATAAATGCGCAATGTGATGCGCTAAATCACGAATGATAGACGCATGCGGATGATGATGCGCATAAGCCCCTAAAAATAGCGCGGCGTTTTTTGAAGATAATAACTTCTCAGCAATTTTTTTTGCTGACGCAGAAGGCGTAATGTTTTCTAAGCCAATAATTTTTTCATCTGGTTTTTGCATTAACAACGCTTTTGCAATCTCAGCAAGAGATTGCATCACATTATCTTGAATGATTTTTTCAGTTAACGGGAATACAAATTCACACTCTGCTGGATTTACCGCCATAACGGATAAGTTATTTTGTGTGGCTTTAAAAATACGGGTGCTGATAATCGGTTGTTCACGTTTCACGTTTGAACCCACCAACAATAACGCATCCAAAGTTTCAATATCCGAAATTGTTTGATTTAATTGCGGGAACAAAGGACGACGCAATTGATCTGCAAAATCCGTTTCGCGAATACGGTGATCCACATGAGGTGATCCCAATTCACGAATGAACTGCTGAAATAAATAATACTCTTCGAGTGTTGCAGTATATCCTGCGATTCCCGCAATCTGATCATCACCCAATTCTTTTTTGATATGCGATGTCAAATGCGCAATTGCATCCAAAACATATTGCCATTCTACTGCTACCCACTGATTATTTTTTTTCATCAAGGGCTTATAAATTCGATCAGTATGATACAACCCTTCAACACTAAAACGATCACGATCACTCATCCAAGATTCATTGATCATCTCATTTTCACGCGGCACAGCGCGAAAGACAGTACGCTCTTTTTTATATTCATGACCACGCGTATGCACATACATATTTGTACCAACACAATCATGTGGAGAAATAGAAGCGTGCTCTTTAATTTCCCAACCTCGCATGGCATAGCGCGCTGGTTTATTCGTCAACGCACCAACAGGACAAATGTCGATAATGTTGCCTGATACTTCTGATCGTAAAAAATGTTTTACATAAGTGGTGATTTCTTCTTTTTCACCACGATTCACGACACCCAATTCACGCAGACCCGCTACTTCTTCACCAAAACGCACACAACGCGTGCATTGAATACAACGCGTCATCTCTGTTTCAATTAACGGACCAATATCTTGGCTACACACAGCGCGTTTCGGTTCTTTATATTCAGAATGCGCACGACCAAAACCCATTGACAAGTCTTGTAATTCACACTCCCCTCCTTGATCGCAAATCGGACAATCCAGCGGATGATTAATTAATAAAAATTCCATCACATCACGCTGCGCTTTAATTGCCATGTCTGATTTTGTTTTTACTTTCATACTGGGTGTGATAGGTGTTGCACAAGCAGGTAATGGCTTGCCTGATTTTTCCACTTCAATTAAACACATGCGACAATTTGCAGCAACGGACAATTTTTTGTGATAGCAAAAACGCGGAATATAAACACCCGCAGCATCAGCCGCTTCAATAATTGTCGCACCTTCAGGTGCTGAAACTGTTTTTCCATCTAATTCAAATTCAATCATACCAAGCACTTCTTATGTTCAATGTGATACACAAATTCATCATAAAAATGTTTTAAAAATCCAGCAACTGGCCACGCTGCTGCTTCACCAAACGCACAGATCGTACGACCTTCAATTTTTTTTGCAACCGTGCGTAACTGTTCTAAATCTTTCATGCTGCCTTCACCGTCTTCAATTTTTTTCACCAAACGGTAAATCCAACCGGTGCCTTCGCGACAGGGGGTGCATTGTCCGCATGATTCATGCATGTAAAATTTTGAAATCCGTTTTAATGCGCGCACCACACAAGTTTGTTCGTTCATCACAATCACAGCGCCCGAACCCAAAGCAGAACCTGCTTTTGCTAAGCTGTCATAATCCATATTCGTTTGCATTATAATTTCTGCTGGTAAAACAGGCATGGAACTGCCGCCAGGAATCACTGCCTTTAATGGAATACCATCTAGCATGCCGCCCGCTAAATTGAGTAATTCAGAAAAAGGCGTACCCATTGGAATTTCATAATTACCAGGCTTGTTCACATGCCCGCTCACACTAAAAATTTTGGTGCCGCCACTTTTCTCAGGCCCTAATTTTGCAAACCAATCCGCCCCTTTTTCTAAAATGACCGGGATAGAAGCATAAGATTCTGTGTTATTAATATTAGTTGGACGACCATATAAACCAAAATTTGCAGGAAATGGGGGTTTAAATCGTGGCATGCCCCGTTTGCCTTCAAGCGAATTCATCAGCGCGGTTTCTTCACCACAAATATAAGCACCCGCGCTGTAGTGATTAAAAATATCGAAATCAATACCTGATCCTAAAATATTTTTCCCTGCTAATCCGGCTGAATACATTTCTTTTAATGCCGCTTCACAACGCAAAAATGGCTCATGAAATTCACCTCGTAAAAAATTATAGGCAACCGACGCACCCATGACATAACAAGCAATCGCCAAACCTTCGAGCAACTGGTGTGGATTAAAACGTAAAATATCACGATCTTTAAATGTACCAGGTTCACTTTCATCTGAGTTACACAACACATATTTTTGTCCTGGCACATTGGGCGACACAAAACTCCACTTCAAGCCCGTTGGAAATCCAGCACCGCCACGACCACGTAAACTAGAAGCTTTAATCGTTTCAATAATACTAGATGGCGATGTTTTTTCTTTTAAAATTTTTCGCAACATTGCATAACCACCAACCGATTCGTAGGCTTTTAATGTCCACGGTTCGGGAAGATGTAATGTGCGATAACAAACTTGATTTAATTGCATGTCACCATCTCATCTAAAATAAAACACCATTTAACGTGTCTCTAATTCATTTAATATTGTTTCAATTTTTTCGATCGTTAAATTTTCATGGTAGTCTTTGTCATTTACTTGACACATGGGCGCACCACCACACGCTGCTAAACATTCCACTTCACACAAAGTAAACTGACCATCTGCCGTTGTTTCACCCGGCGAAATAGCCAAGCGTTTTTTCAAATGCGCTAAAATCTCATCACTGCCGCGCAACATACAAGAAATATTCGTACAAACAGCGATTTTATTTTTGCCAATGGGTTTTAAATGATACATATCGTAAAATGTAGCAACCTCATAGGCTTCAACATGTGGGATTTGCAAATAATCAGCCACTGCATTCATGGCTTCATCTGTTAAATGACCCCCATTTTGTTCTTGTACAGCCAGCAAACTGGCCACAACAGCAGAACGTCTTTGATCCGCCGGATATTTTGTTAACCAATGGTCAATATGTTTTTTAGTTTGCTCTGATAACTCAAATAATTTCATTATAATCTCTGCAAAAAATACAAATGATTTGCTTTGCTACTCTTAAACTTGCTTTCGCACACTATCTATCAATTTCACCAAACACCACATCTAAACTGGAAATAACCGCAACCAAATCAGCCAGCATATGACCACGACACATCTCATCAATCGCAGACAAATGTGCAAATCCAGCAGCGCGCACTTTCATGCGATACGGTTTGTTCGAGCCATCCGAAACCAAATACACGCCAAACTCACCCTTGGGATGTTCAACTGCAGCATACACTTCACCGGCTGGCACATGATAACCTTCAGTGAAATATTTAAAGTGATGAATCATGCCTTCCATACTTTCTTTCATCACTTCACGTGATGGTGGCTCATATTTATAATCATCTGATTTAATGGGCCCTGGATTTTTACGTAACCACGCAATACATTGCTTAATTATTTTATTAGACTGGCGCATTTCTTCAACACGCACTAAATAGCGATCATAACAATCCCCATTTTTTCCGATGGGAATTTGAAAATCAAGTTGCTCATAGGCTGCGTAAGGTTGTTTACGACGCAAATCCCATTCCACTCCTGAACCACGTAGCATGGGACCCGTGAATCCCAATTGCAATGCACGTTCAGGCGATACCACCGCAATACCTACCGTGCGTTGTTTAAAAATGCGATTGTCTGTTAGTAATGTTTCATACTCATCAACCAATTTTGGAAAACGATTGGTGAAATCTTCAATAAAATCGAGCAAAGAACCTTGTCGATTGGCATTCTTTTTTTTCGTTTCTTTTTCATCGTGCCAACGCGATGCTTTATATTGTGGCATCGTATCGGGTAAATCTTTTGCAACTCCGCCGGGACGATAATAGGTAGCATGCATACGCGCACCTGACACGGCCTCATAACAATCCATTAAATCTTCACGTTCACGAAAGCAATATAGAAACACACTCATACCGCCGCAATCCAATGCATGCGATCCCAACCATAATAAATGATTTAAAATACGCGTAATTTCATCAAACATGGTACGAATATATTGCGCACGCACTGGCGCTTGAACACCGAGCAATTTTTCAATCGCCATAACATAACCATGTTCGTTACACATCATCGACACATAGTCCAAACGATCCATGTATCCGATTGTTTGATTAAATGGTTTTGATTCCGCTAATTTTTCAGTGGCACGATGCAACAATCCAATGTGTGGATCAATTTTTTGAATCACCTCACCATCCACTTCCATAATCAAACGCAACACACCATGCGCTGCTGGATGTTGTGGGCCAAAGTTGAAAGTGTAATTTTTAATTTCAGACATAGCGATTATCTTCTCTAATGACTTTCGGAACTAACGTTCTCGACTCAATGCTCACCGGTTCATACACACAGCGCTGCTGCTTTGCGTCATAACGCATTTCTACATCACCAATTAACGGGAAATCTTTGCGAAATGGATGACCCTTGAAACCATAATCTGTCAAAATGCGGCGCAAATCAGGATGACCTTCATAAACGATACCAAATAAATCATAAGATTCTCGTTCAAACCAATCAGCTGATTTCCAAATATCAATAACAGAAGGGACAATGGGCTCACTTGCTAAAAAAACTTTGATTCTAATGCGCATATTATTTGAAAGAGAAAGTAAGTGATAAACCGATGCAAACCGTGGTTTATCCCAGGCGATAACGCGCTCACCTTCATCACTCACTCCGCGACTGAAACCACTTTCAGTGGTTTGTATTGTGCGCCAATGTGAAATACCATAATCCGCATAATCCACACCACACACATCTATCAATACTTCAAAATGAAATTCATCACGCAATGTTTTTGCGATAAACAATAAATTTTCTGGCGCAACTTCAATCGTAAGACAATCTTTTATTTCTGCAGAAATCATCTTGTCTGAAAAATATTGCGTTATTTTTTCAATCAACATAGTTTGTCCATTATTCGATTTATCTTCGAATTATTTTTTTCTTATTAATTTTATTTTGCAATTGAATAATGCCATACAGCAACGCTTCTGCCGTCGGCGGACAACCTGGAACATAAACATCAACGGGGACAATGCGATCACACCCGCGCACAACAGAATAAGAATAATGATAATATCCACCACCGTTTGCACATGACCCCATGGAAATGACCCATTTTGGTTCTGGCATTTGGTCATACACTTTTCGTAACGCCGGTGCCATTTTGTTACACAACGTACCGGCCACAATCATCACATCAGATTGGCGCGGACTAGGACGAAATATCAATCCAAAACGATCCACATCATAACGTGAAGCAGCGCACTGCATCATCTCAACCGCACAACAAGCCAAACCAAATGACATAGGCCACATTGAACCGGAACGTGCCCAATTTACCAAATCATCAAATTTAGTAAGCAAAAAACCATCTTTTTTTAACATTTGTTGTAGTGACATATTTATTTATTCCCACTCCAGCGCGCCTTTGCGCCATTCGTAAATAAACCCAACAATTAAAATACCGAGAAAAAACATCATCGCCCAAAATGCAGTCCATCCTAAGTGACGCAACACCATCGCCCAAGGAAATAAAAATGCTGTTTCTAAATCAAAAATAATAAATAAAATTGCCACCAAGTAAAAACGCACATCAAACGGCATCCGCGCATCTTCAAATGCATCGAATCCACATTCATAAGGAGAATTTTTTGCAGGATTAGGACGACGCGGTCCAAGCAGCCAACCCAAACCAATCGGCGCCAAACCTATAATTAACCCAATACCGATAAAAACCAGAATGGGGAAATAATTTGATAGCATATCGTTTTCCCAGTTATCAATTCACATTAACACCACTGAAAATCCAAGCTGCACCCAGATCACAGATAACTATAATATACCGAGGAACGGACTCGAACCGTCACGGCTTGCGCCACAGCCACCTCAAGGCTGCGTGTCTACCAATTCCACCACCCCGGCTTTATCACCCATCACCGACATTCACTTTACTGCATCACACTATTTTTTCGTTGCATCCGGTGTAAATGACAACGCGTCTGAAGCGGGCGCTGCTGTTTTTGCTGCAGGCACTGGCTGTGTTGATACCGGCATAGCTGGCAACACAGGCATATTCAAGGTATTCGACTTTTTCTGATCATGCGCTGCTAAGTAACTCAGTGAAATGCTAGTTGCAAAAAAAATTGCAGCGCATATCGCTGTTAATTTCATCAAAAATGGAACTGAACCTGCACTACCAAACATCGTGTTTGATGAGCCGCTGCCAAAAGAAGCACCGACATCCGCACCACGACCGTGTTGCAATAACACCAACGCAATAATTGCAATTGCAACCAACATATGTAAAACCAAAATCAACTGTTGCATAATTTACCTATTTCCAAAAAACTTGCTGCGTTCAACGAAGCACCGCCAATAAGCGCGCCATCAATATCATTCATCTTAAACAATGCTTTTGCATTTTCTGGCTTCACACTACCACCGTATAAAATACGAGTTGTATTTGCCAAAGCGGCATCCGCTTCAAATAAACGCGCACGAATTGCCGCATGCACATCTTGCGCTTCTTCAGGTGACGCTGTTTTTCCAGTGCCAATTGCCCAAACAGGTTCATAGGCAATCACCAACCCTGAAAATGCAGGGCAATTATCTTTCAATACGAACACAACTTCAAGTTGTTCTTTCACAACTGATAATGCATCCCCTTTTTCACGTTCCGCCAATGTTTCACCTACACACAAAATAGGCTGCATTCCTGCGTCAATCACCCTTTCACATTTTTTAATGAGCTGCGCATTGCTTTCATGGAACTGTTGTCGACGTTCAGAATGTCCAACAATCACATAATGACAACCCAGATCTTTCAACATCATTGCTGAAACTTCACCTGTGTACGCACCATCTGTATATTCCGAAACTGTTTGCGCACCAAAACGCACAACAGATTGTGATAATAATTCCGTACAATTTAATAAATGTACAAATGGCGGAAAAACTGCCCATTCAATATCTGCTGTTGCCGCTGCTTGATCCGCAATCAATGATAATAATGATCGCGCGCTGGCTTGCGTGCCATGCATTTTCCAATTACCCGCTATAAGCGATCGACGCATGATAATTTGCTCCTGAACAAAACGCACATGATAACAGGAGTTTTGCACAAAGTGCGAACTCAGAATGCAGGTCGTTACGCACGAAGCTCAAATAATATAAAAAAGCACGTTTCACATTGCTGAAGCACTATGATATAAACGTACGCTGTTAGTATGCGTAGGTGACGCTGATCTGCTTGATGAACGAAAAAAATCGGTTTGCACAGATACCTCTCTCATTGGCGCAACAACAGCCACAGCTGCGCTCATACTTTTTTTCTCGTATTCCATTACATCAGCAAAAAAATCTTTTCCAAAAAAATTCAACAGTGCATCCCGAACTTGAGCAAAAGGCTTTTCAAATCCACTGCGCTCTGACTCATCTGTGTTGATAAACTGGGAAAGTAATCTTATTTTTTGATAACACGCCACACTAGCGCACAATTGATTGCATTCAACAGCAATTTTAATTTCTGAAAAACCAGTGCGAAGCAACGTAATAGGGCTATTAGGAATATGCCCACCCAAAATAGTTTCATCAAATATCCAGGGCGCTATTTTTTCAAGCTCAACATCTGACAGCAATAGCGGCAAAGCCTGCTCTAAATAAAAGCCAAATTGTTTTAAAAAAACTGCTGTTAATTTATTGCCATATTCCAAGGCACTCAAAAACCCATGCATTAATTGAGATAACATATAAGGCAATTGATTAATAAATAATTTTAAAAAATATGCTGGTTTTACAAGCGGAAATTGCATCATCAAATCATACAATTTAGTTGGTTCAACTTTAAATTCAAAACAAAACACTTTTGATAACTCAAGCATAAATGGCACATGACGCTGTTCAATGACCAAGTGCTTTAACAGTGCTTCAAACGCTGGCAAATTTTGAATAACTGCTGAAATCCGTTTAGCTCCCCATATATTAAAAAATTCAACCCATTTTTTTATATTGACTTGCAACAGCAGATCCAAGAAAAGTGTTTGAGAAATACCAGCTTCATCCAACAATGGCAGCATTGCCCCAATAAAATATAATTGCTGATCTTCATTAAATTTGGACAAAGCTGCTTTCATAAAATCAGTTGATATATGCGGTTGCAATATTGACTTAGAAATAAGCGCTAAAAAAAGCCAATTTTCGCATAATACTTGACAGAAAAATGCTGAAATCGTTTCTGCATTAGTTAAAGCAGCCTCAATAGCTGGCCGAAATAAATGATACAGTAATCCACAATGCTCCAATGGGGCATACCAAAATAACGCACCAGCTCGATCACTATTTTTAATAACAGAAAAGGACAATCTAAAAATAGCTTTTCGAAAAATATCATATTGAGAATGAGGAATAGCATCAACCAAAAATAACAAATCATACACTTTAATTATGTTATGCGTCTCATTCCATTCATATAAGGCATCACACAATTGAACCCAATCATCAGACGGTATTTTCTGCATCAGATAAACAATACCATCCCAAGATTTATCATCACTAGCCAACATCAACCCAATCGTATCGTCCAATATTCTAATTATATTAAGCCAATTTTTGGGTGGTGAAATCGATAACACAATAGATAAATGCGCTAAAGAAGAAACAAAATTTTTTATTTCTAGAGAAATGCATTTTTTTACTTCTTCTGATTCAAAATCAGAATAATAAAATTGAAAGGCATCACGCGATGCTATTTCAAAAAACAAATGAGATTGTAATAAAAATGCATCATCGCCCAACACAGGTACACGATATCTCAGTGCTTTTTTAAAATTGGCTGATAAATAATCTAAATATTTATCTGTTGGCAACTCCTCATCAATAAACGTCAATTCCATTCCAGTCAACGGCATCTTAAACAAATCAGAATGGCTATTTAAAATACTACCCAGCACATTAGCGATCTGATGAATACAAGGGAACACGTCATCCGATTCAATTTTTTCATATTCTGCCGGTGTTAGCACAATACTTGCGCCATCGAACAATGCCAATAACTGACTTTCCAATGAACAATTTTCTTCATGATTATTTTTAGGACGATAAACAGCAATCCTATCTTTAATATTAGAAGGTAAAAAAGACCATTGTTGATAAAACTCATGGATAGGATTAAAACAGACCAACATTGAAACGCCATCTTCAGATCCATCTTTAAGCACAGAAGCTTTTAATAAGGCATGAACTAATTTTTTCAGCGCATGCCCTACTGATGGCTTCTCTCCTTGAGAAAGGCGATGTTTTTTTTCCAATGCGCAGAGATATTCTCGCCCTGCTTTTCCTGTTATTGCACAAATACGATCAAGATCTGCTGGTGTAACCGCAGCGCTAAATGTGTATTGATGTTCAACCTCTAAAGAGTCAGGATGATACTTTTCTTCTTCTTTAATTTCCAAAAAAAGCAACTCTGTATTATCTCTAGCGCTATCCAAAAGATCATCCACTGCAATAACAGCATCACCAGCTGCATTGAGTAAAAATTGAGATGGGACAAACTGATCATCACCCTCTTCTGTTGCCATTTTTAAATTCCCAGGTGCGCCGATAACAGTTTGGATTGTCGGCATCAACAGGGCTATTACAGCCTGATCCTCTCGCTTTATTTTTTCTGCTAGATGTAAACAAGCTCGATTCGATGGCAAGCGCCAATTCAACGTATAATCAAAACTGGTATTAGCAATTACCATAAAACGCATGCGCAAAAAAAGCGCCGCAAGTTCCAGCTTCTTTTCATCATCCAGTGTTTGCGCACGCAAAGTGGCATCAAGCCGACCCATTTGCAAACGGTCATATTCTTTAAATTTAATAAATTGCGAACGAACAAAAGGGGGACGATTTTTGGGAAAGCGATATTTTTTTTTAGCTAAAGCTCGAACTTCATCAGCAAGTTTATTCCAATCACGCATGATACATACCCCCTGCTCTGAAAAAAACCAATCTTTTCAGATTAACGAGTAATGTGAGCCATTGCCAGAAAAAATCAGGCAGATTTGTGTTTGATGGTAATTTTAGCTGAAGCAATAACACTGTTTCCAAAACAATGCTGCAACATCTTTCCCCATATAGCGGATAACTGCGCTGCCATTTTTTCTTTTGCAGCTGCATTTGCCTTTAAGGGATCTGCATTACGCACTTGTGTTACTGCAATCACCGCATAATCTGTTTGATTAAACAAAGAGGCTTGCACACCCATCGACGTATGCACCTGTGACTTTGAAACAGGAATCAAAAAAGCATTCGATACAATGGCTGCTGGCGTTGCTGATTTTGCATTCAGGGCTGTTAATGAAACTGCCCGCCATTGCAACCCGTTTTGTTTGGCTAACACAACAGGATCTGATCCCGCCTCAATTTTCTTTTGCAATTGATAAGCTAACAATCCTGCCTGGGCTTCTGCTTGCTTTTCCATTAACTGTTGCTTGATTTTAGGTTGCAGTGTCGCCAGTGGAATTGGCTGACTCGGTTCTTTTTTAGCAATGCGCAACACAATTTGCGTGCCATCTGACAAACTAATGGGGTTGCTATTGTTGCCAGACTCAAAAACAGAATGGCTAAAAATAGCTGCCAATATTTTGGGGTTGGCAAAAATACCTGTTTTTTCACCTTGCTTCGTGATCATCGGCGATGTTTGGATCGGTAAACCCAATGCTTTGGATGCCACCGCCAATGAATTTGGATTGGTGTAGGTTAAGTTTGATAGTTGATTGGCTTTATCTGATAAAATCGTATTGACGCGTTGATGCTGCAGTAATTTAATTAAATTTGCTTTAATCGATGCAAATGAATGACCGCGGTAATTCATTTGATGCGATTCATAATAAGCTTGCGCTGCTTGTGGCGTAATTGTAATTGTTTTTTCAATAGCGGCAGGCGATAACATCAGATAGGCCACACTGACTTTCGCTGGCGTTTGATATTCTGCTTGATGCGCATCATAACTACTTTTGATTTCAGCTTCTGTCACCTGCGTTTTCGATAAAAAGGCATGAGCTGGAACAATCACATAACCAAATGCCCGTTTTTGAGAAGCTAACGCATAATAATGATTCACTTCAGATGGCAATACAAAAGCACTGTTGGCAATACTGCCCATCACAGTATGAATAACCCATTGGGTTTGCACATGCTGAAAAAACATGGCTGGCGTTAAACTCGCTGCATACAATGCCTGCATCATTTTTTGTTCTGAGAATTTGCCTTGCACTTGAAATTCTGGCGCTTGCTCCACCATCATTTCCACTTGCTTTAACCCAACTCGAAAACCCGCTTTTTCCAATGTCGTTTGTAGCGCAGTTTGATTGATAATAGATTGCAAAGCATACTGCTTAAGTTGCTGCTGCATATTAGCAGGTAACGGATGACCACCTGTTTCAGCCATCACTTGTTTTTGTAATTGAGAAAAGGTGTTGTTGAGATCTTGCGTAGAAATAGTGACACCATTCACCTTTGCCACTTCACCTTGATCAGCGGATCCGCTGTCAAAATAATATTGGACGCCAAACAACATGAACGCGCCAGCAACCAGCGCAATAATAACACCAGCAATCCATCCTGAAATTCTATCCCTGATACGTTGCAACATGGCTGTAACTCAAATTCATTAAAAAAACGTGGGTCTTAAAAATTTGGCGGAGCGGACGGGACTCGAACCCGCGACCCCCAGCGTGACAGGCCAGTATTCTAACCAGCTGAACTACCGCTCCACACGAAACCGAAATTGGGTGCTGAGGGATTCGAACCCCCGACATTCGCCTTGTAAGGGCGACGCTCTACCAACTGAGCTAAGCACCCGGTATTGCAGTGCGGATAATACTACCTAAAATTCTCAAAGATGCAATGAGAAATTTAAGTAATATTAAAAAATTAATTCACCGCTTCTTTCAATTTTTTACCTGCTTTAAACTTAGCAATCGTTGCTGCTGGGATTTGCATTTCAACGCCTGTGCGTGGATTGCGACCTGTTCTTTCTTTGCGATGCGATGTTTCAAAAGTACCAAAATTCACAATCGCCACTTTTCCACCTTCTGCTAAAGTAGCAGTAACGGTTTCGCAAAATGTATTAATCGCAATTTCAGCCGCTGATTTCGAAATGTCCGCTTGCGCTGCAATAATATCGATCAAATCTTGTTTATTTTTGCCTGTAGTCATGACTCACCCCTTCTCTATATTTTTCCGTAAAGCGGAATTTATACCAATTGCGCATTCACGGTGTCAAGAAATAAACTTAAAATATCAGGTAGTTAGTTGCTTGACAGCGCCCAAAAATTATTTTTTTATTTTTTTATTGCGATATTTTTCAATTCGTTGAATCAATTGTGTAAACGCAATTGGCTTCATTTCAACCGCATCACAACCGATCGCTATCATTTTTTCACACTCAGGCACTGTTGCATAAGCGCTGAGTGCAATAATCGGAATGTGCCGCATAGTAACCTGCTTTTTTATTTTCTTTACTACAGCACAGCCCGACATATCTGGTAGCCGCATATCCAACAAAATAACATCAGGTGGATTTTGTTTTGCCATGACAATACCATCAACGCCATTCGCCGCAGCCATCACGTTATAACCCTGATGCATCAATACACGAGAAAATAAATCGCGATTTAATGCATTATCTTCAATTACTAATACGGTTAACCTCATTGCTCTAACTCACTTGCATTGGTTCGTCACCATAACAAGCATGCAGCGTCAACGTCACTATACTGCCCTTTTTTAATTGGCTTTTCACTGATAACGTCCCACCTAATTTTTCTGCTATTTTTTTCGATATATACAACCCCAATCCAACACCCTGTTCTCGTGTTGAGTAAAACGGCTCAAATAATTTTTCCATTTGTGCTGCGCTCATGCCCATGCCCGTATCGCGCACTTCAAACATGATTTTTTCTTTTTCTCTACTAACCGTCGCGGTAATCATTCCGTTTCGAGTAAATTGATTGGCATTACTGAGTAAATTAATTAAACATTGCTTTAATGGCGTAACCTGCGTTTGAATAAATTGAATTGATTCATCACAGCAGATAATCAGTTGATTCTTTTTAGCAAGTATTAGCGGTTTTAATATTGTTTCAACCTCACGCATCATGTTCGGCATACTCACTTTTTCTTGAACCAAGACAACCTCATTTGACTCCAGTTTCGCCGCTGCTAACAAGGAATGAATGATATTCAACATATGCTGACTGGCTTGCTGAATTTTAGCAACATCACTGGAAACAGCGGGCAACGACTGCGCCGCCGCTGTGATTTGCAATAACTCACAATAACCCATAATCGCTGATAACGGTGTTCTCAACTCATGAACGGCCATAGCCAAAGAGGATGCGATATTATTCTTTTTGTTCATAATGTACATCTTAAAATCAGTGGTGATATATTTCATTCGCCTTGTCAAAGCAAAATGCAATGCAAAACAAAAACAGACCCTAAACTATATGAATATACTATGTTTATTTTACAGATACTGTCTTTTTTAAAAATACAAAAAATTCGACGCGACTGATCTGCTAACAAAATCGCGGCAAACCAAGAGAAAAAATCACCTTAATTTAAGGCTTTCTTCAGATAAAAAGCGTAAAATTCAGACAGTATTCGACTTAACCTATTTTATTTCAATGTGGCTAAAAATTATGAGACGATCAACCGAAAAAAATAGCGCTACAATCAGTAGTCCTGCAGATACGATAACAGTCAAACCCTGTCGTTGCAGCAGCGGTGCGCATTACCCAACTTGCTCATTTAGTAAAGAGCAAGTTGAATTGCTAAAGACTGATCCCCAAGCTTTTATTGATACGTTTGAACAATTTCTCGCTCCACAAAAACCACGCGTTGCAAAATATCACGATGCCCTAACATTACCTGAAAAAATTGCACTTGCTAAAAAGCATGCGCATAAATATTCCAGAACACTCGAAGCACGCGCATTTAAAGAGACTTATTATTTTCTAGTCAAGCAAGAACTACAGGGAACGAAGAAGGACATAGCATCCGCTGAAAAGCTCAGAAAACTGGCCAATTATTTTGGAATCGTTGACTCAACACTGGATGCACACAAAAGCGCACATGAAGTCATTATAACTATTCATAAAATGGAACCCGCTGCCACTATTGCATACCGCACGAAAAAACATCTCAAAGATGTGATGGCTGAACGATCAGCAAAAAAACCATTTCGCTTTTTTCGCTCAATGTTACCACCTCTTGAAATTGATGAGGTGATCGCTAAAAATCGCATGCGGTTTGAGCTTCATAAAGCCCGCGTACGTGATGCACTACACTTAGCCACTGATGCAGAAAAAACACAACTTATTACCCAGTTAAAAACGGTTGCAACATCACTCACGGTTACTTATCCGCCTGCAATCATCGACAAACCCAAAGCCAAATCTGCGCGTCGCAGAGAATATGCTTTATTGCGTGAATATTATTTACATCAAGAAAAACCTTTATCACCAACTGATGTGAGAAAACTCATTCATGCTGCCGATCGTTTAAATCAACCGCGTGATTTATCAAGTATGAATTTAACTGGTTGTGATTTGACTAGAATAGATTTACGACATACCAAATTTGATGCTGCCAAAATGGATGGCATCACTATTGATATTCGCACCACTAAAATCAAAGGAGCAACACTTGCTAAAGCATCTATCACTGCTGGAAGCACAATCACACTGAAAGAAGGTGATAAAAAAATAACTAAAAGCAGCAGCACTGACACAGCAGACTTGATGATCAGCAAAGGCGACTACAAAGGTGATTTATTTAGCGCCATTGCTCACGCTCAAGTTAGAACGAGCAGTCAACTGACTGCTTCGCTTTATAGACTATTCCCAGAAACTGTAACAAAAGATAGCGCTCCTAGAACACCCGCTGCATCAGCTATTACACTTGAAACAATCACCATTGGTAACATCATATCACTACTAACAGCAACCAAAGAAACACCAGCTGACTGTAAAGGTAAAAAAATCACAGATGTTATGACTAAAGAGCAAGCAACTGTCATTCAACAGGCTTTGGAAAATGGAAGGATTGATTTTACCGGCGCTGATTTTTCTGGGATGACAGAACTGGAGAATCATACTGAGTTATTAGCATCACTTGATAAAAAATATCCCTTAGATCCAGGAACTGGAAAGCGTCAAATTACTTTCAGTGAGGCTCAAAAGGCAACACTAAATAAGAATGCCAGCCCAGAGTTTGATTTTTAATCTGCAACAAAACTCCATCATTCCAGAAATTGTTATACTCAAAATCTAAAATTCAGTATTTTTTCTTACGAAGACACAGAGCCTGGAACACTAACTGAAACACCAGACAGTTCAACGTCTTCATCTAAGGGGCACCTTAACTTTTCTGTTATTGGTTTCAACTCAGCAACAACCACGCCTCGTGCTTTAGCCACTATCTTTATTTTTTCAACCATCTCAACAATAGCGGGGAGCTTGTAAACTACCGCTATAAAAGAAGCTTCCTTTGAAGCAACCAACGCAGTCAAATATACCAGCAAACTTCGCACGCCTTCCTGAGTGGCCATATTTATTGTAAGAAGTTGTGTTTGCAGATTTGCGAGAATCATTTTCTCAACTACTGCTCCCGCGTCAAATCCTCGTTGAGCTGCTGAGATTGCTTTAACTAATGATGTCTTAAACTTATCCCAGCTCTCATCAAAAAGACAATCAATCTCAAGCACAGTTGCTACTTCGTAATCACCACGTGTAAAAAGAAAATGATCTTCAATCCAATTAATTTCTGCATCTGACACAACTGCTTTTAAACCACAACCAAGCGACGTATCTTGTAAATAATGCATAGCAGAACAAATATATAACATCTTCGCTGGAATGCTTTTCTCACTTTTTAGCAAATCAATTAATTTAACTTGGCGAACCTGCGAAATTGGATCTGCTGGCTTTAACTTTTTCAATTCTAAAAGAAAACCATCTATCAATTTAGCAGAATCTGTTACTGCTATTTTTTCTCTCGCCGCATTGACCAATCTTCTTTCTATTTCCGTACAAGCATCCGCTTCAATTTTATAATCTTGTCGCAACTGTTTAACACGCTCCAACGACATCCCCGTTGCTGCCATCACACGATGCTTTAAACGCATCGAGATTGAAGTGGAATATAATACAATCGTAGATAACAAAAGCATTAAGCGTTTATCATGACCAGGTTTACTCAAATCAATATTTTCAAGCAATTTATTCAGGTTATCAGCACGACGTTTACCATCGGAACTGATATGAATCATCGTGCTCCGCATAAACGAATACTGTTGAACCGCTAAAACAAAATCATTTTTAAGCTGTTGCCAATCTCTCACACTCGCCCACGACACCGCAATATCATCTACTGCAATCGCTGCTGGCGCTTCAGAGCGTTCATCCTTTCTTGCAAATAGGCTGCAGCCTGCTAATGCTGATGCAGCAGACGCATTATCAAGCAATGCCTTTAATTCCTGTTGACGCTCCACTGAAACTGATAACCGCTTACTCTGCAATGCCACATACGACACACCCTTTTCATCTTTCGCATCGCGGCATAATAGGGTTAAAGCGATCTCTTGCGTTAAATCAACAACATCAGGGTCTGCAACGACTTGTTGTACTAGATAATATAATTGCTGTTTTTTTTCTTCGTCTGATAATACAACGGACGACTCGCCAGCGTCTGGTGCCTCTGAACGAGCGCGCTCATCATGTTGTGGCTGTTGAGCAGACATCACAGTTTTAACCACTTCTTTCAATCTCTGCGCTTTTAATCTGCTTTTTTCATCCTTACTTTTAGCTAGCACACAATCAGCTGCGAATAACAATTGGTTCTCAAGCATCTGAGGATGACTTGAAAAAACATAGTTCGCTCTTTCTAATGAATTTTTTCTAGCTTTCACTGCGCTGCTATTACTATCAAAAATCCAACCCTGATTCACTATGCCAAAATGAATAGCCAGTGCTTTTAAATCAGCTTCACGAAGCCCGCGCTCAGACAAACGATCCAGCATTGCATTTTTCAAAACCGTTGAACCACTTTCATGCGCCAAGGTATAAGCAATTAAAACCATTTTATATTGATCTTCATGGGCAGTGGGATCAAGTATCCATAATTGATTCATGCATTGTTGCGCACGCAATTTACCTTCTTTTCCGCCTAAATCTGCCAAACGATAATGTTTCGCTGCGGTCAGTAATGCATGTTGAAATGCTGGCCAATCATATACTCGCGCTATCGGATTAATTTGTTCATACGCACACAGCCAAGCTGCATAGTTAGAAATTGTATGCTCACGTTGCATGCGCTTAAGCGCTTTTTTCTTTTCATCCATTGATTTGATGTTAGGAAACATCTTATCTAAAACATGTTTTGCTAAATCGGTTGACCCTGATTTAAAAACCACGGCGCAAGCTAATTTGACATATTTTTTATCTGATTGATCTGCGAACTGTGGTAAAAGCTCATACTCTAAATTTCTGACACGCGCTTCGCCTTGCGCATCCGGTTTTTTATGCTTTTTATATTCAGCACAAGCAGTTTGCAACGCTTGATATAGGCTAATAACTGGTTGCATTTCTTCTCTAACCACTTTCGTTGGCGCTACTACTGCTGCATCCGTTATTCCATCATCCATAAATGCCTGATCTGCATCTCGACGGCTCAACGTTTTGAATGAACCAAAAAATGGTTCCATTTCGCTCTCGATTTCAACAGCGTTCGTTAGCATATAAACAGGCAAACCCAGTTCAGCTAAGACTTGATCACGCAATTGTTCTGATGTGGTTTTTGTCAAAAGATAGACGATTCGCCATAACGCAATATAATCACCTTCACCACAACACGCTATTGCTGCCTGAAAACCCATTGCTCTACGATAACCTGTCTTATCAGTCATTTTAGTGGTTTTCCTCATAGACTCTATATAACGACCAACAACACGATTAAGCCGGTCGTTTAAATCTGGGGAAAACCAAGTTTGCAATGTATTGCCTGCTAAGCGTTTCGCGCATCTACCTATTTCATAGTCAGAAATCCCTAAAGATGCCGCCCATGATGTCACCGTTTCTTTCAGTAACTTCTGAGAAGATTCTAATATCATTTCTCTAAGCGTTGTAGAATCACTCGCATCACAAACGACACCCGCTAGCAAAACGACCAACGCTCTTTTCTTCGCAGGTGGAATAGAAATTTCTTCAGTTATTTCAGTTATATTTAACACGCTTAATGCTGCGATAAAATTGGCCGCACGTCGCTTACCTTCAGCACCACCATGGCCGTTTCTCAAATACGTTTCTGCAATCTTGATTAAACTGTCAACAAAGCTTTTATCTGCGGAAAGAGACAAACAACCCTCGTCAAATTGTGGTCGCTTGACTAACAAAGATGCACAATATGTATCAAAACCACGTTTTAAAGCAGGAATAGCTGTATTTTCGTCAGAAAAAAGTTCAGGGTCATATTCCAAACGCTTCACTTTTGTCATAAACCCCAACGCAGCAATATGATCATAATAATCGTACCGCTCCACGCGATCTTCCCATCCATCAGGGCAGCTAACTTTTTTAACAGCTTCTTTTAGACGGACAGATGTGCTTTCAATCACACCCAAATACCATAACACTAATTTGGCTTGTTCAATTTTATCAGTTGTTAACTTTTTATCATCTAATTTCTTTAATTCAGTAATAAAATTGGTTGCACGTAACTCACCATCTTCCCCAAATTTTTTTGCCTTAAAATAAGCGTCGGCCGCGTCTATTAATGCATGCTTGAATGCAACGACAGGATGGCAATGTGCTCCCGGCAATGCTTCATCACTACCACGTCTTTGCTCTGCAGACAAAGTTTCTCTGCCAGCAAGTCTTTGTTGCCCTGAAGACTCAGAACAATCCGAACCTTGCACAGCACCTGTTTCTGATGTTAGTGATATTGATCCTGAACGCGACATATTTACCTCAATGAAAACAAAGCGTTTTAATTACCTGGTATTGTACTGATCAATTGTTAAGCAATTATTAATAAATCGAGGTTTTCTGACGTATCTGAAAGGAACTGGGCGCTGTCTTCAAACAGCCTATCTGGCGCTTTGCGGCGAAACGTTTATTTTGATGCTGACACACCACCCACAGTCATACCATCAATTTTTAATGTCGGTTGACCCACACCAACAGGTACCGTTTGCCCTGCTTTTCCACAATTACCAATACCAGAATCTAATTTTAAATCATTTCCCACCATGGAGATTTTCCTTAAAACTTCATGACCACTGCCTACCAACGTTGCGCCTTTAATAGATTGTGTGATTTTTCCTTTTTCAATTAAATACGCTTCGCTAGCTGTAAACACAAATTTTCCAGAAGTAATATCCACTTGCCCGCCAGAAAAATCAGCGGCATAAATGCCTTTTTCAACGGAAGCAATAATGTCTTCCGGCGCGCTGTCTCCGGGCAGTAAATAGGTATTGGTCATGCGTGGTAATGGCAAGCTCGAATACGACTCACGACGACCATTGCCGGTTGATTTGGTATTCATGAGTCGTGCATTCAACGTATCTTGCATGTAATTTTTTAAAATGCCCTTTTCAATTAACACTGTTTTTTGTGTTGGCGTACCTTCATCATCCACACTCAATGAACCCCGACGACCAGGAATAGTGCCATCATCTACAACGGTACATAAATCGGATGCAATTTTTTCACCTTGTTTTCCAGCATAAACGGATGTTTTTTTACGATTAAAATCACCTTCTAATCCATGACCCACAGCTTCATGAAATAAAACAGCAGGCCAACCCGGACCCAATACAACTGGAAATGTTCCTGCCGGTGCAGGAACAGCCGTTAAGTTTTTGACTGCTTGATTTACTGCGCGCTCAACTTGCGACTGTGCAACTGCATTTTTCATCACGCAGTCATAACCATCACGTCCACCGCAACCGGCACTGGCAGATTCATAACGCCCTTTTTCTTCAACAATAACGCGCACAGAAAAATGCACAAGCGGCCGCACATCGCTTGAAACATGACCTTGTGTATTCATCACCATCATCAAATCATATGAGCCTGACAAACTTAACATCACTTGCTTCACACGCGGATCCATTTTGCGTGCAAACACATCAAGCGCTTTCAAAAAAGCAACTTTATCAGCGTCATTAACTGAGATAATCGGATTGATTGCAGGATATAATTGTTTTGGCGCAATATCAGTATGTATTTTAATTAACGCATTGCCGCCACTTTTGACAATGCTGCGCGCTGATTTAGCTGCTTCGATAATAGCGGGTAATTCAATTTGATCTGCATAAGCAAAACCTGTTTTCTCACCGCTCATCACGCGCAAACCAAATCCACGATCAATACTAAAACCACCTTCTTTTACAATACCATCTTCTAAAACCCAACTTTCATCTTGAGATTGTTGTAAAAATAAATCAGCAGCATCAATATTTGAACCGCATGCGTAACTTAATGCTGATTCTAATTGTGATGTATCAATTGATAGCCAATCGTTTTTCATTATTTATTGTCCTAGGATCTGTTTACAATTGAAAACAATTTACTGGATTATCGAAGTCAAAGCAAAAAAATGATCATCTTTTTGAATGTGCCTTAGGGTCAAAAATATAAACAGTAGCAGGCTGGGCTGGACGCTCAAGATTGCCATATTCATCTAGCTTCGCAGGTGAGAAAAGGCCGGAAGAACGCAATGGATTTTTATGTCGCTTGCCTGTTTCTTCTGGCGTAACTGGCGGCACAACCAGCACAGCAGATGAATCATGATCCGTTAAATCACCACTTTCTTCACTGCGATCTGATGGTGTTGAAGCAACATACTCAGCTGAACTGCCCGAACTCAAATCTACCTTTGTTTTTTCTTCTGGTGATGTTTCCTTTTTCCATCTATATACAGCTGTTTTTGGGGGAGGTGATGGCAATAATAATGGCGCGATGGATTGGCGATCAACCAAAAATCTTTCTGCAAATTCTTTTGGATCAATCGTCACTTCCTCTAAAATTCTTTTATCTTTGTCGAGCACATGCATAACAATTGGAACACTCTCATCAGAGATTTTTTGCGGATCAATAAATACAGCGCAAGTATCACTATCTGCCTCAATCCATCTTGATTGATGCTCAAATAATTTAAAGTAATTGTTCGCATAATATGAAAAAGGCTTTGATACACACGTAAACAGTTTGTGATGCAAATGAGCGGGTGCAGCCTGTTTATAAAATTCGAAACTGAAAAAATGTTCATCTTTAACCCGGTATTCATACTGCTGTGTTTGCAAGTTATATTCAAATAGCTCATGCACATTTTCTTTGACGTAGCGTTTTCCTCTGAATACGTTACGAACATGATAAAACTTTTCATATAATTCCCAAGCGCTCCATGCTAAACCACCTGCAGTCGTCAATGGCACACCCACTCGTAATAACCAATACCACAACGCATCGAGGGTTGAAAATTCAATATCAAATTGAATAGTCTGCGACGCTTCATCACCCAACGGATCTTTGACTCTCACACGCAACAGATAAGATCCCACATGATCACTTTTGGGATCATTGATCGTTATTTCTTCACGTCGTTTATCAAACTCAAGAAAATCTTCCAATCTCACTTCGCGACCCTCTTTCACACCCACTACTTCATATTCTAATGTGTGATTATCGGGGCTATAGAAAGCATCAAACACAGAATAAGTCGCGCTATTGCCAGTTGTATAAGTTTTATTTTGTAATACGGTTGCAATTTGTGGTGGTCTATTTGGTGGAACACAAACCGTTATATTCACGCTTGCTGATAAATAACCATCAAAGCCATTTAACATAAATGCGATACACTGACCCAATGCACTTTTTGGTGGTATCAATGACAATAACAATTTTCCAGAGTCGGTTTTGGTAAATTGCGCCCAAGTATATTGAGGCGTCAACGTGAAGGATAAAAGATCGCCATCTGAATCAGTCAGCACATCCGATGAAATCGCAATTTCTTTTGATTTTTCCGCAACAGCGACAATATCAGGCACAGCTGTTTGATTAGCCACGGGTGCGTTATCAACAAGATGCAATGGAATAACCACATGCGTTTCTGCATCGTAAATATCTTTCACTGTAAATTTCAATGGATAATCAACCAACGCTTTGCCGCGCACGGTTAATTCCCACAAATCAGCATCCCATTCAATACCTTCTGGTAATGCATCACCATTTTCTAAGGACACGGTACATCTTAATGTACCGGTTCCCGTTACCGCAGAACGTGGAATGGGCTTAATTGTTTTTTGCGTACCGGCTTTAACAGACAATTCTCTTTGTATTGCCGCTTCATCAATAGTCGGTCTTTGATATTGACTGTTCACCGAAAATAGAAATGATTTTGAGTTTTTTGCACCATCACTTGAAGCCACTGCAATTTCAAATTCACCTTCTGCTAGAGGAATACCACTGATTATGCCGTTACGTAATGACAACCATTCTGGCCCATCTACTAAATAGTAAGTTAACGGATCACCATCTATATCTGTAAAAAAAGGTTTGACTGAAAATGAAAATGAAGCGCCCAGCGTTGCATTGACTTGCGTTACATTCGTTGCATTATTAAAAATAATGTCTGGCGCATGATTGCCGCCAAATTGTCCCAGTGTTATTTTTTGAATGGCAGTAACGTCATAACCTTGATAAAGCGCTTGATCAACAGCACCCATTGTTAATTCAATTTGTGAATCGCCTGCATTATCTACTGAAGAAATTCTACCGCCTGATAATGCAAAATTAATATCGTCGGGCTTGCCGATTAATCGTAATTCCCCTTTTGCATTATCAAAAAAGAATTTAACTGCTGGAAAAGAAGCACGCATTGGCGTATCCACTCCCGGTCGCATAAAAATAATCACCGTTGATTCATCTGCAGTGGATTGGATCTGCACTTTTCCAGAAGAAGCAGTCATAATTTTAATGGCATCTGGCGCAATGGTAGCGCCGGGCGCTAACGTATTCACGTTTTGCGGAAACGTTTGTGCGGGTGCTGATGTTGGATTAGCTGTTGTAGCAACCATGGTTATTGCTGGTCGCGCTGTTGCTGGTTGCGCTGTTGCTGGTTGTTGTGTGCTAGGCTGTGATGTTGCTACTGGTTGTGTTAATGGTTGTGCCGTTGTTGCTGGTATCACACTTTTCGATGCGGTATGCGTTTCAACTGATTGCGGATCAGGCACAACATGAAAATCAACATCACTTGTCCCATTCACAGAAGTAAAACGCAACGTAATGGTTTGTCCAATTTTATTTTTAGGCGGGTGAATCAAAAAAGAATTATCCGCATTGAGCGTAACCCAACCGCTTGCATCAGACAGTGTTGCGCCGTCGACCAATTGAACTGATGACACCGTTGTTTTAATTTGTTGCGGACCAGTTGAAGCTGCAGGATTAGCAAAAAATACCAGTTTTCCTGCATTATTTTGACCTGCCATCAACTCTGCATTGTCATTTTGATTCAGAAAAACAGGGTGTGCAACGACGGTATCTACGGATACATTTAATAAATCGTCCATCAATAATATTTTTAATTGATCTGCATTGGTTTGCGCATAAACAAATCGGCCGTCCGGTGATAATTGAAGCGATTTCACACCGCCTGGCATTTTCCAAGTTGAGATAATAGCCGGCGGATCAGTTGGGATCAGTTGATCAAAGCTGTAAACAGATATGCCATCTTTTGTTGCTAATAATCCCAATTTATTATCATTCATTAATATCAACGAAGAACCGCCATACGCAAAACTCGCACTACGCATTGGCTGGAAATTGCTGCTATCGCGTGTCATCAAGCCGGTTGGTGGACATGATGGTACATAGCTTGCTGGAGAAGAAGCCGTGAAAGTAACTTGCGTTCCATCTTCACTGAAACCAATCGTAATTGCATCAATTCTCAAAGCAGCAGTACAGCGATTCCATGTTTGGCAATTTATTTTAACGGGTACACTTGAATTCGTTGTGTCAAACAAACACCAACCACTCACATCCGAATCTCCCAACGGGTCTGCCGTAATTTTTTTAGCGTGAAACCTTGCAACTAATCGGTTGTTTTTCGAGCGCACTTGATATGCATACTCATAACCAGCGGGCCCCGGCATCCCTCCACTGTATGGCACATCAATTGGTGTTGGATCAGGTAATGTTGGTGATACTGGATTAGAAACATCAATACGCATAATGCGATTGTATGGCGTAGTCGATCCTTGATACATCACGTATGCTATTTTTTCATCATTACTTAATGCAACGCTTTGTGGTTTAGTCACACCCGACAGACTGCCAATCAAGCTATTCGTAGTGGCATTAAAAATTCTCAATGCGCCAGAGCCAGCTTGATCTGCTACAAAAATTAATGTGCCATTTTTATTAACCGTTAAATCAACGCAATTATTTACTGTGATTGTTGTTTTAGCATACTGCGCAACAGTCGACGAAAAATCAGAGTTAAGTGACGCTACGTTATAACAATAATCTCCAGCACCAACGAGAATCGCTTTTTTTTCAACAACAGCAGCTAATTTTCCTGTAACATTGACAGTTGCAATTTCTTCAAGTGGATATTGGGCTTGCATTGGTGTTGATTGCGCTTCTGCAAAAACGATTGGTCCAAAAGAAGTTATTTTTTTATCCCGTTTAGCAGAACCTAATAATGACAACGCACTTATTTGAAGTGGCGTTTCATATCCAGAAGAAACACAAAGTAATTCAAACAAAACAATGCCGAATAAAGTAACGCGAGAAGCGGACGCAATCGTTTCAGGGAAAGTTGCTTTAGGTACGCTTGATGATTGCTGCCGACCATCTTTCCAATCTTGACGACGAACTGGATTATGTGGGATGACGGGTTGTTTCGACTCAAACTCACCCTGATCACGTCGCGCACGATACTGTACGCTACACAACGTGTCACGCGACGATGCAAAGTGCTTATTATTGTGTTTTTTTCGACCCACAATGCAACCTCTTGAGCTTTAAGATAAAATATTATCCTTTATAAATTGATAATGTATAAGAAATTATTTATTACCAATATTTCAACGAAGGCGTGGTAGTTATAGCACGAAACAAGCACAAAAAAAAGAAAGTAACTTCTCAATAACCCGGGGCAACACCCAATTTCTAACTTGTTGATTTTGCATTTGATGTGATATCGTTCTGTCCATGAAAACATGGACGCAAAAAATACCACTTATTATGGAGCGCGATCGGAC
>Ga0210044_10000352_pt1 | contig 68670 bp, 73 predicted proteins | sample CryGey13umfilter_2_FD_183959 | JGI IMG/M metagenome (GOLD analysis project Ga0210044, IMG submission 183959) | Groundwater microbial communities from aquifer in Utah, USA - Crystal Geyser 4/9/14 3 um filter (SPAdes) (version 2) | ecosystem: Environmental > Aquatic > Deep subsurface >... | reverse complement strand
CCACCTTTTGTTTATTTTATGTTAGGATGATGCTTGATGACAAATTTCACTCCACAAAAACCTAGCGTAAAACTCATTGCGCATACCGATCATGCTTTTGATCTATCAATTGCAAGCGCTCGTACTTGTTACAGTCCTAAGTTGATTGTTCCTGCGGATGTGACCGATGGTCAGCGCGAAAGGATCGGGGAGGCGATTTACGAAGCAGGGCATCATACGCCTTTTCAGCATCCGACTTTTGTCTTCGGCTTAACCGGTGTTTCACGTCAACTGATCTGGAGTTTTTTACACTCTCACCCTTTTTACAATTCCGAGCAGAGTTCCCAGAGGTATGTCGTGCTTGATGACGCAAATGTCTACGTACCACCTATCGAAGGTGAGGCGCTTAATATTTACCGCGATGCGGTTTTGAAAGCCTGGGATGCTTATGAAAAAATTTCCGAACTCCTCAAGGAAGATAACTTCCGTATGATGTCGTCTATCGGACGTATCAAAGGTCAAAACGACAAACAAATTCGCACAGATAGCGAGAAGAAAGCTATTGAGAACGGTCGCTATGTGTTGCCTATTTGCGCTACCGCAAATCTATACCACACAATCTCAGGACTTGTTTTGAAGAGGTACGTACGAATGGTAAATGCGTCAGATTGTCCTACCGAGGCTCGTGAACTTGTCGACGCGATGGTCTCGGCCGTTCGCGCCGTTGACCCTGATTTTGTCGATCGAATAGGCGAAGATGCCATGGAGGATATTCTGGAAAATTCGATGCCGGGCAAGGAGAATTATGCTCAAAAATTTGACGCAGACCTCGATGGTCATATATCCAAGCTCATCTCTTACGACCAAGATGCTGAGAAGATAGTTGCTGACAGTGTACGTGAGGCTATCGGCGCTAGAGGTACCGATGAAGAGATTTTGGACATGATTTTAAACCCTGAGAAGAATTCATACTTGCTTGAGACCCTCAACAATTGGACGCTATCGCCAGCGATGAGAGGACTCAACAATATCAGTTATATTTTTAAGAAAAAAATCAGCCATAGTGCCGACTCTCAAGAGCAAAGACATCGAATGAATCCAGCCTCCAGGCCTATGCTGACGCGAGTTCATACGAAGGATCCTGACTATCATATTCCTGTTGTAGTAGAGAAGAATGAGCAAGCCGCCACATTGTACAGAGATACTATGAAGATGCTTTGGGATGCCAAAAACCGTTTGATTGAGATGGGAGTCGCTTCTGAATTCGCATGTTACTTACTCCCAAATGCTGTGAATGTAAGGTTTACCCAGAGTGGTTCTTTCTTGCACCTCCTACATAAATGGAGACTGAGACTGTGTTTCAACGCTCAGCTGGAAATCTATGACGCTTCTCGCGACGAAGTAGAGCAAGTTGCTTCCGTGCATCCGAATTTGGCCAAATATATCGGACCACCTTGTTTGAATCGGAAACATCACAAATTCGATCGGCTCGAAGGACCATGCCCTGAAGGTACACGCTGGTGTGGAATTCCTGTGTGGAATGGATGGCCCGGAGTTAAGAGACCCTTTTAGTAGGAAATATTCTTGTCTTCTCGCTCCAGTGGCTAATCGCCAAAGTCGCTTTAGGAAATATTTTTGTCTTCTCGCTCCAGTGGCTAATCGCCAAAGTCGCTCGAATCCAAAATATTTCCTTATGCATTTGTCGTGAGGTTCTTGTCTTTTCGCTCCCGCTACTAACCTTCCAAGATCGCTCAAATCCAAAATATTTCCTTGTGGATTTTTCTTGTGGATTTTTTGCCTTGCGGCTCTACCCTAGCGCAACATCCAGCGTCATCATAATGGCAAACCCAGCCATAGCTCCGACCGTTGCGATGTCACTGCCTCCATCCATGTGTGCTTCTGGGATCAACTCCTCGACAACGACATAAATCATAGCTCCTGCGGCAAATGCCAGCGCATAAGGTAGAAGTGGCCTCATTAAAATTACTGCGAATGCACCAATCATTCCAGCTACAGGCTCTACAATCCCCGACATCTGTCCATACCAGAAACTTTTTGTCCTAGAGAACCCCTCTCTCCTAAGTGGTACCGATACGGCTGTTCCTTCCGGGAAATTTTGTATGCCTATACCTATCGCAAGAGCAATAGCGCCTGCTACTGTGGCTGAAGGCAGACCTGCTCCGGCAGCTCCAAATGCGACACCGACAGCCAAGCCTTCCGGAATATTATGTAGTGTTATTGCAAGTACGAGCAAAACACTTCTTTGCCAGTTGGTTTTTATCCCTTCGACATGGTTTCCTTGCAGACTTGCATGCATATGAGGCAATGTCTTGTCCACTACCCACAGGAAGATACCTCCTGCCGAGAAGCCTATCAAAGCAACGAGCCATGCAGGTAGGCCTCCCATGTCTTCCGCCATCTCTATGGCCGGTGCAAGCAGTGACCAGAAGCTCGCTGCAATCATAATCCCCGCCGCGAGTCCAAGCATCGTGTCCATAACCTTTTTATCTATTTTTTTAAAAAAGAATACGAGCGCCGCACCCAATGCCGTCATAAACCACGTAAACAACGTTGCGATGAATGTCTGCATTATTGGACTTAAATTCATGAATTCTTCTATCATTGATGTGTTTGTTAAAGTGCTTAATATTACCACTTATTGATAACAAATATCAATAAGCACTAATGTCGATTAAAAATCGGTACTATTCTACTCTTCTTTTTGCTATACTGACTGCGGATTTATTCAAACTCAATTTCCTTTATATATATGAAGATATCATCACAGGTTAATAAGCTTCTTAAAGATCACAAGAAGCATGATATATACTTGGATCATGCGGCTACTACGCCGATGGATCCTGCCGTAAAGGCGGCTATGGACCCTTATTTTTGCGATAAATTTGGTAATCCGTCCGGTTTTTACGAAATAGGTCTCAGGGCTCATGAAGCTCTTGAAGAAGCCAGAAACAAAGTTGCCAAGATACTTAACTGCTCCTCCAGAGAGATAGTCTTTTGCGGGAGTGGCACTGAGTCAGACAACTTGGCGATCCTTGGCGTTGCACGTTTTAAGGGCAAAGGGCACATCATCACTTCTTCAATTGAACATCATGCTGTTCTCGAGACTATCGAGAGGCTCGAGAAGCAAGGATTCGATATCACTATACTGCCTGTCGATCGCGATGGATTTGTAAATCCGAAAGATCTTGATGATGCTATCCGAGAAGATACAATCCTCGCCTCTATCATGTATGCCAACAATGAGATTGGTGTTATTGAACCTATCAAAGAGCTTGCGACAGTGTGCCGTAACAAAGGTGTTCTATTCCACACTGATGCGTGTCAGGCAGGTTGTTCACTTGATCTTGATGTAAAAGAACTGGGAGTAGATTTGATGACAATAAACGGAAGCAAGATATATGGACCAAAGGGCGTCGGATGCTTGTATGTAAAAGCCGGTATCAGGCTTGAGCCTATAGTTTATGGCGGTGGACAAGAGAGAGGCCTTAGGAGTGGCACTGAGAATGTCCCAGGCGTAATCGGTTTCGCCAAAGCGCTAACTTTGTGCCAAGATGACAAAGACAAAGAAAATAAGAGGCTCACTCAGCTACGCGACAAACTCATCAAGGGCTTAATAACTAAAGTGCCAAAGTGCTTCCTTAACGGTCATGCGGTGAAGCGCCTACCTAACAATGTCAATATTACTATCCTTGATGTTGAAGGCGAAGCGATGGGGCTTTTCCTAAATGAGCTTGGAATCTATGCTTCGACAGGATCAGCCTGTACGAGCAAGAGTCTTGATCCTTCACATGTAATTACCGCCTTGGGACTTCCTTACGAAGCTGCTCATGGGAGCATGCGTTTCACGCTAGGGCACTGTACTACCCCTGAAGATATAGATTTTGTTATCGAAGTTATGCCAAAGATTGTCGAGATACTGCGAAAAATTTCGCCCCTTGATCTCGACTCTAATGAAGTACAAGAGGGGCATGGTAACCTTCATTACAAATGAACATAAAAATAGTCAAAACAGATGGGGATGTAGAGGGTCTTGCAGAACAAAAGTGGGTATATTCACCCTCTGTTAAGACGCACTTCTTCCATCCTGAGAATCTTGTTGAGGATGTTAATGGTTTTGATGACTCCGATTATAACGGAGTCGGAGCTGTCGGCAGTCCCGCTTGCGGGGATATGATGAAAATGTGGATCAAAGTCGATCCGAAGTCAGATAAAGTCGTTGATTGCAAGTGGCAGACGTTCGGTTGTGCTTCCGCTATTGCCTCAACATCGATGCTCTCTGTCATGGTCACGGAAAACGGTGGCATGAAAGTAGACGACGCACTTGCGCTCAAACCTCAAAATATCCTTGAGCGCCTTGGAGGATTGCCTCCGCGAAAAGTGCACTGTTCTGTCCTTGGAGACAAAGCTTTGCGAAAAGCTATTAATGAGTATTTCAGACACAGCAAGCAGTTTGATCGTATGGTGATCGAGGGATCTGTCATGGTCGATCCGGACACTAGGATCACTGACCGTGATATCGAAGAAGCTGTGCTAGAAGGTGCAGACGACATGGACAAGTTGCAAAAGAAATTGAAAGTAGGTATAGCTAATAAGGATGCTTATGCTAAGGCAGAAGCACTTATGGGAAAATTCATGGAGAAATATTATGGGTAAGTACGTCATCTTCTTTCTGGTTATACTCGCGATCCTGCTGTATGCAGTCACTTTTTCTGAGAACAAAGGCAAAGTTAAGGCAAAGATACTTGGCAAAGAGAGAGATGTTTCTCTTGGCCTGCTGCTGCTAACAGCTTTCATTGATGGGGCTATTCTTAGCTTTTTGCTGTACTATCTGATCTTCGAGGCATAACGATGCATGACCCGAAGCGAAGGAGAGACATCAGCACCATATCAACAGCATCAACAGCTACTATGTGGATGATTTTGATATTGATACTTTTAAATCAGATATCGTCAGCGAATACTGTATTGATATCTTTGATATAGACGAATACCTGACTGAATAATCAAGCTTCAGGCGTTTTCCTTCCGTATTTTTACTTCCGTATTTTTTTTCTTCTTCCAGCCTTTCTGATCCATCGCATTAACTGCTGCATTTTGCTCGGCTTGTTGCTTGCTTGAACCTTCGCCCTCACCGTATTTCACATCACTTATGTACGCGCCCATTATAAATATCTTGGAGTGATCTGGGCCCGATTCGCTAATAAGCTTGTATTCCGGAGTGACATTGAATTTGGCCTGTGCAATCTCTTGGAATCTTGATTTCGAATCTACATGCAAGCCTTGCTCCAATATATCGCCAAGATAAGAGATGATGAATTTATTTATGAACTCGTGTGCTTTTTTGTAGCCTTGGTCGAGAAACATAGCCCCTATAATGGCTTCAACCGTATTTGCAAGGATATATCCTTTTTGGCGTCCTCCGGACTTTTCTTCGCCTTTGCCCAAGTATAAATATCCGCTGATATCCAGCCTTTTTGCTATCTCCGCCAAATTAGCACCTCTCACGAGTGCCGAGCGCCAATTCGTGAGTTCTCCTTCCGGGTTTCCGTAATTCTTGTATAAAAACTCAGTGACTACGAGCTCTAATACCGCATCGCCCAGGAATTCCAGTCTTTCGTTGTTTTCCGCCTTATCGTTAGCCTCGTTCACGTATGATTTATGGACAAAAGCTAAGTCCAATAGCTCTATATTCTTGAATTTGAAACCTATAAATTTCTGAAAGTCTTTGTATTTTTTATTCATATTTACTTCTTATCATGTAAAGAATGCTTATGCATTATATTGCTTAAAACGCCATTAACAAATTTGTGAGAGTTGTCGTTGCCCATCTCTTTCGCCAAATCGATACACTCGTTGATACTAACAAGTGGTGGTATATCCGCTTCATACATTAGTTCGTATATGCCGATCTCCAGTATGGCTCTGTCGATTGGTGCGATTTTATCTATCGGCCATTCAGGTGCAGCCGCCACTATCTCTGCCTGTATTTGCTCCAGATTGTCCAAAATCCCTTGTAGCAATTTGCGTGGGAACTCCGGTTCGCTTATCTGCGTCCCGAACTCATCCATCAGATACGCCAAAATCTCCATCGGCTCTCCACCCCTGAATTCCCAGGCGAATATAGTTTGCACAACTATAGTTCGAGCTATATGCCGATGACTTGCCATTGTTTTAAGGTGCTTTTATGTTTTACGCCTTGATCTTTGTGATCTTCTCTTTGCTTCCGCCACTCTTTACGATCTGCTCGTTTTTGTACTGACCGCAAGCTTCACATACGTGGTATGCACGAACTTTCTCGCCACACGAAGGGCAAGTGGTTAATTGGATTTTGTCAGTCAGCTTTGATCTAACGATATTAGCAAATGATTTGTATCTTCTGCTGGTCCTCGACTTACAGAGTTTCTGCTTTGGTACTGGATGCTTAGCCATTGTATAGTTGGTAGTTAGTAGTTAGTAGGAATTAGTCAGAAGCAAGTAAGGAGTAGAGAGTGTCGTATCATCTGATCAGATCTCTTAGCCCTGACAGGAGCTTTTGACTCGTGTCACTTGTATCGCAGCCGCACGTTCTCTCGTTTAAATCAGCTCCGCATTTCAGACATAGGCCCTTACAGCTTTTAGAGCATACCTGAGAAGTTGGGAAATGCAAGAGAATTTCCTGCCTGAGCATCTCTGTTAAATCGATCTCCTGGTGTTTCATATCCGCCATGAATATATCAGCCTGATCCGCTTCCATATCGTAGTGTGGCGGTTTTTTGAAATAGAATATGCGTTCCGCCTCCGACACTCGGACATGGTGTTTATACTTCTTAAGGCATTTGTCGCACTGTGCGTCTACTTTTGCCTCTATGTTTTGGACAAAGACGTTTACCCCTTCCTCAATACGCATAATCTCGATATGCATACCATCTATATCGTGCTCTTGCGTATAGCCCGTCTCCTTGTTTTGAAAATCCTGTATTGAAACTTTCATATTTCCATTATATCTATTATATTCTGGCTATGAAAGATACTAATTGGATAGAAATTTCGCAAGAGGCTCTGATGCATAATATTAAGCGGTTCCGCTCGATTGTCGGGTCTGATGTGCTTTTGTCCTGCTGCGTGAAAGCTAATGCTTATGGACATGGCTTAGTTCAGGCTGCCAAGATAATACTAGCCGGTGGCGCTGATTGGCTTGATGTAAATTCTCTGTACGAAGCGCAAACCCTGCGAGAAGCCGGAGTTGACGCTCCTATCTACGTCATGGGTTACATGCCTTTGTCCGAGCTTGAGAAGGCAGTCGATTTAGACCTGCGGCTAGTAGTATACAATCGAGAAACTATTGAGAGGCTGGAAGCGATCGGCAAACCGATCAAAGTACACCTCAAACTTGAGACCGGGAACAATCGCCAAGGCGTGCGAGAAGAAGACTTGGGCGACTTTGTAGACCTGTTTGCGAGTACAAAATTTGTACAACTTGAGGGCGTTGCTACGCACTTTGCGAATATCGAAGACACTTTGGATCATAGTTTCGCTATGAAGCAGCTTGAGAAGTTCGAGCGTATGGCCTCGAAGTTCGATGTGAAATTACGGCATTGTGCGAATAGCGCAGCTATTATGCTTTTCCCAAAAACTCATTTTGACATGGTTCGACTCGGCATATCAGCTTATGGTATGTGGCCATCTAACGAGACACGCGTTGCTGTTCAGAAAGAGTCTGGTGCAAATATTGAATTAAAACCTGTGCTGACCTGGAAAACTATCATTGCTCAGGTCAAGGACGTTCCATCCGGTGAACACATCGGATACGGATGCACTTCAAAGGTTAGCCGCGATTCGAGAATCGCTATTCTACCTGTCGGATATTACGACGGCTATGACCGTGGGCTGTCAAATCAATCGTACGTTCTGATTCGAGGGCAGAGAGCTCCTCTGCGTGGACGAGTTTGTATGAATATAATAATGGTTGACGTTACCGACATCCCTGATGCTCAAGTCGAAGACGAGGTTGTTTTGCTGGGATCTCAGGGTGATGAGAGAATTTCCGCAGAACATCTTGGAGAACTTATTGGAACTATAAATTACGAGGTTACTACTCGAATCAATGAACGTATTCCCAGAATAGTTGTATGACACTTTTTGAGTTAAATGACGAAGAGCTGCGTGACCCGAGAGATTTTGGGTTTTTGATTGAGCCACTCTATTACAAGCAAGGTCTGACAGATAGGGATAATGTTCTTGTGCGAGAAGGCGTTTTAAAAAGATTACAGACAGCAAGGAGCAGATTGCCGGAGGGCTTAAATTTTAAGATTTGGGATGGATACAGAGACTTAAGGACACAAACCGTTCTATACGTAGGCTTGTACAAAAAAATTATACGCCGTCGCCCGCTTCTGACTTACAAAGAGGCTCAAAAGGAGGTTGAAAAATTCGTAGCAAGGCCTAGTTTTGCTTTCGAAAGGCCCTCCCCGCACAATACCGGCGCCGCGGTGGATTTGACGCTAGTCGATCGCAATGGGCAAGAGCTCGATATGGGGACTTTCTTCGACCATTTTGACATTGAATCTTATACTAAGCATTTTGAAGATTCATCGGAAGGATCCAAAGAGTATAAATGGCATATGAATCGTATGATCCTATATTCCGTACTGATCGGCGAAGGATTCTTCAATTTCCCTGATGAGTGGTGGCACTACAGTTACGGAGACGTATTTTGGGCAGATGAATTTGAGGAAAAAGCACTTTATGGGAGTGCAGAGATTTGATCTAGCTTACAGAGTTTTTATGTTGTTTTACTTTTTATGGAGTATCTCCTACAAGCATCTTTGTAACACCTTCCGGGATCTCCAATCTCTCCATACGAAGAAGCTCGCGAATTCTATCTATCTGCTGACTTATTCCATCTCTGTCGTAGATATTTAGGAAGTGATATCTTAATCTACCTGCCGGTTTCTTCTGATAAATTTGTGCGTAATTTATTATTAATATCCCGCCCGGTCTTAATATGCGAAGTGCCTGCCTGAATATTTCTGTTTCTAGGTCTCGATATGCCGGGCTATCTAAGTCCCCAAAGACTCTTCTGTGTTTGTAAACTAAACTTGGAGATGTTTTACCTGCTTCATCATGTCCAATGACGAAATTTATATTTATCACATCTTCTGAAGTGTCTTCAACCACATCGAGCGCCCCTGGTTGACTTATGTCCAGCTGCCTGAATTTCCATTCTTCTGACCTACCATTACCATCTTCATCTACAATCGGAAATCTTCTATCTATCCCTGTGACATCACAACCTATTGCATGCAATCCTCTGCACAAATCAGGAGCGTGTCCTTTCTCATCATCACTCCTATCCCTTGTTTCACTCCCGCATCCTATATCCAAAAAACTTAAAGCTCTCATCTTTCCAACGTCTATCAAAGGTGGCCAGTCAGTGTATGCATGACATATCGTCGCCATACGTTCTGCAGCCCTTAGAGCAGCACAACTTCCATATTCCCGACTGACTTCATTTTCTAATCGACGTATATCTATTGTTGTTGCGTTACCTGGTCCAGTCCCAAGAAATCCAGCTATTGCCGATGTTGCAGGTTCTGGTATCTGATTGGTGACATCTATCATTGAAAAATCCTCTCTTACGACATGAACACTTGAGCTGGTCCTAGGCAACCCATCATCTCCCAATACAGCTGCTGTTGTCTCTGTTAAATACGGTGGTTGCAATACCATTTTTAGATTTTACGACAAAATAGAGTTTATTTAAGCACATTTAGAGTGCTGCGTCAAGACTTTGACGGTTCCATTTCCAGAGCTATTCTTTGCGCTTCGGACAGTCCCATGGACAGTTTATGGTTTAACGCCATGATCTGAGTTGCCATCCATCTGCCTATCTCATCTAACAGTGTTTGCTGTCCGTCTTGTACGATTATGCCTTCCGTTATTTCCATCTCAGCACTCTGTGGCGCTTGGCCGTGTTCCATAGCAAAGAATGTCGCTCTTATCGTATCTCCTTCGATTTGTATAGTTATTGTCCTTTTTCGTACCGGATTCTCGTGGTCATTCAAGTCTATAGTGGAGTGAGCTCCAAGATATGATGGGAAGTAAACATTGTATAGACCGATTTTAACTTCGTTTAAAGCCCCTGCCACCAATACTCCCGCTTCGAAAGCGCTGCTGTATAGATCTGTTAAAGACTTGCTGGCTTGTAATATTTCCGCCACACACAGAGTGGGATTCACGTCATTATATTCAGCGCTCATAGTTTTCTTGAGTTACAGGTTCTCGATCTTATCGGCGACAAACTCTGATGTCAAACAAAGAATTGGCTTTTGACGAGATTAGTTCTATCCTAATGGCGTATTTTCTAAAATATCGTTAAAGATGATAAAAATAGGAATCGTCTTCGGGGGGCGTAGCGGTGAGCACGAGGTGTCTCTCGTTTCGGCGTCAAACGTCATCAAGGCTCTGGATCCCGAAAAATACGAAGTTCATCTCATTGGTATTACCAAGGATGGCAAGTGGGTTTTCGGTGCAGATAGCCTTAAGGCTCTCAAGAAAGGCAGCTCTGAAGGACTCGATGAAGGAGACATAATGGGTAGACTCTCTGAACTTGACATTGTATTCCCCGTTCTGCACGGACCTTATGGCGAGGATGGCACTATTCAAGGACTACTGGAGATTGCGAATATCCCTTACGTCGGTTGTGGCGTGATGGCGAGCTCTATTGCTATGGATAAACTTATGACAAAAGCTGTCTGGGAACAGGCTGGGCTTCCACAAGTACCTTATACGTCTGTTATGAGACATGACTGGGAGGCGTCACGCGATACGACTGCGGTGATGACTAGTCTCGAATATCCCGTTTTTGTAAAACCCGCTAATATGGGATCAAGTGTTGGCATTTCCAAAGCAAAAGATGAGGATGGCTTGCGTCAGGCTATCGACCTAGCTATCAGGTTTGATCGCAAGGTTGTAATCGAACAAGGCATGGATATTCGAGAGATAGAGGTTGCTGTCCTTGGCAACGACAATCCCGAGATTGGCGAAATCGGAGAGGTTTTGGTTGGAGGTGAGTTTTATGATTTTAACGACAAATACGTTGACGGCAAATCTTCGACTCAGGTTCCGGCCGACCTCACCAATGAGCAGAGGACTGCCGCACGCGAGTTGGCTATACAAGCTTTCAAAACCATTGATGGCTCCGGTATGGCTCGCGTCGACCTATTCCTCACGAAAGATGGCAAGTTTTACTTGAATGAGATCAATACGATCCCAGGTTTTACATCAATAAGCATGTATCCAAAGATGTGGGAAGCTGCCGGCACCCCTTACCAGCTGCTGATAGACCGACTTATTGGTCTTGCGCTTGAGAGGCACAATGAGAAATCCAGAAACCAAATCGTTTTTGAATCAGGAAGCGATTGGTATCAGGGGTGATGAATGGATGATTTCGTTTGCAGCAGCATTGACTTTTTCGCGATTATATTGGAGAATTACTCTCTATGAACACTTCAAAAAGATTAAAATCTCTTCTAATTAAAGCCGGTCTCAAGCCAGATGAGGCGTCTTTGTACCTTTTTGTCTCCGAGAATCCGGGATGTTCTATAGCGGATGTTTATAAACGTGTTGGGATTTCGAAATCCAGCGCGTATAGAGCTTTTGAGAGCCTACGCAGCTTGGATCTTTTGAACACTGATGCTGAGGCGTGGAAAACCAATCTCAGTGCCATTTCACTTACTGGCCTTATCCGCAAACTAGAGGGGCAGCAACGAAATAGGCAGAGACTCATATCTGATTTGAAAACTTTTAATAATGTTTCAAGAATTGCCGGCAACTCGAAGATTTCTGGCATTGAATCTCTTGAAGGCGAAGCGGTTTATCAGAAATATTTGGATCTATCTCAAATGGCTTTCGACACTGATCTGGTCTATGGGAATTGGGAACCTTTTAATAATCGTGGTTCGCTTGTCTCGCTTGAGAAAAATTTCATCAACAATAGAGTGAAAAATGGTGGCAACTGCCTCCTGGTTCTTACTGGTGATGGGCCTAATACGAAAGAGATTACAGATTATGATTGCGACGAAAATCGCATCACTAAGTTCCGCAAACCGAACTACGATAAAAAGCCTGTCTGGATCAATGCTTTCGAGGGAAACAACTTCGTATATATTTGGAATCTGGATGATACAGGCAATATCAATGCTACATTTATCGACTCAAAACCTGTTTCCGAGTTTTATAAGGAGTTTATTTATTCTCAATCTGCGTAGTTGTTTTCCCAACATTTCGGGAATTATTTAACGGATTTATACGGCATAAATATTGCCGTTTTTTCGCATGTGCTCGTGGATAAATGCACGAAGTGTGATGTACCATTCTAACATGCAGAATTTATACGCTTACCGCAATGAGAGGTCATTCCATAAACGCACTTGTGACAAATGCGGCAAATCTGTGGTTTCAATTTTCCCACAGGACTCAGTATACAAGGCATATTGCAATGATTGCTGGTGGCATGACCAATTTGATCCGCTTGCGTCTGGGCGTGATTTCGACTTCCAGAAGCCTTTTTTCGAACAGTTTGACGAGCTGCTTAAAGCCACTCCTCTTGTATCCCTTGTGATTGGGGACAGCCAGAATTCCGACTACACCAACTATGCCATGTGGAACAAGAACTGCTACATGGTCTCCAGCTCTGATTACAATCAGGACTGTTTTTATTCCTCTTATATTTTCAGATGTCGAGATAGTGCTGATTGTATTTTTACAAGCGACTGCGAGCTATCTTATGGATGTGTGGATACGAAGAAAAGTTACGGTAGTGTTTTTGTTCAGAACTGCAGTTCGGTCAACAATTCCTTGTTCTGTTATGCATGTAGGAACTGTGAGAATTGTATCGGCTGCGTGAATCTAAGGGGACAAAAGAATCATATTTTCAACAAGCCTGCGACTTTCGAAGAGGTCGACAAACTCAGAAAGTGGCTCTTTGACAGCCGCATTAATATCAGGCGTTTTTTTGATGACTTCCAAAAATTCAAAATTAAGTTCCCACACAAGGCTGCTGAGATGGAGAGCTGCGACAACTGTACTGGCGACCGTCTTGTCAGGTGCAAGAATCTTGATAACTGTTTTGACATGGTTGAGTCCGAAGACTGCCAAAACTGTATTCTCGGCATAGGGGCAAAAGACTGTACAAATAGTATTGGCGTACCTGATGCGGAGCTTTGCCATCAAGTCGTTGGATGTCCTGGCAATTACGGCATACGAAATTCCGTCCTTATATGGCCCAAATCCAGCTACCTCGAATATTGTTTGTTCACGCGCGCCAGTCATAACTGTTTTGGCTGCGTTAGTTTGCATAAAAACGAGTTTTGTATCTTGAACAAGCAGTATACCAAAGAGGAGTACTCAGTCATGGTTGATAAAATCAAAGACCACATGATAAAGACAGGAGAGTCTGATCAGTTTTTCCCTATCGCTATCTCCCCTTTTGCATATAACGAGACGGCTGCACAAGATTACTACCATTTGAGCCGTGATGAGGCTCTGGCGCAAGGTTACAAGTGGCGTGATAACTATTCTGCTCAGATCGTTGCTCCCGGCATGCCTGAGTGTGCCACTTGTGGCAAAAGCTTCAAGATAACGTCTCAGGAGAAAGCGTTATATGGCAAGATTGGCCTATCTAGTCCGGATCAATGTTGCGACTGTCGACACAATCTTCTGATGTCTATGCGTAATCCGAGGCATGTTTGGAATAGGCGATGCGGCAATTGCGGCTACGACGTCGAGAGTTCTTTTTCAGAAGACATGTCTGAGATCGTATATTGCGAGAAGTGTTATTTGAAAGTCGTCTAAAGAGGGTTGACTTAATTGTTTTATCCATTATGCTACTCCCCTTGCGATTATTTAACGTACTAGAACCATGTCTGAAAGCAATGATAGATTTTTCACGCCTACTAAAGCCCTAGTGCTTGCGCTTGGTCTACTTGGTGTATCTATTGAGATTGCCGGGAAACGACTTATGCCATCTTGTGGCTCCGAGATGCACGCGCCTTCTGCACAGACATCTTCTCGGCCTAGCATGCCTCAGTCCGCTCCTACTACGCCAGCTCCACGATCCAAAATAGTTACAAAAAATGCAGAACCTTCTTCCGGAGCCAATGCCGAATCCACCATACATACCGAACAGTTGGCTGATGATTTCGACGAAGCTCTTAGGCTAGTCAGGCAACAATTTGACGCAGCGGATGCAATACTTGATGCAGACAATACGGAGATCCAAATATTAGCGGATGCACAGGTCCTTATATTGGAGATCATGTAATCTTAGGAGGTAAAAGTGCCCCAACTCAATATCCTGTTGTTACTTATGATTTAGAGATGGGCTCGGAAGGCAACCCTAACCTTGTAACAACTTCTGTTTCAATATCCAAGGATGAGAACTCTCCACTTGTATTAACGCCGATTTCCGCTGACTTCAGCGCAAACTGTAATACAGACGGTCTCCCTGTGAAGCTATCTATAGCTTCTGTTGGTGGTGATATTGATGGCGTACAGATCCGAACTTTTGATTACTGTCTGCCTCGTACACACGAAGACGATCCCGAGAGTTTATTCACCGGATTAGAGGATTTGAATTCTGTCGTATACGACCAGGTTGGAGTCACAGACATTACTGACAGTGCCGAGAGGCTATGCCTTGATCCTTCTATCATTGATGGTAAATACGACGACGAGCAATAGCCACTTTTATTTTCCTCTTGTCTAAACCTGCTATTTTCGAGTACAGTTGATTAGCTCTATTTAGCGAATTTACACATAGATGTTCGATTTTTTTAAGAAGAAAACTACAGGTAACGCGGGACATTATTTTCTGTCTCTTGATATAGGAACGGAGTTTGTTAAGGCTCTCGTTTGTGATGCTCGCGGAAGGACTGGTGCTGTCTTGGGCTTTGGAAAGCGCCGCCAGAATCTTGGCGAAATGCAGAGTGGAGCTGTCACCGATATTTCCGGCGTTATTGAGAACTGTCGTGATGCTATTTACGAAGCGGAAAAGATGGCCGGAGTGCATGCCGAGCAGCTTATCATGGGTATTGCAGGCGAACTTGTTAAAGGAGCGACTTCCACTATCAAATACACTCGCTCAGATCCAAGCGTAAAAATCAATTTGGAAGAACTTAAGAATATAGTTCACAAAGTACAGTGGAAAGCTTTTGACCAAGTGCGCGCTCAACTTGCGTACGAAAGTGGATACAATGAGATTGATGTTAAGCTTGTGAATGCCGCCATAGTTGACGTAAGGATTGACGGATATAAGGTTTCGAATCCGGTTGGATTCCAAGGCAAGGAGGTTGTCATGAGTGTATTTAATGCTTTTGCCCCTCTTGTTCATTTTGGAGCGCTGCAAACTATTGCCGCCGAGCTGGATATGGACCTGCTTGCGATTACGGCTGAGCCTTATGCCGTTGCTAGGTGCATGGGGCATGAAGATACTGGGAATTTCAGTGCAATATTTATAGATATTGGCGGCGGCACGACGGATATTGCGGTCGTACGCGACGGTGCTGTCGAAGGGACTAAGATGTTTACTCTTGGCGGCCGATCTTTTACCAAGCGATTGGCGCAAAGTCTCAACGTTTCGTTCCAAGAAGCTGAAGAGATCAAAATCGCTTATTCTGATGGCAAACTGGAAAAGCAGTCTCATAAGATCGTGAAAGAGGCTATGCAGAGCGATTGCGAAGTTTGGCTAACTGGAGTTGCGCTGACACTAAGCGAATTTGTAAGTGTGGACATATTGCCATCTCAAATTCATCTGTGTGGTGGTGGCTCACAATTGCCCGAAATCAAAGAAGTCCTCGACTCACGTGATTGGATCAAGAATCTCCCTTTCGCAAGAAAGCCACAGATTAGCTTTCTAAAACCTAAACATGTGAGTAATATAATTGATGAAACAAAAAAATTAAAAGACGTACAAGACGTTACCCCAATGGCTATCGCCAATCTTGCATTAGAACTTGCTGGAGAAGAGAAAATTTTGACAAAAATGCTCCGAAAAGTTGTGAGGCTGATGCAGGTGTAGGAAGAATGTCAACTGTAGAATGTAAACTGTAGAATACGGACAATGACTGACCAAAACAAAAACGAAAAACAGAGTATGCCTCATGAAGATGAGGATGAAATAAAGAAGGTTGCCAAAAAAAAGGTAATCTACATTGAGCTTGATGAAGAGATAACTTCTGTCTATGACCGTGTTAAGAAGCTACAGTCACGAGACATGTATCTTGTTGTCCCTGAGCGAGCTGTACTTATTCAGAGCATTGTGAACTTAAAGATTTTACAGAGGAAACTGCACGATATCGAAAAAGAAATTTATATAATCACGACTGATCCTGTTGGCACTAAGCTTGCTTTGCAAGCCGGCATCAAGGTTTTTGATAAAATTGATGACGGATCAAGAGTCACAAGAGAAGTTTTGAATCCCGAGCTTAGGATTCAACCTATACGGGCATCTACAAATGAGTATGAAGAGTTGTCCCCTTCCAGGATGCCTTCCAAGAAGATTTCCATCTTGGACTTGATGAAGAATTTCAAACAAACGAAACGAGATTTTTCGTGGAAAACGCTTTGGGACATTAGGCACAAGTACAAGGATATTATGAAAAAGCGCAAACACCTTTCTATGCCTGGCGGACCAAATCGCAAGGCGCTTACAACTCTCGTTGTGATTAGCGTCACGATGCTCCTTATTATCTTTTACGTAGCTCTCCCCGGAGCTACAGTTTATCTTACCCCAGAGTCCAATGTACTCGAGGCTAGCGCGAATATCACACTGGCTGACGCTTATTTGAATTCTGCGGAATTGGACACGCATCCTTCTCATACATTGGCATCATATGATGTAGACACAGTAGTGGATGTGACTATCACTTATGACGCTACTGGAGAACTTTTTAGTGGTGAAAATGCGAGCGGCACTATTACGCTCTACAATGAGGCTGATTACGAGTGGAGCCTTGTGGCTTTTACTCGCCTGCAAAGTCCTGATGGAGTTATATTCCGCACACAGCAGTTTGTTACTATTCCTCCTGCAACAGCTGCCGGTCCAAGCACTATGGATGTCTCTGTCCTTGCTGATGAAAAAGACAGCGATGACAGTGTGATTGGTGATCGAGGGAATCTTGATTCAGGAACTCGTTTTATCCTTCCCGGTCTCCGTGAAGTCAGCCAATCCCTACTGTATGGTGAGAATGCAGCTCCTTTAACAGGTGGTAAAACAGTTGTAACCAAATATGTCATTCCGGAAGATTTTGATGCTGCGTATGCACGAGTAGAGTCCGAGTTAAATGCCGGCGCACAGGAGGCGCTACAGGCAGAAGTCGACGCTCTTAACAGCGAGCAAGGGTCTGATCTTGTGCTGCTGACGGGTGACTTTTCTTTTGATACTTATGACCCTGATATATACATCCCAGATGTGGAAGGTGATCAAGTCCCCAGCTTCGAAGTTACGGGCTCTATGGCAATAAGTGGAGTAGCTTACAATTACAGTGAACTTGTTAATATTCTGCGAAGCGAACTCAAACTCAAGAAAAGTCCCGAGAAACAACTTAAATCGATTGATGAATCCTCTCTATATTATGAGGTTTTTGATATAGATCGAGGTGCTAAGAAGATCAAAATCACAGCTTCTATCAAAGGTGTGGAAGAGTACGTACTTGATCCCGAGGAGGAGAGTGGCGCACGCTTAATCAAGAAAATCAAAGACCATATTGCAGGAAAATCTATTGATGAGGCCGAGGAGTATATTCAAAATCTCGAAGAAATAAATACCGTCGACATCAAATCATGGCCCGTATGGGCGCCTACTATTCCGAACGTCGTAGAGAATATCAAGATTAAGGTCGTAGAGTAGGTTCTTTTGTTTTTGTACTCCGCTAGGGCTTCGGCACTTCGTACCTGCAGAGTCGCTGCGTACAAAAACAAAAGAACTTTAAGATTTGCGTGTTTTCATCTAGAATGAGTTGGCTTTTAAAAAAAATAAATTTTCTTATGTCGAAAATAACTTCTCAATCAAAAGATTTTTCACAGTGGTATCTTGATGTTGTTAAAATTGCAGATCTTGCAGATTACTCGAAAGTAAAAGGTTGCATGGTCATCAAACCTTATGGATATGCTATTTGGGAAAACATACAGTCCGAGCTTGACCGCCTTATCAAAGAGGCAGGTGTGAAGAATGTTTATTTCCCTCTGTTGATACCTGAGAGTTTTCTCCAACGTGAGAAAGATCATGTGGAAGGCTTTGCTCCCGAGTGCGCAGTTGTAACTCATGGTGGTGGCAAAAAACTTACTGAAAACTTGGTCATCAGACCTACTTCCGAGACTATAATGTATGATACTTTTGCTGATTGGATACAAAGTCATCGCGATTTACCGCTAAAAATAAATCAATGGGCAAATATCATTCGCTGGGAGATGAGAACGCGTCCTTTCCTCCGAACCACAGAATTCCTTTGGCAGGAAGGACATACCGCACACAAGGACAAGGCCGGCGCTGATGAAGAAGCTTATCGCGCGCTTAAGATGTATGAGGATTTTGACAAAGAGTTTCTTGCCTTGCCTGTTTTGACTGGGAAGAAAAGTGATCGTGAAAAATTTGCCGGAGCGCTGTATACGTTGTCTACAGAGGCTCTTGCTCGTGACGGCAAAGCTATTCAAGCTGGAACTTCTCACAATCTCGGAACAACCTTCTCTGAGTCTTTTAATATTCAATACCAAGATGAGAATGGCGAACTTAAAAGAGTTTGGCAAACTTCCTGGGGGGTTTCTACTCGCCTGATCGGCACACTGATTGTTGTACACGGCGATGAGCAAGGGTTGAGACTGCCTCCTAAGATAGCTCCTGTGCAAGTTGTGATCGTGCCTATCTTGAAAGATGATAGCAAAGACAAAGTTCTCGCAGCTTGTAATCAAGTTGTTTCCGACCTTACAAACGTTCGTAGCGAAGTTGATGCGCGAGATACTGTCAGTCCCGGATATAAGTTTGCCGAGTGGGAGGTCAAAGGTGTGCCTATTCGTATCGAGATAGGTCCTCGGGATTTGGAGAACGGTTCTTGCGTGGTTGCACGACGTGACACCGGAGAGAAGACTACTTGCGAGCTTTCTCAATTGTTCACAGTAGTTCCTAAGCTTCTCAAAGAAATTCAAGACAATATGTTCGCCCAAGCACTAGCATACCGAGAGGAAAATACCAGATCTGCTGACACTTATGATGAGTTCAAAAAAGTTCTTGAAGAACATGGCGGATTCATTCTCTCAGGATGGTGTGGCAATGAAGATTGTGAAATCAAGATTCAAGAGGAGACCAAGGCTACAATTCGCGTCATTAAGGAAGAAGAGGTTAAGTGCAAATGTGTACTTTGTGGCAGTGATGCCAAAAACCGCGTATATTTTGCTAAGGCTTATTAGATTACTTAGTAGTTTATGAAAAATCTCGCACGCTCTATTCTTTTCTTATTCCTAATCTCGATCTTTGCATTGGCTTTCGCAAGCGATCTTGGGCCAGAGGCTTCTATAACTTCCTCCCCTAGCAAAGGCTCCTTCAGTACCGTTTTTACTTTTGATGCATCGCAGTCTGTTGACAGTCGTGGCTTTGGTTCAACCTTGGAATACAGATGGAATTTCAATGCCGGAGAAGAGTCGTGGACCGATTGGGATGATGACGCAACCGTTACTCATCAGTACACAGATGATGGCACTAAACAAATAGAGGTCGAAGTACGTGACGCCGATGGTTATACCGATAAAGCTTGGAGTCAGGTCGATGTAGACAACGAACTTTCATACGAAACGGAATTTACTGTTAGTCCGGAAGAAGGAGATACCGAGACCGTCTTTGAGTTCGATATAGACACAACCGCTAGTTATGGAACCGACTTAGACGCATTTGAGTACAGATGGGATTTTGATGATGATGGTGACTTTGATACAGATTACATAAGTTCCGAGACTATTGATCACAGCTATGGAGACAATGGTATTTACATGCCAGTACTGGAAGTGACCGCTCCTGATGGCACCACGACCGAAATTCGCGGCTATGAATATGATGGAGCGTTAAGCGGTGGCAGAATTACAGTCCATTCGTCGGACTACCCAGAAGCCTCTGCAAAAGTTTGGCCATCAAGTGGCGATGAAAACACAAGATTCTATTTCTCCGCTGAGGACTCTTTTAATGGTGATGATGAATACAGGTGGGATTTTGAAGGAGATGGCATATTTGACACAGATTGGTCGTCTGAGGAGACTGCCGATCACAAATACAGTACTCCCGGCACATATGAAGTCATTTTGCAGGTGCGAAATAGTGATGGGCTGACTGACGAGGCGCGTCTATCGATTACCATAGCAGAGGAAGGGGCAGCTCCTGATGCACAAATTCGCATTACCTCAGATACTTATCTTGCCGACAAAGATGTTGGAACTACAGCTACAGAGTTTAAATTCAATGCCTCTTACTCTTCTGATGAGGAGGACTACTCCAGCTATCTTGAAGTGAGATGGGACTATGAGGGAGATGGCGACTTTGATACCACCTGGTCTACCGAAAAGACTGCGTATCATCAATTTCTTGCAGCCGGCGAGTATGAGGTTACCTTGGAAGTGCGTGATACTGCCGGCAATGTGTCTGAAGCATCTTATGATATCCGTGTTGTTACAAATACCGCACCTTATGCATCTATCACTGTAGATAATGATGAAGCCACTTCTGGCGTCGAATTCTCGTTTGATGCAGGGGCGTCCTCTGACGATCAATATAAGTCAACTTACCTTGAAGTCAGGTGGGACTGGGAAGGAGATGGTAGTTGGGATACCAGTTTTTCTAATGACAAAACCGAGGAACATTACTACGACTCGTCTGGAACATACGACGTTATAGTACAGGTCAAAGACCCGGAAGGACAAACCGATGAATCCAGTGTTAGCGTTACTGTTCTTTCGAATACGACGCCTTATGCTGAATTTTCTGTCGACCCTGAGGAAGGGACATACTCAACTAAATTCACTTTTGATGCTTCCACCTCTTATGACGGCCAAACGGATTTTGACGACCTATGGTTCAGATGGGATTTCAATTACAACGGCAATAGCGATATTACCTATGACACAAGCTGGAATCACAGCGATACTACAACACACTATTATGACAGTGATGACGGCACAGGATATTTCACTGTAAGATTGGAAGTGAAAGATGAGGATGGAGAGGTGCAGGAAGACGTCAAGACGATCTATGTACATTGGGCGTCTCCATATCTTGATGAGCTGAGATCTCGTGGCATCATCAAGGGCTACGATGACGGCATGCGACCTAATCAGGACATTACTCGTGCGGAATTAGTAAAAATAGTTGTCGAATCTCTTGATGAGAACCTTTATGGTATGACTTATCAAGGATATTTCAGCGATGTATCGAATACTTCTTGGTATTGGAAATATTTGGAGAGAGCTTATGAGCTCGGCATTGTCAGTGGATATGACGATGGCAGTTTTGGTCCAGATGCTTCCATTAACCGCGCTGAGGCTATGAAAATTATTATTAACGGATTCGATATAGACACAGGGGGGTCTCACTCAGGAGGTGTCTTTGACGACATATCTGCCAGCGCATGGTATTTCAAATACGTTATGACCGCTTATGAAGAAAGTCTTGTCTCTGGTTATGGAGATGGCACTTTTGGTCCCGGCAACAATATGACCCGTGGCGAAGCTGCAAAAGTTGTGTGGTTGGCTATGTAATTCATGAAGTTATTTCGCTCCCGTGTCTAATCGCCCTAGGAGTCTCTTTGGCATGGCTATTGCTTCATAAGCATTAAAATGGTATAATAATACGATTTAACAAATAACAAAAACCGCAAATGAAGAAACATACTCAAATTGCAAAGCTATTAACGGCTTTCTTTTCAGGAGTACTTGTTATGACTCTGGTTGGCTCTGCTATTGCAGCTACTCCAACAGCTGTCACCCCTAATTTCACCTCGCTTAAAATCGGAACTACTTCCGCTCCTTCCACAGGTGGGATTCGTGCTCAAGGAATCATCCAAGCAGGTACTGCCATCAAGACATCTAATTTGATGCCTACATCAACATCTATTTCCGTTCTTGGTTCACTGTCTGTTGAGGACGATCTTACAGTTGCAGGTGGTATGACTGCAAATTCTTTCGGCGTTTTTTATACCGTGAACGAATATTGTAACGATGCCGCATCGTCAATTACCAACTGCACCGCCTACACATATAACAGTGCATGGAATCAGCTAGAGGCATCTTGCGATACCGGAGATACCGTTGTTGCTTGTGAAGGTTGGCCTATGAGTTCGGATGACCCTGCGTCATATTATTCTTGGGCTAATGATAGCAACAGTTGTTTTACTATGAGTGATGCGCCCGGCATACAGACTCAGGCTATTTGTTTTAGCCCTGATGGCGAAAGAACATCTACTACAACACTTGCTTCGGTGAGTTCTATTGGTGCTTCGCTTCCAACGAGCTTCTCGGACTCTGTTGATGACTATATGACCGAAGCTTATCCAACACTGACTACGTTATCTACAGTCGCAGAATTCGACAACTATCTTGATGATTATCTCAACGAGTATGTCACCACCGAGCTTGATACCATATTGGTAGACATGGGATATGTAACAGAAACAACGTTTGATACCTACATTGATACTTACAACTTTGCAACTCAATCATATGTAAATACCAAGCTTCCATCATCAACCACTTTCCCTAGCAGGTAAAATATATATCAGTAACAATGTTTAAAGAGCGCTTGTCGTAATTATGGCAGGCGCTTTTTTTATTGCGCGATGGCCGCCATGCACGTCTCTTGATCGTATGCGTCAGTAAGCTCGCTGCACTTATCCTGATTTCCTGATGCCACAGCTTCCTCGTATACAAACTTCTGCTGGCAAGTGTCTTTCAAATCCGAATCTGTCAAAGAGTCACAGTCAGCTACGGAGGAATCTTCCTTACTTAGTATTTCGATATAAGAATTGAGTTCCGCCTCGAACTCTGCGTCTACAGGATCAGGTTCGTCTGCTGCGGACTCTTCCAAAATCTCTTCTATTTCTTCGTCGGTCATCTCTTCACCATCATCATCCTTATCTTTGAGCCAACATCCTGACATCGTAAGAATTGAGACAACTCCAAAAATAGCTATAAGTTTTTTCATTTTGTTTTTTTGTTTTAATGATAGAAATCCGCCTTTTAATTTACTATACTTGAGCCCCTTTTTAAAGTCTATCTGTTCACATAATGCGTATTTTTATTAAAACACTCGGTTGTCGTTCAAACAGATACGAGTCCGAAAAGCTGATTGATCAGCTCGCTTCTCGTTCTCATTCTATCGTTGCTGATCCGGAGGATGCCGATGTTGTCATCGTTAACACCTGCACTGTCACACATGTTGCCGATCGTAAGTCGAGGCAAGAGATTTATCCATACCTTGATAAAAAAGTTATCGTGTTTGGCTGTGGCCCGCGTGTCTCTGAGAATGCTTATCAAATCGATGGTGTCGATTTAGTTGCGCAAGATCCTGCCGAAATTCTTGAGTTCCTTGGGGATGGAGAATCGGGAGGCATTGATAATGTTTTGGTGACCAGATCTAATCTCAAAATCCAAGATGGATGCGAGAATTATTGTACGTACTGCGTGATCCCTTTCGCACGTGGTAAATGCGAAAGCAAGCCATATGATGAAGTGCTTTATGATGCTTCCAGGCTGATTATTGGAGGATCCAAAGAGCTTGTACTTACCGGTATAAATATTGGCGAGTGGCAAGATAATGGCATGGATTTCTGGGACCTCATGTTGATTTTATTAGCAGAGCTGCCAGCTAGGATAAGAATCAGTTCGCTAGAGCCGTTTGTCTTTGACGAGAGAGTTGCCGAAGTGCTTTCCCATCCTAACTTCTGTCGTCATCTCCATATCTGTGCACAATCCGGCTGCGATAGTGTTCTTAAAAGGATGGGACGTAATTATAGTACATCTGATTTCAAAAAGTTGATTGCCGATATACGTGACGCTTCCCCTGACATTGCGGTTACAACAGATATCATCACCGGCTTCCCCGGTGAGACCGACGTTGAACATAAGCAAACTTTGGATCTGCTTTCGGATATTAATTTCGCAAAAATACATACCTTCAGATATTCCAAAAGAGACGGTACTCCAGCCGCAAAAGCAAAAAACCAAATCCCGTATGTTATCAAGGTTGAGCGCTCACGTGAGATACGCGACCTATCCGACAAGATGCGTGGATCGTATAAAGAGAAGTTCGTAGGCTCCACACAGTCAGTACTTTTTGAACATCAAAAAGATGATGTCTGGGTCGGCACTACTGACAATTACCTGCAAGTTGAGGTTGTGAGTAAATCCAAGCTGAGATACGAGCTCAAGAATGTAAGGCTCGGCATGCTGAAAAGCAGTGGCAGATTTAAAGGCAGAATACTTGGGTAGGACTTAGGATTTAGGACTCAGGGATTAGTGAAAGGAGTTTCTTTTCAGGTAGGACCTAGCCCTTAAATCCCGAGCTGTTTCTTGATGTCATCAACTTGCCCTTGCTCAGCGTGGCTACGGTTCTCTTGTTCGTACATAAGCTCAATGTCTTGCCAATCTTGCCTGTGCTCATCCTCAAGCTTCTTAAGTTGCGCTGCGTGTTTTGGTGACAGTTCAATGAATTTGTCCTTTTCTTCCTCGAGAATCTTGATAAGTTCATCTACCTGTTCTTGTCTAAGCTTAGGTATGGAATCTACGATTCTTTTCTTCTCATCTTTTGTAAGAGATATAGATCCTGCAAGAAGTTTAATGAAGTAGTTCTCATCAAAATTCAAGCTGTGTAGTGGAATTTTCACAGTAGTTTTGAACGTATTCATATGATCCCAGAATCTGTAATTAGCAAGAGCTGGGTCAACTTTTGGTCCAAAACCGCCTGATGCTCCCGCACCGAATCCTCCTCCGAATCCTCCAGCCGGTGGCGGATTGTAAGTCCCGAATCCTCCAGCTTGGGCTGGTGGCGGTGGCGGGGCGTAAGCTCCAAATCCTCCAGCTTGGGCTGGTGGCGGTGGTGGGGTGTAAGCTCCAAATCCTCCAGCTTGGGCTGTAGGTGATGTTGTAGGTGCTGGTGCAGCCGGTGCTGCTGGCGGTGCGTATGATCCAAATCCTACTGGCGCTGGCGGTGCTGGTACTGGTGCTGGTGCAGTCGGTGCTGCTGGCGGTGCGTATGATCCAAATCCTACTGGCGCTGGCGGTGCTGGTGGTGTAGGTGTAGCCGGTGCTGCTGGCGGTGCGTATGATCCAAATCCTACTGGCGCTGGCGGTGCTGGCGTAGGTGCTGGTGCAGTCGGTGCTGCTGGCGGTGCGTATGATCCAAATCCTACTGGCGCTGGCGGTGCTGGTACTGGTGGCGTAGGTGTAGTGACTGATGTATTATCAGTGGCCGAACTTCCTGCCGCCCCTCCTTGATTTCCTTGTAAAAAAGTTGGAGGAGTATAGGCGCCGTTGTCGCCTCTACCATTACCATTATTTGATCCCTGACCTGTAGGGTCTGTATTATCCATGTAAGATACTTAACTTAAGTTTGTTTAGTATTATCAAAAAGAATTCTACAGTCAATTACATTCTCATATTAAATTATACCACGAAAGTCCTCGGGAGTCCATAGCCTTATACTAGGTTTCTCAATGTTTTCGATTATACTTAAGCGCAATTTATTCTACTAATAGACCTGATGTCAGGATATCATAAACGCCTTGAATCCGAGAAAATCCCTAAGCTTCTGTTTCAACAGTCTCTTCCTGCAACGATCGGACTTCTTGTAATGAGCCTTTATAATGTTGCGGATACTATCTTCATCGGTCATAGTGTCGGGACTTTGGGTATTGCCGGTCTTGCTATCGCTTTTCCGATACAGATGATTGTTATGGCACTGGCTCAGACGGTCGGCATAGGCAGTTCCTCTATCATTTCTCGAGCTTTGGGATCAAAGGATTTCAAAAAAGCTGAGCGAGTCTTGGGCAATTTTTTCTCGCTTTCTATGTTAAGCGGTCTTCTTCTTACCATTGTAGGTCTTTTGTTTACAAAGCCGATCCTGTCACTGTTTGGTGCGACTGAAACTATCCTCCCTTATGCCGCCGAGTACATGAGCACTATTTTCCTTGGTACTCTTTTTATATTCTTTGCGATGGGAGGCAATAGCATAATCAGAGCAGAGGGAAATGCTAAGTTTGCAATGATGGTTATGATGATGTCGGCTGGCGTCAATGTTGTACTTGATCCAATATTTATTTTTGGACTTGATATGGGTATCAAAGGCGCTGCAATAGCTACTGTGATTGCTCAGTTCTCAGCTGCTGCGTGTGCTGTTTACTATTTTGCTACGGGAAGGAGTGGCGTTTATATCCATTTTAAAAATCTTGCTCTAAAATTACGGACTGTGAAAGAGATCTTTGCTATCGGGGCTGCGTCTCTCGGAAGACATGTCGCCGGTAGCGCAATGGCGATTGTTATTAATCACTCACTAGCGATTTATGGTGGCGATATTGCCATTGCTGCGTTTGGCGTAGTCAATCGCATCTTTATGATCGTCATGATGCCTATGTTTGGACTGGTACAGGGCTTGCAGCCTATTTTGGGATACAACTATGGAGCCAAAGATTACGGCCGCGCAAAACACGTTACAAAGCTCTCTATGAAGGTTGCTACTGTCATGTCGATGATAGGTTTTGTTTTGCTCCTGATATTTGCCGAGGTGCTTGCCAAAGTATTCAGCTCCGATGCTGAGCTGATTAACTTAGCTACATATGCAACAAGAATTATTGTCATCATGTTGCCTTTTATCGGTTTTCAAGCAATTGCCGGCGGTTATTATCAAGCAATAGGAAAAGCTGGGCCCGCTTTCTTTTTATCAATACTAAGACAGGTTCTGTGCTTGCTTCCATTTGTGCTGATTCTACCGATATTCTACGACTTAAACGGCGTATTCTTTGCGTTCCCTGCCGCCGATGTAGTGTCGGTTTTAATTACAGCCGCCATGATGCAAGTCGAGATGAAGAGATTGTCCGTCTAGTGCCTGTCCACACTAATCAAAAAGCTTGGAGTACTCTCTTTTACCTCTGGTCTTCCAGTAGCCTTTTTGGTAAGCGTATCCAACAATCAGAGGAACTACGGTAGTAGCTTCCGCGTATACCATTTGCTCGTATGTTGTATCTACTTTGCCCCATGAGCTCGCTTCTTTCAAAGTCGAACTCGAACATGCTCCGTCACGTACGTCTGCGACTGTTATTTGGATAGCATATTTATGCATCGGTACTTCTTTCCCAAGCAGCTCTGCGCAAACAACTGTATCTTGCGCAAAGTTTTTTGGAACTCCACCACCGATCATAAATAATCCCGAACCTCCAGCTTCCATCTTTACCTCCGTAAGTTCACGGAAATCTCTAACGGAATCTATAGTGACGTGTTTATCTGGACTACCTACTTGATGCAGTACCAATCCAAATCCCGCACTTGAGTCGGAGAAAGCCGGACAGAATATTGGCACATTATTCTCGTATGCTACTTGTATTAGCGATTCTTTTTTCTTTGAATGCTTAACTAAATATTTGCCCATCTCTTTGATAAATTCTCGTGACGAATATGGTCTTGGCTCAAGACTATCTGCGATTTCTTTCACAGTTTTGTCACATGTTTGTAGTTCGCCCTCATCTATATATGTATCGTATATACGATCTATATATAGGGCCCTTAGTTCGTTATCGTCTACGTACGGACTGCCCTTGTAATGTTTGAATCCAAGTGCTTCAAAAAAATCCATATCCACTATACTTGCGCCGGTTGCGACTATTGCATCTATCATTCCGTATTTCACCATGTCTACATACACCTGCATACATCCTCCAGCGCTTGTACTACCGGCAAGAGTCAGTATATTGGCCGCCCCTTCCTCACGAATCATCATATTCAAAATATCGGCGGCACGGGCGGTATCACGGGATGTGAATGACATTTCGCGCATTGCATCGATGATTGAAGCCGCATCGATTTTTGAGATATCGATATGCTTTACAACGTCTTTTAGCAGATCTTCTTTTTTCATTATTTATTTATTTAAGTAGTAGGCCATCGTCTTATATATGAGTTTTGCAGCCAGAAAATCCGGTGCTTTGTTATCCGCATGCGGGCATAGTTCAACGACATCGAACCCGATTATATTCTTGTGTTTGGCAACTTGCTTTAACAAATCATTAACTTGATACCACATTAGTCCTCCCGGTTCCGGCGTGCCTGTCGATGGCATTTGCGAATGGTCAAATACGTCCAAGTCTATTGTGATGTAGACATCGTCTTTGAGCTTACTGACAACATCGCTGATCCAATTTTTGTTCTCCTGGATGTCATGTGCGAAAAATACATCACCCAAGTTATCTCTTTCACTTGCGTCCATGCTTCGTATTCCCACTTGTACAACGCTTGCTACTTCTTTGGCGCGCGCCATTACGCAAGCATGATTGCATTTTGATCCATGATATTCATCCCTCATGTCTGAGTGAGCATCCAGTTGCAAAACCGAGAAATCTTTACCTTGGTGAGCTCTCATCGCACCTATACTTACAGAGTGTTCGCCTCCTACGACGCAAACCAATTTGTTTGCCGTCAGGTGCTTTGATACTTGCTCTTCCACTAGCTCCGACAGTTCATCAGGCGTGCCGTCACAATTAATGGGAGCGTCGGTAAATATTCCCTCTTCGCATGGCTCAGAATCTGTCTCGATATCATATAGCTCCATATTCATTGACGCCTCAATGATCGCGCCTGGACCTTTGTCCGCTCCTTTGATCCATGTGCTTGTACCGTCGTAAGGAACCGGCAAAATGACAAACCTTGAGTTACTGTACATACTCAATTCTGGCGGTAATCCGCCGAAGTTTATATTATCCTCCATAGCTGGTACTACTGGTTAAGTATCGGATATTCGTAACTCGTGAAGCAAAGTGCAACAAGTGCCGTACCATGCTTCTTCTTCACCATAAAACTCTCCGTATTGAGAGTGATGTCTCTCATTTCGTAATCATCTGAATATCCGTTGGTATATAGTTCTTGCAAACTTAAGTTCAAACTCTCTGTTGCCTCTTCTACCGGCAGCTTACCATTGTATTCACATACCAAGCCTCCGTACTTATCACCGCTTTTACGATCATATAGCCATCCATAGATAATACCCGCTGTTGCCCTCTCTCCGGCCGACGAATCGGCTGCTGCAACTATCGCCTCCATAACGCATCCGTGAACTAATTTCTCCGGCCTCTCTATCAAGTTCGCAATGCCGGGCAAGATTGATGAATAAGACATCATATTGCACATCTCTATCCTCGCAGCATGAAGAGCAAGATGGTAAGATCCCGCGTGTACTGTTATATCACTTTCACCGGTGCCTTTTGCAATGAAATAATCCTTTGGTATTCTGTTCCCTATTACAAGACTAGGTATCCTATTGCTTTTTAGAATATTCTGCTGTTGCCTCGATAGTAGGGGTGGAGTTAGATTAGTCATCTCTTTTATAGGAGGAGGAGTTTTTTAGGCTCCCATAAAAGGAAATAAAATGCATAAAAACTGAGCCGATTCTATTTACTTTATTCGGTGCGGTCAATACGTTTTTTTTAAAAAAAATTATAAAAAATCTTCCGCCTTGATAACGGCTTAAATAAGCCGTTATTTCGCTATTGCTTTTTTTTTAAAAAGTAAGATAATTTCCTCGGTTTCAAATAACCTAACAAAAAAACAAAAATGCCAGCAAAAAAGAAAGCTACTCCAAAGAAGAAAGTAGCAAAAAAGGCAGCCCCAAAGAAGGCTGTTAAGAAAGTTGTTAAGAAAACAGTTAAGAAAGTAGTCAAGAAAGCTGCTCCTAAGAAGAAGGTTGCCAAGAAGGCTCCTGCGAAAAAAAGGAGATAGTTTTTCTATCGTTAGTTCATTCACAAAACGATCTATGCAAAACGATTGCCGTTGTGGCGCTGGATGCGAAGATTGCGTCCGTTGTGAGTTCCCACAGTGCGAGTGTTACTGCGACTTAATGGATGGTTCTGATGACGATGAATTAGAAGAAGACGACTATTAAATATCAAAAAGCCCCCCCCCATACATGAGAGGGGTTTTTTGTTTGTGGATATAGTGCGACTTATCTTTATTAATATGATACAATCTAATTAATATATTTTAAACCCTGCCTCCATGTCAGATGATCAAGTCACAGGATGGTGTATGAAGTGTAAAGCCACCTGCCCTATGGTGGACACAACAGAAGTCAAAATGAAAAATGGTCGCCCAGCTATGAAAGGTTCTTGCGGCACATGTGGTTGTGGAATGTACAAGATTTTGTCTACAAAGAAGTAGATTGAAGTTTTGAGCTAAGTATTAAAAACTCTCGTGGCGTAGACTATATTTATGCCATGGGAGTTTTTTTGATTTGAGGAATCTCTAAAACCATTGAACAAAATTCAATAAGTGGTATATTTCTGACTAATATAGCCATTTTTGATATGGAAAAATCACAGCTTAAGGCGACTATTCTCAGTACGATGGATTCGAGGGATGTTGCTTTTATTGACGATCCGAATCAAGATCCTCGACTTTCTAGGATGGAACGATTGAGGCCATGGATAACTCCAAGTAATGTCGTTGGTAATGCCGATTATTTGGCTCGTCTTATGCTGACAGGACGCAATGGAGTACATAGTCCTGCGCCACCACGCAACGGCCACAGAGCTTCACATATTGTAGTGCCTGGCTACGCATCTGCGAATAGGGTCTTCCGCCCATTAGCCAGCATGGTGCCCGGTATGTCTACCTCTACTAATTACGAAGAGCCACGATTCCGTAGTCCTCTTCCAGCTGATGATGCAGCCGAAGAGTTGAGGCGTGAAATTAAAAGCAGAGATGATGAAGTGATCAATCTAGTTTGTCATAGTAGAGGCGGTATACTTGCTGTACTTGCATGCGACAGCCTTGACGATGATACGCGCGCAAGGATTGGTCGTATTGTTACATTAGGGACACCGTGGCAAGGTGCGCCTGTGGCACATCTGGTTGGTCTGGTAAGGCAAGACTCTGCCCTACGGGAACTGTCGCCCGGTAGCGACTTTCTAACACGCCGTTTAGCTGCTGTCAGTGACGACACAAGAGGCAGAGTAATCTCCGTTTCTTCTACTGATGACAAGATAGCTCCTTGGAGAAATTGTATTCTCGATAGAGCAGCATTAAATGTATTACTGCGTGGCCAACAGGCTGTTACTCATGCAGGGCTACTTAGCAGTCCTAAGTTAGCTGCTATGATCTCTGCTGTCTTGAATGGGAAGCACTAGATCACTCTCAGGAATTTCGTGCTGTGTGGCGAGTGGATCGCTTTTCTTCCTTGCGCTGTGCCAAACACACATTTTTCTACTTATTTTTTGTTCGGGTTCTCTTTTAACAGGTAGAAATAATTTTATTTCGCCTTCTTCAACCCTTTCAAAATGATTTCCTCCATCGGTTTGCAATCCTTATGCATACAACGTTTTGAGGCTTGAATGAATTTGTTATCTGCTCTGGCGCTTATATTGTCGTAATTTATATACTCATAGCCGTTATATACGGCTATCATGTCGAAAAACAACCTAATAGTTCTTCCGTTGAGCTCATTGAACGGATGCAACGCAATCAGCTCGCACATGAAGTATGCTACTACCTCAGCAAATTCTTCAGATGTTTTATCGTGATAATCTCTGAGATAATTTTCTTTTTTAAATTCCGCGAAGAATTTTTCAATCTGCTCTTCAAGATGTCTTGCTTGGCAAAAAACCGTATCACCTTTTGAGATATTTTTAGTCCTATACTTCCCTGCCCAAGAGTAAAGTTTTGCAAATGCGAATTTATGTAAATCTTTTAAGTACTTCTGATTGAAAAGAGTTTTTTCATTTAAATTTTCATGGAAATGTTCGTATGTTTTCAAAAACAACTGAGCTTCCAATTCATCGATTTCTGTTTGGTTTTGTATCCCAAGTTTATTAACCGGAATATTAGTCCCCGAATAATAAATATAATCTTGATCCGAAGAATATTTCATGAACAAAGATTTGAGGCTATCTTGCGTGTTTTCATCTTAAGGCTCCTATCTTTTGTGCCCTTGTAGCCTTCGATTCTAGATGAGTTGGCAACTGTTTTTTGTGCTTTTTGGGCTGAAAATTTTGCGATTTTAAATCTCATTGTTTGTTGTTTTTATCTGATTCTAGTTTAACAAAATAAGGGTTTGTTTAAAAGGGCTTATATGACTTTTTTATAATGCGCATTCATTTAACATATCCGTTACCTAACGTTAAATTTCAAGCATGATTTTAACAAAGACGTTACTGACTAATCTGATAAAGACAACTCACTCATCAGGCCAATACCAATAAGAAGATTGCTATCGCAATCAACTGATAATAGAGACCAAGAACCGCTTCGCTTCCTTGGTCTATGGTAACACACTTTCTTCTACTTATTTTTTGTTTGGATTTGAGTTTCGCAAAACGAATTTATAATATTGGTCACCTTTGGTATCTAGTGTTTGTGTTTAACAAATGCAACCCTCGTTAAGAATCATGGTCGGCTTGCATCATTTTCGTTCTATCCCTCTTGCGTTTCTGTAGGCCTGAATCAAGGGCAATCTATCGAACAATGGAGTGATATCGGAATAATCATAGCCAATATCAGCTAGAACAGTATCGATAGGACGAGCAGGATCATTGCTTACAATAAAAGTTTTTTTAATATTCAAGTTATCACCAGCCCTAGGATCATAAACATAACAATCCTTGGTCCATTGAGTAACTTTATCAGGATTCAACCCTCCTATATCGTGATTATATTGATATGGTTTAACTGAAAATGGTCCGCAAACCAAAACTGATTTTCTCGTACCAAAACTTGTTATTTTACCACCGATTTCCTCGATATGGTCAACCCAAACACGACCTTTCCCATCTGAAGCCATATGGAAAAGAAGCTGTACTTCGTGATAATTATGCTTATATTTTTCTATCGTTACACCATCCGTACGAACACAAGAACTTATCGGATCGCGACTAAAATCCGGTATAAAATCTTCAGGTACCGAATTTGAGGCAAAAAACCTATCAACATCTGCTTTGTTGCACAAAGCGGAATTCGGATCAATATCCGACAAATGATAAAACCTCGGCAACGGCAATCTTTTACGAATACCTTCCGTATAATAAGTATCGACTTCCGACAACGAACCGCTGTCACATTCAAAATCCTCAGATCTTCTGCGTCTGTCGACCGAACCTTCAAGTTCATTCAGGACGTTATCGACTTCCTCGATAGGGATTGTTTCAGATGCGTAAGAGAGAGAACCTTTCCCATACGAACTCCCCGGTTTAACAGATGAAGAAACCCTCCACCTAACTCCGGACTTGGATTTATAAGCCAATCGTGGATAGAAAAAACCGTCAGGCGTTATAACGAAAAATCTACATTCCATATAATCATTATCCGATATCGAAATAGGAGTAAATAAAAATGTATATCCATCAACATCAACCTTCTTAGAAATATCAGCTCCAAATTTATCAAAAGCCGCTTTGGTAGCCAGAGGGACATGAACGTCAACTTGACCTACCATTGGGATATCTACATTTTCTTTTTTTATTTCTTTAGGAGTTTGAAAAATAGATTTCCACTTCAACTCCAATGCTGAAATCAAATCGAACATGTACCCACTCTGTAACCTAAAAGCATTTTCAAATCCCTCCTCGTCGTTAATTTTATCAACCAACCTCATAAAATCACGGAACTCACTGTTTAAAAGCCCGGGTATGTCCAATTTCAAAAGTTTATGTTCCTTCCATGCAATCAAACAACGATCCTTCAAAATCTCGAAATAAGCGCCGATACGTTTTTGGGAATTCATTCTATTTTCATCAGCAATACTCCCTGCATCAAAATCATCAACATCAGCAGGGACATCACTACTTCCAAAAGATAGCACACCATCTGTAATAATCGCACCTGTATCGATATTATTACGGAGATTCCTTGGTCTACTACAAGACACTGTCAAAATCAGAACATTATCTTTGATTTCGAATCGACATCCCACGTCTTGTCTACCACAAATTTTTTTCGCCAAAGAGTCCCTAATTTTGCCTGCTTTAACCCCTATCGGCGAATCCGAAAACAAAGATGTTTTTATGCGTTCTTGTATATATTCAAACATTTCACACACCCAAGCTTTTCTATTATTCAAGCCGACTTTCTGAAAAGTATCTCCATCAAATTCAATGATTTCTTCAGCGAAATCGATGTCGGTCAATTGATTTAAAGGGATTTCCAATCGCACATTGTCTGTTCCACGATAAAAATCGCCGAAAGCATCCTCGTTTAAATCAGTAATCGCACGATCAATGGCATCATATATTTTTCTCCAGCGACTATCTGAATCCGGAGAAAATCCACAGTAAGGTTCTGGCTGTCTCTCTTCAAGATAAGCTTTTGGTCCTTTGCCGCTAACAACACTGAAAGCACCTTGTCTGGTTGCATGCTGTACTCTGATACAATCATCACCATTCTGAGCAAATTCATCCAATTCTGTTTCTTCAACACGGACATCATATGCACGGAACTTTTCTCCCTCCCTTCTCGGCACACTGTATTTATTTTCGTCCATATGCATTAAAATTATATCTCTCGATTATACCACAAAAACACTTCTTCTAGAAGCTATAAATAGCGTTATTAAGTCGGAAACGAAGGTGGTGGGCGATAGTGGAGTCGAACCACTGACCTCAACAACGTCAATGTTGCGCTCTAACCAACTGAGCTAATCGCCCTGATTTTTAATGTGCTTTTTGTTCCTGCTGAACGATCGATTTCTGTCGGAGCGCTTTTGCGCTTTTTATATGGTGCCAGAATCGCTATGCGCTTCTTAGGCACCGAGCTGATGGCTCCCCAACTTTCGCTAATCGCCCTAATTTTTAATTTGCTGTTTGAGCGGCGCAATTTTAATGCAAACACTACTCTTCCTCAAGCTTTTTATTGCCTAAGGCTCTCGGGCTTAAAGATTTCCGTCCGACTGACTGTTTAAATAATCATCCGCTTTCCTGAGTAGTTCCTTTGTTGATTCAAAAGTTACTGTCTTGTATGCGAAGTTGAATGGCAGCCATTTGTAGTCCTTGTGCTCTTTGGATAGAGTTACTTCTTCCTGATTCGTTTCGCCAAGGAAGAATGTCACAGTTTTTAATATCTTGTGGTCTCCGTCGGTGAACATGTATTTAAGCTCCTCGTGAAAATTGTCATCAATATCTATGCTGTAGATACCGGTTTCTTCGGCCACTTCCCTTGTCGCAGCCTCCTTGTCTGTTTCTTCAAACTCGATATGTCCTTTTGGAAATCCCCAATGCCCTGCCTGATAATGCAAAATAAGATAGAGTTGTTTGTCTCTTACTCGTCTGAAAACAATTATTCCTGCGGAATGTTCTCGAGCCATTTTTTCAGTAAAATTTAATATTTGTGTGCTTTTCTATCGTATATGGTTTCGTCTCTATCTGCAATCAGAAGGTTGATGCTTGATCTCTTGTTTCCAAGCAAATGCGTATCTTGTGGCGCAAGCGGTGAGCTTATTTGCGGAACGTGTTTTGCCCAAATACATAGAGTTGACGAGCTGATTCCCGCTAAGTATTTGAGCGGTGTTTTTTCTATATATAGATATGAAAAAGGTGGCGTACTGCAGAAGGCTGTGAAAGCTATCAAATACCGCTTTATTAGAGAAGTCTCTGGGTATTTTCGCCATGATATCGAATGTGTTTTGAAGTGCAATTTTGCAAATGATTATATTGCTGCGGCTGTCCCGCTACATCGCAAGAGGGAGAAATGGCGCGGTTTCAATCAAGCTGCCGAGCTGCTTTATTGCATAGATTTTCCACGATGTGATTTTTTGACAAGAAAAGTACACACCAAGCCTCAAGCTGAACTCCACAGGGCTGACAGGCTGTCCAATCTGCGCAATGCTTTTGCAGTTTGTGGAGACGTCAGTGGAAAGAACATCATACTAATTGACGATATATGCACTACAGGGGCTACCCTATCCGAGTGTGCAAGAACGCTAAAAGAAGCTGGAGCTAAAGAGGTATGGGGAGTTGTGCTCGGGCATGGATAGAGATTTCAAGATCATTCAAAACAACATGAAAATCTTTGAATTTAGCTATTAAACCCACCAAGGGGATTGTTTTTTGCCTGCTGCCGGATCTATCAACATGCATTGTAGCTTTGCCGGTCTCTGTCCTCTATTTCTCATATACAGGCCAGTCTGCAATCTATTCTGCTATTGTTGTATTTTGTGTATACTGCTCTTTGCTATCTGTTACTTGCTATCTATTATCTATTTTGAAAATCGCAATCGATGCATCTCGGTATGGACGGCAGCAGTCGACAGGAGTCGAGAAGTATTCTTTTGAAATAATTAATCGAATCTATAAGCTGGCGACAGACCTGGGCCATGATGTCAGGCTTTATGTGCGTGATATTCTTCCGGATTTTCCGCAGGAGCACCAAATCGTCATCAAACGCAGAAGACTGTGGACCATTGCCGGGCTAAGTCTGAAAATGCTTTTTGGCAGGCCCGATGTTTTGTTTGTGCCTTCGCATGTTTTGCCTCTAATAAGGCCGAAACGAAGTGCAATTATGATCCATGATATTGCTTTCAAGAGGTATCCCAAGGTTTATACACTGCGTCAGAGACTCTATCTCAATTGGAGTACCAAATACGCCGTCAGACATGCTACTACCATTTTGGTGCCGAGCGAGTTTACAAGCAATGAGCTGCAGGAGGTTTATAAATGTCCGAAATCCAAGATACACGTCGTGCATCATGGCGTTTCCAAGCTTCCCCCATCTGATGACAAGTATTTGCACAAGTTTGGGCTAACGAAAGACGACAAATATGTCATCTTTATAGGCAGAATCGAATACAAGAAAAATCTATCGAGACTTGTACGTGCTTTTTCGAGTCTGCCGCATCGCGACTGGAAATTAGTCTTGGTTGGCAAAGGTGGTTATGGCGCGCAGGACGTCTTTGATGCCGCGAGCACTTCCGATGCGCGTGATCGCATTATCTTTACCGATTACGTGAACGAGGAAGAGAAATCGTGCCTGCTGAATAACGCTTCTCTTTTTGCTTTTCCTTCTCTTTATGAAGGTTTCGGGTTGCCTGTTTTGGAGGCTTTCCTAACAAAAACACCTGTGCTTGTCTCTGACATACCTGTTCTGCGCGAAGTTGGCATGCAAGCTTGCTACGGCGTCCAGCCTCTTGATGAGAGCGACATAGCACAAGGGCTGGATCAAATGATTCGTGACTTGTCGATGAGGGAAAGGATGGTTAAGATGGGTACGGAGAGACTTCTTGATTTTGACTGGGATAAGGCCGCTAAGCAAACTTTTGAAATACTAATACAAACAAAAAATTGAACGTTGCTCTCGTACATGACTTCTTGATACGCATGGGCGGCGCCGAAAGAGTACTCGCCGAGCTTGCTCAGATGTATCCTAAGGCACCTATTTACACGCTGCTATACGACGAAAAAGTCGCTGGTGGGATTTTCCCAAGTGAGCGGGTACGTCCTTCCTCTCTTCACAAACTTCCTAACTTTTTAAAGAAGCGGCACAAATACTTTTTCCCTTTTATGCCTGCCGCCATCGAGCAATTCGACCTGTCGAAGTTCGACGTTGTGATCAGTTCCAGCAATGCATATGCACATGGGATTGTTCCTAATTTGCGCACAAAACATCTATGCTATTGCCACTCCCCTATGCGATATGCGTGGGACTGGACTCATAACTATCTTGCGGAACAAAACATGAGCGATTTCACAAAGAGGATTGTCGCCAAACGAGTTGAAAAAGTTCGCATGTGGGACCGAACAGCTTCCGACAGAGTTGATCATTATGTCGCTAACTCGGAGACCGTAAGAGGTCGTATTCGCAAATATTACAGACGTGATTCGGAGGTGATCTTCCCTCCTGTTGACGTGAGGCGTTTCTCACCACGCAATACCCATGAGAATTACTTTCTGATAGTGTCCGCTTTGACCCCATACAAGAGAATCGATTTGGCCATTTCCTTATTTAATCGCCTTGGCAGACGACTTGTTATTATTGGAGACGGGAGCGCAAGAGAATATCTTGAAAGCATTTCCGGTCCTTCGATCGATTTCCTTGGTTTCAAATCCGATAGCGTAGTTAAAGAGTATATGGAGAACTGCCGAGCATTGCTTTTTCCCGGGGAAGACGACTTCGGGATTGTACCTGTTGAAGCTATGGCTTGCGGTAAACCAGTGCTTGCTTATCGAGGTGGCGGAGCTACGGAGACTATCCTTGAGGGCGTAACTGGGGAGTTCTTCGACGAGCCTACGCTGGAATCTGTCGAAGACGGCCTCGCGAAATTACTGCTAAACGAGCCGCATTACAGATTCATGAATACACGCAAGCATGCTTTGACATTTGATCGCGAGATATTTGTAGACAAAATGAAAAAGGCTTTAAAAACCCTTTGATAAAGGGTATATTGGCACTCCTTTCCATAAAACTTTCTACTTTCATGTCAGATATTGCTCTTTATCGGAAATACAGACCACAGAATTTCGGCAACCTTGTCGGGCAAGATCATATTCGTCAAACTCTTCTCAATGCCGTCAAGGGTGGCTCTATCTCACATGCATATCTTTTTTGCGGGCCTCGCGGTACCGGCAAGACAACGACAGCCAGACTTGTTGCCAAGACTATTAACTGCGAAAATTTGTCTGACAATGGCGAACCTTGCGAAAAGTGCGACCTTTGTATTGGCGCCACTGAAGGCAGGCTTATAGATCTTATCGAAATCGATGCCGCATCGAATCGTGGTATTGACGAGATTCGCGCTCTAAAAGAAAAGATTCAGTTTTCGCCAACTCATGCTAAATCGAAGATCTATATTATTGATGAGGTACATATGCTTTCCAAGGACGCTTTTAACGCACTTCTTAAGACCCTTGAAGAACCGCCTGAGCATGTCTATTTTATATTAGCTACAACAGAGTCGCACAAAGTGCCTGAGACCATTATTTCGAGATGTCAGAGGTTCGATTTTAAGAGAGTTGATGTTAAATCGATAGTTGCGCGGCTTGGTTATATCGCTCAGCATGAGAAAGTTGAAGCGGAGCTTGATGCTTTGGAACTTATAGCTCGCAATGTTGATGGCGGTCTTCGCGACGCTATCGGGCTCATGGAACAAATAACTTTTGAAGGCAAATTGACTTATGAAGCTGTTAAAAAAAGTCTTGGAATAACCGGACACAAAGCTATTACGCAATTATATGAGTACCTTGTTAGCGAAGAAATAGGCAAAGCACTTTCTACGATAAGTGACATACATTTTGACGGATATGACTTGAGTCAATTCACGCGTGATTTCCTCGAGTTTTTACGAGAAAGAATGCTGGAAGCGGTGAAAGCAAATGACCACGCAAAGATTGGTCGCATTTTGGAAATGATTGAGACATTTCAGGAGGCCTATGAAGATGGCAGGACATCGGTGATACCTCAACTGCCACTTGAAGTTGCCGCTATAAAAGTCAGCAATACACAAGACATGGGAAGTAGTCAGAAGTCAGTAGCGAGTAGCAGTGAGAGCAAGGCAGAAGACGCAGGAAGTAGTCAGAAATCAGTAGCGAGTAGTAGTAGCAAGACCTCGATCGCAGAAAACACGCCTATTGTATCAACTCCTCAAGAGAAGGCTGACAAAGTTATTGATCTGTCTCTTGAGAGTGTCAAAAAGAATTTCCCACGCATTATTGAGAATGTCACAACCCCTTCGGTGAAGAGATCTTTCCAGACAGGCAGTATTATGAAAGTGGAGAATGGAGTTATAACAATCGGATTCTCAACCAACTTCCATCTGGAAAAAGTCAACAATGTGCAGGGCCATGATGTTATTGAGAGGGCTTTTAAGAAAGTTTTTGGCAAAAATATCAAGCTGGAGTGCGAACTTGCCAAGGTGAATATCGAACCTTCTTTTAACCCTTCTGACAGTCACGAAGACCCACGAACTGCTAAAGTCGTCGAGGCAGCTATTACCGAAGTTGGGTGGGACGAGATATAGCTTTTATAATGATTCGCGGCTATGGCTTCGCTTACTTATTTGCTTCAGCGAACATGTTCGCTTCAGACAAATATGTGCGCTGCAGATATAGCCTTAATCATTATAAAAGCTAATTGTATTAAGATGTATTTCGTTCGCGGCATCGGCCTTTCAGGCCTGCTGATGCTCTTTCAATATAGCTGAGTTGTATTCCAAGATTGCTACAAAGGAGATAGAATATCGTCATGAGCTATCAAGAAATTTTGGACAACTTGGGTGGCTATGAGAAGAGTGGCGTTTTTGGCGATCTCGGTGGAGGCCTTGAAAAAATGCATACCGCCTTGGACAAACTTGGGAATCCTCAAGACAAGTATCCGATCATCCATGTCGTTGGCTCTAAGGGCAAGGGTTCTACAGTGCGTCTTATCGAACAAGGACTTATTGAGGCAGGTCTCAAAGTCGGATCTTACTACTCCCCTCACATTTATCGAGTTAATGAGAGGATTAGATTTAATGGCGAAGAGATTTCTGATCACGACTTGGATCGCCTCGTTCATGAAGTGCCTACCGATTCACTTACTTATTTTGAATTCCTCACTGTTTGTGCTTTTAAGTTTTTTGCCGATAAAGGCGCAGACTATGCTGTCATCGAAGCTGGTCTTGGTGGACGCCTTGATGCAACCAACACAGCAAAAGAGCCTGCCGTTGTTGTTCTCACACATATTGAGAAAGAGCACACAGACATCCTGGGAGATACCATTGAGGAGATTGAGCGCGAGAAGCTCGGAGTGCTGCGTGGCGGTGCTAAACTGTTTCGCGATGGCAGTAATGAAGAGCTTGCCAGCCAAGTTCTTGAATATCTTGGATACACTATGCCGAAGAGTCCGCTGCCACTACCCGGGAGGTTCGAAGTCAGGGATGGCTGCGTCTTTGATATGGCGCATACGCAGTCTAGTGCTATGCTCCTAAGGAAGCGGCTGGAGCGTGAATTCCCTGGCAGCAAATTCTTCTTTGTAATGAGTTTTTTAAAAGGCAAGAATCCTCGCGTAATTATCGAAGAACTTGTTCACGAACATGACGAGTTGATTCTCGTGACTATGGATGATCCTCGCGCTATGAGCTCTGAGGATCTTTCTGAATTCGGCACAGTCGGCGTCATACCTACGTCATGGCCGGACGGCTATGTCCCTGTTATGTGTGGATCAGCGAGGTTACTCAAAGAGGTTTAAGAAATCGCCCTCGCTAAGGATTTGCACATTTAATTCCTGTGCTTTGGTGTATTTGCTTCCCGGATTCTCCCCAGCGATGACATAATCCGTCTGCTTACTTACGGACCCTGATACATGTCCTCCGTTTTTGATGATCATGTCTTTGGCCTGACTACGGCCGATTGATTCCAAAGTTCCGGTTATCACAAATGTTTTGCCGCTAATGCCTTCTTTGCCCTCAATCTCTCGCATTTTCAAAACATTGACTCCTTTTGCGAATAATTTCTGCAGGAATTCCGTGTTCCCATCTTCTCCAAACCAATCATAGAGTGAAGTTGCCACCTTATCACCGAGACCTTCAATGGATGTCAGCTCCTCTAGCGATGTGCGCTCCATAGCGTACATAATTGCAGGGATTGGGAACATGTCTGCATCCACCTCTTCATCGCCGAACAGCGACGTCTGTGCTTTTTCTCTTTTTGATGGTGCCTTCATCAATTCATTTGGGACTTCTTTGTTTTGCAAAAATCTTCCAATAATCTGACTTGTTTGTTCGCCTATATGCCTAATTCCCAAAGAGAATAAGAACTTGTCTAGCGTGATATCCAGTGCTTTAGTCGCTGCGTTTAGCAGATTGTCTGCGCGTTTTTCCTGAAAAAGTTCCAGCCCCAGCAAGTCTGCGCGATGTAGCCCGAATATATCAGCCGCATCGTGTATCAACCCGGCATCTATCAGCTGGTCTACAACTTTTTCTCCAAGTCCATCGATATCAAATGCGTGCTTGCTTACAAAATGAGCCAAAGACTCTCTCATTATCGCCCCACAGCTTGTATTACTACACCTTGAGATAGCTTCTCCCTCCGGCTTAATGACTTCTGAGCCACAGACAGGGCACTCTTTAGGGAACTTGAAGGGCTTTTCCGCCCCAGTACGGAGATCTGTCATGACAGTGACTACCTCAGGGATTATGTCTCCTGCTTTTTGTATGATGACTGTGTCGCCTATCCTAACGTCTTTGCGTATTATCTCGTCCTCGTTGTGCAATGTTGCACGAGAGACTGTCGATCCAGCGACGAGTGTCGGTTCCAACACGGCAACTGGTGTGAGTGCACCTGTTCTTCCAACTTGAATGATTATATCGAGTACCTTGGTCACAGCTTGCTCGGCAGGGAATTTATAAGCGATAGCGAAACGTGGTGCTTTCGCCGTATATCCAAGATTTTTTTGTGACTCCATTGAGTTGACTTTGATGACTATACCATCGATATCGTAAGGTAATGATGACCGCTTATCAGTCCACTGCTTGCAGAATTCCAGGACGGATTTTATATCCACGTGGTGCTTGTAATGAGAGTCTGTCCTGAGCCCGAGGCTGTTTAGGGTTTCCATGACTTCCTTCTGGGTTTGTGGCCGTTTGTCGCACTCGCCTATTTCGTAGAAAAACAGATCCAAGTCCCGATTTTCCGCAACTTTTGGATCGAGCTGTCTAACTGTCCCTGCGGCTGCGTTACGCGGATTTGCAAAACCTTCGAGCTTCTCAAAACTCGCTTTTGGCATGTATACCTCGCCTGATACTTCTATCGTTATTGGCTCACGCAGCTCAAGTGGTACGCTTTTTATCGTACGGATAGTGTGAGTAATGTCCTCTCCTTCACGTCCGTTCCCTCTGGTAATCGCTTTTTCGAGCTTGCCTTTTTCGTACCAAAGAGTGACGTTCAGTCCATCTATTTTGAGCTCCGTCACAAAATCGAAATTCGTGTTTGTCGTAAACTTTGTCAGGCGTTCGTACCAAAGAATTATATCTTCTTCCGAGAAAGCATCTTGTAAGCTCCACTTGCGTGATTTGTGAGCAATTTTGGCGAATTTCCCCGAGAGTACATTCCCGACACGTTGAGTTGGCGACTGAGGCGTAATGAACTGCGGGAACTGTGTTTCCAGGTCAATAAGCTCTTTTTTTAGCGCGTCTCTAATAGACTCACCAACTTCCGATTCGTCCAAAACAAAATACTTGTAGTTGAGATCGTTTATTTTTGTTCGCAGTTTTTCTATGCGCCTTTGTGCGTCCGCTTTATCCACCCTTGAGTTTTATCTGTTAATATGATACAATATTAAGATAAAAAAACACAAAAAACAAACTTATGGCAGGAGAAGGTAATGAACAATCAGAGAAACAGCCTATTCCTCATACGGAAGCGTTGCCTGAGGTCCAAGACAGCGCGCCAACTCCGGAAGGACAACGTGCCGAAGAGACGAATGGAGACCTAAAAGACGCCAGTAATGCTGCTGTCGGCGACATGCTGGACAGAGTCAAAGAGCAAGTTGCGAGTAGCGCAAATTTCTTCGACATCGAAGGAAAATTCGATCTGGAAAAAGCTCGCGAAGTTGCTGCGTCTATACCTGTCGAAGTTTTGAATGAAATAGAAAGCAAATCCCCCGGAGCCCTTATAGATCTTTTTACTGAGCAGATTGATGAAAAGAACTTCGAGGTCAATTTTCGCGGTAATGGTGCTGCCGAGAGCCTTATCGGCCTTAGCTGGATACTTAAATCCAAACCCGGCGTGAGAGTCGTAGAGGTCACTTATCCACCTGATAAAGGAGGACATAGTCGTACCGGCCACAGACAAGGACTTCAAGGCAGCTTCTACGACAACCAAGGTTATGTAGAAGTACATTCCCGTTACAAAGTTTCCATCGTACGCGAGTTTGCCGAAGGGTCACCCGCTCTCGAGAGAATGCAAAAACAAGCTGCCGACACAGTAGCCGAATTTGAAAAATCAAAAGACTCTCCAAGGTTCACGCAGTTCATGGCGATGCTCGATAATGACAAATACAAACGCATCTCTGACGATCCACAGGTGATAGCCAAGATGATAGTTGAGACATCAGCAAATTACGGAGTCGATCCGTACCTTGTGATGTCACTACTCAAGCTAGAGGATGGTAATAGCGGACAATTCTTTGGAATTGCCGAGGAAGGTGCTGTCGGTTTTGGAATACAACTTGAGCTGATGCTCAGGAATATAAGAGAACACGAAGTGTCATACAAAGCCCTATCGGGTGACAGAGCCCTTAGAGGTGGCAAGTACTCTGCTGCCTTCTTGGCTTATTTCTCAAAATTGTACTCTCCAGGCGCTGCTGCGGCAGACCGTTTTGACCCTCTGCACAGGAGCTATTTCCAGTATAGAGGAGAAAGTATCCCAAGTAATATCAAAGATGAAATCGCTACCGGCAGAAAATTAGCGGATCAATACATGGGAGGTGTCTCATCGAGACATGAAGCCAAGCATCCTGTCGATCGAGAACAAATTAATCAAATCATGCGTGGAGGCATGAGCGTTAACGACATAGTACCGTCCAATTACCGTGGCGCAGGTTCAGGTTTCGGTATGAGGTTCCATCCTATCGATCATGTATACAGAGTACATCAAGGTGTTGATATCGCAGCTCCTATAGGTTCTCCCGTCAATTCGTGGAGAGGTGGCGAAGTCATCTTCGCAGGGTTATCCGGTGGATATGGAAATCTTGTAAAAGTAAAACATCCGGATGGCTCAGAAAGTCGTTATGCTCATTTGAGTAGTATTAATGTGAGCAAAGGCCAACATGTAGAGAAAAATCAGAATCTTGGGGCTATCGGAACTACAGGACATTCTACAGGACCACATTTGCACTTTGAAATCAGGATTGATGGTCAAGCTATTGATCCAATGAGCACTTCATAATTTATCACTATATGGACGATCAAAAAAATCAAAAACCAGTAAAATATAATCCGTTATATGATCCGGCGACGGACAACGCCGCTATCTCGGATGAAGCTCAGCAAATCGTAAACAACCCTATCGAAGATCCGACAGGGCTGGATGATGACGACCAGGCTTTCGTAAATATGCTTGTCAGTCTTGTCGATGAAGGCAAGATTAATTTATACCAGCCTTCAACCCTGCTAAATCAGGAGGTTTATGACGGGCTTAATGATGAAAAAAAAGGCAAAGTGGACCAACAAGCTTTTAATATGCTCTCTACTGTTCGTGAAATTTACAACTACAACAAGTCTGCTTTTACAAATAACAGTTATCAGTTCCAGAACATGGTTCGCAAGTTAAGATTACAAAAAGAGGAGACCGAAGGAGAAATTGGCGACGTTTATGTATTTTAAAGACCTAGATTAATATGGCTCCAGGCAATCAACCAACACAAAATCCGGGCGAAGCTGTAGAAGCTCCAGAACAAGGGCAGGAGTCCACCGAAGTCGCGACTAATTTGCCGCCAACTTTGAGCAAGTTCCTCGAAGCTTTGACTGCTAAGATAGATGAGAGTCAAAAAGAGCCTTTTATAAAGGCTGTCTCCGCTTACTTCGCTCAGAATGAATCGTATCCAAGCGCAACTTTCCGTGCTCTGGTCGGACATACATATGAAGACGATCTCCTGACGCAAGCAATAGATGCCGCTCTATCAAATGTCTCAGATTATGGTGATGTTGCAACGGCTTTCTCCGATGTCAGCACCCCTGATAAACTTGAGGCGGCCATGGTGAAATTTAAAAGCGTTCTTGCGGTTTACGAGTTGGAAGTCGTAAAAATGCGCCAAATGCAGAAGGAGAAAGACAAGCTCCTTGCGCTCAAAGCAAGTTATCAAGAGATGTCTGACCATGATCAAGTGCCTGCGGACGTGCAGAGTCAAATTTCCACTCTAACAGGCGACATAGATACTTATTTGAATGACGTCATATTCGTCCTTGATAAATCCGATGATATTGTCGCCGGCTTGACGGCTAAACGTACCTCAATCGAGCCTCAACTAAAACAGATCTTTGTTGACTTTAAGACTGCTAAAGTTACTGAACTGAGTGGCAAGAAAGCCCCTGCCGACAAAGTGACCGCTCTTCAGGTATTGAATGATCCTAAAGCATTTCTTGATGAGCTTTCCGCAGTTGTCGCTGAACTTGAGATAGATGCCGCAGCATCGATGCAGGCTCCTCCCGCACAACCGACTACTCAGCCTCCCACAAATCCTCCGGCAACCCCACCTGCTACGCCACCACCTGCCGATGCACCAAGCTTGATGGATCCAGGGGCTATGGCGGAATATTTTGCGCAAGATTTACAAAAAACAAGCAGCCTATCGCAGACTCTTATGAATATGTCCGAACTACCTCTCATTGGTTGGCTTTTTAAAATGCTCGCGACTTACATGAGGGATTCAAACCCAGAATCTTTTGAAAAGATTCAAGATACCGAGACTGATGAGTATTTTGTAGATTTAATGGCCGATGGCGAGTTTAAGCACAAAACATATGAAGCTACCGATGCCGTATGGCAAACTATGAGAGGATACAAATTGCGCGCCACATACTGGCTTGAGAAAGAACTCAGAATCGATGGCAAAGAAGTAGGACCTAAGAGGAATGTTGTAAAAGCGATATTCAATTCGGAGTTCACCGTCGGAGAGTTCAAAGAACTTGCCAAGAAGGGCGACAATCCTTCCGTCATAGAAGAAGAAGATTTGCCAAACGACCTAATGGACGACCTAGACATTGTCCGTGGCGTATATAACGAGGTCATAGCTGCCGCAGGAAGTACTTCCGATTGGGACAGCAAGACCGTAGCAGAGCTTGTCGCGTCCGAGTTATATACCGATCCCGGGCAATCAACCGCAGGTTAAAAATTGCTTTTTTTCAAAACTCACTTACAATAACCTTTAGTAAAACTAAAATAAAAAATGGCAGACGATAAGAGCACAATCAATCTCAAAGACCCTAACGGCACCGGCGCAACCGGCAATAGTGGTGGTGCCCAACAGACGCAGCAGGATGATACCAAGTACAACATCTCTGATGAAGTTAAGGCTAAGTATCCACAGCTCGTTGAGCTAATCAAAGCTACTGAGTCGATGACCGATGCCGAGAAGATTTACTGGTTCCAGATTTTGCCAATCATGACAGATGAGCAAGTCGACAAACTCAAGAAGATTCTGACTAAAGAAAAAGAGCAGCTTACAAAGCTCGATTCCGAATACGAGAAAGAACTTAAGCGTATCAACGACAAACATCTTATTGAGTGGAAAGATTTTGAAACCAAAAAGTCTCGCGAAATGAGACAACGTGAAGAGGCTGCTGCCGATGACGAGGAAGCTAAAGCTGAGGAAGATATCTTGTCTAAGCTGAATGATGTGTAGTGGTAGGACTTAGGATTTAGGACTTAGGATTTAGTGAATGGAGTTTCGCTGCGCGAAACGTTTTTATATAAGCTCTGCGACCAATATCAGTCTGCGTATATTAGTTCCTACGGGAGTGCATGTCATCAGAGTAAGCTGGCTCACACCTTCTGGCTGCCTAAGAACATCCACTTCCGACGGAGACACTTCCTTTTTCTCTTTGATTTCGTATGTGTATTTCTCTTGGTTGTAATACATAACAATTTGATCTCCTATTTCCAGCTGAGGGAGTAGTGCAAACACATCTATGTAATCACCATCATCCCAGAAATAATAGCTACTGTGTCCTGTTATGAATGTATTGCCTTCCTCGCCCGGCAATGCCGTACCAGGATATCTGACAACCCCGTTTTTTAACGCATCTAGGATCTCGTCATCCAGCGCTGTCCAGTCGTTCTGGGCAAGGCTACTTGAGTCTACTTCGACAATTGGAATGTTTTTGTTGATTTTAGGTATGATTATTCTGTTGTCAGGCGGAGTTAGTGCTATATCAAGCTCAGGGATTTGGGTCTTCTGGACTTCCGGATCTTTGCTAAGAGTTACCAAATCTTGTGCAATCTCTTCCTCGTCCACTATGTATCCGTCAAACAAATCCGTTTGCGCTATATTCGCAACCTCCAATATGCTTGTCTTGGCTATTTGCAAATATGCCGATGCATTGAACAGAAAAAAGAAAAGTATGAACAGTACAAGAGACGTTGCGACAACCTTGATGAACTCTCCGGCTTTTTTTGAGAACTGCACAGCTGTATCAGGCGATATCTCGTAGGCCAGTGCTGCATTAATGTCAAAAGGCTCGCCGGGTGGCGGAAAGTCTATTCTGTAGAATTCGGCTTCACGTTTATAAGCGATCTTCCGATCAACTTTTTTTACGATCTCCTCAATGGTGTGCTTCTTGCCCATTTCCTACCTTTAATAAACATAGTTTTATCCGTATATTATACCTGTTTTTACTATGTTATTCAATCGAGGGTGTTTGACGCATCCTTCGTATGTTGTTTAGGGCGTGTTAACACAACCTAGTTTTACCCGAAGCGCATAATGCCTCCGCCAATCACTTTTGATTTATCGTAGAATACTATCGACTGCCCTTCTGTGAACGCGCGAACCGGTTTATCAAATACAGCTGTTAACGAATCTTCGCCAGTGATGTGCAGCATCACTGGATGGAGCGTACCTAGATGTCTGATTCTGGCATAGCATTGCGTCGGCTCCTTTGGCAGCTCTCCCGAGATGAAGCTCAGGTTGTCCGCTGTAATCTCGTTTCGCCATAACTGTTCATCCGTACCGATCACAAGTTCGTTTTTTTCGTGATCCGCTTTGATGACATAATGAGCTTTGGCGAGTCCTCCCACCCTAATTCCTTTCCGCTGTCCGCACGTGTAGTTAGGCAATCCCATGTGACGACCGTGCTTATTCCCTTCCGTATCAACAATCAAACCTTCTTTGAAATATGAGTCTGCGAGATTTTTCTTCAAGAATTCAGCATAGGTTTTTTCTGGAATGAAACACATTCCCGAGCTCTCCTGCTTGTTTACCACAGCCGTGAAGCCGAGGTCCTTGGCCTTTTTGCGTGTTTCGGTTTTCCTGGTACCCCCCAGAGGGAAAATGGCACGAGAGAGCTGGTCCTGATTCAACCTATACAGGAAATATGTCTGGTCTTTTGTGTCATCAACTCCTCTATGCAGTTCGTACTCTCCGTTATTTTCCGTGACTCTCGCGTAGTGACCTGTCGCCATACAGTCGGCTCCCATCTCCAGAACCTGCTCCAGCAGCTCACCGAATTTGATTTCCGGGTTACACATTATACACGGATTCGGAGTCTCTCCTCTCTTATAGGCATCCAGATAGTACTTGATAATTTTCCCCTTGAACGCGTCTGCCAAATCAATCACATGAAGCTTGATCCCGATCTGATCGCATATTGCCGTTGCATCTCTGACATTGTCTGCCGTGCACGCGTTACCGAGATCAAGATGGACACCAAAACATTCATGCCCTTGTTCTTTGAGAATTGCCGCCGTAACAGAGGAGTCAATTCCTCCTGACATTGCAATAGCAACTTTCATTGTATATAGGTTTATGGGATAATAATTTTGTCGTAATATGGATAATGTATGAGAATTGGTACAGTCATAAAACTTGCGAAAGAGTACATGCCTGATCTTGATGATGAGAGGCTACTTGAAGCTTATGAATTCGCCCGAGATGCTCATGGAGATCAGAAACGAAATGATGGGAGCCCGTACATTATGCATCCTTTGTCGACTTGCGCAATTCTTTTGAATTACAAAGTAGATGAAGATACTTTGATTACAGCTTTGCTACACGATGTCCCCGAAGATACAAATGCAACTATAAAAGATATTGAAAAGCACTTTGGGAAAAAGGTTGCTTATCTTGTACAAGGGGTTACCAAGCTGTCAAAGGTGTACTACAAGCATAATATGGCGGAAAGACAGATTGAGTCTCTTAAGAGACTTTTTATACATAGCGCCGAGGACCTGAGAATTATCTTGGTAAAACTTGCAGACCGCTTGCATAATATGAGAACTCTTGAGTTCGTCAGTATACCCGGCAAAAGGCTGCGTATCTCAAAAGAGACGCTTGAAATATATGTTCCCATCGCAAATCTGCTTGGAATATGGGAAATCAAATCCGAAATGGAAGACTTGTGTTTTAAATACATATATCCCACCGATTACGAGAAGACCCGCGAGCTTGTTGAGACCAGCGCTCTCCAAAACGACAATATCCTCAAGTCGACAGTGAGAAAAATTCAAAGTGTTCTGAAATCGAAACGTATCAAAGCGAAAATCCAGGCAAGGAGAAAAAGCTTATACAGCATTTTTAAAAAGATGCTGCATACCGGAAAAACTTTTCACGATATTTATGACCTTATTGCACTTCGCATTATCGTGACCAATATTGATAATTGTTATAGAACCCTTGGAATTATTCATCAAACATTTCGACCCAAACATAAGAGAATCAAGGATTATATCGCGGTACCGAAAGTGAATGGCTACCAAAGTTTACACACTACCGTCTTTGGTATCGATGGCACTATTACGGAGTTCCAAATCCGCACAGAGACTATGCATCTTGAATCCGAATATGGAATCGCTGCTCATTATTTTTATGATTTATCAAGGAGCGCTGCGAAAGACAAGGAAACGATGCCAGCAATATTCAGTAAGCATGCTGAATGGGCAAAGAAGGTTCTTGCAATTCAGAAAGAGGTCAGTAGTGATTATGATTTCGTAGCAAGCTTGAAATTCGACGTATTCCAAGACAGGATTTTTTCTTTTACACCCAAGGGCGATGTCATAGACTTGCCTTTTGGCGCCAACGCTATCGATTTTGCATATCACATACATACAGATGTTGGAGATCATGCGGTATCCGCCGACGTTAGCGGTGAATACCTCCCTCTCTCAACGCAACTTAAGACGGGCGATACAGTCAAGATCATAACCGACCCCAAAGCGCATCCTGATAGAGAGTGGCTTTCCATTGTAAAAACCAGTCATGCGCGCACGAAAATCAAAGAGTATTTCAAACGTCAGGGATCTACCAAAAACTACAAAGCAGGACTGCAACTCATTAATAGTGAACTTGCTATGTTCGGATATGACAAACTCAAAAAGCCTACTTCTGAAGTGCTACAAACTATATTTGAGAAGTTTAACGTTACAAATATGAAGGGGCTCATTGTCTCTGTTGGTGATGGCACCATCAACGTGAAAAACATGATACATGGATTCTATACAGACGAAGAACTCCTTGGAAAACCTGCTGTAACCGACAATATTACCAACAAGGACTTGCTTTCCAGACATCGCATGGATAGGGCCATGTCTATCGTACTTGGCAATGAGGAGTTATCCGAGAAGGCCGCTTACGAGGCTTTGCAAATTTACAGAGTAAATGTTTCTATCGATGCAAATGATCGAGTTGGCATGCTGCGCGATATAGCGATGAAACTCTCCAGATTAGGTGTGAATATTTACAAAGTAGGTGTCTCCAATACTCCCAAGAAACATGTAAAAAAGATGCTACTAAAAATCGAGGTCTATGATTTGGACCATTTCGATAGAGCTGTGCGTGCTATTAAGAGCATTAAGGACGTCATTAGAGTCTACAAGGACCGCTAACCCTTCTTGAGTCTTCTTATTGCTGTTTTGTATCCGTTCTCTCCGTGCGTAAGCCACCTACCTACCCTAGTGATCGTGGCCGTACTGACTCCTGTTTGTTCTGTAATTTTCCTGTATGGAATTTTCTCGTCTATCATTTGTGCAACCTGCCACCTCTCCGTGATTGCACGCATTTCCGTTATCGTACATATGTCACGTAGGAAGTGCTTACATTCCGTTACTGTTTTCATTGTTAGAAGAGCCTTACATAAACCAGTAAGTTCTTTCTCCCAATGATGTTTGTCTTCACCTTTTCGCATTGAGAAATTGTTAATTTGATATGACGCATCGTACCAGAAAATAAAAAACATTGACAGCCTTTTGCGAAGCTGATATTATGGTAGCGTGTTAATCAATTAAAACGCTATGACTCAGAACCAGAACAATTCGACACCAAGATATATGACTCATCACCACAGTTAAAGTGAGGCGCTGGTACTACATTTCTGCGTACTCACTTACCCAAAGCTCGATTCCGAGCTTTTTTTGTATCTTTAAATCAATTTAACAATGTCCAGAACAATTATTGATCCGAAAATTTTGAAAGGCACCCGCGATTTCCTCCCAACAGATATGGCGAAACGAGATTACGTCATGGATGTTATGCGCTCCGTATTTAGGAAGTATGGATACGACACCATAGAAACTCCCGTAATCAACTACGCCGAGACTATCCTTGGGAAGTATGGAGAAGAGGGTGATCGATTGACTTACAATTTCAAAGACTCCGGTGATCGAGGCATTGCACTCCCCTACGATCTTACCGTACCTTTTGCCAGGCTCGTGGCTGCAAACTACTCGAATTTGCCTATGCCTTTTAAGCGTTATCAAATTCAACGCGTATGGCGTGCTGAGAAACCTCAGAAAGGCAGACTCAGGGAATTCTATCAATGCGATATAGATGTTATCGGCACAAAGAGCCTTCTCGCCGAGGCTGAAGTTGCACGTATTATTGTTAGTGTTTTTGAAGAGCTGGGATTCGAAAATTTCCGTATAAAAGTAAATTCCAGAAGGCTTATGAACGCTATCTTGGACTCTTTTGGCTTGGATGATGATCCTTTGGCCCTCATACGTATCATCGACAAGATGGCTAAGATTGGCGAAGACGGCGTGAAAAACGAATTGTCTTCTATTGGCGTATCTCAAAACAAAATTACCGAGCTGTTTGATGCTTTTTCAAAAGGTGATTTCTCTGCTTATGACATGAGTGAAATAGAAGAATTCATGGGGCTGTGCAAAGATCTTTGTATTGATGATAAGTACATCGAATTCGATCCTTGTTTGGCACGTGGCTTGGATTACTATACAGGCATAATTTATGAAGTTGTAAGTGACGATGTGGACTTTGGCACACTCTGTGCCGGCGGACGATACGATGACCTTTGTGGGCTTTTCTGCAAAGAAGATTTTTCCGGTGTTGGCGTCGCTTTTGGATTTGAAAGGATAATGCTTGCACTCGAAAAAATGAATAGACTTGCCGATGTGCCTTTGAGTTCCAAGGTGCTAGTTACTCTATTTGACTCCGTCAGCACTGCGGCTTCTTTGGCCATTTATAATGAATTGGTTTGCGCCGGAATTAATTCCGAGATTTATTTCGAACCTGCTAAGCTTTCCGAACAATTCAAATACGCTGCGAAAAAACAGGTTCCTTTTGTAGTCGTAAGTGGCCCAGATGAACGTGCAAAAAGCGAGGTGACCGTCAAATTCATGGATAGTGGCAATCAAAAAACTATACCTGTTAATCAACTTATTTCTTATATCAAAGGCTATGTTTAAAATAGGAATACAAAAAGGTGGGAGGCTGACCACACCTAGCATTGAATATCTTGCTTCGCTAGGCATCGAGGTGCCACGAAATGGTCGCGAACTCATGATTCTTGCTGGGGATTTTAAAATTTTGTTTCTAAGGCAAAAGGATATTCCAGAATTTGTTGAACGAGGCATTATCGATTTCGGTATTGTTGGTACAAACGCCATCCTCGAGAAGCAATCCAAGGTCGACATCATTAAGGAACTTGGATTTTGCAAGTGTTCTCTGGTTATCGCAGGGCCATCGAATATCTCTATTACAGCCCTTAACGGAGAACGTATTGCAACTTCTTTCCCCAACTTGCTCAGGTCTTTTTTACAGAAGAACAAAATCAATGCTTCGATCATTGAAGTCCAAGGGTCTGTCGAAGTTATACCTGCTATGGGCCTTGCTGACGCAGTGTGCGATCTTGTGCAAACAGGCAGCACTCTTAAGGATAATAATCTCGTACCTATCGCCACGGTCTTGGAGTCTCAGGCTGTTTTGATTTCCAATCCTAACTCTACAAAAAAATGGAGATTCTAACACCAAAAAATGCTAAAAAACGGGAAAGGGTATCTTTTGATGCGGAAGCTGTCATAGGAACCGTACTTGAGATAAAATCTGACGTCATTAATCGTGGAGACGATGCTCTTCGCGAACTCACTTTGATGTTCGATAAGATTAGGGTTGATGGATTCCTGGCATCACCTGCGAAGATGAATGCCGCGTATAATTCGATTGCCAAAGACGATCTTGCAATGCTAAAAACAGCTGCTCGCCGTATTCGCAAAGTAAACGAAGCTGTTCTAGCCTCGAAAGGCGACATCGAAGTGAATGGAGATGGATATAGTTTCAAACTTGTCTCAACTCCTATCAGCAGTGTTGGACTGTACGTCCCCGGCGGAACTGCTTTTTATCCATCCAGCGTATTAATGCTTGGCATTGCTGCAAAAGTTGCCGGTGTGCCTAGGATTGTTCTATGCACTCCTCCTAATGCTGCAGATAAAGGTATTCCGCCAATCACATTAGCTACTGCAAAACTTGTCGGTATTGATGAGGTCTATCAAGTAGGTGGGGCTCAAGCGGTATTTGGCATGGCTTATGGAACAGATTCTATAAAACCCGTAGATAAGATCTTCGGACCCGGCAACAAATATGTCGCCGCTGCCAAAATGTTTCTCGGAGATAAATGCGGCGTGGATATTTTCGCAGGGCCTTCAGAGATCCTTGTTCTAGCAGATGAGACTGCTAACGCTGAATTAATCAGAGCTGATCTTCTGTCTCAGTTGGAACATGGGGCTGATAGCCCATGTGTTTTGGTCACTACAAGTAAGAAGTTGGCTGTAGAGATTTCCGATCTTGAGGCGAATGGGTTCATTGTACTTGTTAATTCCATCAACGAAGGTATCGATTTCGCAAATTGGTACAAGGCTGAACACACTGAAGTCATGACAAAAGATTCCAGAGGGGATTCGATGGAGATTCAAGGTGGAGCTGTATTTATCGGACAGAACACTTGCGTCCCAATGGGAGATTACGGAGTCTCGGGCTCCAATCACGTCATCCCAACCGGAGGTGCTGCCAGATTTCAGTCTCCTGTGTCTGTGGAGGACTTCATGATTCGCACAGAATACACGGAAGCAACTGACACAAACAGTGCTTCGTTCGTCCCTAGATTTGCGGATCTAGAAGGCCTGCCCGCTCACGCAAAGGCTGTATCATTAAGATTTACTAATTTCAAAAAACAATGAAAGACGTTACAAAACTTTTTAGGCCTAATATTGCCAATCTCAAGGCATATACTTCGGCTAGACAAACGGCCAATGCGGATACCGGTATACTCCTTGATGCTAATGAAAATCCACGTGGGCGGTACAATCGATATCCTGATCCATATTCTACAGAAGTCAGGAATCTATATAGTGATTTTGTTGGCATTCCAAGTTCAAACATATTCGCAGGAAGTGGTTCTGATGAGGTGATCGACCTGCTATTTCGTGTTTTTTGCGAGCCCAAGAGGGACTGTGTTATCACCCTTGATCCAACTTATGGCATGTATCGTGTCTGCGCTGACATTAATGATGTTCAAGTGATTTCTATAATGCTCACAGATGATTTCCAGATTGATGTTGAGACTACGCTCTCGGCTTGTGTCCCGGATACTAAGATTATTTTTGTGTGTAGCCCAAATAATCCAACCGGCAATTTGATTCGGGAACAGGATGTTTTTGCACTGTGCGAAGGGTTTGACGGAATTGTCGTTGTGGATGAGGCTTATATTGAATTCGCAGGCGATATATCTTTGGCGAAAGAAGTTTTGGGATACAAAAATCTTGTTGTTACGAGAACGCTTTCCAAGGCTTGGGGTGCTGCCGGAGTTCGCGTAGGATTTGCAATCGCTTGCGAGGAGATTATTGATGCTCTAAACAAGGTTAAGCCACCATACAACGTGCCGGTGCCATCTCAAGAGATTGCCGCAGGTGTTTTGCGTGAAGGATTTGATGTGACTTCGATTTTAAGCGAGAGAGATCGCGTCAAGTCTGCCCTGCAGATGTTCGGCCTTACCGTACTTCCTTCTGATGCGAATTTCTTAGTTTTTAAAGTACCTAATGCATCCGATATCCAACGTGCTCTCCAAGAGTGCGGCGTTGTTATTAGGGATCGCAGTAGTATGCCGAAGATGGAGAATTGCTTGAGGATTTCTATTGGCACCACCTACGAGAATGATCGATTCTTAACCGAACTTGCGAAACTTCTCAAAAAAGTTGCATTCATTGATCGTGACGGCGTTATCCTCTCTGAGAACCAAATAGATTTCCAGAATGACTCGCTGGAAAAATATGAGATGCTGCCAGGAGTTATCGAGGGACTACGAAAACTGCGAAAGGAAGGCTACATGCTTGTCATGGTGACCAACCAAGATGGTCTCGGTACCGACAGTTTCCCCGAAGAAAATTTTTGGCTCGTTCAGGACAAGATGATTCGAGATCTGCGCGACGTCGGCATAGAGTTTGATGATGTTTTTATATGTCCACACTTCCCGCAAGACAACTGCGAGTGTCGCAAACCAAAAATCGGCATGGTTCGCAAGTTTTTGGATACGACCCCTATGAATTATGCCGCGTCTTTTGTTGTTGGTGATCGCGAGAGCGACATGGAACTTGCATCAAACATTGGCATACGAGGAATTAAGGGAGAACTGAATGGTAATTTTTTAACCACAATTGCAAATGCGTAAATCCACAGTCAAACGTAAAACTTACGAGACTCAAATAGAGGTGTCCGTAAACCTTGATGGAACAGGAGAGCGCGACATCTCCACCGGAATTGGATTTTTTGACCACATGCTTGAGCTTTTTGCGAAACACTCTGGCATAGACGTTGCTGTAAAAGCGAATGGGGATCTGAATATCGACGAACACCACACTGTTGAAGACATAGGGATTTGTCTTGGCCAAGCCCTTAGGGAGGCCCTAGGTGACAAGAAAGGCATTGAGAGGTATGGATTCCTGCTCCCTATGGACGAAACTTTGGCTATGTGTGCACTTGATCTGGGAGGTCGCAGTTATCTCGTATTCAATTACAAGCCAAAGCGCGAATACGTTGGGCAGTTCCCTACCGAACTCCTACAAGATTTTTTTCAGGCGATTGCTGATAACCTCATTGCGAATGTACACATAGAACTCAAATATGGAAGGAATGAACACCACAAAATCGAAGCTATTTTCAAGGCTTTTGCCAGAGCGATGAAAATGGCCATATCCAAGGACATGAAGAATCCCGACCTATTACCATCTACAAAAGGAACATTATGATTCAAATCATTGACTATGGCGCAGGTAATCTTGCAAGTGTTGCGAATGCGCTTACAAAATTAGGACAAGAATACGAGATCATTTCGTCTCCTATCGAGCTTCGAGATGATTCCAAAATTATTTTTCCGGGTGTCGGTGCTGCCGGCAGTGCAATGGCGATGTTACGTGCTACCGGCTTTGACGCAGTGCTTCCTACTATTACTCGCCCATTTCTTGGAATTTGCCTTGGGATGCAGCTTTTGATGCCTTATTCCGAAGAGAATGATACTGCTTGCCTTGATATCGTTGATGGCGAAGCGAGAAAATTCACATGTGATCTTAAAGTGCCTCAGATCGGATGGAATACTGTCTCGCAGATTTACAATGATCCTCTTTTTGCAGGAATCTCCGATGATGCTTATTTTTATTTTGTGAACTCTTACTGCGTAGAGACGCCTTATGCTATCTCACAGACCGATTATGGATACCATTTCGCCTCTGCCCTAAAAAAAGACAACTTCTACGGTGTGCAGTTCCACCCCGAGAAATCCGGAGAGGTGGGCCTACGATTATTACTTAATTTTTGCGAGTTATGAAAATCTATCCGGCAATAGACATTATCGACGGCAAATGCGTTAGGCTTACTCGTGGCGAATATGACAATGTACAAAAGTACAACCTAGATCCGCTTGAAGTTGCGCGGACTTTTCAAAATGACGGAGCCGGTATGGTCCATGTTGTTGACCTGGATGGAGCCAAACAAGGCCTGCCTGTGAATTTTGACACCATCTCCAGAATTGATGTGCCAAAACAAGTCGGCGGAGGGATTCGTACTTACAATGATGCCAAAATGCTTCTTGATTCCGGAGCTGAGCGTATCATCATGAGCACAGCTGCAGTTGATGATACAAGCTTGATACAGCGGATTATTAGTGATTTTGGTGATAACAGAATCGTGATCTCATTGGATATCAAGGATGGCCTCATTGCCATACGTGGTTGGCGTGAGACTTCTGATATATCGATAGAGGATTTTTTGCAAAGAATGAGACTAGTTGGCATACGCACTCTAATTGTTACCGACATCAGTCGTGACGGCATGCTTGCCGGAGTTAACACAGATGCTGTCTCACAGTTTCTTAACAAAGGTTTTGAAATAATTGTTGCCGGCGGAGTTTCAAGTATTGACGATATTAAGCAACTGCGTGAACTTGGCGCAAATGGAGCTATTATTGGCAAAGCTTTGTACGAGGGGACATTAACACTTAAACAAGCCTTATCATGTTAGCCAAACGTATTATTCCATGCCTTGATGTGCGTGACGGGCGCCTTACGAAAGGTATAAAGTTCCAGAAAAACGTAGATATTGGAGACCCCGTCCTGGCTGCGCGTAAGTATTATGAACAAGGTGCGGATGAGATAGTTTTTTATGATATTTCCGCTTCTCCTCGTGGCAGGGAAATTATGCTTGATGTCGTTAGACAAGTTGCCAAAGAGATCTTCATACCGTTCTCTGTCGGAGGTGGTATTCGTACTGTAGGTGATATGCGGTCCGTCTTATTATCCGGGGCTGAGAAAGTTTCTATAAACTCAGCCGCTGTGAAAAATCCTTCGCTCATCAGCGAAGGTGCTCGCGCTTTCGGATCCCAATGTGTTGTTGTAGGAATAGATGCTTTGCGTGTCTCCAACGGTTTTCAAGTTGTTATCAATGGCGGACGTGTTGCAACCAGTATTGATGCCCTTACTTGGGCGCAGGAAGTGGCTCGTCTTGGTGCCGGTGAAATTTGTCTTAACTCAATTGATGCCGATGGTACTTACGAAGGGTACGATCTTGAACTACTAAGATTAATTTCCGAGAATGTTGAAATTCCCGTGATCGCATCGGGTGGAGTTGGCAATTTGGAGCATTTGTACGAAGGTGCCTCTGCCGGTGCCGACGCACTGCTCGCTGCAAGCATTTTTCACTACTCTGAATATTCGATTCGTGAGGCCAAAGAATTTTTAAGATCTAAAAATATAACCGTAAGATTATGAAAAAGTTGATACCGGCAATAATTCAAGATGTTAATACCAAACAGGTACTTATGCTTGGCTATATGAATGACGATGCTCTGCGTCTAACAGAGGAAACCGGCAACGTCCACTTTTGGAGTCGCAGTCGCAAGACTCTCTGGATGAAAGGCGAAACTTCCGGCAATATTCTGCGAGTATGTGAAATTGTTGATGATTGTGATAGTGATGCGCTTCTAATCAAAGTTAATCCAAAAGGACCTACTTGTCACACAGGAAGCGTAAGTTGTTTCTCTAACGCTTTTTTGCGAACACTCGAGAGTTTGATAGTTGACCGCAAATCAAAAATGCCAGAAGGATCATATACAACTTCTTTGTTTGAGAAAGGTCTTGATGGCATCTGTCCGAAAATTACCGAAGAGGCCGATGAGGTTGTAAGAGCTGCCCTTGATGAATCCGACCAGCGTCTCTCTGAAGAATGTGCGGACCTCACGTATCACATGTTAGTCCTGCTTGCTGCAAGGGATATGGGGTTGTCTGACATCGTCGATGAGCTTAAAAAACGGTCCAAAACCTAACCTTCATACATCTCTCTCAGTTTTCTAAAATCCAGCGCGTTCTCCATGAATGCTCTGCCGATAATTACGCCTTTTGTTCCGGTTTCTCGCAGGAGCTTTAAGTCATATTCGTCCGCAGTACCTCCGGAACTATATATGTCCATTTTGCCGTCTGTTTCGTAAATAATCTTTTCTATCATGTCGAAATTGGGATGATACATAGCTCCTTCCGTCTGCATGTCTTTGTAAATCAATTGCGTCACTCCAACCTTCTGTATTTGCTTCGCCAAGTCTGTGACCTCCGGCACCCCTCCGTCCAAGGTGAAATCTGTGTCGACCTTATTATAGTTTCCTTTGATTCCCATGATTATTTTATTCGGTCCGTATTTTGTCAGGGCTTCTTTTAATATCTTGATCGATGACACTCCGAGCAGGACTCTTGTTGCGCCTAATTCAAAAGCCCTTTCAACTTCTTCCATGGTTCTTATACCTCCGCCGAGTTGGACCTCCGACTTAATACCGCTACAGATTTTCTTAATCATTTTGGTATGTTGCAATGATCCCGACAAAGTCCCACCCAAATCTATTATTTGCAGTTTGATCGCACCTTCCGACGCGAAGAACCGAGCCATGTGCAGAGGCTCTTTGTAGTATGTTTTCTTTTGGTCGTTTTGCTTACCTTTGTACCAAGAGACTATCTTCCCTTCCTGTAAGTATATGCTTGGGATAATTTCCATACTGTGATAATACTTGCTTACCTTTTTAAAAACAAATACCGATGCAAAGTGAAATATTGATTATGATTGGAGGACTTATCGGACTCTGGCTCGGATCAAACCTAGTCGTCAGCTCCGGCAAATCAATAGCTCACAGATTTGGCGTTTCGGAAATGCTTATAGGTCTAACTATCGTCAGTATTGGAACAAGCTTACCCGAGATCATGGTCTCTATATTCTCTGGAGCAAGAGAGGCTTCCGACATAGCTATAGGAAGCATGGTCGGTTCTTGTTTGGCTCAGATCACCTTGATCCTTGGAATCGCCGGTCTTATTCACAAGATCACCGCCGACGAGAAGGCTCTAAGAATCGATGGAGTAATGCTTCTTATATCAATCGCCCTTTTCTGGATTATGCTTTTTACAGGGGGACATATGACGCAAATTGAAGCTGTGCTACTCATTGCAATTTATATAAGCTACTTGATTTTTACGACAAAGCACGACCACTTGGCGAAACAAGCTGTAGACCTTGGCGAACATGAGCCTCAAGGCTACCCTTTTGGAGTTAGGATTTTGTTCTTACTCATTGGGATAGCTCTGCTTATTGTTTCAGCTGATATCGTCCTTGATCATTCCATCCTTATCGCACAAGCTTACGGACTGTCTGAGTCTTTTATCGGAGTGATGATCGTTGGCGTTGCAACTTGCCTTCCAGAACTTAGCACGGCTGTTACAGGCGCTATAAAGAGGTCGCCCGGCATTGCCATAGGCACTCTTATAGGTAGCAATATTACCGATCCCCTGCTCTCCACAAGTCTTGGAGCTCTCTTTCATGGATTCGAGGCTGATTTGTCTATGCTGACTTTTGACATACCTTTCTGGTTTGTTTCTTCTGTCGCAGCACTATTGCTGCTTCATAGAAAACGCCTCACCCTGAGTCGCGGTGAGGCGTCGATTCTAGTAGCAATTTACGCTCTATTCGTTAGCGTTAAGCTGTTTTTACTCTAGTAGTAATATTCGCTGTAACTGATGTAGATTGAGACTTCCGGTCCGTCTCCGTATCCGTAATCGTATACGCTGTAATCTATAGATGCATATTTATCGAGGCCTTTGTCAAAGCTGATCATAACAGAGTCTCCCCAGTACTCATCTGAAGATTCTGAGTAAGAGTATTCCGTCCATCCGTTGTCTGCCATAACTCCCCTGTAATATTCCATAACTTCTTCAGCCGTACAGCTGTCGCAAGTTTGAGTTACAGACAAGTATACGTCAGAACCGTAGTTAGAACTTGACTGGCTTGAAACTTCCCACGCTGGGTTAAGCGGGAAATCTGAAGGCCATGTTGCATCAGCAGTCGTTGTTGTGGTGCTTGTTGTGCTTGATGTTGTTGTTGTTCCTTCGTCCGGAGATGTAAGTTCTATGTTTAGACATCCGGTTAGGACAACCATCAGAGAAGTCACTGCTAGAAGCGATATAACCTTTTTCATTTTGGTTTGGGTTAAAGTATATTTTAAAGAGTTTGTTTTTATGAAGAAAATCTGAAATGCATAACGTCACCATCTTGTACTTCGTAATCTTTCCCTTCTATTTTTAGCAGACCTTTTTCTTTTGCGCCAGTCTCGCCTCCATGATTTATATAATGTTCGCAATTTATTACCTCTGCTTTGATAAATCCTTTTTCAAAATCCGTGTGAATCACACCTGCTGCACGCGGTGCAAGATCACCTGCTTTGATCGTCCATGCCCTTACCTCTTTTTCACTTGCAGTGAAGTAAGTTCGGAGATCCAAAATGTCATACGCGTGGCGTATTAATGCGTTGAGTCCTGTTTCCTTGAGTCCCATTTCGGCAAGAAACTCACGAGCTTCTTCATCCGAAAAACCGATAAGTTCTTCTTCGATCCTGGCTGAAATCGGTATGATTCTGGCCGATTCGTGTGTGCTTAGTAATGCTCTAAGTTCGTCAGTACTTGCTCTTGCCACATCGTTTTCATGCATGTTGGCTATATACATCACAGGCTTTGCCGTCAAAAGATGTAAGTCCTTGATAGCCACTTTTTCATCAGGCGTTAAATCGAGACGGTGCGCGAGATTGCCCGCATTAAGTTCGTCGTGTATTTTCCCGACCAAGTCGGCGTATTTCACGGCATCTTTGTCGTTGGATTTTGCCGCTGTCCTTGCTTTTGTCAGACGACTCTCCAGAGTCTGCAGATCGGCCAGCAGTAACTCCGATTCTATAATCTCTATATCGCGTTTCGGGTCTATTTTCTCATGTACATGAGTGATGTTTGGGTCTTCAAAGACCCTGACCACTTGTGCAATGGCGTCACATTCCCTTATGTGGGCAAGGAATTTATTACCAAGCCCCTCGCCCTTACTCGCACCTTCAACAAGTCCGGCAATATCAACAAACTCTATAATAGTCGGTATGATTTTTTGCGGATTCACTATGTCGGAAAGCTGTTTCATCCTTTCGTCCGGGACCTCTACTATCCCGACATTAGGCTCTATAGTGCAAAAAGGATAGTTCGCAGCTTCTGCGCCTTTTGTCCTTGTAAGTGCGTTGAAAAGCGTTGATTTCCCTACGTTTGGTAGTCCTACGATGCCTATTTTAAGTCCCAAAGTGGAGGTAGTTAGTAGTTCCAGTATTCCTGCAGCTCATTGTACGTCATTTGTCCAGGAGCCGTAGCGTCTTCTTTGTTGAGCGGGGCATAGTATAAGTAATTTCCTGCCTGAGGCGCAAGGATTCTTGTGATTTTTCCTTTTTCACCCATTCCCAGAGTAATAATTGGTTGATTGTCGGCCTCCGCTTTTATTATTAGTTTGAAAAGTTCGCCTATATCACGGCTCTTATTAATCTTAGTGGAAAATTTGATTACGTCAGGCTTGAGACTGCGCATCTTGTCGTAAGTCCTTGCAAGGTTTATTGGCGTCTTTTCGAAATTATGGTACGAAATTATTAGTTTTTTCGCACTAAGTGCCAGCTTTTTGATCAGCGCCTTATCCGTTCTGATATCTACATCTATATAGTCACCACAACTGGTCGCCTTGATTAGCACCTCTATGCGTTCCTTTTCCGTCCCGCGAAAAAGTCCTTTTTCACGCTTGCCTTTGCATACGTACAAGAATGGTTTGCCGACCTTGCGTCTTAGGCTTTTAAGCTTTGCAAAATCGATCTCATGCAGGTGATCGAGCCAGATTTCTATAATATCAGCTTTTTTGGATATTCTAGTTTCAATCTCTTCTAATGTTTTTGCCTGTATCGGCAAACAATATTTGATCTTATTTTGCAATGTGCTTTATTATTAATTTTCTGTTAAACTGCGTGTCGCTATGAAAGACTTTAGAGCAAAACTTGTTTCTGTAAAAGAGCTAACTGCCGATGTCAGGCAGTTTTCATTCGAGCCGGACACGGATTTCCATTTTGAGGCGGGCCAATTTGTAATGATTGATATTATCGATGAACAGGCTCCAACCGCAAGTCGTGCTTACTCTATTGCCAGCACACCTGGTAGTGGCGTGATAGAACTTGTAATCAAACTACGCGACGGGCGTGGCTCAAATTTCTTAAGAGGTCTTTCCGAAGGTGACTCCGTTTCCATGAAAGGACCTTTTGGGCATTTTGCCATCGATAAGAGTTCCGGCAAGGATCTTGTTTTTATCGCCACGGGAACCGGAATTGCTCCTATCAACTCGATGATACGATCTCTTTTGGAGAGTGGCGATGCCCGCAAGATGAGGCTTTTCTTCGGTCTGAGACATTTCAATGATGTATTTTGGCGTGAAGAGTTTGAGAAATTGGCTGCCGAACATGAGAATTTCGATGTCATACTCTCACTGTCACGTCCTGATGACAGCCCTTGGGATGGCCGTCAAGGACGAGTCACTTCTATCATTGCAGAAGAGAATTTTGATTTTTCCAATATCCAAGTTTATCTATGCGGGAACAAAGCCATGGTTGACGAAACTAAGCATTTTTTTGTTGAGCACGGCGTTTCCGTACAAGACATTAGGCATGAAATTTTTTAAAAAATAAACAAACAAATATGAAAAAAATACTATCTGTACTTACGCTGACAACTTTGGTTTTTGCCACTGGCTGCTTCTCCTCTTTGTTGGCGATGGATGAGATGCAATACTACAATAATTATATAGACTATATTAATAGCCTGACGGACGATCTTGATTATGCAATGGATGATTATTTGGCCAATGTTCCGGAAGATATTGATGTTAACGAGGATATAGAGTTTTATGGCACTTATTACAGTACTGCGATTGCCAACCTCGAGTCTGTACAAATTGCGCTTGCAGCTGACGATATGTACATTGCTGACGAGGACAAGCAAATTGAGATAGAGATGGCGGCTTATGATTTCTTTGAATCTTTGGCTTATTTCTATGCCACTTACCAAAGCGCGGCAGAGTTCTATGCTTCGGATGGTCACAAAACAGATGTTGATTATGCTTATCAGCTGGATGAAGCGGTTATAGAGACTTACTACGCTGCTGCTTCCATGCAATTGACCCTTCTTAATATCATCACTCAGTACCAGATGGATTATCTTGGTGACCTCAATGAGGACACTGCAGATCCTATTGAAAAAATTTCCATCTCCATGACCCTGATTTACAGGTCTGCTGATGATCTTGTCTACGAGCTTTCTTATTGGGATTTCGAGAACCCGAATATAGACTCTATTGAGCAGCTATACAACGACCTTGTCGCCATACATACCGAAGAAGCTGCCGAGGTTGCAGCTCTTTATGACGAGCAGTATTCTGATATTTTTGACGCTTTTCAAGTCAGCTACTTGGGTATTTTGACGAGCTTTGAAGAAGCAATCTTCAAGATCATCACAGATGGCAAAGCCGGTCTTATTACATCTGAGAACAGCGCTGATTACAATGCTGCTTTTGACTATTACGATCAGCTTATCGATATCCACAATTCTATCGTGGATATGCTGTGGTTTGGTGCCTAGCGCCCTCCACCTCTGTAGTAGCTGTTGCCTCCCATCGCCGCGAAAGCTTGCCCCATAGGAAGATCACTTGCATCAGGCGCAGTGCAAATCGCTCTTTGATTGTGGACGTGAGGGTTCACTCCAAAAGCAGCTTCGATTATGAATTCATCCATGTCTACTCTCATTATATCTAGACGAGGTGTTCCTTGTGGATTTTTTATTCTTAATAACTCTCCTACTGTTTGTGCTCTCAGTGTCGCTTCTAGCCCAGGTAGGTCGCCTGCTAGGAACTCCATATCTAATTCCGTACCTAGAACGTCCATCATCGCTACTAATGAGTACCTGCTACCTGCTTTAGGCATGCCAAACACAACAAATCACTGTGACGGACTCTTTTCTCACATCAAACAAAAAATCTTAATACACAGAGGGATTTCCAAACAACGCAGAAAGAAGATGATTGATTACATGTTAGAGAATTTCTAGCAGACGTTTTTTCCCTATATCCCTAAAATTACTAAACTGAGGCTGATTATAACTAGTTTATTTGCTTCTGTCAAGATGGTGCCGCGGGGCGGAATTGAACCACCGACACGAGGATTTTCAGTCCACTGCTCTACCACTGAGCTACCGCGGCTAATTTTCAAACAAGCAAGGAGCAGTTTATATAAATCATTTCTGTAATTCAATGCCAAATTCTACTTATAGCCGAACTACCATAAAACGGCAGAAATTCTAAAGTCTGTTTTGCCATTTTATTGTAGTGCGGTTATATCATCTTAGCAGCTGTGTGAAATACCATTTGATGTAGTCCCAATTCCCGCCTGCCGGTATTAATGTGTATACGAAATTCTGGACTTCGCACTCTCCTGAGACTTCATCGCATACCTCTTCTTCGGCTGAAGTATCGTAATCTACGTAGACATGCTGGTTTTCGAGGATGTTGCCCGTACTAAGCACATTCCCTCGAGAGATGTCGTAATCTTTGTATTGAACGTAATACATAAGCGCCTCGTTTATGCCTATGTCTGTTTCTGTGTTGTCCATAACCAGCTCGACTATCTCAAATAGAGCTGTTGTATCGCTGAGTCCCATGCTGAGTCCTTTGTCTTTTATTGACTCCAAAATCATTTGCTGCCTCTCCGCCCTGTCATAATCCGATGAATAGTGACGTGATCTTGCCACCCTAAGAGTCTGAGTTCCGTTCAAATGATAGTCTCCAGCGGGATAGTAAAGCGTACTCCAAATTCCATTGTCATATGTCGTGTAGCTTGGGTCTATCAAGTCTTCTGTAAGCGTTATATCAATGCCGCCCATCGCATCGATAATATCTGCAAAGACATACATGTCTATAAGCATATACTTGTCTATCTGTTGCCCTGTTATGTCTTCTACTTCCCTGATGAATTCGTCCATTCCATAGTAGTAGTAGACACTGTTGATTTTACGCTCCTGATAGTACAGATCTCTTGGGAGGCTGATTAACGTAACCTTCTTATTCTCCGGATTCACATTGGCAAAAATGATGGTGTCCACATTGGACCCATGCTTACCACATATGAGAATATTCACGCCTTCTCCTGAAGCGGCTAGCTCGTCATATTCCGGGAGTGTTTCAGGCAAAGCAAGGTTTTTTTTTTACTCTCCGCCTCTTGAACGGCTGCCATGAGTTCCAACTTTGTCTCGCCATTCGTGACCATCACCTTACCGGTATGCTTGTCTACATATATTGTGCTCAGGACGCTGCCGTCCAAAGCAAGAAGATCGTAGTATATTCCGGTGTCGTCTTCGCGGGCTTCCGACATCTCAACGGAGTTCTCCGATAGTGCTTTTGTGAAAGCCGCGTCACTTAAAAGACTTTCAAGCTTTTCTCGATTTTCTGCAACTTTCTGCTCCAATAAAGTGCTGGCATCAAGCGGCTCTATAAGTGCCGCAAGTACCGCCGCATCTATCTCTACAGGTGCCATATCTCCAGTTGTCAGGTCAGACCATGTAACAACCTCCGGAGAAGCTTTTGCCAACGTAAGCGTTGCAAGTCTTGTTTGGTCTTGATTCACAAGATAATAATCATAAGAAGATCCGTTATCATATTCCGCTTCCGCCTTCATCCCTTTTTCCATTAATGCATCGTACGCATCTCCTGATTCATAGAGCATACTTGACAGTTCTGTTCTTGCATTGTCCAGTACATCTATACGACCGGTGAGAGCGCTCATATTTGCGATTTCCGACTCGAAAGCCACTGACAGATCGCCATTGATTTCGATATCTTCGTCAAAATAATTCTGCAAGTAGATTGCACCATCCTCCTCCGACACCCCTACTCTTAGTAATGCTCTGTCTAGCGCATCCTTGATCTCATATTCTCCGTCCGCACGTGACAACCCTTGTTCTTGCAAAAGAGTGCCTATTTCCTCCGTAGATAAGTACTCATCTACTTGAGTTGTATTTTCTTCTATAGTTTTCGATACTCCGATTTGATGCACATAAGCGAACATATCTTCTATCACCGTATCTCCTTCATCTTCCGTCTCGATATCATCGCCATTCAAAGTCGCATAGTTCTCCGTAGGCAGCAGTAGGAGTTCCCTGATTTCATTAAGATCCGTACCGAAATCCATTATGTATCCCGTAGCCTCTTGCGCCTTGTCTGTCGTCTCCTTGATCTCTGCTATTTCAGCTTTCAGGGCGAACACTTGCAGCACCAAAAATACCACTAATAAACCTGAGAGTACGGCTGCTATTTTGCGCCAGACGTACTTGTCTTCTGTAATAATTGTGTTTGTTTTTTTGCTCACGGATAAGAAAATACCAGAAAATGATTTTTTATCAAATAAAAGCTGCGTTAATCCCTAATGCTCATTTTACCTGCGGCCTTTGTTCGTTTCTTTGGAGTTTTTTTTAAAAAAGCTTGAAACTATTAGAATATTATATAAAATAGCCTGTGCTGTTTCAAAACTAGCGGGTGTCGTATAATGGCTATTACCACAGCCTTCCAAGCTGTTGATACGGGTTCGATTCCCGTCACCCGCTCCATTCG
>Ga0210044_10000351_pt1 | contig 68881 bp, 57 predicted proteins | sample CryGey13umfilter_2_FD_183959 | JGI IMG/M metagenome (GOLD analysis project Ga0210044, IMG submission 183959) | Groundwater microbial communities from aquifer in Utah, USA - Crystal Geyser 4/9/14 3 um filter (SPAdes) (version 2) | ecosystem: Environmental > Aquatic > Deep subsurface >... | reverse complement strand
GTTGGGAGGTCGGTTGTTTCGAAGTTTGCTTGAGCTGCCTGCTCGGTGGGGTGTGTACTACCGGGGTGGGGTGCGGACGCGGGCGTTGGGAGGGCCGGCGCGGCGGCAGGCGGTGTATAGCGCCTAGCTGAAAACGCGGCGAAAAGGTGAGGCGGAACTCGTAGACACAATTTACGAGGCACAACTAAAATTATTGAGGGAAGGGGGCCATCCGCGATGGGGCCCAATTACCCGCGAAACCTGGGAAAAAACACTTCAGTTCCGCCGTTTCCTGCCGATACAGGCCTAGAATAGTCTGAATCTCGCTCCACCGAGAAGGTAAGCGGCCAATGGCTGAGTTCGAAATCATCAATGAGGAAAAGGCCCAGAGCAAGGCTCGGGTGGTGATCTGTTGGATCTCCTTGGCAGGGTTCCTGGTCATGGCGCGAACCAAGGGCCTGCACGGATCCGACCTGATGAACAAGGGTCTGGCCACGATTCTGGCCTACCTGGCGTTCGCGACGGTCTGGTTCGAGTTCATCAAGCAGATGCCCAAGCGCCATCCCTGGCGCCGCAACATATCCCTGATCGCCGACCTTGCCATCATGACCGCGTGGTTCCACCTGGGGGGTGGGGAGGTCGCGACCTACTATCCCATCTTCCTGTGGGTGATCATCGGCAACGGGATCCGCTACGGCGAGGTCTTCCTGCTGAGGGGCATCGTCCTGGGCGGTGTGGGGTTCGGCTCGGTCCTGTACTTCAACCCGTACTGGCGTTCCCACCTGGATGTCGGCCTGGGTCTGATGCTGGGCGTGCTCGTGTTGCCCATTTTCTACCAAGGGGCTTTGCGACGTTTGCGCAAGATGAACGACCTCAAGATGGAGTTGGCCAAATCGCGGCTGGCCGAGAAGGCCAAGGACCGCTTCCTGGCCTCCATGAGCCACGAGATCCGCACGCCCATGAACGGAGTGCTGGGCATGGCCGATTCCCTCAGCCGCACCGATCTGGACCCCGACCAGCGGGAGCAGTTGCAGGTCATCACCAGTTCGGTGGAATCGTTGTTGCGGACCATCGGGGACATCCTCGACTACGCCGGGATGACGGCCGAAAAGCTGACCCTGCAGAACCAGGAGTTCGATCTGCACCAGATCCTGCAGGACGTGGTGCGCCTCATGCGGACTTCGGCCGAGGAGCGCAACATCGACCTGCAGTTCGAGTACGATTCGGCGACGCCCCACAATTTCGTCGGCGACCCCGCCCGGATCAGGCAGGTCGCATTCCATCTCCTGAGCAACGGGATCAAGTTCACCGAAGAAGGTTCAGTGAAAATCAGCTGCAAGATGAAAAAGGACCGGGTTGCGGTTTCGGTCTCCGACACGGGTATCGGCATTCCGGCCCAGCGGCTGGAAACCATATTCCGGTGCTTCGAGCAGGCGGACAACAGCACCACCAGGCGTTACGAGGGCATGGGGTTGGGGCTGGGCCTCATCCAACAGCTCACCAGCCTGATGCAGGGGCAACTCACGGTCAAATCCAAGGAGGGGCGCGGCTCCACCTTCACGGTGACCCTGCCTTTGGAGATCGTCGCGAAGGCTCCGGTCATCCGGACCGAGTCGAAGCCCGAGCAGGCGCCCAGCATGAACCTGCGCGCACTGGTCGTGGAGGACAACAAGTTCAACCAGGTCGTCATTTCCCGCTTGTTGAGCATGATGGGAATCGAATCGGTTCTGGCGGAAAACGGATTGGAAGCGGTGGAGGCGGTGGAACGCGAGACCTTCGACGTGGTCTACATGGATATCCGCATGCCGGTGATGGATGGGATCGAGGCGACCATCAAGCTCCGCGCTCGAGAGGGCGGGAGCAGCCGCCTGCCCATCATCGCGGTGACCGCCGATGCCACCAGGCAGGTCCAGGCGCGATGCCGGGAAGTGGGGATGGATGCGTTCCTGGCCAAGCCCCTGACGCTGAATTCCCTGACCACAGTGACCGAGAATGCCATGCAGGCGGTCGATCAGCGGGATCCCGTCCTGGCCTGATCCCTTCTAGCCCTGGCCCTCCATGGCCTTGTCGGCCGGCGCGACGGGTTCCGGGGTGGCCCGCCTTTTCTGCGCAGCCAGCAGCCTTTGAATCATCTTCAGATCCCGCTCGCCCAACTGCAGGGCGGTATCGACCCACACCCGCGTGATCTCGATCAGTTCCTCGTAGGTGATGGGGTTGACGCACTGCCGCACCCGGTTCAGGGCGTGGTGGGCGTTGGCCCGTCGGTGGGAGTGGGCCAGGTACTCCTGCACCGCGCGGTGACCCTGCCCGTTCTCGGCGAGGATATCGACCAGGCCGAGCTTCTGCATCTGGACCGCCGTCAGCACCTTGCCCGTGGTGATCAGCCGCTTGGTGATCTCGGGCGTGGTGCGGCGGATCAGAAAACTGTAGGCGCCCATGCCGGGTATGAGGTTGAACATGATTTCCGGCAGGCCGAACCGCGCCCGTCGCTCGGCAACGATCAGGTTGCTGGAGATGGCGGCTTCACATCCGCCGCCGAGGGCCTCGCCCTGGACCAGGGAAATGGTGGTCACGGGCATGTCGAAATGCACGGCGTTGGGGTAGAGGACGTCGATGCAGGCGGTGGCGTATTTCTGGAGGCCTTCGCGGTCCCGGGCCAGGATCAACTGGTGGAAGAGGTCGAGGTCGCCCCCCAGGTTGAAGACGCCGGGGGTCCTGCTGGACAGGACGGTGTAGCGCACCGGCGGTTCCTGCCCCCGGTCCATGGCCTTGCGGTTGACGCGCACCAGGTTTTCCTGAAAGCGCTTCAGCTCGGTCAACATCTCAAGGTTGAAGCAAGGGCGCGGCTGGGGGTCAAGGGTGTACCACAGGACTCGATAGAGCCGGTCGTAGTGGACTTTGACCTGTTGGTAATCGTTTCGAATGGCGACGAAACGGTCATCCTTGACCATGATATCCTTCTGTATCGTTTTCCGCGACCCACAGGGCGTTGGGGGTGGCTAAAACCATTTTCTCAACTCATCCCATGATGGGTCAAGTCTGTGTTGGAAGCAGGATTAACCTGTCCTGATAGTTTTCATAATAGCAGGAATTCACATGTGATTCCATCAAAAGTCGGGGGGGCAGTGTAATCGTGTCGCAGCATAGGATTTCCGATGCTATGGTGGCGTTGCACCACCTGTCGGGAACCCCAGTGGAACGGAATGGATGAACGTGGCCCCGGTCAATCACCCCCTTCTGGCCATCGCCGTCTTGCTGTTGATCAGCATGGGAGCCAGTGCGGTGGTCCGTCGCTGGCAGTTGCCATCGATGACGGGACAGATCCTAGCCGGAGTCCTGGTGGGTCCGGCGGCCCTCGGCCTCTTCGACCATGCTACGGTCCAAGGGATGCTGCCCATCACCAGCTTCGCCCTGGGTTTGATCGCCGTTTCAGTGGGGGATCACCTGCACTTGGCGCGGCTGCGTATCGCCGCCGGTCGCTTGGGCCTGATGGTTCTGACCGAGAGCCTGTTGATACCGGCGTTGGTCTTCGTGGCGATCACGGCGATCGGCGGAGCCCACTGGACCCTGGGCTTGCTGCTGGGGACCATGGCCATCGCGACGGCGCCGGCGACCATCGTGGCTTTGGTCAAGGAGACGCGGTCGCGCGGGGTGTTCGTGGGCACCCTGGTGGCGGCGGTGGCCCTGAACAACATCGCCTGCATCGCCCTGTTCGAACTGGCCATGACGATTTGTCGGGTCGAGCTGGCCCCCGAAAGCATGGGGCACCCCCTGCAGGTTCTGACGGTTCCCTTGCGCCAGCTTGGCATATCAGCGGGCCTGGGTGCGGGTGTGGGGTTGATCCTGATCCTGCTGACCCGGAACGTGGTGCATCCCCAGCGGCTGACGACCGGCTCGCTGGTGGCGATCATGGGCACGGTGGGGCTGGCCAGCACGCTGGGCGTATCGCCCCTGCTGGCGTGCGTCGTCCTGGGAATCGTGCTGGCCAACCTGGACGTCGACCAGAAGGAGATCGGCCACCTGGCCTTCGAGAACTTCGAGGGGGCGATCTTCGCCATCTTCTTCACCGTGGCGGGGATGGAGCTGGATTTCACCTACCTGAAGCCGGCCGGTGCGCTGGCGCTGATGGTGGTGGTGGCTCGCGCCTCCGGCAAGATCCTGTCCGCCTGGGGCGCCATGACGCTTGCCCGGGCCCCGGTCAATATCCGGCGTTATCTCGGTCCGGCGCTGGTGCCGCAGGCGGGGGTGGCGGTGGGTCTGATCCTCATCGTGCAACAAACCCCCTTCCTGGCGGACGTGAAGCAGCTATTGCTGGCGGTGGGGCTGACCACCGTGACGGTCAACGAAATCATCGGGCCGCTGTTGACGAAGCTGGCCCTGCAGCGTTCGGGCGAGGCGGGCCTGGACACGCCCCACGTGCTGGAGTTCCTGCGGGAGGAATGCATCACCACCGGAGTGAAAGGCGACTCGAAGGAGGAGGTGGTGGGGAAGCTGGCGGACCTGCTGGTCCGGATCGGTCGCTGCGATCTGGATCATGAGGAGATTGCCGCGAGGGTGATGAAGCGGGAACGGGAGGCTTCCTCCTGTCTGGGACGCGGCCTGGCCATACCCCATTTCATCGCCGAAGGCGCCACCGAACTGGCCGGGGTGATGGGTGTCAGCCGGCGAGGGTTGACCTTTCCCACCCCGGACGGTCAACCCCTGCACTGCCTGGTGCTGCTGGCGATCCCGGAATCCATGGCCGATGCCGAGGCGGAGATCCTGGCCTCGGTGGCGCGGGCGCTTTCGGTCAGCGGCAGGCTGCTCTCGCAGCTCAACCACGCCCACTCACCGGCGCACGTCTGCGCGGTGTTGCAGGAGCTGGAAGCCGAGAGTCTGGACGACCTGCTCGAGGAAAACACCTGAGCCGGATCACCCCGTAGCCGGCCTCATTTCGCCAGCACGACCTTCTTCATGCCCCCCGAAACCCCATCGGCGATTCGCACCAGGTAAACCCCGCTGGGCGCGGCGCGTCCGGTGGCATCCTGCCCGTCCCAGACGAAACGTTGCGTCCCGGCGGCGTGCGGACCCCGGTGCAGCGTCGCCACGCGGTGGCCGGCGACGTCGTAGATCCCGAACTCGAGGGTCGCCGGCTGTTCCAGCTCGAAGGCCACCGTCAGGCTGGGGTTGAAGGGGTCGGGTCAGACCTGCAGGGCGGGGCCGAAGGGGACCGGCAGGTCTTCCACTCCCGACGCCAGCCCGCCGACCTGGCTCAGATCGCCGTTGGCCGCCGGCCACAGGCTCAGGGTGTTGCCCACGTGATAGACCACGCTGGCCACGTCGCCGTAGGTGCCGTGCAGGACCGGATTGGCCGGATCGTTCAGCACGTTGGTGAAGGTCCCGCTGATGCCGTTGGAACCCTCGTCCTTGACGTGCACGTGCAGGCCGAAGAGCGCGCCGCAGAAGGTCTCGGTGTCGCCGCCGACGGGGTCGCTGATGTGCGGGACGCTGTAGCCGCCGAAAATGCTGGCGCTGTCCCAACCGTTGCCGTTGCGGTCGCTGCTGTTGTGGTCGGCGATGAAGCACAGCGAGCCGCCGTCGCACACGTACGGCCCGAGGGCCGCGATCTCGGCGGCGGTGAACGGGTTCTGCGGCTCGGGAATGATCACCAGTTCCACCCCCCCAGGGAGGCGGCGGTGAAGGCGGCGGTGTTGCTGCGTACGGTGTGCCCCAGCAGGTACAGCTCGTAGCCCCAGCTCGAGAGCTGGCTGTTCCAGGACGTTTCGCTGGTGGGGGTCGCCGGAATCGGATCGGGGAAGTTGTCGTCGATGCGCCAGTTGCCGCCGGTTCCCGCATCGGCATCGTAGTACAGTTCGACGAACTCGTAGATGTAGTTGCCGCTGCCGGAGGCATCGGATGCCTCGCTGATCACCAGGCCGCTATACACGCCGTCGGGGGCTTCGACTCCCGAGCCGGGCGTTGCCGCGGCCGCATCCAGGGTCCAGGGCGCGGCCTCGGGATCGTTGCGCTGGTGGGACAGGAAGGCGGTGTTGAACGCGGGGGTGGGCCCGCCGACCACGGCCCCGCCGGCGTTCTTCAGGGTGTAGGTCTCGTCGCCGTTGATCATGGGGACGGCGGGAGCCTCGCTGGCGTTGGTCTAGACCACGTTCGCACTCAGGGACACGCCCCAGAACGATTCGAACGACGCCTGGTCGGCGAAGCGGCCCAGCACCAGATAGCCGCCCGGTTGGATCACCGTGCCGCCGGGGATGGTGAACGCCGAGGCGCTACCGGCCTGTTCCACGGTCCAGTTGGAAAGATCCAACCCCTGGCCGAATACGGCGGAACCGCTCGTCAGGGTGATCAATAGGAGGATGCACGCAAAAATCCGCGCCGCACCGCCGAAGCGGCCAAAATTGGGCGTAATTTTCAAGGTGAGCCAATCCCCGGAGTCATGGGTCATTCAATCGTCAACTGAAAGTACATTATAACAATTAAGGGGTTGGTTTTTCAAGCAGAAGCAGAGATTCGATGTGAGCGGTCTGGGGGAACATGTCCAGGACCTGGAGCTTCCGGGGTTGGTAACCCTGTTCGGTCAGACGGGCGGTATCCCGGGCCATGGTCGCCGGATCGCAGCTCATGTACAGGATGTGACGGGGCGAGGCCTTGAGCAAGGCCGCCAGGCCGTCTTTCTCCAGCCCCCGCCGCGGGGGATCCACCACGCACAGGCTGTCTTGCCATTCCTGCGGCGTCGCCAGGTCGGGAGTGTCGAGGGCCTTTCCCAGAGGGCCGGCGAGCACGCGGGCCTTGTCGCGGACCGCTTCGCTGCGCTGGATGTTGTTGCGGGCGTCGCGGCAGGCGCCCTCGTCGCTGTCGATGGCGATGATGCGCTCGAAGAGATCGCCAAGGGTGAGGCTGAACAGGCCGACGCCGCAGAACAGATCGTCGAGCAGGGGGCCGAGCGCGTCCCGGTTCCGCAGTTCCTCCAGCCAGCCGCGGATGGTGGCCACGGCCTGCTCGGTGACCGCCAGGTTGCCCTGGAAAAAGCTCTGGGCCCGCGCGCGGAAGGAGTGACCGGCCACGCGGTACACGAGGAAATCGTGGCCCCAAAGCGGCAGGTTGTTGAACAGGAGACCCACGCACCCGGGGGCGGGTTCCTCGTTCGGACCGAGGGCGGCCAGGATCTTCTTGAGAACCTTGAGGCGATTCGTCGATCCGTAGAGCGATATCAACCAGCGGCACTCGTCGACGGGGCGGCCGTCGAGCCGGATGACCGCCTGGTCCACCGGGGGCAGCATGCGCATCCAGGGCAGGATGTCGCGGTTGAACCGTTCGGGCATGAGGAGGCATTGGTCCAGGGGAACCACGTCGTGGGAGCCGCGGCGCAGCAATCCGTAAGGTCCCGAAGGCGAGGCCGACAGGCGAATGCGATTGCGGTAACCCAGGACCGGACCCGGCTCGGGAACCGTGAGGATATCCGCCAGTTCCAGCTTGCCCAGGCGGCGAAAGCAGTCCAACACGATGACGGTTTTCGCCTTGCGCTGCTGTTCATCTTCGAGGTGTTGCAGATCGCAGCCGCCGCAGTCGCCGTAGTGGGGGCAGGGGGCTTCACGCCGGCCTGGTCCGGGTTCGACCACCTCGGTGATCTCGGCGCGGATGAAATTCTTGCGACGCTCCCGGATTTCCGCCCGGACGGTATCGCCCACCGCGGCCCGTGGCACGAAAACGGCTTGGCCGTCCTTGCGGGCCAGGCCCTCGCCGCCGGTGACGAGCTTTTCGACGACCAGCTCCAGCAGGTCGTCATCCGGGGTGGGATTGGGGATTTCGGTGTCGCGGTCGGTCATAGTGGAGCTAAACTAGCACGTGGATGCACGACAGGCCAATTGTCCGGCCGGACCCAGGGAGGGGCATGACCGGTTTTCGCGGGATATCACCAGGGATACGGCACGGAATGCGGGCGCTCCTCAGCCTGACCGCCGTCGTGCTGATGTTCCTCGGCGGGTGTGCACCCAAGCGGGTGGTTACCCCCCCGCCGGGCCGGGCTCCCGCCGAGTCCGGTGGGGCGCGGGTGCGCAAAACGGCGCCTGGCCCATCCCGGCAAGCCGGCCCCGGCCCGTCGTCCAGTCAACGGGCCGAGAATAATCAGGCGCCTGCCCCCGGTTCCTCCGGGGAATCGCAAGGGCAATCGGCCGCCGCTCTGGCGCGGCAACAGCTGGGCAAACCCTACCAGTGGGGCGCGGCCGGCCCGGATCGCTTCGACTGCAGCGGCCTCGCCTATTTCGTGTACGGCCGGTTGGGTGTGGCCCTGCCCCGGGTGTCCGCCGACCAGGCCCGCGTGGGAGAGGAAATCTCCCCGGATGATCTGCAACCGGGCGACCTGCTGTATTTTGCCGTGGACAGCTCCCGGATCAACCACGTGGGGATCTTCGTCGGCCGTCGGCAGTTCGTCCACGCCCCGCGCCGCTACCAACCCGTCCGCATGGACACCCTCGACGACTCCTACTGGCGGAACCGGTTCAAGGTGGCCCGCCGCCTTGCACCGGCCCGCTGAACTTCTCTTCGCCATTCCTGGCACGCATGTTGCCCTGAAAGAAATGAGCTTTCCCTCGCGGGCATCTTCCGGTGCTGGGAAAGCAACCGCAAATGTGCGGACCTGGCTTTCAATGTCCTGAATTCAAAGGACATACGAAACTCCACACCGGGACTGCCGGCAAAATGGTCACCCCTCGGGGGGCCCCCTGCAGGATCGGGATCCGCAGGACCGGGTAACATCATGCCGGACCGGCCGAAAAAGTACCGCCGGCAAGGGCGGTGGCGGTGGCGTCCGGAACAGGATTCAAGCAGGCGATTCCCCACGGGTGAATCGAAGGCGGCGCGGCCGCCCACAGGGAGGTTGATGATGGCGACAGTGGATTCGGTCACCAGGAACGCTCAGGCGGGCAAGTACCTGACCTTCGGTCTGGCGGGGCAGGAATACGGGCTGGGCATCCTCAAGGTCCAGGAGATCCACAGCCTGACGGGTTTGGCCCGCACGCCGGACCTCCCGGGTTTCCTGCAGGGGGCCATCGACCTGCGCGGCAGGATGGTTCCGGTGATCAACCTGCGTGAACGATTCGGTCTGCCGCCCGTGGAAAAAAACGAGAAGACCTGCATCGTGGTGATCCAGGCCGAGTACGACGAGTCGGTGGTGAACCTGGGGATCGTGGTGGACGAGGTCGAGGAGGTCCTGGCCTTGCGGGAGGATCAGATCGAGGCCGTGGCGGGTGCCGCGGCGGACGAGTCCGTCATGGGCACCGGCCGGTTGGCCGACCGGGACGTGACCCTCCTGGACGCCGACGGGCTGTTGAACAGACGGGAACTCGAGTCTGTCGCCGGGCTGATCCCGGCCGTGAGATCAAACGAATATTCCGACGACCGCTGAGGCCGTGCGGGTTTTGAGGACACATGGGGAAGGATGTGGAGTTGTGACCGACAAGAAGGAAATCCTGGCGCACGCCAAAAAGATCCCGTCGCTGCCGTCGGTGGTGTTGAAGCTGCGCAAGTACCTCAACGACCCGGAAGTCAATTTCGACGAATTGTCCAAGGTCATCGAGTACGATCCGGGTCTGACCGCCAATGTGCTCCAGCTCGCCAATTCCGCCTACTTCGGCTGGTCGCGGACGATCAAATCCGTCAAGGACGCCATCACCCGCCTGGGCACCAACCGGATCTTCCAGATGGTCCTGTGCATGTCGGTCGCGCCCATGGTGCGCAAGCCCATCAAGGGCTACGACCTCGATTCGACGGACCTGTGGGAGCATTCCATCGCCGTGGCGATCTGCGCCGAGATCCTGGCCGACGAGTTGCGGCTGCGGGGAGTCGAAGAGGGCTTCACGGCCGGCCTGTTGCATGACATCGGCAAGATCGTTCTGGGCACCTTCGTGGAAATCGACGACGACCCCATCAAGGAAATCATGGCGCTGGACCATCTGGCCTTCAACGAGGCGGAGATGATGGTGCTGGGAATCGACCACGCCGAAGTCGCCGGGGTGATGCTCGGCGCGTGGAACCTGCCGGGTGAAGTGGTGTCGGCGGCTCGGTGGCACCACCAACCCAACCGCTGCGATCCCGATCACCGCATGCTGGTGGATCTGATCCACGTGGCCGACATCATGTGCCTGCAGGCGGGCTATGGTCTGGGGATCGACGGGGTGAACTATCGTTCCGACGAATCGGCGGCCGTGCGGCTGGGCTTGAGTCAGGCGCAGGTGGAATTGATCCTGGAAAAGACGGGCACGGGGGTCGAGGAGATGAAGACCCTGTTCCAGCCCCGGACCGAAGAGCGCAAACCGGTCGGGTCATCCTCACACCGCTAACCGGGGCTCAGGAAACGAACGCCCCGAGGACCTGCGCCATGTCGTCGGCGGTGAACGGCTTGGTCATCAGGAACATGGCGCCGGCTTCGCTGGCCTGTTCCACCATTTCCACCGTGCTATCCGAAGTGATGAAACCGAAAGGGATGTCCAGGTTCTCTGCGTTCATGGCCTGGAGGAATTCAATCCCCGTCATTTCGGGCATGTGCCAATCCGACAGGACCATGTCGGGCCGGTGGCTGCGCACCGCTTCAAGCCCTTCACGACCGTTCTCCGCTTCGATGATTTCGCTGCCCTGATAACCGGCCTGATGGATGGAGCGCGCAACGATGCGCCGCATGGCCCGGGAATCGTCGACGATCAAGATCTTCATGTTCTTCTCCAATAATCGGGAATCCCTCGGCGGGTAAGGGCGATCCCCGCCCAATCCTCTCCATGGATGGAATCGGTCTTCTTGCGCCACGGTTGAGGAAAAATTGGTTCGGATTTACCCGATATCGACGCGCACGGTGGCGGTCAGGGCCTCATGAACGGCCTCTTCCAGGTTCATGGCCTGCGAAAAGCGCAGCAGATTCTGGGGCCGGGCGGTCAGCACGGGTTTGGGCGAGCGGATGGAACAGCAGTCCCGGTAGGGCAGGATGGATGTCTCGAACAGGCCGGTTTCGCGGGACCAGGCGGTGATCTCCTGCTTATCCAAGCCGATGAGGGGACGCAGGATGGGCAGGCGGATGTCCGGAGTGATGGCGCCCAGATTGAAGATGGTCTGGCTGGCCACCTGGCCGAGACTGTCGCCGCTGACCAGGGCGCGGCACTTGTTGTTGCGGGCCAGGGACGCGGCGGTCTTGAACATGAAGCGCCGGAACATGACCATGTCGTGGCTGTCGGGCACGTTGCCCATGGCCCGCATCTCGTAGGGCACCACCGGCACCAGATGCAGGCGCAGAGGGGCGGGGAAGTACCCCGCGAGCAGGGCCACCAGCTTTTCGATCTTGTCGGTGTCGGCCTCGGCGGCCGTGCGGCCGGAGTAGAAATGGATGAAGTCGGGGCGGCAGCCGCGGCGCATCATCAGCCACCCGGCCACCGGGGAATCGATGCCCCCGGACAGCAGGACCATCACCCGTCCGCTGGATCCGGCGGGCAGCCCGCCGTAGGCCTTTTCCTTGGCGCAGAAGACGAGCAGGGATTCCTTGAGCACCAGCACGTTGACCACAAGGTCGGGATGATGCATGCGGCCGGGCAGTTCGACGGCCTGGTAGACCGCCGCGCCCACGATGCGGTTGATATCCGGCGAGGTCAGGGAAAAGCTGCGGTCACTGCGCCGGGTCGCCACCTTGAAGTGGGCGCAACCGTCGCTGTGGGCGGCAGCCATTTCGGCGGCGATGCGGCAGACGGCATCCAGGCCCGGTTCGCGGCCGGCGGCCAGGTCGGCGGCCAGAGCGGCTTCGACCTCCGCGCGGGAAATGGGCACGGCCGGGGATATCCACTGCAGGCCGAATACCTTTTTCAGCTGCGCCGAAACCTCCTGCGCGGCGGCGGGATCCTCCAACTCGATGATCAGTCGGCTTTCCACGTGCCGGATGTCCCTCACCGGAGCCCCCTTCAGCATCGTGCGCATGTTGTTGAGGAGCTTGCGCATGAATACCGTGCGGTTTCGCCCCTTGAGGGCGATTTCCGCATAGGTCGCGACGATGACGGGCGAGGCCTGGTTCATGATGTTCCCGGGATCCTGGTCTTTACGGTTTTATTGCCGGAGGAAAGGGCGTTATCCTGAGCGTGAACCGGGAACAATACAATCAATACCGGACCACTGGCAAGGAAGGCGACGACATGGAGGCGTATCAGGGGGTCTGGTTGGACATCTCCGGGACCGAGGCATTCCTGCCCCCGCAGGAACGGGACGAACTCCTGCGGGCGGGGGCGCAGGCGGCGGATGGTTTGGAACGCGGCGCCTGCGCGGGCGCGGAATGCCTGGGTTGGCGGGATCTGCCCGCCCGGATGACGGACGCGGAACTGGAGGCGGTGGAGGAGGAAGCCAAGCGCATCGCGGGCCATGCCGACGTTCTGGTGGCCGTGGGCATCGGCGGTTCCTATCTCGGAGCCCACGCCGTGCTTGCGGCCCAGCACGGGGACGGCGCGCGGGCGCCGGACGGTCGCCCCGAAGTGCTGTTCGCGGGCACCGGCCTGTGCGCGACCGGGCTTCAGCGGGTCCTGGATGGGATCGGCGACCGGGTTTTCACGTATGCGCGATCTCCAAGTCGGGCACGACCCTGGAACCGGCCGTGGCCTTCCGTGTCCGCGAACTGGTCGCCGGCGCCCGCGGGATGCGGGAACGGTGTCTGGCCGGCGACAGCGCCGACAATCCGGCCACCCTGTACGCAGCCGTCCGCAACGGACCGTATCGCAAGGGGTTCACGACCGAGATCCTCGGCGGTTTTCACGGGGATCTGCACAGCCTGGGTCAGTACATCCAGGACGGCCGCCGCAACCTGATGGAGACAATCCTGCACGTGCAGAGCAGCGGATCGGCGCTCACCGTGCCCGCTCTCGCGGATGGTGCCGACGGTTTGGGTTACCTGTACGAGAAGGCCGTGGCGGTCAGCGGCCTCATGCTGGAGGTCAACCCCTTCGACCAACCCGGGGTCGAAACGTACAAACGCGAGATGTTCCGCCTTCTGGGCAAACCGGAGTAGGCCGTTTCGCACCGGGACGTTTCGCAGGTGGGGGTGGGATATCGGGCAACCGGAGGTTATATTTTCCGGGTGATGAAGCCCAGATGGCGCGGGGGCGAATCCCCGCCGAAAAAAAGGAGGCCGACGTGGCCAGGAAGATCATGCTGATTCTGATGTCCGTTGCCCTGATGGCCTTGCTGGCCGGCTGCAACGGGGGCGACAAGCGGGAGACCCCGGCAACGGCCGCCGACCAGGCCGGATCGCCTTCCGCCGAGACCGCGGCCGCTGCGGTGCCCACCGGGTGGACCGGCGAGATCACCGAGACCATGGACTCGGGTGGTTACACCTACATTCAGCTCGACACGGGCACCGAGAAGATCTGGGCCGCTGCGACGCAGACCAAGGTCGCCGTCGGTCAGCGCGTGTCGGTTCCGCAGGGCATGCTGATGCAGGATTTCCAGAGCACGACCCTGAACCGGACCTTTCCGGAAATCTATTTCGTATCCGGATTCTACCCCGAAGGGCAGATGCCCATCGCGCAGATGGCAAAGCCCAGCGGAGGCATGGGCGGCATGACCGGCTCGGCCAGTCCCAACGACGGAGCCATGGGGGGCGGGGGCGCCGCGCACAACACGGTTCCCGACGCGGAGGTTTCCGGGGTGGAGAAGGTTTCCGGCGGGTATGACATCGCCGAGATCTACGCCCAGAAGGCCGGCCTCGACGGCAAGACCGTCAAGGTGCGCGGCCGGGTGATCAAGTTCACGCCCCGGGTCATGGGCACCAATTGGATCCACATCCAGGATGGCAGCGGCCACGGTGAGACGGCCGACCTGACCGTCACCTCCAGCGTCGAGGTCCAGGCCGGTGACCTGGTCGTGATCTCTGGTGCCGTGGCGGTGGACAAGGACTTCGGCGCCGGTTACAAGTACAGCGTCATCGTGGAGAACGCGACCGTCACGAAGGAGTAGAACTCTCCTGACCTGCCGTCAATGAAGACGCTCGGCGATGTCCTCGGCCTATGGCCTGCGGATTACGCCGAGCGTCTTCATTGACGGCAGGTCAGGAGAATTCCATTCCTTCGAGCCGAACATGGGTGGCTATCGCTCCCACGCGTTGATCCATGGATCGGTTAACCGTATCATCCCCGGTGAATGGTTATTGTTCTCTAGGCAGCCGCGCGTCCCGGTCCTTTCCCGGGAAATGGCTCTCGACAAGAGAGCTCTTCGACGCTTCATTGCCGAGAGGTTGGCCCCGGCGACGACGGCGGCACTCGACGCGCGCTGGAGGTGCTCTACGGTCCGGGGCTCGAAAGGGTCGGCGGGAATTTCCGGGTTCTGGACCACGGGTGTGGCAACGGAGCGCAGACCTTGTGTCTGGCGGCGGAACTGGGCTGCCGGGTACCCGCAGATGGCCGACGTGGAGACGCATCTGGCCATCATCGAAGAGTACGGCTATGAGCCGGCCGGTCGGTTCACCTTGCCGGAATCGTCCTGGTTGGAGTCGTTCTACGACCACCTGGCGAGGCGGATGGCTGGGTACGAGGCGCCCGACGACGAGTCGCGACTCCTGGTCGAGGCGATCCGCAGCGAGGGCAACAAGCTGTGGTTCTGCTCCTTCGACTGACCCCGCAGTAACCGCCCCACCTTCCGGGCCCAAGCCGGTCATCCTGGATGGGGGCGTCTGCACAAAAAAACCCGGTGTCCTCCGCAGGCCGTCAGGCCGAGGACAACACCGGGTTTTTTGTGTGCAGACGCCCTATCCGGGACGACTACTTGTGCTCGCTCAGGTACTTGGCCACACCATCGGCGGTGGGAGTCATGGCGTCGTCGCCCTTCTTCCAGTTGGCCGGGCACACTTCGCCGCATTCTTCCAGGTGCTGCAGGGCATCGACCAGGCGGAGCATTTCGTCGACGTTCCGGCCCAGACCCAGAGCGTTGACGGTGGAATGCTGGATGTTGCCTTCCTTGTCGATGAGGAAGGTGCCGCGCAGGGCCATGCCGCCCTCGAGCAGAACGCCGTAGTCCTGGCTGATGGTCTTCTGGAAATCGGCGACCAGCGGGAACTGGATGTTACCGATGCCGCCGTTCTCGACGGGGGTGTTCTTCCAGGCCCAGTGGCTGAAGTGGCTGTCCGTGCTCACGCCGATGACTTCGCATTTGCGGCTCTTGAACTCCTCGAGCGCCTTGTTGAAGGCGATGATCTCGCTGGGGCACACGAAGGTGAAGTCCAGCGGGTAGAAGAACATCACGACGTACTTGCCGCGGTAGTCCGAAAGGGAGAAGTCCTTCTTGAAGCTGTTGTCCGGCATGACCGCGGTGGCGGTGAATTCGGGAGCTTCGGTGGAGACAAGAGGCACGGGGATGAAGTCGAAATCGAGGCTGTCCATGGTTGAACTCCTTGTTCGGTTGTTGGTCGATGGCGCACTCCCGCGCCGTGGTTGAAAAGGTTGCTGTGACCAGGTTGCTGAGCTCAGTGCTGGCTGTGCGCCGTTCCGGATACGCCTTCGGTTTCGCCGAGGCAGGAAGGGCACAGGCCATGGAATTCGAGTCGGTGACCATCGATGCGGAAACCCCCCGTTTCCATCGGCATGGTCACCAGTTTGTCGTGCAAGGGTGTGGGGAGATCCCGCACGCAACCGCACGCCCGGCACCGGACATGATAGTGGGGAGTGGTCGTGCCGTCGAAGCGCGTTTCGGATCCGGCCAACTCCAGTTTGCGAATCTGACCGTCCTCATGGAGAACTTCGAGGTTGCGATAGACCGTGCCCAGGGAGATTCGCGGTAGCCTGCGCCGGACCTGGGCGAACAGTTCTGCTGCAGTCGGATGGGCCTTGCTCGCGCAAAGCTCTTCCATGATCACGGCTCGCTGGGGGGTTTGCCGTCGCAATTTGTTGGTAGCCATTCTGCAATCCCTCTCCTGTGATCGGAGGCTTCATCGTATTGAGCCTTAATCTAACAGGAATGATTATCGATGTCAACCTTGTGGGGGGATATTCCAGAAATCGAGCGAACCAGGAAAGTGTCAAGATTTTGGAAGAACTGCCGATAGGGAATCTGAGAAACAACAAAACCATTCGGTCGGAGGTGTTTTCATGGCGACCATTCTCTTGGTCGACGACGATGATCAGGTGCGCATGATGCTTTCGGAGGTCATCGCCAAGGAGGGGCATACGATGGTCGAGGCGGCCGACGGCAATCAGGCCGTCAGGCTTTACGACCCCGATACCATCGACCTTGTGATCACCGACATCGTCATGCCGGAAAAGGAAGGTCTGGAGACCATTCGTGAGATTCGTGCCGTGAATCCGGATGTCCGCATCATCGCCATCAGCGGCGGCGGCCGGATCAAACCGGAGGATTACCTGGACTGGGCGAATCGGATCGGTGTGGACCGGACCTTCGCCAAGCCCGTGCGTCGTGTTGATCTGTTGAAGGCCGTCAACGATCTGCTGGGGGTTGAAGTCGCGTAGGGATGTGGCCATGGAGTCCGGACACAGCATCCTGATCCTGGATGATGACCGCCAAGACCGGCGGATCCATGCCGGGGCCCTGCGGGGCCACGGTTACGACGTCCGGACGGCGTCCGGCTGGGATGAGGCCCGCGCCGCCATCAAGGTGCGGATCCCGGACCTGATTCTGATCCATGCGTCCCTGAGCAGGGGCGACGCCTTCGCCATGGGCGGGAAGCTCAAGGACGACACGTCCACCCGCAGCATTCCCGTGATCTTCACCATCCCGGCGCGGGATCCCGCCACCATCGACCGGGCCTTCGCCGTCGGGGCCGTGGATACCATCACCCAACCCTGTCACCTGAACGAGTTCCTGGCCAGGATCGCGACCCACATCAAGCTCCGCGGACTGGTCACCGAGGTCGAGCGCCTGCGGGAACTGGACATCGACGCCAATCCCCTGACCCACCTGCCCGGAAACAACACGATCGCCTCCACCATCCAGGAAGCGGTGACGGCGAACCGGGACATGGCCCTGGTCTATTCCGATCTGGACAATTTCAAGACCTACAACGACGCCTACGGGTTCAACGCCGGCGACGACATCCTGCTGTTCAACGCCGAAACCCTGCAAACGGCCCTGCGCATGGTCTGCACCGGACCCTGGTTCCTGGGGCATGAGGGCGGGGACGATTTCGTGGTCCTTTTGCCGGCCGCGGACGTGGAGGCGTTCGGTGAGAAAGTCATCCGCATCTTCGATGCCGAGGCTCCGAACTTCTACAGCTCCGAAGATCGGCAGCGAGGGTACATCACGACGAAAAGCCGGCGGGGTGATGTCCGGAAGTTCCCCCTGGTGAGCATCAGCCTGGCCGGGGTGCGCCTGCGGGACTACCCCTTCACACGTTTCGTCGAGGTGGCGGCCGTGTGTGCCGAGGTCAAGCACGCCGCCAAGGCCATCGCCGGCAGCGTGCTGTTCATGGATCGCCGGGGCGACGAAAAAACCACCGCTGCGACACCCGCCGCTGCGGACCTCATTTCGACCCAATAGCCAGCAGCACCGCTTTTCCCAGTTCGGTCAGGGAGGGGTCGCGTGCGCCCATGATGAGGACCAGATCGCCGGGCCGGGCCTCGGCGGCGATCAAAGCCGGCAGGTCTTGGCGCCGGGGAACGAAATGGGCCCGGGCGCCCTGCGTGCGGATGTCGGAGGCCAGATCGGCCGCGGAGATGTCGCGCACCACGGTTCCGCCGGCGAAATAGATCTCCGGCAGCCAAAGAATATCGTCGGGACGCAGTCCGTCGGCGAGCGCCGCGGTCAGGGGGTCGCGGAGAAACCGCGTGGGGCCGAAGCCGTGGGGCTGGAACACGGCCAGCAGGCGCCCGCTGCCGACACCTTCCAGACGCCCACGGGCTGTGGCCAGGGCGGCGGCGAGCTTGTCGGGGTTGTGGGCGAAGTCGTCGATGACCTCAACTCCCTGCGCCGAGCCCAGGGACTGGAAGCGCCGCGTCACGCCCCGGAAGTTCGCCAGGGGGGAGACCATGTCCCCCAGGGGCACGCCGACGCCGGCGCAGGCCGCGATGGCTGCCACGGCGTTCAGAACGGTGTGCAGGCCGGGCTGGGGCACCGAGAACCGGACACCCTGGAGGGTGAAGGCCACACTGCCGGCGAGGTGGACCAGGTTCTCGGCCGCAAAATCCGGTCCCTCGGCCGGGGATTCCGATATCCCGAAGGTGATCGCGCCGTCCCGCAGGGAGCGCAGGTTGTCGGTGGCGGCCACGACGACCCGTCCGCGGGTGCGGGCGGCGAAGATGGTGAACATCTCCAGGACTTCGGTCGGCGGCTTGTGGTCCATTCCCAGATTGAGGATCACCCCGACGTGGGGCTCGTAGCGGACCAGGCTGCCGTCGCTCTCGTCGGCCTCGATCACCAGCCAGGGGGCCATGCCGTCCGGGGCCGGGCCGGCCGGATGGGCGTTGCCCAGCATATCCTTTTCCTGCAGGGCCACCAGGGGGCCGCCGGTCAGCAATCCGGGCTGCAGGCCGCAGGCGTCCAGGATGCTCCAGACCATGGCCGTCACCGTGGATTTGCCGCTGGTGCCGCTGACGGCCACGGTCCGGTGTTCCCGCACGTACGCGGCCAGCAGTTCGGACCGGTGCCAGACCGGAATCCCGCAATCCAGGGCCGTCCGGTGGTCGGGCACGTCGCTCTCCACCGCGGTGCTGGCGACCACCCCGTCGCAGGAGCGGCCCGGACACGCGGAGGGGAATCCGCCGTCCTGAGGCACGATGCGCACCCCGGCCGCTTCCAGGCAACCCCGGATGGCGTCGCGCTCTGCGCAGTCGAAGGCCCGGTCGCTGCCCGTGGCCAGCCCGCCGCCGCGCTGGGCCGCCGCGGCATGGAACTGGGCCAGGGCGCTCATGCCGCTGCCGCCGACTCCCATGAAATGCAGCCAGGCGGATCCATCGGCCCGAATCGGTTCAGATGATGACAACGGGATCCCCTTCACACACGAGGTCACAGACGGCGACGATATCCCGGTTGCCCAGGCGGATGCACCCGTGGGAGACGGGCCTGCCCAGCTGGTCTTCCCGGTTGGTGCCGTGCAGGTAGATGTACCGCTTCATGCTGTCGAGGCCGGGGCCCCGATTGACCCCCTCTTCGCAGCCGTCGAGGGTCAGGATGCGGGTCAGGATCAGATCCCGATCCGGTTCGCCGGGCAACTTGTCCGGTGAGAAGATCCGTCCCGTGGGCTCGCGGCTGACGAATTCGGTCCCCAGGGCGGCTTCCCGGCCGATCCGCCGCTCGATGCGATGGACCCCGGGCGGGGTGCCCCCGGAATCCTCGCCGGCGTTGATCCCGGCGGCGGCGGTGGAAACGGGCCAGCGGCGCTGCGGATCACCATCGAGAACGAGGACCAGGCACTGCCGGGTGACGTCCACCAGGAGCCAGCGCTGGGGAATTTTCCCCAACACGCTCTGCAGGGCCGCGACGGCCTCGGCCAGAGGTAAGTCCCCGTGAGCCGGTCCGTTTTCCCTTTCGGAGCTGGCCATGATGGTTCCTTGCCAAAGGGCGGTACGGAGCCCAATTTAATGTTAAAGAATTATCGATTGCCGGCCGCTCCCTGCGGCCAGGAGGATGGTCAATGTACGATATCGAGGCATCCCTGGACAACCAGATCCTCGCCCGCATGCAGAACCGTCCCACGGTGATCTTCACCGAAGCTGTGGATCCGCGCATCATCGAAGCGGCCTGCTATCTGCCCCGCTTTGCCCGCCCGGTCTTTCTGGCGGACGAAAACCAGGTCAAGGACATCGTCTCCCGCGAGCTGCAGCACCTCGATCCGACCCGTGTGGAGTTCACCCTGGCCGATAGCGCCTTCTGCAGCATCGAGGAACGAACCGATCTGCTGGAGGAATTCGCCCGCAGCTGCACCGAACTTCCCCACACCTTGAACCCCACCCCGGATATGGAAACCGCCCTGGAGAGGATGCGCGATCCGGCGCGATTCGGCGTCATGGCGGTGCGCCAGGGCCACGCCGACATGGTCGTCGGCGGAGCGACCCATGAGCCCCGGGATTTCTTCCGGCCCATGCTGCGCCTGCTGAGCAAGCAGGAAGTGGCCTGCGAGGCCGGTGTGATCATCCTGCCGGACAGCCATCCGTCCGATATCTTCCCCCACAACATCCTGGTGGTGGGCGATGTGGGAGTGAACGCCAACATGACCCCCGAGGCCCTGGCGCACTGCGCCGTGGGCACCTGCGCGGTGGCGCGGGACCTGTTTCCCGAGGACGTGCTGCCGGTGATCAACGGCGCCATCGTTTCCTACTCCAACAAGGGGTCGGACGAGGGGCCGAGCCCCGAGCTGGTGCGCAAGGCCTCGGCCCTGGTGCCGGAAATCCTGGCCGAGCGCGTCAACCGCGGGGAGCGTTACAGCACCATCCACATCGAGGGCGAGGTCAAGATCAGCGTGGCGTTGTCCCGCCGTTCCGCGCACCTGTATCGGCGCGGCCAGGAAAAGGCCTTCGTGGGGGGGACCAACGTCCTGATCGTGCCCAACCTGGACACGGGAAACCTGTTGTTTCACCTGTACGGCACCCGGTATCCCGAAGCCCGCAAGTTCAGCGCCATGTTCGGCCTGCGCTTCCAGGGCGTCGACCTGCCCATGGACAGCACGGCCCAAGACGCGGCTCTGGCGGTCAAGGCCAGCATTTTGCGGCTGCACCGGTTTGGACACTGGGTGCGCACACCCAAGGACACCTTCTACCGACGCTACCGGATCCTGGCGATCAACCCGGGTTCGACCAGCACCAAGATCGCCCTGTTCGAAGGTGACTTGCCGCGGTTCACGGCGGAGATCCAGCATTCGGCCGATCAGCTCGAGCCCTATGAGGGCCGTCGCATCGTGGAGCAGTACCCCCTGCGCAAGCAGGTGATCCTGGACGAACTGGCCAAACACGGACTGGCTCCCGAGGATCTGGACGCCGTGGCCGGCCGGGGCGGTCTTCTGCAGCCCATTCCCCACGGAACCTACCGGGTGGGTGAGGAAATGGTCGATGAGCTGCTCGGGGCCGGAGGAGCCGATCACGCCTCCAATCTGGGCGCCCTGATCGCGCGGGAGCTGGTGGCCCGTACGGATCACCCGGCCTACATCGTCGACCCAGTGGTGGTTGACGAGGTGCCGCCGCGGGCCAAGGTCACCGGAATGAAGGCCCTGCGCCGCAAGGTCATCAGCCACGCCCTGAATCAGATCTCCACCGCGCGGCGCTACGCCGAGGAGCACGAGACCTTCTATCGTTACCTGAACCTCATTGTGTGCCACATGGGCGGAGGCATCACCATCGGCGCCCACGCCGCGGGCCGTTACATCGACGTGAACAACGGTCTGGACGGAGAGGGGCCGTTCAGCCCGCAGCGCTCCGGCGGCGAACCGACCGGCGACCTCATCCGGCTCTGTTTCAGCGGGCGCTTCACCCTGGAAGAGCTGCTCAAGTTGAACAAGGGCCGGGGGGGATTGATCGATCTGCTGGGCACGGCGGATTTTCGCGAGGTGGAGCAGCGGGTCCTGGCCGAGGATCCGCAGGCCTGCGAAGTCTACGAGGCCATGGTCTACCAGATCTGCAAGAACATCACCGCCCTGCTGCCGGCCTTCAACGGTGCGGCCGTGGACCAGGTGCTGCTGACCGGGGGGCTGGCGCGCAGCGAGATGCTGGTGCGGGACATCACCGCGGGGGTTCAGGGTCTGGGATGCGGGGTGACGGCCTATCCCGGCGAAAACGAGATGTACGCCCTGATGAAGGGCGTCCTGCGCGTGCTCACGGGCAGGGAACCGGCGAAGGACTACAACCCGGCGGGGGAGTGAGCATGGATCCCATCACGAATCTGGAACAACTGGTGGAGCAGCTGCGCACGGCTCCTTCGCGCCGCGTGGTCATAGCGGCCGGGCAGGATCCCCACTCCCTGGAAGCCGCCGCCCGCGCGGTGGGCGAGGGAATCGCCCGGATCACCCTGGTGGGCGACCGACTGCGCATCGGGAAATTGTGCAGCGAGATGTCCCTGGATCCGGATTCGTTCACCATCGTCGACGAACCCGATCCCTTGCGGGCGGGCGCCCTGGCGGTGGCGCAGGTGCGCGACGGCCAGGCCGACGTCCTGATGAAGGGTCTGATCGGCACCGCCGACTACATGCGACTGATCCTCGACAAGGATCAGGGCCTGCTGCCGATCAGCCGCGTGCTGTCCCATGTGACGGTGGCCGAGTTTCCCGTCGGGAAGCTCGAACCCCGGCGGCTGCTGTTCCTCGCCGATGTTGCCATCATTCCCCATCCGGATCGCGAATCCATGATCCAGATCACGGGTTATTGCACCGCCGCCGCCCGCAGCTTCGGCATCGAACGGCCGCGGGTCGCCCTGCTGACCGCCAGCGAAAAGGTCTCCGGGCGCATGCCCGCCACGGTGCAGGCCGACGAGATCGCGCGGATGTGTGCAGCGGATGAGCTGGCCGATCGCATCGGGCCGGCGGATGTGGCCGGTCCCATTTCGCTGGACCTGGCTCTTTCGGCCGAAGCCTGCGCCATCAAGGGCTATGGGGGACCGGTCGGGGGGCGCGCCGACGTGCTGGTGTTTCCCAACATCGAGGCGGGGAACGTCTTCTACAAGACGGCCACGCGGCTGGCCGGAGCTCGGGTTGCGGCGGTGGTGGTCGGGGCGGCGGCGCCCTGCATCCTCACGAGCCGCGCCGACAGCGAGGAATCCAAGTTCCTGTCCATCGCCATGGGTTGCCGCCTGGCCGAATAAGGGGCTTGAATGTCGGAAAAAAGGCGGGTAGTCTGCCATCCGGTCCCAATGTATTTCCGACGAGGGAGAAAACCATGTCCCAGACCAATGACAACCTGAAGGATGCCTTCGCCGGCGAGAGCCAGGCTTTCCAGAAGTACACGTCCTTCGCCGAAAAAGCCGAGAAGGAAGGGCTGCCCAACATCGCCCGCCTGTTCCGGACCACGGCCCAGGCCGAACGGATCCACGCGGCCGGGCACTTCGGTGCGCTGGACGGCGTTGGCGATACCGCGGCCAACCTGAAGGACGCCATCGCCGGAGAGACCTACGAGTACACCGAAATGTACCCGCCCATGCTGGCGGCGGCCGAAGCCGAAGGGCACAAGGCCAAGCGGATGTTCAAGTTCGCGGTGGGGGCGGAGGAGATCCACGCCCAGCTGTACCAGCGGGCGCTGGAAGCGGCGCAAAAGGGCGAGGACCTGCAGGAGGAAAAATTCTTCCTGTGTCCGGTGTGCGGCCACATCGAATTCGGCGCGGCGCCGGAAAATTGTCCCATCTGCGGCGCCCCCGCCAGCCGGTACATCCAGGTCTAGGCCGGATCAGCAATCGGGGGTGGATACACTCACCAGGTCGTACATGGTCGCCAGGAGTTCCTGGGCGTTGATGGGCTTGGTCACGTAACCGTCGGCCCCCGAGTCCATGCAACGTTCCCGGTCGCCGATCATGGCGTGAGCGGTCAGGCTGATCACCGGTATCCGGTCGAGGTTGTTCTGGTCTTCCCGTTCACGCAGGAGCCGGGTCGCCTCCAGACCGTCCAGCACGGGCATCTGCACGTCCATCAGCACCATGTCGAAAGGCCGGGACTCCAGGATATCCAGGGCCTCGCGACCGTTGTTGGCGATGGCCACCTCGTGACCGAATTTCTCGAGAATGCGGCGCACCACGACCTGGTTGACCCTGTTGTCCTCGGCCACCAGAACCCGCAGGCTCGGCTGACCCGTCGCAACGGGATGCACATCCGCTGGAGTATCCTCGACTTCGATCGTCTCGGGGCCCTTGTTGACGACCATCTGCATGTAGCGCAACATTTCCTTCTGCTTGACGGGCTTGATGAGATAGCCGCCGACCTTCTTGCCGATCAGCCGCCGCACTTCGCGCATCTTCCCGATTTCGGCCATGAAGAAGAGTTTCCGTGCCGGACACAGACCCTTCTCGGCCAGAGCCAGGAATTGTCGGGCGACTTCCCCGTCGCCCGCGTAGTCGCAGAGGATCGCATGGACAGGCGGCAAATCCGGGTTGTCCCGGAAATACTTCTCACCCGTGTCCTGGAAGGAACCGGCCGCGTGGACCTCGGCCCCCGACCATTCGAGCATCTCGGTGAGGATGCTGCGGTGACGGGCGCGGGAATCCACCAAGAGAATCCGGCAACCGGCCAGGGGGTCGGTCTCGGGCGCGTCCGCGGTGCGATCGATCTCCATGTTCGCGGTGAAGAAGAAACTCGCCCCACCCTGTTCGTTGTTGCACACATCGAGGCTGCCCCCGAACAGTTCCGTCAGGCGGGTGCAGATGGTCAATCCGAGCCCCGTCCCGCCGTGCTTGCGGGTGACCGAAGCGTCCGCCTGGGAGAAGGGTTCGAAGATCTTCCTCTGGACTTCCTCGGGCACGCCGATACCCGTGTCGTTTACCGAGACCTTGAGCTTGACGCTTTCGGCATCGATGGCCTCGGGGGTGATCTCGATCCAGACCTCGCCCTTGCCGGTGAATTTGATGGCGTTGCCGATCAGGTTGATCAAAACCTGCTTGAAGCGGTGCGAGTCCCCGAAAAGGTGGCGCGGAATATCCGGAGCGATCCGGGCCGTCAAGTCCAGGCCCTTGTGCTCGGCGCGCAGGGCCAGGGTACGGATGGTGTCGTCGATCAGATCCTGCAGGTTGAAGCGATGAGGTGCGAGGTCGAGTTTGCCGGCCTCGATCTTGGAGAAGTCCAGGATGTCGTTGATCAGTTCCAGCAGACCCTGCGCGGAACTGCTGACGATGTCGAGGGAGTCCTTCTGGTCGGGTTTGAGGGGCGTATCCCGCACCAGGTCGGTCATGGCGATGATGGCGTTCATCGGGGTGCGGATCTCGTGGCTCATGTTGGCCAGGAATTCGCCCTTGGTGCGGTTGGCTGCGTCGGCGGCGTCGCGGGCGGCGACCAGTTCGGATGTCTGCTCGGCGACCAGTTTCTCGAGCTCGATCTGCTTCAACTGCATCTGGGAATAGCGCCACCAGACGGCCCCGCCGACGAGAGCCAGGAAAACCACGGCCACCAGACCCTTGAACAGGCCGGTCTCGTGGAAATGGGGCTGGAAGTGCAGGGGCACGGCTGCGGACATCTCGCTCCACACGCCGTCGGCGTTGGCGGCCATGACCTGGAAGGTGAAGCTGCCTGCGGGCAAGTGGGTGTAGTAGGCCGTGCGCCGGGTCCCGGCCTCGATCCAGCCGTCGTCGAAACCCTCCAGCCGATACCGGAACGTGATGCCCTGGGGATTGTCGAACTGGAGCCCGGTGTAGTTGATTTCGAGATTCCGGGTGCCGGGGGGGATAACATGGTATTGGGAAGGCTTCAGGGGCTCGCGGTTCAGCGTGATCTGCTGGACCACGACGTCCGGCGCCGTGGTGTTGGGCCGGGCCATGGCGGGGTCGAAGCGCACCGCGCCGCCATCGGTCGCGAGCCAGATCGTGCCGTCGGAATCCTTCAGGACGCTGCCCTGGGAACCGCCGTTGCACTCCCGCGCGGGAAAACCGTTGCGGGGCCCGAACAGGGTGTAGGGAATGCGGTCCAGTTTGCTGGCCATGTGGCGCAGGATGTCCCGCTTCTCGATCCCGAAAATCCCCTGGGCGCAGGTCAGCCATAGGCGTCCGAAATCGTCCTGGGTGACGGCGTAGAGTTTGTCGTCGAGCAGTCCGTCCTTCACCCCGAACGACGACACGCGCCCGTCCTCGAAGCGGATCAAACCGTTGCCGTAGGTGGCCATCCAGATGACGCCGCTGTCGTCCTGGTAGAAGTTGAGCGCGAACAGGCCCTCGAAGTCCTGGTTCTGGACGGGCGAAACGAACCGGTCACCCTGCAGGGTAACGGGGCCCCCCTCGGTAATGGCCCAGATCCTGCCCTGGGTGTCCTTTTCGATCCAACGCACGGCGGAACTGGGCAAGCCGTCGGCGGTGGTGAAGTTGCGGACCAGATCGTCGCCCTTGATGAGGGAAATGCCTCCGCCGAGGGTTCCGACCCAGATCAAGCCGTCGGTGTCGACGAGGATGCTGCGCACCTGGTTGTCGGCCAGGCCGTTGGACACGTTCCAGACCGTCGCTTCTCCGTTGCGGAATCGGGCCACACCACGATCGGTCCCGACCCATAGCGTGCCGTCGTCCTCGGTGGCGATACTGTGGGACACCCTGCCGGGCATCCCGTCCTGAACGCTGATGGTCCTCGTGACCCGGGTCCCCTCGACCAGGGCGACACCGCCGTCGTCCATGCCCATCCACAGCCCACCCCGGGGCGCCTTGGCCACGGACCAGATGTTCTCGTTGGGCAGACCGGACGCCTGGTTGATGGCCATGAAGGGCGTGGTCCGGAGTCGGGAAACCCCGTTGCTCCCGGTACCCACCCACAGGGTTCCGTCCCGATCCTCGAACAGACGCCGGATGGACGTGTCGGTGATTTGCCCGCGCCAATCGAATGTGTGATAGTTGTCGCCGTCCAGAAGGACCAGGCCGGCGCCGAAGGTGGCCACCCACAACCGCCCTTTCCTGTCCCGCATGATGTCCTCGACATCGTCCCACTTGTGGTCCTCGTCGGGAGCGTACTTGCGGGTTTCCTTGTCGGTGACGTGGATCAGGCCGTCGGGTGCGCCGACCCACAGGGAGTTGTCGAAATCCAGGAACACGGCTCCGGTCTCGTGGGCATGATTGCCGGGCAAAGGCACCGAAGACCAGAGTCCCTCCGTCTCGCGGAACAGACCCAGGTTGGTGGAAACCCAGATCGTTCCATCGGGGGTTTCCACGAGATCCTTGACCTGGGCGTTGCGCATGGTTTCGGGCAGGTCCAGGGACCGCAGGTTGTCCCCGTCCCATACCAGGACTCCGCGGTCGAACGTGCCGATGAAAAGTTCTCCATGCCCCCCGATGTCCAGGGCCCGCACGGCGGTCTTCGCGCCGAGCAGACCGGGGACGTCCAGTCGGGAAAATTCGTGGTTCCTGTAGCGCACCAGGCCGCCCCCGTAGGTGGCGATCCACAGGGTTCCGTCGCCCGTCTGGGCGAGGTCCTGGATGTCGTCGTGGGTCATCTGGGGAGTGTTGGCCGAGCTGAAGGTGGTGAAGGTCACCCCGTCGAATCGCACCAGTCCGCCCTGGGTGCCGAGCCACATATACCCGAAACCATCCTGCAGAATGGCCTGGATGGAGTTCTGGGGCAGGCCCTGGTTCGAGGTCCAGGTCTCGATGCCGAGGGAAGTGAGGCCGAGGTTGTTTTCCTGAGTCGCCGCGGATGCATCCAGGGCGAGCAGCAGGGCGATTAACAGGATTCCTCGTCGACCAAGGGTTTGGCGTAAAACCCGCATGATGACTCCCATATTGCACAGTTGATTCCACCATCCCGGAGGCGCAAACAGACCGGGACAGACCTTCCGGGAGTCTATCGGCTAAAGGCCGCTGAGCTTTAGATTTGAAAAAATGCCATCAAATAAAGAGGTGGATCAGTATCGATATCTAGATATCCAGACTCAGCCCACCCATGACGAGGCGTCCCGGTTCCGGGAGTCCGGTTTGCGCAAGGATGCCGGCATCGAACAGATTTTCGATGCGCAGGTGGGCCTCCACCGAGCGTCCTTCCCGCTGCCAGCGCCACCCCAGACGCAGGTTCCAGGCGGCGGCCGCGGTCAGGTGTTTGAGGTCGTCGGTGGCCGCGGACTCACCGGAGGCGTCGGCGCTCCAGCGGGAGCCGGTCAACCGGGCCTCCACCAGGGCGTTGAACCCCGCGGGGGGATTCCAGCGCACCGAGGCGAGGGAAAGGTGGTCGGGGCGGTCTTCGGCGCGACCGCTGAATGATCCGTCCTCGGCCCGCACCCGCGCCCGCATCATGGTGTGCTGCAGGGCCAGGATGAGCCCCGGTCGGGGCCGGAGCGATCCCGTGATTTCCCAGCCGGGCACCCGAATATCGGTTCGGTTGACGCGCATGAACCGGCCGCTGCCGTCGGTCAGTTTTTCCTTCTCGATGCCGCCCTCGGTGTCCTGCAGAAATACCGCCGAGGCCAGGTCCCAGGTCCGGCCGCGCTTGGTGATCCCGGTCTCCAGAAGGTCCTGGCGTTCGGGATGGAGGTCGGGGTTGGGCAAAAACTTGCCCAGCGCCCCGGAAAAGAGCTCCCGCAGGGAGGGGAACCGGCTGCGCCGCGAGGCGGTGGCATAAACACCCGTGTCGGGGGTCAACTGCTTTTCCAGCCTCAGGTTGACCGCTTCGGCGCTCTCGGGGTCGCGGTCGGGCTTGTCGCCGGTTCGCGGGGTGGCGGCGCGATCCCAGCCCGCTCCGGTGCGGGCGGTCCAGCCCGGCGCGAACTGCCATTGCGAAGAGAAGACCACGGCGGACAGCAGCTGGGTGTAGGTGAGCCAATCCTCTCCCACGACCAGGGTCTCCCGGTGACGGGTGGCGCGGAGGTTGCCCTGCAGGGTCAGACGCAGGCGGTCGCCGGCCCAGTGGGTCACCCCCAGCATGGCGTGCCGGGTCCAGTCTTTGTCGTGCTCGAAGTCTTCGCCGTCTGCCGGAGGTCTGTCCCAGCCATCGGGTCCGCGGGGGTCGGTTTTCTGCTGGAAATCGTCGACCGCCAGCATGGCGCTCAGATCCCAATCGCCGTCGGCGGACAAGGGCAACTGCAGGGACATCCCCCCGAGGGTTCGTTCGCGCAAGGGGTAGCGCCAGAAACGAGCGTCGTTACCCAGGTGCAACTCCGGCGGCACGCCCTTGACCTCGTGCCAGCGTGTCAGCAGCAGGTTCAGGCGACCGGTTCCGGCCAGGGGGCGCCCCGCCCGGGCCAGGAAGGCGTACTGGTCCCGATCGCTGTTGAATCGTTCGGATCCGCTGCCGGGCAGGGTCCAATAGTCGCGGTTGTTCCAGCTCACCCCACCCTGGACGCGCCACGAACCGAGGTCGTCCCCGCCGGATGAATTCAACCGGGTCAACCCGTTTTGGCCCAGGACGGCCAGGGTGTGGGCGGTGCGCCCGATCCCGGATTCGGCCGGCAAAATCCGGACGCTCCCTGCCAGGGCACCGGGACCCTCCAGCAGACTGGCCAGGCCCCGGCGGACTTCGAGCCGCATGCCGCCGGTCACCGGCACCGTGCCCAGGTCGACCCGCTCATCCCAGGGCAGGTTGAGGGGGATCCCGTCCAGGAAGGTCTGGACGTTGCGCTCGGGGGCGCCCCGGATCATCAGGACTTCCTCGCCGCGGGAATTCACCGAGACCCGGGTGGAGGGGAACAGGGCGCCCAGATCGGCCACCGTTCCGGCGTCCTCCATGGTTAGCCGCCCGCTGTCCAGAAGGGTCCGTCCGGCCGGAGGGGGCGCGGCGCTTTCGCTGCTGACCACCAGGTCAGGCAGGACGACATGCAGGGTGGATGAATCGGTCTCGGCATGGGGCAGGGCAGAAGAAGCGGCGAAGACCGGGAAAACGGTCCCCGGCAGGAGAACCCAGGCCAGGGTCAGCAGGGCATGCCGGTCACGCGGGTTCATACCCCTCCCGGTAGCGCATGATGCGGGCGGGGCAGCCCGCGACCACGGCTCCGTCGGGCACATCCTTGGTGACCACCGCGCCGGCGCCGACCACCGCGTTCCGGCCGACACGCACCGGCAAGATGGTGGCGTTGCTGCCGAGGCTGGCACCGTCCTCGATGGTCGTCGGCAACCACTTGTCACGATCGGCCTGGGGGGGCATGGTATCGTTGATGAACATGACGCCGTGGCCCACGAAGACATCGCTGCCGATGGTCACCATTTCGCAGATGAAGGTGTGGCTCTGGATCCGGGTGCGGTCACCGATTTTCACGCCGGCCTGGATCTCGCAGAAGGTGCCGACCATGCTGTCGCACCCGATTTCACACTCGTAGAGGTTGACGAAATTCCAGATTTTCGTGCCGGACCCGATCTTGCAGTCGCGGATCAGTTGCTTGTCGTGGGCGGGATAATCCATCATGCTTCCTGCCTCGCTGAGGGGCGATAAAGGGCGATCGGCAGGCAACATAGTACACGGAAAGGACGCTGTCTTGAAAAATGATCAATCCGCACTTCCGCAGCTGGGGTGGAGCGATTTCGCCCGCGCCCGCCACGTGTCCGGGGGCGGTCATACCTGGTTCGAGGGCACCGAAGAGGAGCTGCTGGGTCTCGTGCGCAAGGGGTGGCCCCGACGCGAACCCGGGGCCGGTCGCAGTGGCCTGGATGAGGTGGTGATCGTGCCCGTGCCGCCGGACCGCTTCATGTCCGCCACCGTCATGGTGGACGAGACATCGACCCTGCGCGCGGAGTTCACCCGACGACAGCCGCATGAGGAAGGATATGTCCGGGTTCTGGCCACCGGGCCGCGGGAGGAAGTGCGACACGCCGCCGTGGTGCTCTACGCCGCCGACACCCTCCTGGAAAACGACGGACGGCGCAGCGGTGACTTCGACTGGGAGGTGGTTTGCCTGCTGGCGGGTCCGGTCGCCGACGAGCCCATGGACCCGTTGACCATGGCGCGCAACATGCTCGAAAAGCCGGGGGGCACATCCTGCGCCTACACCGCCGAACAGTTCGCCGCCGCGGTCTGGTACTGGTCCCGGCGGGCCGCCGTCGATTCCGGCGGCGCTACCTGACCAGGGAGATCGGCCGCGTTTCGTGCAGGCCGCCTCCGCGCAGGTTCACCAGATAGGTCCCCGAGGGCGGGGTGCGCCCGGTCCGCATCCAGGTGGAAGCTGACGGTCGTGCGCGGATTGAAGGGGTTCGGTGCCACGGCCGGTTGCGCGGTCGGGAGCGGTGGGACCGACGAAACATCGTCTCGGCGCACGAAGGTGAAGGTCCCCAGGGAAACACCCGGGCTGAACGGGCCACCGGTGATGGCGGCCACCGGATCGGGCGGAACGGTGGCCAGGTCGGGCGAGGTGTAGCCGATTCCGCTGTCGGTGCCGGCGTCGAAAGGAAAGAGGTCGACGACTACCGAATCGGTCCAGGCCTGTCCCTGCAGCAGGTTCAGCCCCTCGACCCCGACGAACCAGTCCGGCGTCGGGGCGATCATGGCGACCAGGGTCACCAGGGGATGATCCGTCGAGACCGTGAATTCCGTCGAAGTCGTACCGGGCGATTCGGGGATCCAAAGCGCCTGAATGACCTCCCCGGCGGAACCGGCGGAGATGGCGGCCATGACTTCGGTGTCCAGGGGAGTGACCGAACCTCATTCGGCCATGCGCTTGATGCCGAGGCTGGCCGGCTCGCCCCCCCGCCGGAAGTGCACGCTCGCGTCGTGGGTGCCGCCGATGGGCGGGGAGAAGTGGGGGAACGACGGAAAATCCTGGGGATGGGTTTCCGCGCTCCAGGTGGCGGTGAAAACCAATTCGTAGGTCGCCGTCGGCGAGTTCGCCGGGGCCGGGGAAGGCACCCGGGGCGAAGGTGACGGTGCCGTTGGTGCGTCGGAACATGGACGCATGTTATCACGATGCGGAAACCGCGTCATGGCTATTGCATTTCCGGGCCCGATGGGTGACGATGGCCCCCCCGATCATGAGGTTTGCCATGAAATGTCCGGTCTGTCGCGTACCGACCTATGTCGTTGAATACAAGGGGATCGAACTGGATCTGTGCCCCGATTGCGCCGGGGTCTGGTTCGATCGAGGGGAACTGGACCTGCTGCTGCCGGCTGTCGGCGGTGCGGGCCTGAGCGAGGCGCAGACCCGGGAGAATGGTCGCCCCTGTCCCCTCTGTTCCCGGACCATGGCCAAGATGAATATCGGGCCCGGCCGCCGTGTACTGGTGGACGATTGCCCTACCTGCGGCCTGTGGTTCGATCGCCACGAAGTCGAGGATCTCAGCCGAGATCTTGTCGAGCACAGTCTGGATGTCGACCCTGCCCTGGCGGAATTCCTGGGCGGAATGTTTCCCGTGAAAGGGGAAGATGAATGTTAATCGTCCTGCTGATCATTCTGGGGGTTGCCCTCGCGCTGATCGGATGGTTCGTCGGCGTGTACAACTCGCTGGTGGGCCTGCGCAACCAGGTCAAGGAAGCGTGGGCCCAGGTGGACGTGCAGCTCAAGCGGCGCTTCGACCTGATCCCCAACCTGATGGAAACCGTCAAGGGCTACATGCACCACGAACGGGAGACCCTCGAGGCGGTGACCCAGGCCCGATCCGCCATCGGCGGAGCCGGCAACATTCCCGACCGCATCAAGGCCGAGGGCGGTCTGACGGCGGCCCTGGGGCGCTTGTTCGCCGTATCGGAATCCTATCCGGACCTGAAGGCCAGCCAGAACTTCATGGCCTTGCAGGAGGAACTGACCAGTACCGAGAACAAGATCGGTTTCGCGCGCCAGTTCTACAACCAGACCGTCATGAACCTGAACAACAAGGTGCAGATGTTCCCGGGGAACATCGTGGCCGGCATGTTCAACTTCCAGAACGAGACCTTCTTCGAGGTTACCGAGGAAGTCGAGCGCGAGGCGCCCAAGGTCAAGTTCGACTGATACCGTAAAGGGTGACGCAAGCGCCATGTGGGAACAGATCGCGGCCAACCGCCGCAAATCCTTCGTGCTCGTCATGGCAACGGCCGCGCTGCTGATGGCGCTGGGGTATTCCCTGGGCGAGTACTTCGGCGGGCGCGGCTTCGGTTGGTACGGGCTCGCCGCGGCGGCGGTCGTCTGGTTGATCATGACCCTGATCTCCTGGTTCCAGGGCGACCAGGTGATGCTGGCGGTCAGCGGAGCCCACCGGATCGAGAAGGAGGATCTGCCGGTCCTGTTCAACGTGGTGGAGGAAATGACCCTGGCCGCGGGCCTGCCGCAGATGCCCGCGATCTACATCATCGACGACCCCGCCCCCAACGCCTTCGCCACCGGACGCCGTCCCGAAACCGCAGCGGTGGCGGTGACCAGCGGACTGTTGCGCAGCCTGACCCGCGACGAGCTGCAGGGGGTCATCGCCCACGAGATCGGGCACATCCGCAACCGGGACATCCAGCTGATGCTCTTCGCGGGGGTCCTCGCCGGGGCCATCGTGATTCTGGCCGAAGTCGGCCTGCGCGGCATGTGGTTCGGCGGCGGTCGCAGCCGTTCCCGACGGTCGGGTGGGAACGAGAGCGCGGGGATCATCGCGGTGATCGCCATCGTGCTGGCCATCCTGGCGCCGATTCTGGCCCGGCTGATCTACTTCGCCATTTCGCGCAAGCGGGAGTACCTGGCCGACGCCTCGTCCGCCGTCTTCACCCGCTACCCCGAGGGCCTGGCCTCGGCCCTGGAGAAGATCTCCGCCTCCGCGCAACGGCCCACCCACGCCACCCGCGCCACGGCTCCCATGTACATCGTGGATCCCATGCTGCGGGAGGGGGCCATGGCCGCCCAGGGTTCCGCCACCCATCCTCCGGTCGGCCAGCGGATCCAGATCCTGCGCAGCATGGGCGGGACAGACTTCGGCGCCTACCAGGACAGCTACACCCTGGCCACGGGGAAAAAGGGTGTGCTGCCGCCTTCGGCCCTGACGGGTGACGGCGGGGTCGGGCCCCGGACCGCTGCGACCGAATCGGCTCCCGCCGGTGAGGCGTCTCGTCGGAACCTGGCCCGCCAGGTGGATGACTTCTTCTACCGCAAGGGCGGATATGACCGGATTCCGTGTGATTGCGGCACGGTCTTGAAAATTCCCCCTGATTTTCAATCCTCCCATGCGACATGTCCGCGCTGCGGCAAGGAACATTCGCTCAAATCGTAAGAAACCCTCCTGATTTCCTGCCCGTCCGGTGGTTGTCGAAAATTTCACGGCGGCCGAATTTTTTTGCTTTGGTTTCCTCGAGCCGGGTCGATAACCGGATTGCTGTTCGCAATCTTGGCCTTATTGAGGAGGATCATGCAATGAGTCGAGGCAATTTCAAGAACCTGCAAGCCGTCCTGGTAGCCGTCATGGTGCTGGGGCTGAGCATCGGGCTCACCGGGTGCAGTGATGACAACAGCCCGGTGACCGTTCCCACGACCGGTTCCATTTCCGTCGACGTGACTCCGGACGACATCGGCGTCTCCTGGGTCCTGTCCAGCCAAGACAAGCTTCTGGCGTCTGTGCAGGGGGATTCCACATTCTCCAGCCTGGCCCCCGGGATCTATACCCTGACCTGGGGTAACGCGACCGGTTGGAGCACCCCCACGCCCGGCACGGTGGAAATCACCCTGCAGGCCGGCGACCAATTGTCCTACTCCGGCACCTACGCGCAGGTACCCGGCACCATCGTCATCGACGTGAACGATGACAGCCTGGACGCGCCCTGGACGCTGACCAAGCCGGGCAACGTCGACGTCACCGGCAACGGCGACGCGACCTTCACGGACATGCCCGTGGGCAGCTATGTCATGACCTGGGGCGACGTGCTCGACTACACCACCCCGGGTTCGGAGCAGTTGGCCGTTCTCGACGGCGGCACCGTGACCTTCACCGGGACCTACACCTATGCGATTCCCAACGGCTTCGTTATGGTCGACGCCGGCAGCTTCACCATGGGTGCTCCGGTGAGCGAGCTCGGCCGTGAGGGGGACGAGGTCGAGCACGCCGTGACGCTGACCGACCATTTCCTGATGTCCAAGTACGAAGTCACCCAGGCCATGTGGGATGAATACATGGGTGGGTCCTCGTTCTCCACCATGCCCAAGACGGGCGTGAACTGGGATCAGGCCGTGGCCTTCTGCAACGCCATGTCCGTGGCCGAGGGATACACGCCGGCCTACACGATCAACGGCTCGGGCAACGTGACCTGGAACCGGGATGCCAACGGTTTCCGTCTGCCGACCGAGGCGGAGTGGGAATACGCCTGTCGTGCCGGTAGCGACGGCGCCTTCCCCGCTGGTCAGATCGCGGCCTTGTTCTGCGAGGAAGACGCCAATCTGGATGCCGCCGGCTGGTACTGCTACAACAGCGATGCCGCCGCCCATCTGGTGGGGATGAAGTCGGCCAACGACTTCGGTCTCTACGACATGAACGGCAACGTCTGGGAATGGTGCTGGGACGCCTATACCGCGGCCTATGAGGACCTGGGCGCCACCGACCCCGTCAACGACGGCGGTGCCGGTGACTCCCGCGTGGTGCGCAGCGGCGGGTACCTGAGCTACTCGCACTTCTGCCGTGCGGCCGCCCGCAGCATGGCCACGCCGACCCTGGCCCACAGCATGTACGGGCTGCGCGTCGTCAAGACGATGCCTTGACCTTGGCCACGGGCCTGGAAACAGGTTCTGAAGGTTCGGGTTGCGAACAGGCGGGACGGTCGGGTTACCGGCCGTCCCGCACGGTCCGCGAGGATCGGACTGCTTGAATGAGGGCCCTCGCCTTGGCGAGGGTTTCGTCGTATTCGGCCCCCGGGTCCGAATCCGCCGTTATCGCCCCGCCGGTTCCCAGCCACGCCCGGCCGTCCTTGCAGAGGAGAGTCCGGATGACGATGGCCAGATCCATGGTGCCCCGCCGATCCAGATAGCCCAGGGAGCCCGCGTAGACCCCCCGGGTGGTGTGTTCAACCTCGTCGATGAGCTTCATCGCCTCGACTTTGGGGGCTCCGGTCATGGAGCCTCCGGGGAAACAGGCCCGGACCAGATCCAGGGCGTCACGCTCCGGCGCCAAACGGCCGCGGATGGTTGAGACCAGCTGGTGAACCGTGGGATAAGACTCCAGAACGCACAACTCGGGCACCTTCACGCTGCCGGTTTCACACACGCGCCCCAGGTCGTTGCGGACCAGATCCACGATCATGACGTTCTCGGCCCGGTCCTTGGAGCTGGAGGCCAGTCCGTCGCGCAGAGCCGCGTCCGCTTCGGGGTCGGTGCCGCGCGGGGCGGTGCCCTTGATGGGGCGGGATTCCGCCACCCTGTCGCCGTTCAGCTTCAGGAATCGTTCGGGCGATGCGCTCACCACGGCGAATCCGGGCAGATCCAGACATGCGGCATAGGGGGCGGGATTGATTTCCCCGAGGGTGCGGTACAGGTCCCAGGGACTCCCGGCGAATTGCATGGACATCTGTTGGGTCAGGCAGACCTCGAAGATCCGCCCGGCCAGGATCGCCTCCCGGCAATGCTCCACCGCCGCGCAGTATTCCTCGCGGGTGAATTGCGCCGTCACGCCATCGAGAGAGGTTTGGCGGATTTCCCTGGAGGCCGAGTCGGCCGAAGCCATGTCGGCACTCCGGGACATCGCCAACTCATGTTCCAGGGCATCCAGGCGCCACTGCGCATCGAGATGGGCGGCGGCGGCGGACTGGCCGCGACCGGCCGCGATCAGCCACGAGGAACCGGTGATGTCGTCGTGGGCCACCAGGTCGTCGACCACCAGGAAGGCCAGATCGGGAAGGGCCAGGACATCGCCCACGCGGCCGGGCAATTGCTCGCAGGCGTGGGCGGTCCCGTAGCCGAAGTAACCCACCAGGCCGCCGCAGAATGGCGGCGGGTCGTCCATCGCCGGAGGATCGGCCTGGTAAGCGGTCTGGAGTTGGCGCAGGGCCTCGAACGGGTCGTCGGTCCAGGTCCGGGTGACGGGACGGACGGGAACCTGGCCGTCCGGCGCGCGCCAGAAGGTCAGCGTAATATGGCAGTCGGAGCCGTCGAATTTTCCCGTCAACAGGGCGCAGGGCCGATCGCCGCGAAAACTCCACCGGCCACCCATCGGAGGGCTGCCGGGCACGATCGGGACGCTTCCGCTGGAAAGGTCAAAGCTCGGCGCATCCCTGTGCCCGACGATGGGCCAGACGGGAGTCGGCAAGGGGCGCACACGGGTTATTGCCGGCAATTCTTTTCTCCTGAATGAATTTCGAAAACTCCAAAATGTCGCTGATCCTGGGCCGGTATCCGCTCACAATGGCATGGACAGCAACGGGAGAAACCCGGTAAAATATTTTATCATGAACTTATTGTGATCTAATCAATTGTTTGTTTTCTGCCTGGCACTTGTCACGATCACCGCCAGCGATTCTTCGTCCGGTGCAAAGGACAACTCGGACGCGCACCTTCCCTATCGATTTCAACAGGTTCACCAGGTTCCGGGTGTCGGATACCAGCCCCGCGACCCCTGGTCGCGAAGAGCCCTGCTGTGCCGGGTTCCGGGTCAGGACGCCGACGCCGTTCTCTGGACTCAGGCCAGAGGGCCCCGCCTGCTGGGCTACCTGGCCGGATCCTTTCACGCGGCTTGGATGGAGCCCTATCCCGAGATTATCAACGGCGAGGGCATCACCTCCCGTGTCGATGGAGTCTGGACCTTCAAGCAGGGTGGCGAACCGGAGGCTGTCTTCCACGCATTGGACCCCAACCGGTTTCGCTTGCTCGTCGAGCGCCGCCGGGTGCGGGACGGGATACTGACGGCCCGCTTCGAACTGGAAACCGGTCCGGATCGCAACGGTGACGGAGTTTGGGACGGCGATGTGCGGGTCGCCGGGGTGGTGGATGTTCCCACTGCAGATGGCCTGTGGCAGGCCCTGGTGATTCTCGCCAGGGCGGCCTATGACCTGAGTCCCCGCGGGGTGCGGGTGGTGGCGGCGGACACAGGAGAGCTGCTGTGGAGCTACCTGGTCGGTCCCCAACCCGGGTACGATGATTTCGCCATGGAGGATCTGGACGGGGACCACGAGCCCGAAATCATATTCGGGGGCGCCGCCGTGGGAAATATCCACCAGGGAGACTTCAACGGCACCCGGGATGATTCCACGCGGGTGTTCGCCCTGGACGGGGCCGGCCGCCTGCTCTGGTCCCGCCCCTTCGCGCCCTATTCCGCATCGATGACTTTGCGTGTGGCGGATGTCAGTGGTGACAGCCTTCCGGAAGTCCTGGTGGGGAGCCGCAGCGCCGTGAAGGAGTGCAAGGGAATTTTTCTTCTCGACGGCAAGGGCGCCCTGCTCGATAGCCTGATCATTCCCAGTGGTGTATGCGAACTCGCCCTGATCCCGGGGTGACGACATCCGGAGTCAGGTCCTGGTTCAGGACGGGACTCGGGCATGGGTGAAGGTCGATTGCCGGCAGGGCATGGAGGTGGTGGCCCGCAGGACCCTTCCCAGACCAACCTTCCTGGCCGGAATCGGTGACCTGACCCCCGAGCCCGGCTGCGAAATTCTGCTGGGAGGAGGCCGTGAGTCGCCCACTTGGCTGCTTTCCCGGTCTCTGGAACCGCCGGCCCGTCTTGATGGGGGGCCGATGGAGGTTTCTCGTGGAGGATTGGGGTTCTTCAACGCCGGAGGGGGTACGGCTTTTCCCCTGGTGAGGGGTCCCATAAAGTCCTGGAGTTTCGCGGTCGAAAAGACGCCGCGTCGAGTTCCTTGGGGCATGATGGGCGGGCTCCTTGCCGTCGGGCTGGCCGTTCCGGCCGTGCAGCGCCTGCGCCGGGCAAAGCACCCATCAGAGGCCACGAAGCGGGAACTGCAACTTCAGCTCCTGGGGCGGTTGGAGTTGTCCGGCCACGGAGCCATCGGAGGGTTGTCCGCGGTGCGCCGCCTGGTCTGGAATCTCGATGCCCTGGCCCAGGGCTTTACCCTGGGGGAGGAACGGCTGGGGGTCATGCGGGACATGCTGGCGGAAATTCGAAAAAATCAGGTGCCGAAGCTCTTCGCCGCCGTGGAGCTGGCGAGGTTGAGCGGCCTGGATCCCGGCCGGGCCGATCTGGCCTCCAGCCAGTTGGGCGAGCTGAAGAATCGCCTGGACGAGGCCGCCAAGGGTATGGGTTCGGGGTCCACCCCCCGTTCCTTGGCTCAGGGCTTGAAGGACGCGGCCGCAGCGGCGGAAACTATTGCACCCTGCGCTTCGCCGACACCGGGTGTGGCATCGTGCCGGACGACTGGCAGCGGATTTTCGAGGCGGGGCAGTCGTCGCGCACCGGCGGCGGGCTGGGGTTGCCGCGCAGCCGGGAACTCTTGCGGAAGTTCGGCGGCGGTTTGATGGTGGAAAGCAGCGCCCTGGGCGAGGGAACGGTCATGGCTTTGACCTTGAGGGTGATTCAGGGCTGATAGGGGGACAAACACCCGGGAAAATCTCTGGATGGAACCCTGTTGCGAGCCCGTTCGGCCAGGTTCGCACGGTGAAATGGATTCTCACGATCAGCATCACCAGATCTTCACACAATTCAGCCCATTCCCGTTGACAAGCGCAACCCGGACGGGCTACTTTCGGCGACACGCTTTTGAGCGGCCGACCGGACCCCGTGCGTTGTGATTCGAGGGTCCGGTTCCGTATCAGAGCCTTCATTTTCATCCGCCCCGACCCCGCGGAGATCGTGTTGCGCCGCTTCGTTGGAACCCTGCTGGCCCTGATCCTGGGCTTGGCCGTCGTCTCACCATCAACGGTGACGGCGACCCCGCGTTCGGACATGTACACGAATGTCGGAATCATCGGTGTGACCATCACGAACCTCGGGTATGTCGGCAACGGATACAATTCCCCCTTCCAGCCATCCTGTGAGTACCCCCTGAATTCCAACGTGGAGCATCTGTTCCTGGGGGGATTGTGGGTGGGCGCCGTGGTGCCCGATGGGACCATTCACGTTTCCACCGGCGCCCAGGACGCCTCGAACCTGGTGGCGGGTGACGAGATCCGGGAATTCACCGACGACCCCGACGAACCGGTCCTGGTCTGGTCCAACAGCCAGAACAGCGACAATTTCAACCCCGCCGCCCTCGCCACCCAGCACATCCAGGTGGCGTTCAACGACTATGCGCGGGTCGAATCCGGCAACCACGTCGCGCTGGGTCTCAAGGTGGTTCTGCGCGCCCTGGCCTGGGGCAATCCCTACGCCGACGACTTCGTCATCCTCGATTACTCGGTCATCAACATCTCCGGCGGCGAGTTGCGGGATCTGTACGTGGGGTTCTGGAACGATACGAGCGTGGGCAGTACCGAACGGAACAACCCCTACGATCCCCAGGCCACGCCGGGCTGGAACTACTACGACGACCAGAACGGCGGCTGGGGGCCTCCGGGTTGGGGCCTGCCCGATTTCGCGGTGCCCGAGAACGACGACAAGATCTGGATGATGTTCGAGCACGACGACGACGGGGACGATGGGTTGGCCACCAGCTGGGTCGGCTGCCGCCTCCTGGGCTCGCGTCCCGCGGTTGAGCCCCCGGAGGGGGTTCCGCCGGTGTCCTACAACTCCTGGCAGTTCCGGCACGTGCCCGCCAACGACGACTCCTACTATGCCGATGACGACGTCGACCGGGAAAACCTGTTGCCGGGCAAGTACCAGATCATGGGCGACGGATCCTTCACCGTGGGCGAGACCCAGGCCATCGACTACACCATCGCCTCGGACTGGGTCGGCCTGCTGTCCACCGGACCGTTTCCCTATCTCGCGCCCGAGGACACGCTGCACGTGACCTTCGCCATCGCCTGCGGCGCCGACTCCCTCAGCCTGCTGGCCAACAGCAAGGTTGCCCAGGTCGCCTACGACGACGGGTTCGCCATACCGGCCGGCCCTCCGTCGCCGGTGGTGGACTTCTCCTTCGAAAACGACACGGTGATCCTCAGCTGGGCTCCGGGTGATTCCCTGGACTCCCAGGGCGAGGCCTTGCCGCCGGATAGTCCCCTGCGTTCCCCCGAGCAGCACATCTCCTCGATCACCGGCCGTGCTGATTTCCAGGGTTACCGGATCTACCGCTACCAGGGTGAAACCATCAACGAGGACCCGTATTCCATCGCCACGCTGGTCGCCCAGTTCGACCAGGTCGACGGGGTGGGCTTCGACACCGGCCTGCCGCCCCTGAACGAAGACGGGATGCGGGTATTCCGGGACGACGGTCTGCTCGACGGCTTTCCCTACTGGTATTCCATCGTGTCATTCAGCGCCCCTGACCTCGAAGAAGGCCTGCCCGAATTCCAGAGCGGTTTCAACGAGAATGCCCGTCTGGTGCATCCGGGCCCCGCGCCGGCCGACGGCGGCGGATCGAGCACCATCGGCGTCTATCCCAACCCTTACCGCGCCGGCTCCATGTTCGACAACCGCAGCGGGGAGGTCGAACTGGGTCGCAAGATCTGGTTCACCGGCTTGCCGTCGCACAGCCGCATCCAGGTCTTCAACCTGGCCGGCGAAGTGGTCAAGACCCTGGACCATGATGATGCCTCCAGCGGCCAGGAACCCTGGGACCTGTTGAGCGACCCGGTGCGGGCCATCGCTTCGGGGCTGTACATCTACGTGGTGGAAAATCTGGACACCGGTGAACGGCAGAGGGGGAAGCTGGTGATCATCAAATGAGACGCCGGTCCAGGATGCTTGCGGTTTGTCTGGCATGCGGTGCCGCTGGGTTGGCCGCGTGGCTGGTCGGGTGTGCGGCCAACGGTCCTTTCGATCCCGATTCGGTGCCCAACCAGGCGCCGCTGGTGAAATTCTTCGTGGGGCCGGTCGAGCCGGGCGGGGACCTGAACGCCACCAGCTATTTCCGGCGCACCTTCCGCTGGAGCGGCACCGATCCCGACGGCTGGGTCACGGAATACCGTGTTTCCATTCGCAGCAAGAAGGACGAGCCCGCGCCGTGGATCACCACCACCAGCACCGACACGACCATGACTTTCACCACCGGCGAGGACGGGACTTCCGAGGCGACTTTCTACATTTCCTGCCGGGACGATCGCGGGGCCTTGAGCGATACGCTGGTCCAATTCGTTCCCCTGAGGAATTTCCCTCCGGTCGTGAATTTCCAGTCCGATTTCGACCCCTTGGTGAATCTGCAGCGGGAAATCACCACCGACGGGGCCGTCACCGACACGACCTACTGGAGCTGGGGAATCAGCAATTTCCGCTTCTTCGCCCTCGACCTCGACGGCGCCTCCACCATGGATGACACCTTTCTCTTCACGGTCGCCGATGGCGACCCGACCGAAGTTGTCGACGAGGGTGATCCTGCCGCCGACCCCAATGATGTCTGGGTCCGGGCACCCTTCCTCGAAACCACCGCAGAGGTGAGGGAGTTCGAAGTCCAGCTCAGGGGCGTGCGTCCGGGACTGCACACCTTGCGGGTCAAGGTCGGCGACGAAGCCGGAGGCGAGGCCCTGTTCAGCTACGACCTGGACGTGCGGTCCCCGCGAGGGCGTGTGCTCTACGTTTTCGACAACACCTCATCCATCGGCCGCACGTTCTACCGCAGCTTCCTGGACGAGCACTACGGTGCGGGGAACTGGGATACCTACGATTTCTGGTTCGGCTTCCCGGATAGGGCCTTCGTTCTCCTGGAGACCATGCGTCTGTTCGATGCCGTGATCTGGACCGGGGGCGCCAACAGCAACACCCTGGTCACCGCGGCGAAACGCGACGGGGCCATCCAGCAGTTCATCGCAGGTACCGACGGCGCTGACCCGGGCAAGTTCCTGCTGGTCACCAACGCCGTGGCCGGAGGCGATTCGGACCTGCCCCTGGTCTTCATCCAATCGGTCCTCGGCATCAGCCCGACTCCGGCTCCGCCCTCGGCATTCGCAAACGTCACGGGCAATCAGGCCCTGGGCGAAACCCCCGAACTGCCCGCCATGACGGTGGCTTCCGGCGCCATGAAAGGTCTGGGCATCGTGCCCCTGGACGGGGCAGAAGCGCTGTACCGCATGGAATACTGCCAAGGCTGTTACGGTGATCCCCGGCGACCGCGGCCGCCCTTCGATCCCGTCGTCGTGGTGCGCAAGCCGGTGCGCTCGGAGTCCACCCCCCTGGCCGACGTCATCTCCATAAGCCTCCAGTTGGAGTACTTCGACCAGGATGAGGCCAAGGCCGTGCTTTCCGCCCTCGTGGATGACGAACTGGGGGTGGGCCCGTGAGGAAGGTCCTGCTCCTGTGCCTGGGGTGTTTGCTGTTGACGGCGTCCACGTCCCCGGGCCAGACCGCAGTGCGGGCCCAGGCGGCCCCGGAAGCCCCGGCGCCCGGAACCATCAAGGGCCGGATCTTCGACGCCGAGAGCGGCGAATCCATGCCCTACACCAATGTCTTCATCGTCGGCACCAACATCGGCACCATGGCCTTCACCGACGGCTTCTACATCATCAAGGGATTGCGGCCGGGGACCTACAACATCAAGGCGTCCTACATCAGTTACGGAGTGGGCGAGAAGACCGTGGTCGTCGGACCCGGAGAAGTGGTCAACCTGGACTTCTACCTCGAAGTCCACGCCATCATGACCGAGCCGATGGAGATTGCGGCCGAGCGCGCCCTGATCGAGGTTGACCGCACCGGCAGCGCGCATTTCCTGGGCAGCAGGCAGATGGACGCCATGCCCCTGGATCAGGTCGTGGACATGATCGCCCAGCAGCCCGGCGTGACCCTCCAGGACAACGAGATCCACATTCGTGGCGGCCGGGCCGACGACACCATGTTCGTGGTCGACGGCATGAACGTGAGCGATCCTTTGGCCGGCGGCGGCTACGGCTACCAGATCGACTCCTCGATCATCAACGAGATCCAGGTCCTGACCGGAGGCTTCAACGCCGAGTACGGGCAGGCGGTCAGCGGCGTGGTGAACGTCACGACCAAGGAAGGCAGCGACCGTTTCGAGGGCAAAGCGAGCTTCAAGCGAGACTACCTGTGGGAGCCGCTGGACAAAACCGAATCGCGGGATTGGCGCAAGCTGACCGATTACACCGAGTCCAACAACGTCGACATCGTCAAGCTGAGCATGTCCGGCCCCGACCCCATCAGTGGGGCGCTGGAAAAAATGGGACTGAAACTGCCCGGCACGCAGTACATGCTCGCGGCCGGGAGCATGGACATCCGCGACGGCTTCCTGCCCATCTATAGCCGGCAGAACCGGTTGGAGTCGCCCGTCTACACCGAGGATTTCTGGTCCCCGCGGCAGGATAACGACTGGAACGGGCTGCTCAAGTGGACCTGGAACATCACGCCCAACCACAAGATCAGCATCAACAACAGCCGCCAGGTCTCCATCAGCCAGGGGTTCGGACTGCCGGGTGAGGGCTATCCGCGGCCGTTCCTGGACAACCTCGACCAGTACCTGGTTTTCACCAACGAGAACATCCTCAACCAGGTCTTCTACCGCCAGGTGCTGGACGAGAACTCGTGGTTCGAGCTGACCCTGGGCCGCAACTTCAACCGCCAGCACAGCAACGTGAACGGCAACGACGATTTCACGACCTACAGCCACATCAACGCGCCGTCGATCCCCAGCAGCCAGGCCTTCGGCAGCGCCGACCGCTGGCACGACCACTATTCCGAATCGTACACGGCCAAGGGCGCCTACTCGTTCATGGGCGCGGGCAACAACACCTTCAAGACGGGATTCGACCTGTCCTTCACCGAGATCCAGCTGGTGGACCTGCAGTCCTCGCTGGGCTCGCCGCCGCCGGGCAAGCTGGGCATCAAGGAGGACATCTTCAGCGCCCACCCCATCACCGGCGACCTGTTTTTCCAGGATACCCTGGACTACCACGGCCTGATCGTGAACGCGGGGATCCGATCCGATTTCTGGGCGCCCGGCCGCGAGGTCGAGCAGGTCATGGCGCACAACGAAGACTACCTGTTCGTCTATCCGGACATGGCCGATGAATTTCAGCAGGGCACTATCGGGGCCGTCGGGCGTCGCTGGAAGATGCGCCTGTCCCCGCGGCTGGGTCTGAGCTTCCCGGTCACCGAGCGCGACAAGTTCTTCTTCAACTACGGGCACTTCAGCCAGTGGCCGCGCTTCGCCTACGTGTACCCGCAGCTCCAGGCCCAGACGGCCACCGAGGTGCAGTTGCTGGGCAATCCGAACCTCGACCCCAAGGTGACGGTGGAATACGAGACCGGCATCCAACACGAATTCGGCGGACTGTGGAGCCTGGGCCTCACCTTCTACAACCGGGACATCTACGATTACGCCAAGAGCGTCGGCCTGGGTTCGGTCGACATCGGCGCGGACGAAACGCCCGATCCCAACGATACCGGTACGGTGACGATCCAGCCGGTGCGCTACTTCAACGGCGATTCGGCGCGGAGCCTGGGGGTCGAGTTCACGGTGATCAAACGGACCACCCGCTGGTTGAGCGGTTCGGGCAGCCTGGAAATGCAGCGCACCACCGGCACCAACAGCAACGCCGACGAGGCCTATCTGCAGGCCATCTACAACGAGGCCTACACCCCGACCGCGAGCATCGGGGGCCTGACGCGCAGCCCGCTGATCTGGGACAAGCCCTGGACCGTCAGCTTCAACCTCGACTTCAGCGTCCAGGAAAAGGACCGGCCCCGGATTTTCGGTTGGCGCCTGCCTCCCAACTGGAGCATGAACCTGCTGGCTCGCGCGGAAGCCGGGCAACGCTACACGCCCCGCTTCTTCCAGGGCCTGGGCGAGTACATCTACGGGGATTTCAACAGCTCCACCGGCCCCTACAAGAGCACCATCAACCTGCGCGTGAACAAGTTCTGGAGGCTGGGCGACCGGCGGAAGTTGACCATGTACCTTGAGGTTCGCAACCTCTTGAACCACAAGAATTACCGGCGCGTGAACCCCTGGACCGGCGATGGCTACCAGATCGGCGATTACAATCCGTCCTGGGTGGACAAGTGGTCCACCGAGGAGGATCCCCTGACGACCGACAGCGAGGAATACGCCAAGGGAGTGGTGGACCCGAGTTACATCGAGAACCCCCGTCTGGTTCTGTGGGGGGTGAGCTACTCATGGTAGGACGCCGGATGATCCGTCTGCTCGCCCTGCTCGCCCTGCTCGTCCGGTGCGGGACCGCGCAGGCCGGGGATATCCTGCGGCTGTACGGCGAGGAAAACGTCGGCACTGCGGGCGGCCAGTTCCTGCGCATTCCCGTGGGCGCGCGGGGCGTGGCCCTGGGCAAGGCCTTCGTCGCCGCGGGCACCGACGGCTCGGCCCTGTTCTGGAATCCAGCCGGCATCATGCGCACACCGGGGCGGGTGAACTACTTCGCCTCCCACGTGGCGTACACCGCCGACATCGACATCGATTACGTGTCGGTTCATCACCGGCGGCAGAACTTCGGCTTCGGCCTGGTCATGGGAATGCTGCGCTCGGGCGACATCCTGCGCACCGACGAATACCACCAGGAAGGCACCGGCACCTACTTCAACGCCAACCAGTTCTTCCTGGGTGGGACCCTGGCCCGGGCCATGACCGACCGCTTCTCCATCGGCGGGACCGTGAAGTACTACCAGGAGAACCTGGACGAATATCAGATGAAGTCGGTGCTGGCCGACCTGGGCATCCTGTACATCGTCGGCTGGAAGGACATGCGCATCGGTTTCGCGGTGCGGAATTTCGGCAGCGACCTGAAGCCCTCCGGTACGCCTCCGGTCCTGCCGGACGGCTACCAGGCCAGCGCGGACTTCCAGAGTTTCCCCGCCCCGACGGTGGGTTCGTTCGGCGTGGCCAACACCTGGACCCTGGGGCGGGACGTCGACCTGATGACTTCCGCGGATTTCAACCATCCTTCGGACTTCAAGGAGAGCTTCCGCTTCGGCGGGGAGCTGGGTCTGCGTCGGATGCTCTTTTTGCGCACCGGTTTCGAGACCAGTCGACAGGAAGGGGGCTTTGCCGCCGGTTTCGGCCTGAAACTCGAACGCAAGCAGTTCCGGATCCGGGTGGACTACGCCTTCAGCGATATGGGGAGTTTCGGGACCATCCATTACATCTCGGTGGACCTGTCGCCCCTGCACCAACGGAAGGATCCGGATGCCTGGCGCAGGAGGGAGCGGCGATGATGCGTACCGTCCTACAGCGAACCTTCTTCGCGGCCGCCACCGTGGCCGTGCTGCTTGCGGCGGGCCTGTGGGTCGGCGGCTGCGGCGAGAAGATCATGGTTCCCGAACCCAAGGGACTGTTCTCGGTCGACGCCTACATCCTGGACGCGGAATTCGCCGACGCGAGCGCCCTGCAGATCGCCTCCGGCCAGAGCAGCCTCTTCGTCCTCTCGGATACGGCCCTGACCAAGCGGGACCTCAATTACGGCGTGATCAAATCCGTCGACGGCCTGTTGGGACCGGCGGCGCTGTGCGTCGACGGCAGCGGGGAGTTGGTCTTCGTCTTCGAACGGGATCTCGACCGCGTCAGCTGGTACGCCACCTCCGACCTCAGCCTGCTGGGATTCTCGGACATCCCGGAGGTCGAGGCCGTCGTCGCCATGGCGACCAACACCGTCGGCATCGAGGCGGAACCCGGCGCGCGGACCTTCCTCTACCTGTCCGATCCCGATGCGGGGGTCATCCACCGCTACGCCTTCGACGATTTCAACGGCCTGGCGCCTTACGGGATCCTGGCCCGCAGCGACGGCGACGCCGCCCGGTTCGTCCACGTTCCGGCCGGGCTGGCCACCGACAGCGAGGACAGCCTCCTGGTCTGCGACGCCGACCCGGCCCGCAACTGGGTCATCCGCTTTGTCGGAGAACCCGATCTGGACGACGTCACTCCCCAAACGGACGATCAGGACCCCTGGCGCGGCCACGCCGCCCTGTTCCATGACCCCACCTGCGTTCCCCCGGCCGCTGCCGACTACGTGATCGGCGATGCGGCGACCTGCGGACAGACCGACTGGGTCGGGGCGCCCAGCGATGCCGAGGGAGCCTTCTCGTCGCCGCGCGACGTGACCGTCGACGGCAGCGGCCGGATTTTCGTGGCCGATACCGGCAACGACCGCGTGCAGGTTTTCCTGCCCGACGGCCTCTACGACCTGTCCTTCGGGGATGCCGAGGACCTGCCTGCGCCCGAATCCCTGGCGGTGGTGGACATCCGGATCGGCGGCGGCACCGGTGATGTCGACTACGCCGCCTACGTCTACCTGGTGTTGCCCGACATCGGTCAGGTGCGGCGGTTCATCAGCAGTGAGTATTATATCTACCTGAACCAGGAACCTCCGCCGCCGCCCAATTGATGCGAAAGTGACGACCATGGACCACCGCGCCCTGAAAAAGCAGTTCCCCCGCCGGGACGTTCCCGCCACGCCGTTCTTCGTTTCGGTGGCGGGCAACATCGGCGTGGGCAAGAGCATGGTCACGACCATGGTCGGCGAGGTATTCGGCTGGCGGATGTACTTCGAGCCGGTGATCAACAACCCCTACCTGGACGACTACTACAAGGACATGAAGCGGTGGAGCTTCCACCTGCAGGTCTATTTCCTGAGCAAGCGGTTCGAGATCCAGAAACAGATCCTCGACCGGCCCGCTTCGGCCGTCCAGGACCGCACCATCTACGAGGACGTGGAGATCTTCGCCCCGACCCTGCACCGCATCGGTTGCATGGACGACCGCGACTACGAGAACTACCGCGAGATCTTCCGCAACATGGCCGCCTTCCTGCAGCCGCCGGATCTGATCATCTACCTGAAGTGCCGGCCCGACACCGCCCTCGAACGGATCCGCCAACGCGGCCGCGAATGCGAGGCCGAGATCCCCCTGGATTTCCTGCGCCGGCTGCACGAGGCCTACGGCGACTGGATCGACCGCGCCCCGGCCCTGTGCCCGGTGCGCATCATCGACACCGAGCAGATCAACCTGCGCGACGACGCCGACGCCCAGACCGAGCTGTTGAACTTGATCGGCACCGCCCATCACGAGAAACACGAGCAGGCCATGCTGGCCCGCCGCAAGGCGGAGGGCCGCTCATGAACACGGGACAATACCGGCCGAGCGACCTGCTGCGGGGCGGGGGGATTCCCGACGACGTCCTGCGTTCCCTGCCCAAGGCGGACCTGCACTGCCACCTGGACGGCAGCCTGCGCCTGGAAACCTTCCGTGAATTGGGGGCGGCCGCCGGTCTGGATATGCCGGCCGACGAGACCGAACTGCGCGAGCGCTACTTCCCCTCGGCGCGCGAGTGCCGCATCAACGAATTCCTCGGTTACTTCGAGTACACCTTGGCGGTGATGCAGACCGCCGAGAACCTGGAGCGCAGCGCCCGGGAACTGGCAGCGGATTTCGCGGCCGACGGCGTGTGGTACCTGGAAGTCCGGTTCTGCCCCCTGCAGCACACCGACGGGGGCCTGACCGGCGACGAGGCCGTGGCCGCGGTCCGGCGCGGGCTGGATGCGGCGGAGAAGCAGCACGGCATCCGCGCGGGGATCATCATCACCGGTATCCGGACCATCGCACCCGAGCATTCCCTGGAGCTGGCGAAGCTGGCGGTGGAGTGGAAGGGCCGGGGCGTGGTGGCTTTCGACCTGGCCGGCGCCGAGGAGGACCATCCCGCCAAGCGCCACATCGAGGCCTTCTACCACGTGATGAATCACAACCAGAACGTAACCATTCACGCGGGGGAGGGTTTCGGACCCGAATCGATCCATCAGGCGCTGCACCGCTGCGGGGCCAACCGCATCGGCCACGGGGTGCGCCTGGAAGAGGATCCCGAACTGATGGCCTACGTGGCGGACCACCGCATCCCGCTGGAAATCTGCCTGAGCAGCAACCTGCAGAGCTGCGTGGTCGACGACCTGGCCGACCACCCCCTGCGCTTCTACATGCGCAAGGGCCTGCGGGTGACGATCAACACCGACAACACCCTGTTCGCGCGCACCACGCCCCTGGGCGAGCTGCGGCTGGCGGTGGACACCTTCGACTTCACCCTTCTGGAGACCGAGAACCTGCTGCTCAACGGGTTCAAGAGCGCGTTTTTACCCGAAGCGGACAAGAGCAAGATGATCCAGAAGGTCCTGGCGACTTTCCGGAGCCTGCGGGACCAGTACGAGCTGGACGACGTCCGGGACGGCGGATGATGAGCGATCGACTGCAGCTGCTGTCGGACCAGTGGAAAGACCGTGTGGCCGAAGCGGTGACCTTTCTCCAGGGCCGGGGCTTCGCCGGCCGGGTGGGCCTGGTGCTCGGAAGCGGTCTGGGCAACTTCGCCGACGCGGTCGAGGACGCGGTGCGCATCGACTACGGCGACATCCCCGATTTCCACTCCCCGACCGTCGCCATGCATTCGGGGCGGATGGTCTGCGGTCAGGCCGCCGGCGTGCAAGTGGTGGTCATGCAGGGCCGGTTGCATCCCTACGAAGGATTGCCCCACGACGAGCTGCTGCTGCCGACGGCGGTGCTGGCCTGTCTGGGTATCGAGGTCGCGGTGGTGACCAACGCCGCCGGCGGGCTGAACCGCTACTACGTTCCGGGCGACCTCATGGTCATCCGCGACCAGATCGACCTGCACCTGCACGACCCTTTGCGGGGGCTGCTGGCTGAGCCCATGGGCTCGGCGGAGGCCGCCGAACTGGGCCGTCGCGGCGGTATGGCCGACATGTTCGACCCCGAGCCCGCCCGCAAGCTGGTGGAGGCCGCCGCGCGCTGCGGCGTGCCCATGCACAGCGGCACCTACGCGAGCATGCCTGGGCCGGCCTACGAGGCCAAGGCCGAGATCGGCATGCTGCGCCGCATCGGCTGCGACGCCGTCGGCATGTCCACCGCGCCGGAGACGGTGCTGCTGAAGCGGCTGGGCGTCACGCCCGTGGGCCTGTCCTGCATCACCAACCCCGCGCGCGAAACCGGCCAGCCCGAGCTGTCCCACGCCGACGTGGTGGAGGTCGGCGCCATGGTGCGCGACCGCATGGCGACCTTGCTGCTGGAGTTCCTGCCCCAACTGGTCCGTGCGTAACCTACCGGGTATCCACCGTTTTGCCCGGTTTGTGGACATCCCTCCCGGTTGGTGACATATTCTCCAACCGGACCCGATTGCGAACCCTCTGGCTCACCTGACCCGAAGGAGCCGACATGCGTCGATATCTCGTGGCTGGAAACTGGAAGCTGAACCTGGGACCCGGCGCCGGCCGGGATCTCGCTTCCGCAGTGGGCGAGCGCCTGCGCGGGCGCACCCTGCACGGGGACGTCCTGGTCTGTCCGCCCTTCGTGACCATCCCCGCGGTGGCGACGGTGGCCAAGGGCGACCCGGTGATGCTCGGCGCCCAGACCTGTTCCGCCCACGAGAACGGCGCCTACACCGGCGAGGTGGCCGCCGACATGCTCAAGGAAGCGGGCGTACAGTACGTGATCGTCGGCCACAGCGAGCGCCGCCAGTACCACCGCGAGACCGACGACGAATTCCGGGCCAAGATCGACCGGGTCCACGCCCACGGCCTGAAGGCCATCTTCTGCTTCGGCGAGTTGCTGGACGAACGCCAATCCGGTCGCGCCGAAGAGGTGGTCCGCGCCCAGCTCACCGGTGTGCTGCCGCGGCTCGAGGGCCCCAACGCCTACAACCTGGTGCTGGCCTACGAGCCGGTCTGGGCCATCGGCACAGGCGAGACCGCCACGCCGGAAATCGCCCAGCAGGTGCACGCCTTCTCGCGGGCTCAGGTCGCCGAAATCCTGGGCGCCGACGTGGCTGCCAATATGCGGATCCTGTACGGCGGCAGCTGCAAACCGGGCAACGCCCGGGAACTGATAGGGCTGCCCGATGTGGACGGCGGGCTGATCGGCGGGGCCAGCCTGAAGGCCGAGGATTTCGTGGGCATCGTCGACGGGGCCGAAGCCGCCGTCGGCTAAGAATTGCGAAAGGAAACCAAGGTGCACGCTACGCGGACGCTCTCGCTCATGTTGTTGATGACCCTCGCCGTGGCCGCCGGTGCGGCGTTGGCCCAGGAGGGGCATCTCCTCGATCCCCGCCTGGAACCGGCCTTCTACCCGCTGCCCCCCAACGTGGAGATCCTGCAGCTCGACAACGGCCTGCAGGTGATCCTGATGCGGAATCCCGCCCAGCCCATGGTCGGGATCTACACCCAGGTGAAGGTGGGATCGGCGCGGGAGGATTTCCGAACCAGCGGCATGAGCCACATGCTCGAGCACCTGCTGTTCAACGGGACCCAGAAGTACGACCAGGACGCCCTGTACGCCCTGGCCGACAACGCGGGCGCCTACAACAACGCCCACACGAGCAAGTTCTTCACCAACTACATGGTCGTGCTGCCGGCCACGGAGCTGGAGACCGGCCTGGATCTGCAGTCGCAGATGCTGTTCCACTCCCTGATCCCGCAGGAGAAGTTCGCCAAGGAACAGGGCATCGTCCTGGGCGAGCTGGTCCAGGGACGCGACACCCCGGGCCACTTCGGCGAGGAGACCCTGCGCCAGGCAATTTTCGGCGGCTCCAGCCTGGAAATGCCCACCCTCGGCACGCGCTCGACCCTCGAGCACATGCAACGGGACGACGTGGCGGCGTTCTATCACAGCTGGTACGTGCCCAACAACATGATCCTGACGGTGGCGGGCAAATTCGACCGGGATCAGGTTCTGGAGCTCGTCGAGCAGTACTACGGCGCGACCGCACCGGGCACCCTTCCCGATGAGCCGCTCAAGCCCGTTTCCCTGGTTCACGAGTCGCGGGCCGTTGTGCGCCGCGGGGGAGACCGGCGGGTGCTGGCCCTTTCCTTCGCCGCCCCCTCCTACGGCATGGACAACTACTACGCCTTCCAGGTCATGACCGACCTGCTGACCCTCGAAGGGAGCGGCATCCTGACCGGCGCCCTCGAGGACCTGGACCCGGACGTGCGGCCCGACCTGTCCCTGTGGTGGGAGGCCGCCCCGGATTTCAGCCGCCTGAACCTGGAATTCGAGCTGACCGAAAAGACCGACCCGACCGACATCTACCGCCTGGTCCAGGACGCGTTGACCGGGGCCATCGAAGGCGGGGTGACCGGGGAGGACATCCTGGGCATCGTGCGCATGAGCGAAACCAACACCCTCCTGGAACGCGAGCAGTTGCGCATGACGGGCATCTCCATCGCCGAGCCCCTGGTGCTCGGCGGAACCGACTTCTTCGTTTCGTACCTGGAGCGCCTGCGCGAGGTGACGGCCGACGACGTGACCTCTATCCTGGCCAACTGGCTCGTGGACGCCCCCTGCCAGGCCGTGCTCATCGAGCCGGATCCGGAAAAGGCCGGTGACGCGGAATCCCCCGAAGGCATGGCGATGCCCCCGGCCATGGCCGAGGCCATGAAGAAGATGGGGCAACCCGACGAGCCGTCTCCGACCAAGGCCGCCCCCCAGATCACCACCCAGGCTCCCCCGAAAGTGGAGCGTTCGGTCCTGGCCAACGGCGCCGTCCTGGTCAGTCAGACGGTTCCCGGCAACCCGCTGCAGGCGGTCCATCTGGCCGTACGCGGCCGTGCGGTGCTGGACCGGGAAAAGGCCGCCGCGGGCGCCCTGGACCTGGTGAACCGACTGCTGGAAGAGGGAATCGGGGGCTGCGATCACGCCTGTCTGGCCCGCCGCCTGCGCCGCCTGGGCGCGGTGGTCAAGCTGTACGACGACCCCCGCTTTCCCATGGACGACTACTACACCAACGGCCGGTTCAGTTTCATCAGGCTGCAGACCACCGCCTCTGAAGGCGCGGAGGCCCTGGGCCTGCTGACCGAATTGACCCAGCACGCGGTGTTCACGGCCGAAGACTTCGCCCGCATTCGCGACATGCGCATCCAGGACCTGCAGCGTAACCATGCCAGCGCCCGCACCGTGGCGAACGATCTGCTGGATCAGGCCCTGTACGGCGAGCATCCCCTGGTCCTGCCGCCCGAGGGCAGCGCCGAAAGCCTTCAGGGTCTGGATTACAACCAGATCCGCATGCTCTACCGCCGCGCCTACCAGCCGCAGAACCTGGTGTTTTCCATCGTGGGGCCGGCGACGCACCAGGAGCTGAAGGCGGCCCTGGAAAACGACCTGCCCGGCACCGGGACCCCCGGTCCCGATCTGCCGCCCCTGCCGGTGACGACGACCTCGTCCACGGTCACCCGCACGGTGGGCGGCGAGATGGCGGCCATCCGGCTCGGTTCGATCTTCGCCCTCGAGGATGCCGACGCTCCGTCCCTGTCCCTGGCGGTGGCGATCCTCTCGGACCGCATGGCCATGGACCTGCGGGAAAAGCGGGGGCTGAGCTACAGCGTGGGGTCGTCCCTGGCCCTGCACGGCGACGAGGGGGAGTTCACCGCCTGGATCAACCCGCCGAGTGAACGCAAAGACGAGGGGCTGCAGGCGATCACCGATTTCATCGCCACCTTCGACCCCGCAACCATCACGGCCGACGAGATGGACAAGATCCGCAGCGCCCGCCAGGGCCGGACCATGATGCGGCGCCTGTCCGGCATGGGGCAGGCCTACTATCTGGGCATGGCCGAACTGGACCACGATCTGTCGGGCTATCTCAAGGCGGTGACGTGGTACGAGGGCGTGACCCTGGCGGATCTGGTGCGGGTGACGAACCGCTACCTGAAGAATCTGCCCATGGCGACGGTGGTGGTGGACTGATCAGGAATCGCCGCGCTCGTCGGGTTTGACCCCGGAGACGATGCGGTCTTCCATGCGCCGGGCCTGGTCCGCGGAGGGGCGATGGTCCAGTTCGCGCCGGGCGCCCCGGCCCAGGCTGCGGATCTGCGCCGCGTAACGCCGGCAGTGGACGCACATCAGCAGGTGCATCTTCAGCATCATGCGTCCCCACAGACCCAGGGGCAGGTCCTCGGAGACGATGTGGGATACTTCCTTGCACTTGAGCATGGGTCGTCCTTCTAGGTTCCGGTGATGTCCCGCGCTTCGAGGCATTCCCGCAGGCCGTTGCGCCCGCGGTAGAGCAGGACGCCCAGGTTCGAGCGGCTGACTTCAAGGGCCGCGCAGATCTCCTCGCTGGTCAGCCCTTCCACTTCCCGCAGCACGAAGGCCAGGCGCTGGTCGGTGCTCAGGCCCTCCAGGCACTCGGCCAGATGGCGCCGCACTTCCTCGTCGTAGGTCCCCTGGTCGGCGGAGCGGGGAGGCAGCGCCCATTTTCCGTCATGGCGGAAGCGGCTCTCCATGACCTCGTCGATGTCTTCGTGACCCGTGTCGCGACCGCGGGAACGCCTCGCTTCGGAAATCTTATGATAGAGGATGCCGAACAGCCAGGTGCGCACGTGGGAATGGCCGGCAAAGGAATCGATCTTCTCGATGAAGGTCACGAAGGTGTTCTGGGTGACGTCCTCGGCGCTGGGGTCGTCCAGGCCGGCTCCCCGGGCGGCGCGGTAGACCTGGGGCAGGTAGGCCGCCGTCAGCCGGCGCAGGGCGTCGGCATCGCGTCGCTGCAGACGAGCGACGAATTCGGGATCGGCAAAAAGGTTGTCGTTTCCGGGCCGGGACAAGGCTTACCTCCTGCGGGAAGGAAACCAGCGCAGGTTGCGAGAATCAAGGGGAATCACCGCTGGGGTTTCCCCGGTTGATCCCGGCTCGGCCGAAGACTATCCTGCGGGAAACCCAACCGCCTGCACCATCACGGGAGATCCGGATGAAATTCATGCCTCACCGCCCTCGCGCCGCCGAATTCCTGATCGCGCTGTTGGCCTGGACCATGCTCGCCGCGACCGAGGGCGCCGCCGCCGCCGAATCCCTGCCGGTCATCGCGCACCGGGTCACCCTCGAGTTCGATGTCGCCGCCCACAGCGTGCAAGTCCTCGACGAGATGGATGTTCCGCCCGGATTGGCGTACCTGCGGCTCGGGGACGGATTCAACCTCGAATCGATCATGGGCACCGATATGGCCATGCTCGATCCGCAGGTCGTGGTCCACCCCGAAGAGGACGAGAACGGTCCCTACCAGAGGCTCGATTCCTCGGCCATGGGCGGCTTCCTGCTCTTGAAATATTCGGGCACCTTCCACCAGCCCACCGACGACGTGGTCTTTTCGCGCGAGACGGTCGGCGCCGAGATCACCGCGACCATCGGCCCCGAGGGGATCTACATGTCCTCGGGCAGCGAGTGGCTGGCCGGGAACCCGGAGTCCCTGGCGACGTTCGACGTCACCGTGACCACCCCGCTGGAATTCGAGCCGGTGACCCAGGGGCGCCGCCTGGATCACACTCCGGCCGGGGACGTGCTGCACACCCGCTGGCAGGCCGTGCACCCCTCGGACGGGCTGAATCTCATCGCCAACCGTTTCGTGGTCCACGAGCTGGAACTGGCCGGCGGCATCGTCTGCTACACGTATTTCCTGGATGACGACCCCACCCTGCGGGCCACCTACGAGGAACGCACCGCCGCCTACCTCGAGATGTACGCAAAGATGATCGGCCCTTATCCCTACGCCAAGTTCGCCACGGTGGAGAACTGGTTCCCCACCGGTTACGGCATGCCGTCCTACACCCTGCTGGGCGGCCAGGTGCTGCGCCTGCCCTTCATTCCCTACACCAGCTTCGGTCACGAGATCTGCCACAACTGGTGGGGCAATTCCGTGTTCGTGGATTCGTCCGAGGGAAACTGGTGCGAAGGGCTGACCGTGTATTGCGCCGACTACCACTACAAGGAACTGGAATCGGCCGCCGCGGCCCGCGAGTACCGTCGCAACCTCCTGAAGGACTACGCCGGCTACGTCCAGGACCCGGACAAGGACTTCCCCTTGTCCGAGTTCATGAGCCGCCACAGCGGGGCCACGCGCGCCATCGGTTACGGCAAGAGCATGATGGTCTTCCACATGATCGACCGCCTCGTCGGCCACGACGCCTTCCTGGCGGCCCTGCGCACGGTGGCCGCCGAGCACCAGTATCTGCCGGCTTCGTGGGGAGATTTCCTGACGGCTTTCGGCGCAGCCGGCGGCCAGGATCTCGCTTCCTTCCGGCCCCAGTGGCTGGAGCGGACCGGAGCGCCGTCCCTGGCCCTGGAGGACGTCGCATTCGCGGACGACCAGGTCTCCTTCACCCTCCGGCAGTCCGAACCGACCTACATTCTCGACGTCCCGGTGGTGGTCGGCGGGCCGGCCGGCGACCAGGAGCACGTCCTGCGCGTCACCGATGCGGTCACCCCGTTTGTCCTGAAGGCGTCGGGGGCGACGAGGATCTCCGTGGATCCCGACTGCCACCTGTTCCGCCGGCTGGATCCCGCGGAGATCGAGCCCACCCTGCGCCAGGTCTTCGCCCACGACGACGTGGCCTTCACCACGGGAGAGGCCAATCCGGCGGCCCGGGAATTCGCCGAGGCCTTCACCGAAACCGACGATCCCGTGTTCAGTACCGACGAGACCCTTCCCGCCGCAGCGGGAGCCGGGGTGATGATCAACCCGTCTGCGGCGGCGGCTAAGCGCCTGCTGCCCGAAGGTCTCTATGTCAGCGGCGCGACCGTGGTCCTGGACGGCAAGCGGTACGACCTGGGACAGGTCGACCTGGCCTTCGCGGTCGCGGACCCCGACCAGCCGGGACGCACCCTGCTGCTGGTCTATTCCCGGTCTCCCCGGCGCCTGGCGGGGCTGGCCAACCGCCTGAGCCACTATGGCAAGTACAGCTGGTTGGTGCTGCCGTCCGGTCGGGGCAAGGTCGAGCGGGGAAACTGGCCGGCCGGCGCCTCGCCCCTGGCGGCCCAGAGGCCCTGACCCGGATCGGGCGGGTATTTGGCTCCTTCGGTCCGGGTCGATGTGTTACAATCGACCCCAGGACATTTCCACTTCTTGCAGCGTGCAGGTGAATGGCAGCATGACCCGTTTCGGCTTCCAGGTTTGGCGCCCAGCGCCGCGGTTCCCCCTCCTGGGGGTCCTGCTGTTGCTGGTTTTCGCGCTGTCCGGATGCGACGACGGCCCCTCCTCGCCCCGAATTCCCCACGGCGGCGTGTGGAACGAATCCCTGGTGCCCGATTACACCAACCGCTCCATGTGGGGCGTCAGTTCCTCCCACTTCTTCGTGGTGGGGGAAAAGGGCTCGATCCGCCGCTACCGCGACGGACAGTGGAGCAGCTGGCAGTTCCGCTACTTCTACAACCTGCGCGGGGTGTGGGGCTTCGCCGCCGACGAGATCTGGGCCGTCGGTGACGGCGGTTCCTGCTACCTCTTCGACGGCCAGGACTGGCGGATCCAGTCCGTGGGGGTCTACGAGAACCTGCAGGGAATCTGGGGTCCCACCGCGGACGATGTTTTCGTCGTGGGTGACCACGGGATCATCCTGCATTTCAACGGCGAAGGCTGGTCGTCCATGGACAGCGGGACCGACGCCACCTTGTACGGGGTGTGGGGCTTCGGTGGGGACAATGTCTACGCCGCCGGCCGCGACGGGGTCATCCTGCACTACGACGGCACGGCCTGGTCCGCGATGACGACCCCGACGACCAACACCCTGGACTGTGTCTGGGGCCTGACGCCGGACAACCTGTACGTGGTGGGGTCGTCCGGCACCATCCTGCACTTCGACGGCGCCGCCTGGACCCTCGAGGCCAGCGGCACCAACCGGCGGCTGTGGAGCGTGCGGGGAATCCCCGGCCACCAGCCGGTGGCCGTCGGCGCGGACGGCGCCTACCTGACCCGCGGTGAGGGTGTCTGGGGGGCCGAGACCATCGCCTCGGGACGCTACCTGTACGGAATGTGGGATGACGGCGACAATGTGCTGATGCTCGTCGGCTACGGCGGACTGGTGATGAAGCTGACCAATCCGGTCTGGGAGATCATCAACCAGGGCTGGAGCCACTGGCTGACCGATACCTGGGCCCCCGACTGCGACCACGTCTATGCCGTGGGCAAGGACGGGGTCATCCTGCAGCAGGGGCCGGAGGGCTGGCAGAACATCGCGCCGAACCTGCCGGGCGTGGACTACACCGCCGTATGGGGCGTGAGCGCCGACGATTTCTTCGTCACCGGCACCGACGGCGTCATTCTGCGCTACTTTGCCGGTCGGCCATGGACCGTCTGGAACCTGCAGTCGGGAACCAACCTGGAGGACATCTGGGGCACCTCGACGGGCAACGTGTTCGCCGTGGGGGCCGGCGGCGAGATCGTCCATTTCGACGGACGCAGCTGGGAATCCATGGACAGCAACACCACCTTGTCCCTGGCGGCGATCCACGGGCGCAGCCCGCTGGACGTGTACGCCGTGGGCCTGGGCGGGACCGTCCTGCATTTCGACGGCGTGGTCTGGTCCGCCCTCGACGCCGGCACCGACGCCTCGCTCGAGGGGGTTTGGTGCGCCGACGACAGCGCGTACGTGGTGGGCGCCGACGGTACCATCCTGGGCGGGGTGTCCGACGAGTTCGGCACGACCACCTGGACGACCCAGTCCAGCAGCACCGTCTTCTCCCTGTTCGACGTGACCGGCGCCGGCGACGGGACCATCTACGCTTCCGGCTACAGCGGAGTGGTTCTGCGCAACGAGGGGAACGGCTGGTCCGTCATGGATACGGGGCGTTTCGACCGCCTCAACGGAATTTCGGCCGACCCCTGCGGCGAGCTTCATGTTGCGGGATTGTGGGGCCTTGTTCTTCATTACCAACCCTGACGTGTTTCACCGGAATCCGGATAACCAACCAAGGAGTGATGATGGGAAAACTGGACAAGTTGCAGCCTTCCGCCGTGTGGCGGGTGTTCGAGCTGCTCAGCGGTGTGCCCCGCGGCTCGGGAAACGAGCAAGGGGTCATGAACGCCTTGAAGGCCTGGGCCGATGAGCGCAGCCTGGCGTGGAAAGAGGACAAGGTGGGCAACCTGCTCATCACCATTCCGGGCACCAAGGGCCTGGAGAAGATCGCGCCGGTGTTGATCCAGGGCCATGTGGACATGGTTTGCGAGAAGAACGCGGCCACCAAACACGATTTCGCCACCGACCCCATCAAGCTGCAGGTCCTGGGCGACTGGGTGACCGCCGACGGCACCACCCTGGGCGCGGACAACGGTATCGGGGTGGCCATGGGCCTGGCGCTGGCCGACGACAAGTCCACGCCGCACGGGCCGGTCGAGGTTCTGCTGACGGTGGACGAGGAGCGCGGCCTGACGGGCGCGGCGGGCGTGATGCCCGGGTTCTTCACCGCGCGCCGCATGATCAACCTCGATTCCGAGGAAGACGACGCCATCTTCGTGGGCTGCGCCGGCGGCCGCGACACCGAATTCGTCCTGCGCAACCGCACCACGCGCGCGCCCAAGGACAGCGCCGGACGGAAGGTGACCATCACCGGTCTGAAGGGCGGCCACTCGGGGCTGGACATCGGCACCGGACGCGGCAACGCCATCAAGATCCTCACCCGCGCCCTGGCGGTCGCAGCGGCGGACATGGATCTGCGCCTGGTGGACATCCGCGGCGGCAGCATGCGCAACGCCATTCCCCGCGAGGCCGAAGCCCGCGTGGTCATCGACAAGGCCAAGGGCCGCCGGTTCAAGCAGATCGTCGACGCGCAGCTGCAACGGATCGCCGGCGAGGAACTGGCCGGGGTGGACGACGGGTTCACCTGGCAGGTGGCCGCCGTCAAGGCGCCCCGTTGCCTGGGCCTGGCCAGCAGTCGCACGGCGCTGGATCTCATGACCGCCATCCCCAACGGCGTGCTGGCCATGAGCAAGGACATCCCCGGGCTGGTGGAGACGAGTTCCAATCTCGGGGTGGTGGCCACCGACGGCGCCAAGATCCGCCTGGTGTGCTGCAGCCGTTCGTCGGTGATGAGCGTCCTGGGTGAGCTGGTCGACCGGCACGCCGCCATCGGACGGCTGGCGGGCGCCGAGGTCATCCAGCCCGAGGGCTATCCCGGCTGGAAGCCCAACCTCAAGTCCAACCTCTTGCAGGTGGTCAAGAAGCAGTACGGCAAAGCTTTCGGCATCGAGCCGCAGCTGCTGGCCATCCATGCGGGTCTGGAGTGTGGTCTGTTGACGGAGAAGTATCCGGATCTGGACATCGTCTCTTTCGGGCCGAACATCAAGGGTGCCCACTCGCCGGACGAGAAGGTGCAGATCAGCTCGGTCCAGAAAATCTGGAAGCTGTTCGCAGCGACCATGCGCGAGCTACCCAGGAGCTAAAATAACGCACGATTTACACAGAATGCCGGGTCCCGCGGGGGGCCCGGCTTCGTTTGGTGCGGATTTTGTCCCCAGGTTATCCCCAAGCTCCGGGGCTCGAATCCGTCGCGGAGAATGCACCAACAATGTCCTTAAACGGGTGCCTGGGCAATCAATTCAATTAATATTATGATATCGTAAATCCGAACCCGACAGGATTTCGGGTGTTTATCCCCCGCGGCCCGGGGCACATTGTTCCTACCCCTTACAAATCCGTGACAAATCGGGGATTTGGGGCCCCTGGATTCCCGGTTGCCTCCTCGGGGATTCTGAACCATCATTCCTCCAGACGGGCGTTTTTCCCCTCAGACGCCAGGAAAGGCGGATTCGACATGGCCTCCAAGCACCCTGTCGGAGCGGCGGGACAGCAAGGACCCCAGGTGAGGTCCGATTGCTGGATCGAAGTGGAACCTCGGCAGAGCGGCGGACTGGACATTTCCCTGCAGAGCAAGGTCGCCGGGATGTACGGGCAGTCCATCGAGGGCCTCGTGGGCGAGGGCTGTCGGGTGATGGGTCTGGACCACGCCCGCGTGACGGTCGTCGACCAGGGCGCCCTGCCCTTCGTGCTGGCCGCCCGCCTGGAAGCCGCCGTGCGCCGCAGCGGGCACGAACCCGCCGCGCCATTCCTTTTGCCGGCCGCCGACCATTGCGGGTACGCCTCCCGCCCCGGCCGCTTGCGTCGCAGCCGCCTGTACCTGCCCGGGAACGAACCCAAATTCTATCCCAACGCCGGCCTGCACGGCCCCGATGGAGTGATCCTGGATCTCGAGGATTCGGTGGCCCCCGGCGAGAAGGACGCCGCGCGCTGCCTGGTGCGCAACGCCCTGCGGGCGGTGAACTTCTACGGCTCCGAGCGCATGGTTCGCATCAACCAGGGCGAGCGCGGCCTGGACGACCTGGATTGGATCATCCCCCACAACGTTCACCTGGTGCTGATTCCCAAGGTGGAAGACCCGGGCCAGGTGACCGCCGTCGACGAGCGCATCCGGGCCATCGCCTCCGCGACGGGCCGCGGCGAACCGGTGCTGCTGATGCCCATCATCGAATCGGCCCTGGGCGCATGGAAGGCCTACGAGATCGCTGCGTCCTGCGAGCGGGTGGCCGCCCTGGCCATCGGTCTGGAGGACTACACCGCCGACATCGGCACCCAGCGCACGGCCATGGGCGCCGAATCGTTCTGGGCGCGCTGTCAGGTGGTCAACGGCGCCAAGGCGGCGGGCGTCCAGCCCATCGACACCGTGTTCAGCGACGTGTCCGACACCGAGGGCCTGATCGCCAGCTGCGTCGAGGCCAAGGGCCTGGGCTTCGTGGGCAAGGGCTGCATCCACCCGCGGCAGATCGCCGAGGTTCACCGCGCCTTTGCGCCCGACGAGGTCGAGATCGCCAAGGCCACCCGCATCGTGCTGGCCTTCGAGGAGGCCGAAGCCAAGGGTCTGGGTGTGGTGAGTCTGGGCAGCAAGATGATCGACGCGCCGGTGGTCAAGAGGGCCCAGACCACGGTGGCCATGGCCCGGGAAGTGGGCCTGCTGGGCGATGACTGGCGCGATTCCCGGGAAGAAGATTAGCGTGGAGCGGGCGGAACAGGCCGTGCGGATGTTCACGGACGGCTACAGCTGCGCCCAGTCCCTGCTCGGCAGCTTCGGCCCGGGGGAGGGCCTGGAACGGGATCTGGCCCTGAAGGTCGCCTCGCCCCTGGGCGGGGGTATCAGCCGCACCGACGGCCCCTGCGGCGCAGCCACCGGAGCGTTGCTGGTGCTGGGGCTGGTCTTCGGCCCCACCGATCCGGACGACGATGAAGGCCACGAACGCATCCGCACGCTGACCCGGGAATTCCTGCGCCGCTACCAGGAGCGCAAGGGTTCGACCATGTGCACCGACATCCTGGGTCACAACCTGTCCCTGCCGGGGGTGGCGGAGAAGGTCAACGAGGAAGAACTGAGCAAGGAACCCTGCCCCCGGGCCGTGCGCGATGCCGGCGAGATTCTGCTGGAACTGCTCCAAGGAGAAGGCCGATGACGAAGCTCGTGGAAAATGCCGCCGGTTGAGTGGATTGCTGCCCCTCGTCACCCATTCCTGCCCTCGCTTGTGATATAATTCCTGAATCGATTCCGAGGAACACCCTTGCGAAAGGTATTCCGATGGGCAGAATCGCGGGCGGCCGCCTTTTCGGCTGGCTGACGATGGTTTTCCTGGTCTTTTGCGCATCGTTTGCAGCGGCCGTCGAGCCGGTGACGGTCCTCGAAGCCTCCGGCGAAGTGTATCTGTCCCTGTTCGCCGATTTCAGCCCCACGCCGGTGGCGTGGACCGAGTGGACTCATGACGCCGCCGAGGGTCCGGCCTTCGACAGCGGTTTGGCCATCCCGGACACCGAAAACCAGTGGGGATACCTGGTCCACTGCGGCGCAGACGGCATGGTGGCCAGGTCCTCGTGGGCGGATCTCGATCCGGAACCGATGAACCTCTTTTCCATCGATATCGCAACGGAGTTGAGCTGCCTGGTATTGGTCGGTGGGACGGTCGGTCTGGTGGCTGATTGCGCGTCGGAGGGCAACCTCGACGGTCTTTACGAGCACCGGGACCAGACCGCCACCATCATCTACCCGGACAAATCGACCGCCACGCTCCTCGACGCTGCGGCGGGAACGACCCATGGCGAGCTGGTCCTCCCACCGGGGCAATACCGGCTCGACATCTCCTCCTGGTATCTCGAACGTGACGAGCAGGATGCCATGACCGCTCAGGTGACCCTCGACTGGGTCGATGCGGCGCTCCCGTCCGAGGACAGGACCTGGTCGGGGGTGAAGGCACTCTTCCGCTGAACCCGGTGTGTTTTCGCCGCTCGATCCAGGATTGACCGGCCCAATTCCACGCTGCATATTGCGGGAAATCCGACCTCCAGAAGGGCTGCCATGCCTGCCCCGAACCAGAGGATTGCCTTATGACCCGTCTCGTGGAAAACGCCGCCGGGCGCCTGGTGCCCGCCGAGATCAACGGCACGGAGGCCGTGCCCTACAAGGGTGTCGGCAAGCACGCTCCGACCGGACGCAAGGCCGCCCCGCCCATCCGCTCGTGCAACGACTATCCCCTGGACGGGAACAAGGTCACCGCCTCCCTGACCGAGGCCTTGCAGAAGGCCGGGCTGCGCGACGGCCTGACCATCAGCACCCACCATCACCTGCGCAACGGCGACTTCGTGGCGGGCGCCGTGTTCGCCGCTGCCGCCGAGCTGGGGGTGAAGGACCTGCGCTGGTTCCCCTCGGCCAGTTTCCCCTGTCACGCCGGCATGATCGAGCACATGGAAAACGGGGTGCTCCACCACATCGAGGGCTCGATGAACGGGCCTCTGGGTGACTACTGCTCCAAGGGCAAGATGCGGGGCATGGCCGTGTTGCGCAGCCACGGTGGACGCTACCAGGCGGTGCAGGACGGCGAGGTGCACATCGACATCGCGGTGATCGCCGCGCCCACGGCCGATCCCTTCGGCAACGCCACGGGCGACCGCGGACCCACCGCCTGCGGTCTGCTGGGCTTCGCCCTGGCCGACAGCGAGTACGCCGACCACGTGATCGCCGTCACCGACAACCTCGTGCCGTTCCCGTGCATCCCGTGGCAGATCCAGGGCAACAACGTGGACCAGGTCGTGGTCATGGATTCCATCGGCGACTCCTCGCAGATCGTCTCGGGCACGACGCAGATCACCAAGTCGCCGGACCGCCTGCTCATCGCCGAGCTGACCGCCCGGTTCTGCGACGAGGCGGGGATCATCACCGACGGCTTCAGCTTCCAGGCCGGTGCGGGCGGCACCTCGCTGTCTTTCGCCATCTTCCTGCGCGACATGATGCGCGCCCGCAACATCAAGGCCCGCTTCGTGCGCGGGGGCTCCAACAAGTACCTGGTGGACATGCTGGAGGAGGGCCTGACCGACTATATCCTCGACGGGCAGACCTTCGACCTCGACGGGGTGCGTTCCATGCGCGAGAACCCCGGCCACGTGAACACCTCGCCGTTTACCAGCTACAACTGGCACGGCAAGGGCAACTTCGCCGGCATGCTGGATGTGGTGGTGCTGGGCGCCACCGAGGTCGACGTGGACTTCAACGCCAACGTGGTCACCCACTCGGACGGCCGCCTGCTGCACGGCATCGGCGGCTGGCAGAACTGCCTGTTCAGCAAGTGCACCATCCTGCCCATCCCCAGCTTTCGCGACCGCATTCCCGTACTCGTCGACCGGGTGACCACCCTGTGCGGCCCCGGTGAACTGGTCGACGTGATCGTCACCGAGCGCGGCATCGCCATCAACCCCCAGCGGCGCGACCTGATCGAGCAGCTGAAGGGGTCGTCGCTGCCGATCCGGCCCATCGCCGAGATCAAGGCCGAGGTCGAGGCCATCGTCGGCGGCCAACCGCAGGCGCCGGAGTTCGGGGAGAAGGTCATCGCGGCGATCAAATGGGTCGATGGGACCGTGATCGATTGCGTGCGGCAGACCGGGGGGTGATGCCCGCCTGGTGGGTTCAGGGGAAAATGGGTCAATTCTCGGGGCTCAGGCCCTGGGGATTGTCCGGCTGACTTGCTCAGCGCAAAACCCGGCTTAACAACCGGGTTTTGCTCGTCGCTTCGCTCCGATTCGCCGTCAGCCGGACAATCCCCAGGACCTGAGCCCCAACAATCGGTCCCCATCCCCCTGAGTCCACAGGGCGGGGATCCCATCTTGGTCGATCCAGGACAATGTGGTTGCGGGGGCGTGATATTCTTGATTGTGGTCGGGATAATCGGGTACGCTGAATCCGATTTGGTGAACTCAACGGATATTGGTGGGGCCGTTGAAGATCTCCTGCCGGAAATTCCGGCAGGAGATCCCGGCTTCTTTGTCAGTGTATCTGGATACGCATGTCAGGATAATTCACGTTAGCCCTGGACGGATGAACTCACGAGGGGAGGATTGACCCCTAGTGCATCCCTACCAATACCTCCAAGGCCTTGGTCAGCGCCCGGTCTTCGTCGGCACTGAACGCCACGGGCACATCCGGGACGACACCGTCGATCAGGATATTGGTACCGTCCGGAGTCCAGTATACACCTGTGGGCAGGTACTGGATCTGGCCGGTGGTGTAGCGGAATTGGGTAGCCGGGCGTTTCAGGTTTCGCGTGGTTTCGCCCACGACCTTAACACCCGGTCGGCCCTTGAGAGCCAGCACGGTCAGGGCGTCCGACCAGAGATTCGTCAGCACGACGACTGGCGGCCGATCGGTCCAGGTGTTGTGGGGGAGGGTTTGAAGGATGATTCGGCCGTCCTCCTCACGGGTGGCTGCGTCCGTCGAATCGAAATCCCGCCAGAAATCCTCGTCACCCTCGTACACGAGCAAATCGACGGTTTTGTCCGTCATGCAGGCGGCCAGGTCCATGGCATGCTGCCAAGAGGTGGGTTCGCAGGCGGGAAGATAGGATCGATACCCGGATTTCGGCGACTGTCTGAAATCCAGAACAACCCCGGCATCCGGGCCGAGGTTGGCCAGTCCAGGCTGTTTGCCTTGCCGCCCCTGCCGGAAAAACTCACGCAAGCTGCCAATGGCATCTCCGCCTCGCAGGTAGTAGACCCCATGTGGCAACCAACCGCTTTTCTTGCCGCCCCCCATCAAGGCGCTGTCCACTGCTGCATGGAAAATCTGGAGCGCCTTTTGTCGGGCCTTCATCTGATCGGCCGGCAGTGATTCAAGATCAGTGAGAATCCCGGACTTGTACAAGGGTTGGAGCCAGTCCTGTGTTTGGGCGTTGGCCTGGTCGGGGTATGGCATCGGGGGGAGATCCTCCACCTGCAGAGGGGTGCCAGAGCGGCCCCGGAAGCGTGTGGTCAGGAAGGAGGATATCTGCTCCGGAAGGTCCGGCACTGTGGCGTCGCGGGTTTCGATGCGCACATCCTCCAATTCGATCCGGGCGTGATTTCCGCCAGGGGAGACGCCGAATTTCACCGTCACGGTCCGGGCGGTGTCATCGAGGGCCAAGGCCAGGGTTTCTGAGGTCCACCCCGAACTGTCGGGGTCGGCCCAAATGGGGACGAGTCCGGCATTGGCTCCGAGGGTGGGCTGGGTGCCCACATCGCGGACCAGGGAGACATCGAGAATAGCGGCTTTCCCTTCACGGGGGAACGACGGCAACTCTGCTCGCCAGCGGAAATGCAACCACACCGAAGCCGCTTTCGGAGCCGGGAAGTTCACACCCAGGACTTCGTGGGTCTGCAGCAACGTGGTCAGGGAGCCCGGTGAGTGATTGTTCGAGTCGGACTTCTGGGCCACTTGACGCAATCGCCCGAACCAGCCCGGATGTCCTTTCTGGAAGGTCGGGCCGGCATGGTCGAACGTGTCAGGAACGGCCGCGACGGGGACGGGTAGCCCGATATCCGGAATTGCAGCGGCTTCCAAGGGATGAAGTCCCCGGGGCGGCGGGGCCGGAGGTTGGATTCGCTGCTCCAGGGAATGCCAGCGCGCGACCTGGTCATCGGGCACAGCTTCGCCCACGGCCAACGGCCCGTCGCGGTAGCTGAGCGGAACATTGCTGACAGGTCCGTTTCGGGGTTGAGCTACCCACAGCCGGTCCCCCTGGGAGAGGAGGCCGATGCACCATGGCAACATTTCCGGCAACCGACGCCAATTCCCCTCGCGCCACACGAGGCTCTGGAAGGACGGACTGTGCCGCACCTGCCCGGGTTCAGTAAAGCCGACAGTGGCCACGATTTCGCCCCGGAAGATGGTCATGGCCTGGACGGATGCCGTTCTGCCGCTGGTGGAGCCGTCCAGGAGAACCGTCCCGACGGATTGCCAGTGGCTTCCGTCCCAGCGCATCAGGGGCGGCAGGGGGTTGTCCGTCAAGTTGACGTGTTGCAGGCCGGCCCAGAGGGAATCCCCGTTCCGGTAAAAAAAGGGGATCTGGCCCGAGGCATGGGAAAACGTGGCCTGCCAGGCGTCCTTGTGCCATCGCCAAATGGTCGGCCCTCTGTCCCTTATGGGCTGCACGGTCGATATGAAGAGATCCCCACCGGAATAGACCGCTTCACCGGGATAGGCGTCGGGGATGGGCAGATCAGGCAGGCGGCGCCACGCGCTCCCGGATCCGGAAAGGGTCCAGATTTCGCTGGGTCGCGGTTCCCTCCGTTTGCGGGAAGGGGTCGGAGTGGGGCCCCGGATACCCACGACGGCGAGGTGACCAGGTTCGGCGGCCAGGCGGGCGGGGAGGATGAACCCCGGTCGGAACGGTTCGCCCACCGGAGCCAGACTCTTTCCATCCCACCGCAGAACCATGGTCTGTTCCGCACCGTCGTTGTGACCCATCCATGGGTTGAACGTGGCATACATGGTGTCGCCGACGGCACGCATCGTCGACACGATTCCGGAATCCGGCCAGGTTGCAATGGTGTGCCAGCGGTCATTGCGCCAGGCCTCGAAGGTGATGGGAGCGGTTGAGCCGAGCCGACCGGCGACGACCAGTTCGTTGCGATAGAGAGTGAAGCGTGGGGATCTGCCCAGGATTCCGGGAGAAGGCCAGTTCAGCCACCGCCATTGCTCGTTTTCCCAGGTCACCAGGCTCCGGTCCGGGTCGGAGGAACGGCGACCGAAAGGGTCGATCGCGCCATCGAGCAGGGCTACGATGCGGTCCCTGTACACGGTGACGGACCGTACGGAAGAGATGATGCCAGCCAACCGGCGCCACGAGTTCCCGTCCCGGATGAACAGGCCGCGATTTTTTCGCCCCGATTTCGGGGCGGCGATCAAGCGGTCGCCATCGCTGAACAGCGCGGTAATTTCGACCGGGCCGATTTGGGCATCGTCCTCGAAGCCACCCAGGGATTCCCAGTTCCGCCCGTTCCAGGCCGCCAAACCGGCGACCACCTCTTTGCCTGCCCGGGAGAATGTGCCGCCGGCGACGATCTTCCCATCGAATGAGACCAAATGGAGAACGGGGCCATCGGTTCCCCCTTCCATGTCCCGCCACCGCTTGCCGTCCCAGCACGCCAGATTGTGGGTGTCGGTAGGCCCGGCGGCGAAGAAGCGGCCGCCCACGTACAGCTTGCCGTCGTGTTCCAGAAGGGCTTGGACGCCGTTACTATTCGTCTCATAATTGTCTAGACATTCTCCGGGTAATGCATTATCTGTACCCCCATGAAAAACACCGACGGCAGACGATTGACGCACGACCAGCTTACCGAACTTCGGCGCAGAGGTGTTGCTGCTGTTCAGGGCGGTGACCATCCCGATGTCGTTGCGCGCGCGCTTGGCGTGAACCGATCCACCG